>JAEEGJ010031948.1_pt1 | contig 10147 bp, 9 predicted proteins | sample 8958761 | NCBI WGS metagenome assembly JAEEGJ01 (sample SAMN16246546, study PRJNA631951) | gut metagenome | biome: gut microbiome; feature: rumen; material: RS-attached | host: Bos | place: Iran: Karaj | collected 2018-10 | reverse complement strand
AAAGAAAGCGCCAGAAGATGGCGACACATAAGCGAAAGAAGATGCTTAGACGTAATCGACATAAGAGCAAGTAGTTTTTAGGTCGAGACTATGTGTTGAAAGACCGCGTTATACGCGGTCTTTTTTTATAAGATTACGACGGTGGTTGAGTGCCGCGCAAAGCGCGGTGTATCGAAACCACCGTTTATAAGAATACAAGTGGTTTCGATACGACGCTTCGCGTCTACTCAACCACCGGTGTTCAATGAGGTCAATTATTCTTCTATCAAAGATTCATTCGCCGGAAGACATTAAAAAGCTTTCTCAAAAAGAGCTCAAGCAGCTGGCTCAGGAAATCCGCACTACAATAATAAATGTTGTTGGTAAAAACGGAGGACACCTGGCCAGTAATCTTGGCGTTGTTGAACTTACTATTGCGCTTCACCGCGTTTTCAACAGCCCGAATGATGCCTTTATCTGGGATGTAAGCCACCAGTGTTATACTCATAAGCTTCTTACCGGCCGTTATGAAGAGTTTCCGACTCTGCGAAAGGCGGGCGGCCTTTCCGGCTTTACAAATAAAAACGAAAGCCCTCACGACTATTTTATAAACGGACATTCATCAACTTCAATTTCTTCTGCTCTGGGGCTTTTAACTGCCCGCGAGCTCAACGGTGAATCTGGCAAGGTAATTGCCGTAATCGGAGACGGCGCTCTTACCGGCGGCATGGCTTTTGAAGGCCTTTCTCATGCGGGCCAGCTCTGCAAAAATCTGATTGTTGTGCTCAACGATAACCAGATGTCTATAGACCACAATACTGGTTCTGTTTCCCGCTATCTCAGCCGTCTTACCATGACTGCGGGTTACCAGACCTTCCGCTACCGTGTGGATAAGGCTATTGATAAAATTCCATATCTTGGTCGCCACCTCGAAAAACTTGTTTTCCGAATTAAACGCGCCTTCAAAGGTCTTCTTCTTACTAATAATCTCTTTGTTGATTTTGGCTTTGAATATGTTGGGCCTCTGGACGGTCACAATGAAGCGGCTCTTGAGCGGGAGCTCCGCCGTGTAAGCAAGCTGCACCGGCCTGTTGTTGTTCATGTTGTTACGAAAAAGGGTAAGGGCTACAGCCCGGCAGAAAATAATCCTGAACTCTTCCACGGAATAGGACCTTTCCAGATCAGCGATGGTACTGTAGAAAAATTTGATACAGAAAGCTTTACCGAAGCCTTCAGCAATCTGATGGTGGAAGAGGGCGAAAAGAATAAAGATATTGTTGCGATTACTGCCGCCATGGCAAAGGGAACCGGGCTTTCGGCTTTTTCTCATAAATTTCCGGACCGCTTTTTTGACGTTGGAATTGCGGAGGAACATGCGGTTACTTTTGCGGGCGGTCTTGCTAAGGGCGGCAAGGTTCCTGTTGTCTGCATTTATTCTACCTTCATTCAGCGTTCTGTTGATCAGATGATTCATGATATTGCCCTGCAGAAGTCTCATGCAATTTTTATGCTGGACAGGGCAGGAGCGGTACCTTCGGATGGTGTAACTCATCAGGGAATTTATGATATTGCACTCTTCCGCCCGATTCCGGAGCTGGAGCTGATGACTGTTTGCAGTGCCGCTGATTTACGCCTCTGCTTTGAATGGGCAGTTTCGCGGGGAACCAGCGTGGTTATCAGATACCCGAAGCTTACCTGTCCTACAGAAATTCCTCAGATGTCTTCGCCGGTTGAACTTGGCCGCGGCATTTTTATTCCTTGCACGGAATTCCCTATAGAAAATATAAGCGAGGCTGAGCTTGAAGCTAAGAAAAAGAAGTTTCTGATTGTTGCGACCGGCGGCATTTACAGCGAGGTTCAGAAGGCTGTTCGTGCTGTGCTGCTTGACGGCGGCTATGCAGACATCTACCTGCTTCGTTTTATTAAGCCTTTTGATGAAACTTACTTTATTGAACTTGCGTCTAAATATACTGGTGTCGTTTTTGTTGAAGATGGAGTTATAATCGGCGGAATGGGAGAATACCTGGCAGGACTTCTGGCATCCAAAGGTATGACTAACTGCAAGGTGCTTGGCTTTGAAGATAAGTTCTACAGCCATGGCAGCCGTGAAGAGGTTCTCGAGATGGCAGGGCTTTCTCCAGCTCACATAAAAAAGGCGGTAAAAGAATGCAGCAATTAAAGCTTGGCTTAAAGCGCGCCGCAACAGAAAGACCGGCCTTTGTAATGGGAATCGTAAACGCTACACCAGACTCCTTTTATTCAGAAAGCCGCGGCGGCGCCGACCTTGCCCTGCAGCTCATAGACCAGGGCGCCGACATCCTGGACATTGGCGGCGAATCCACCAGACCGGGCTATACCCCCGTCAGCGTAGAAGAAGAAATCAGCCGCATTATACCGGTAATTGAGGCGGTGCGTAAGGTTTCTTCAATTCCAATTTCAATTGATACAAATAAGCTTAAGGTCTTTAAGGCTGCCTTTGCGGCAGGTGCAGACATATGGAATGATATAACAGCCTTGAGTGGCACTGCAAAACCCGATGGCGATGAAGAAAAATCTGAAGATGGAACTGCAGCCGCTTTTGGTGCGCCTTCTCTGGCTGCGGCAGAATACCTTGCCAAAACCGGAGCTTCAGTAATCTTAATGCACACAGGGGCGGGCAATCTTCAGCAGGTTTCAGATTTTCTTGGCCAGAGGGCAATATTCTGCATATCAAATGGTGTAGCCTCAAACAAAATCATACTTGACCCTGGAATCGGCTTTGGAAAAAGTCTGGAAGAAAATATAGAACTTATCAGCCAGCCTCAGGCACTTTGCGGCGGCCGTTATCCGGTTCTTATGGCACTTTCCCGAAAGCGCTGCATTGGCGACATGACGGAAGGCCGCCCGGCGGAAGAGCGACTGGCAGGTACTCTGGCCGCTAATCTCATTTCTGTTCAAAAGGGAGCAAAAATAATCCGCGTTCACGACGTTTCTTCTGCAATTGACACGTTAAATGTGATGAAAAATCTCCGATAATATAGTATAATTAATATACATTTATGGTGGTTGAGTGATGCGAAGCATCGTATCGAAACCACCGTAAAAGATTATCATGTGGTTTCGATACGCCAAGGGCTACTCAACCACCGGTGGGTTTTTTATGCTCGGATTTGACAGAATTCTTTACCTTTATGATTTCATTCGGCCTTTTTTAGATATTGCCGTAATGACATTCATTCTGTTTAAAGCATACGATTTTATCTCAAAAACAAACGGCGTTCAGATGCTTAAATCCCTTCTGATTGTCGTAATTGCCTATGGTCTTGCGGTTTTGTTAAAGCTTCAGACTCTGCTCTGGCTTCTGAACATCATTGCCCCTGGACTTGTAATAGGCTTTGCCCTTATCTTCCAGCCGGAAATCCGAAAGCTCTTTATCCGAATCGGTCAGAACGGCTGGTTTGCCTTTGGTTCCCGTTCCAAGCATACTTATGTTGACGCCGTTTTAATTGCCGCAGAAATGCTTTCTCAGCAGAAGCGCGGTATGCTTGCAGTTTTTATGCGTCATACTCAGCTTGAAAATCTTATTCAGACTGGAACAAGATTAAATGCAGATCTATCTTCCAGCCTTCTTATGACAATTTTTGGAAAGGATACTTCGCTGCATGATGGAGCCGTTTTTATTCAGGGCGGTAAACTTGTTGCGGCCGGCTGCTTTCTGCCAACCTCAGAAAACTACACAATCAAAAAGACTTTTGGTACACGACACCGTGCTGCCCTTGGTCTTTCCGAAGTTTCTGACGCCGTTGTTCTGGTAGTTTCAGAAGAGACCGGTGCTCTTTCCCTTGCTTATGATTCGAAGCTTAATTACGACCTGAGTCTTGAAGAGGTTCGTAAGATTCTGGAAAACCTTCTCGAAATTACTTCGGAAGCTCAGGTACTGGAGGATACTGTAGATGAACACAAATCGTTTACTTGATAAAATCCTCGACAAATGGCCTGCAAAGGTAGTCTGCCTTGTAATTGCGATTTTTCTATATTTCTTTCATCAGGCTTCCCTGATTGATTCAAAAACCATGGTTGTTCCACTGAAAATCCAGGAAAACGGAATGGTAATGCATATGGGAAGCACTCCCGCTTCTGTTTCTGTTGTTGTACGTACCGGCGAAGAAATCATGAAAACCATCCAGCCGACAGATATTACTGCTTCTGTTAGTCTTGATGCAATTACCCAGAAGGGCACTTATACACTTCCTGTTAAGCTTACTCTTGCCGAAAGCCTTATGGAATATGACCCCCTTGAAGTTAAGCTCAAGGACGCTTCAATCACAATTGATGTTGATACAAGGGCTACCCGTTATGTGCCTATAGAGCCTTCCATTGTTGGTGATGTGGCCCACGGCTATGAAATTGAATCAATAATCATGTCTCCTTCTACTGTAGAAATCTCTGGTCCTGAATCTATTGTAAATGCTACAAAGCAGATTTATACAACAAGATTAAATGTTTCAAATGCAGAAACTAATTTCTCTACTGAAACAAACTGTCAGAGTCCGAATAAGCTTCTTACAATAGTTGATGAAGGACCATTCAAGGCAACTGTAAGTGTAAAGCCAAAAACTATGGAAAGAGATTTTACAGATATTCCTGTTGAAGTTTTGAATCTTGCAGAGGGTCTGGAAATCTCCGGTGAAATACCTCTTATTTCTATTAAACTTTCCGGCTCTATGCCTGTTCTCGAAAATTATATTCTTTCTAAGCATGTGGTTCAGGTAAATATGAATGAGGTTACTGAGCCTGGAACCTTCGAGCTTCCTTTGCGTTATGTACTTCCGTCTAATCTTCAGCTTATCGAAAAGTCTGATGAAAATATAACCCTAACTATCGTTCGTAAGTCTGAAGAAAAGGCAGAAAACGCAGAGGGTGGAGCAGTCTAGTGATAGCGGGAATTGGAACTGATATTGCAGAAGTAAAGCGTTTTGAAAAATGGGTAAAAAATCCCCAGATGCTGGAACGCTTTTTTAATGAGAAAGAGATATCTTCTGCAAAATCGGATTCTGCAAAGTGCCAGCATTACGCGGTTCGCTTTGCCGCAAAAGAGGCTTTTTCAAAAGCGCTGGGAACCGGCATAAGCGGCTTTGGTTTGAAAGAAGTTTATATAACAAATAACAGCGAGGGTGCGCCCCTGCTGAATATTGAAGGAGCGGCTCTTTCTTTAATGAAAGAACGCTTTGGAGAATGCAAGGCTTTTGTGTCTCTTAGTCATGAAAAGGAATACGCCCTTGCATTCGTGGTTATTGAAAAAGTATAAGTAAAAGGGGGATATAATGGCTACAAAAAAGGCAGGTAACGAAAAGAAAGTCGGTATTTCATACTGGTCAAAGGATAAGGTAACTTGTCCTGTCTGCAAAAAGCCCTTTGAGCGCGAAATTATGCGTTCTGGTAACGGACGTATGATTGCTGGCGGCCTTACAGAAGAGCTTCACCGTATCTATGAGCCTTCTGCAAAATTTGGCCGTATTTATCCTCTCATCTATGAAATCGGCTGCTGCCCGAACTGTTATACTGCGCTTTTGTGGAATGACTTTACAGAAAAAATTGATCCGGATGACGCAGATAAAATCTTTGAACATTCAGAAAAACGCAAGCAGAACACAGAAGAGATTTTCCCTTATTTTAATCTTAAGCATGAGCGTACTCTTTATGATGGAACTGCCATGTATTATCTTGCCCTGCAGACTTATGATGATATGGGCGCCTATACTCTGCCAACAATGAAAAAGGCAATTTTGACTTTGCGTCTTGCCTGGCTTACTGCGGAAATCAACCAGCATTGTGCAGATCATAATTTTGATATTGTTTCCAGAATGTTCTACAGCAAGGCTCTCTTCTTTTACCAGCAGGCTGTAATTGCGGAAACTGACCGTCTTGAAAAAAGCTCTACCTTAAACAACATGGGCCCGGATATCGATAAGAATTACGGCTGGGACGGTGTAATTTATCTCTGTGGTCTTCTGGAATATAAATACGGTCAGCAGGATGATATTCAGATGCGCCTGAAAAAACTCAGCGAATCTAAAACTGCAATTGCCCGCATCTTTGGTCTTGGTAAATCTTCAAAGAACAAGCCGGGTCCTCTGCTCGAGCACGCCCGTAACCTCTACGACAACCTGTCTAAGTTAGTTAATGACGATGAGTTCTAGAAACATCCTCCTCACTATCTCTTACGACGGAACCGATTTTTGCGGCTGGCAGCGTCAGGACGATGCTGAGGGCGGCCAGGCAGGCCGCACCGTTCAGGGAGAAATCGAAAAAGCTCTCGAAAAAATACACAAAATGCCGACAACGCTTTACGGCTCCGGCCGTACAGACAGCGGCGTACACGCTGTGGGGCAGGCCGCAAACTTTTATTCTCCTATAGACTCCATGCCCGCAGAAAATTATGTAAGGGCCCTGAATGCCTTTTTACCTGATGATGTAAGAATTGTAGATGCGAAGGAAGTGGCAGAAGACTTTAGTGCAAGAAAGTCTGCCACAAGCCGGATATACCGCTATTTTATTTCAACTGATTTAAATGGTAATGTTACGGCAGATAACCTGCGTTTTTGCTGGCGGGTAAAAAATTATAGTCCCAATCTTGAACGCCTCAATAAATACTGCGAATGCCTGAAAGGCGAGCTGGACTGTTCTTCCTTTGCCGCCAGCGGTGATGGCAGCGTATCAAACAACCGCTACATAGACGGGGCCCGTTTCTTTTTGCAGAAGGACCGCTGGGGAAAAGACCTGCTGGTTTTTGAAATTGAAGCCAATGCCTTTTTGTGGAAGATGGTAAGAACCCTGACCGGAACTCTTGTAAATCTTGATAAAGAAAATGCCCCTGACGACGCCATGGAAAAAATCCTGCAAGCAAAGGACCGTACAAAAGCCGGAGTCACAGCACCACCGAATGGATTATTCTTATACCAGATAAAATTCGACGGCACAAGAAGACATGTGTGATGTGGTTTCGATATACCGCTTCGCGGCACTCAACCACCGGTGATTGAGTAGGCGTAGCCGTATCGAAATCACATTTATAGAAGACTCACTGGATCCACATCAAATTCTATGTATACATTTTGATTATGCGTATAATCAAACAATAACTTACGGGCGGCGTTCTGTAATGGAACAATAGAAGAACCCTTAAGCAAAATCTGAAATCTCCAGCTTGAATTAATTTTCTCAATAGGACATTCTGCAGGCCCTATTATTTCCATTCCGCGAGGAGAGCCTTCACTTAAAATCCTTACTGCATCGTGTGCGGTTTCTGCGGCAAGCGCTTTATTAAAGCTGCGGAAGACCAGGCGGAGCAGGCGGCTGAAAGGCGGGAAGTCCAGCATTTCGCGTTCGGCAAGTTCGCTTCCATAAAAATCTTCTATACGATTCTGGCAGGCATAAAGAACAGGGCCACGGCCCGGGCTGTAGGTTTGAACAAGTACCCTGCCGTCAGGGAAGTAGCGGCCGGCTCTTCCTGCTACCTGAGTAATCAAAGAGAAGGTTCTTTCCCCGGCACGGAAATCCGGCATGTGGAGGCCTGCGTCTGCAAGAATTACTCCTACCAGCTGAAGGTTTGGAAAGTTGAGGCCTTTTGCAACCATCTGGGTACCAAGCAGAATATCATATTTTCCCTGACGGAAATCTTCCAGAGAAGTAATCAGCTCGTCCTTGTTTTTTAGAACATCGGTGTCCAGACGTAAAACGCGGGCATTCGGAAACTTTGCCCGGGTTTCGGCTTCTATAAATTCTGTTCCAAAGCCGGAGCTTCCAATATCCAGAGAACCGCACTGAGGACAGCTTTCCGGAGGGAAGGTAGACCAGCCGCAATAATGGCAGCGGAGTCTGTTTTCAACTTTATGATAGGTGAGTGGTACCGAACAGTTTTTGCAGACTAACTCGTAGCCGCAATGGTTACAGCGGAAAAAGTGTGTAAAGCCGCGGCGGTTCAAAAATAAAATTGCCTGATGTTTCTGCGCAAGCGTTTTATTAATTGCTTCTTCAAGTGGTTTTGAAATACAGCCGTCGTTGGGAAAGTATGAAAGGTCTATGCAGGAAATGTGAGGCATTTCGCCACCTGCGAGTCTTTTTGTTAATGTGTGTCGTATGATAGAGCCCTTCTGCATTCCGTACCAGGCTTCAACACTTGGAGTTGCGGAACCCATAAGCAGAGGAATCTTAAGCTTTGTGCAGCGGTGCATGGCAACCTGTCTTGCATGGTAGCGGGGATTGTTTCCCGACTTATAGGAGCCGTCGTGTTCTTCATCAATTATTATAAGCCCCAGGTCTGGTACCGGCGCAAAAACTGCTGAACGGGCTCCTACTACAACACGGGCTTCCTTGTGCATTATGCGGTGCCATTCGCCAAGGCGTTGTGAAGGTGTAAGACCGGAATGTAAAACTGCCGCCGTGTTGCCAAAGCGCTGGCTTACCGACTTGACAACCTGGGCGGTTAGTCCGATTTCCGGAACCAGATAGATTACGCCTTTTCCCTGTTCGAGAATTTTTTCTGCCAGAGAAAGGAATACCTCGGTCTTTCCCGAACCGGTCGGCCCGTAAAGGTAATGGAATAAGCCGGCGGGTACGGTGGTTGAGCTTGTCGAAACTACCGCAGACTGAAGTATTTCCTCAACCGCCTTCTTCTGTTCATCAGACAATTCATTTTTCTTTTTTTCGCCGACTTCTTCTTCAAAGCCAAAGCCGCCGGCAGAGGTGTCGCGCCTGCCGCTTGGAATCATGGAAAAAACTGCTTCTCCAAGTGTACAAAGATAATAGCGGGCAATCCAGTTTGCCATTTCAATAAGGTCTTTGTCGAAAAGCGGCTCTTTATCTAATATGCGTTTTATGGGTTTTATTTTGCCAGACTCTACCGGGCAGTTTTCCGGAATAGTATCTGAAATGTTTATTATAAAGCCCTGAGTTTTTTTGTTGCCGAACATGATTTCTGCACGTTTTCCGATTGCGGGAATAAGTTCAGCCTTCTCTTTTTCTGGAGGAATATAGGAATAGGTAAAGCCCTGATTCACAGGCAGATTCAGTATGATTTCCAGATACTGCATTAGCTGCCCGCCTTAGTTATTTTTGATTTCGTCGAGACGCTTTTTGAAAAGCTTAAGATCTTCCCAGGCTGGGCGCTTGAGTTCTTCGTTTCGGAGAAGGGCACTCGGGTGATAGGTTGGCATAACTGGAATGCCATTGTATTCAAAAAACTCACCATGCTGCGCGTTGATGGAAATATTCTGACCGGTGATTTTTTCAATTGCAATCTTGCCCATGCACAAAATCATTTTTGGTTTTAAAAGATGAATCTGTGCTTCGAGGAAAGAGAAGCAGGCAGACTGTTCATCCGGCATAGGATTACGGTTTTCCGGCGGCCGGCATTTTACTATGTTTGCAATATAGCAGTTTGTCTTTCTGTCCAGTCCGATTGCGGCAAGCATGCGGTCCAGAAGGACTCCGGCTTTTCCTACAAATGGTAAGCCCTGCATATCCTCATCGTGTCCCGGGCCTTCGCCGATTACAAGTACATCAGGATGCTCAACTCCCATGCCAGGCACAACATTGTTGCGTGTACGTGCCAGTCCGCAGCGTGTACAACGGAGAATCTTAGCATTGAGCTCATCGAGAGTAAGGGACTGTGTCATTGTCGCGCTTGCGTTTTCTGTCATGCTCGGGCTTGACCCGGGCATCTCAACATCACTGCTTTGTCTAGATTCCCCGGTCACGCCAGGGAATGACACTTCTGTATCATCCTGGAATACAGGTTCCCCGGCGAACTGTGGCCTTGTGTATCCGCTTTCATAAGCATCTGCAGTTTTGAGAAGGGTGTATATTAATTGTTTTTCTTCTTTTTTCATAGTTTTTCATTTACTGTCATTGTCGGGCTTGACCCGACAATCTCGACATCACTGTTTTGTCTAGATTCCCTGGTCAAGCCAGGGAATGACATTTATTCAGTTTTCTTAACAGGTTCCCCATTTGCAGTTAGTTTAATTATTTCTCTTTCTTTATATGCCTTTTCAATCAGCTCATCCACTTCAAGCCCTTTGTAAATCTCTTCGGCTTCTTCTACCTGGCCTCTCAAAACCGGATGTCTCGGACTGAAAAGTACGCAGCAGTCTTCATAAGGCAGAATTGAAGTTTCATAAGTATCAAT
>JAEEGJ010031947.1_pt1 | contig 10148 bp, 8 predicted proteins | sample 8958761 | NCBI WGS metagenome assembly JAEEGJ01 (sample SAMN16246546, study PRJNA631951) | gut metagenome | biome: gut microbiome; feature: rumen; material: RS-attached | host: Bos | place: Iran: Karaj | collected 2018-10 | reverse complement strand
GACCCTGAGAGAGATGCAGGACCAGGTGCTCGACAATATGGATCTCGAGCGTGAGAGAGGCATAACGATCAAGGCTCAGACCGTGCGCACCGTATATAAGGCAAAGGACGGCAATGAGTACATATTTAACCTGATCGATACTCCCGGCCACGTAGACTTTAACTACGAGGTTTCGCGAAGCCTGGCCGCATGCGAAGGCGCTGTGCTGGTGGTTGATGCGGCACAGGGTATTGAGGCGCAGACTCTGGCGAACGTATATCTCGCGCTGGACCACGATCTCGAGGTTTTCCCTGTAATTAATAAGATCGACCTGCCTTCGGCGGAGCCCGAAAGGGTTATCGCTGAGATCGAGGACGTTATCGGCATCGAGGCTCAGGACGCGCCCCTTATTTCCGCGAAAAACGGCGTAAATATCGAGGACGTGCTCGAGGCTATCGTTAAAAAGATCCCAGCGCCCGACGGCGATCCGAACGGCCCGCTGCAGTGTCTCATATTCGATTCGGTATACGATCCTTACAAGGGCGTTATCGTGTTTGTAAGAGTCAAGGAAGGCACGCTTACGCGCAATACCAGGATCAAAATGATGGCGACCGGAGCAGAGGCGGATGTAGTCGAGATCGGTATATTCGGTCCCGGACAGTTTATCCCCTGCGACGAGCTTTCTGCCGGCATGGTAGGCTATATTACGGCTTCACTCAAAAATGTCAAGGACACGCGTGTCGGAGATACAGTTACCGACGCGAATAACCCCTGCAAACAGGCACTTCCCGGATATAAAAAAGTACTTCCGATGGTTTACTGCGGCATGTACACCGCGGACGGCTCGAAGTACCCGGATCTTCGCGACGCGCTCGAAAAGCTTCAGTTAAACGACGCTTCGCTTCAGTTTGAGCCCGAAACTTCCGTTGCCCTGGGCTTCGGCTTCAGATGCGGCTTTCTGGGGCTCCTGCATTTGGAAATAATACAGGAGCGACTTGAACGTGAATACAATCTGGACCTCATTACGACCGCGCCGAGCGTAATATATAAGATATACAAGACAAACGGCGAAGTCATAGACCTGACGAACCCCACGAATATGCCCGATCCCGCAGAGATAGAGCATATGGAGGAGCCCTTCGTCGACGCGCAGATCATGGTCACGACCGAGTTTATCGGCGCCATCATGAGTCTGTGTCAGGAAAGACGCGGCATTTACAAGAGCATCGAATACATGGAGCAGTCACGCGCCATGCTCAAATATGAGCTGCCGCTCAACGAGATCATTTACGATTTCTTCGATGCGCTGAAGAGCCGCTCGAGAGGCTATGCTTCTTTTGACTACGAGTTTAAGGGCTATGTTCCTTCAAAGCTCGTTAAGCTCGATATCCTCGTAAACCGTGAGGAGGTCGACGCGCTGAGCTTTATCATACACGAGGAAGGCGCTTACGAGCGTGCGAGAAAGATGTGCGAGAAGCTAAAGGACAATATCCCGAGACAACTTTTCGAAATCCCGATCCAGGCTGCGATCGGCAGCAAGATCATCGCACGTGAGACCGTTAAGGCTATGCGCAAGGACGTTCTTGCAAAGTGCTACGGCGGCGATATCACGCGTAAGAAGAAGCTCCTCGAGAAGCAGAAAGAAGGCAAAAAGAGAATGAGGACCTTCGGCAATGTTGAGATTCCTCAGAACGCGTTCATGAGCGTTCTGAAGCTGGAAGAAGAGTAATGAACGGATAAAATGCTCTGAAAACATAGGAGCATTCATAATACAGATAAAAGGGAGGAAAGATTATGGCAGATCTTAACGAATTAAGCTCAAAGCTTATTGCCATAAAGGATGAGATCACGAGCCAGCTTAAAGACATCGCGAGTTCCAAGGCAGTCTACGAGTACCGCAAGACCCTGATGGACGCGAAAAACGGTCAGATCGGTTCGCTGATGAAGGAAATGGGAAAGATCCCGAATGAACTCAAGGCCGAATACGGCAAAAAGGTCAACGAGATCAAGAACTGGGCACAGGCGCAGTTTGATGCGGTTGACGCCAGACTTAAAGAAGCCGAGATGAAGAAGAGATACGAGAGCGAAAGCATCGACGTGACTCTTCCCGCGGTTAAGCCCGCAAAGGGAAATCTTCATCCGAACACACAGGTACGCAACCAGATAGTCGATATCTTCGGTTCGATGGGCTTCCAGATCTTCGAGGGAACCGAGATCGAGACGGATTATTACAATTTCACCGCGCTCAATATCCCTCAGGATCATCCCGCGCGCGATATGCAGGATACTTTCTACTTAAGCCCCCAGTTCCTGCTCAGAACCCAGACTTCCGCAGGCCAGATCCATGTTATGGAGACCCAAAAGCCTCCGATCAAGATCATTTCTCCCGGTAAGGTATTCCGTTCGGACGATGACGCGACACATTCGCCGATGTTCACGCAGATGGAAGGCCTCGTGGTAGATAAGGGCATCAGCCTCTGCGACCTTCAGGGAATGCTCGACGTATTCGTTGAGAAGATCTTCGGAGAAGGCGTTCACACCAGGCTCAGACCCTCTTACTTCCCGTTCACCGAGCCTTCTGTAGAGGTTGACGTAAGCTGCTTCCAGTGTCACGGCAAGGGCTGCCCTCTGTGCAAGCATACCGGCTGGATCGAGGTCCTCGGCGCAGGTGTAGTCAACAAAAAGGTGCTTGAAGGCTGCGGTATTGACAGCAACGTTTACAGCGGTATCGCGTTCGGTATCGGTATCGACCGTATCGCCATGCTCAAATACGGCATTAACAATATCAAATTACTGTTTGAGTCGGATCTTCGCGTACTCGGACAGATCGATGATTAAGGAAAGGGGGATGTTTATATGTTAGTACCGCTCAGTTGGTTAAAAGATTATGTTGATATAAATGTCAGCCCCGATGTTCTCGAAGAGAAGCTGTTCTCATGCGGTTTCGAGGTTGAGGAAAAATATGAGGTCGGAAAAGACATCAGCAAAGTGGTTGTTGGTCTCGTTCAGACCTGTGAGCCCATCGAAGGCACGCATCTTCATGTCTGCAACGTTGATACGGGCGTGAACGGCGTGGTTCAGATCTGCTGCGGCGCCGATAATGTACGCGCCGGCAAAAAGTTCCCCGTAGCGTTAGTGGGAGCTACCGTTTACGCTACCGCAAAGGATCATAAGACCGTTGAAGGCGTTATGACCATCAATGCAGGCAAGCTCCGCGGCTATGATTCGTTCGGTATGCTCTGCTCGGGAACCGAGCTCGGAGTTTCCGAGGATATGTATCCCGGCGCCGGCTATAACGGACTGCTGGAACTGCCCGATGACTGCACCGTGGGCGCCGATATCAAGCCGATCCTCGGACTGGACGACTGGATCTTCGATGTATCGATCACCGCGAACAGACCCGACTGCCAGAGCATTTTCGGTCTCGCAAGAGAGGTTGCCGCTATTCTCGAGCTGCCTTTAAAGGAGCCTGCGCTCGATTATCATGAGTCGGGAGAGAAGATCGATTTCAATATTACGGTAGATGCTCCCGAGCTCTGCCCCCGTTACATCGGACATTACGTTTCGAACGTAAAGATAGCTCCTTCGCCTCAGTGGATGAGGAGGAGACTGGCGCTCGTAGGCTGCTCGGCCATCTCAAATATGGTCGATATCACCAACTACGTTTTAAAAGAGCTCGGTCAGCCGATGCACGCTTTTGATTTCGCTTATCTTGAGGGCAACGCGATCAATGTCAGATGCGCGGGCGACGGTGAGAAGATCGTGACTCTCGATGAGAAGGAATTCACTTTAAACCATGAAAATCTCGTTATCTGCGACGGAAAGAAGCCCGTTGCTCTGGCAGGCATCATGGGAGGTCTCAATTCCGAGATCCTCGATACGACCGCTGCGGTAATGTTCGAGGCTGCAACTTTTGCATGCGACAACATCAGAAAGAGCTCGAGATCGCTCGGCCAGGTTTCTGATTCGAGCGCACGCTTCTCCAAGGGTGTGGATGAGTATTCGACCGTTATGGCAATGAAGCGTGCCCTGCATCTTGTTGAAGAGCTCGGCTGCGGCAGCATCTCGTCGACTAATTTTGATATAAATTCGGGCAACTCCGTAGAGCCTAAGGAGCTGACCGTAAGTGTGGAAAAGGTTAATTCCGTGCTCGGCATCAAGGTTCCGGATGCGGATATCGTAAGGATCTTAAAGAACCTGAATTTCGATCCCGTATTAAACGGCGATTCGCTCACGATCCGGATCCCCGCATACCGCACCGATATGGAGAGCTATCAGGATGTAGCGGAGGAGGTTATCCGTGAATACGGCTACGATCATATTACGCCTACATTCATCCCTACCGCTCAGGTTACCAGCGGCGGCAACAATTTAAGACAGAAATCGGAGCTGAAGGTCAAGAACGCTCTCTGCGCCGCAGGCGTATACGAAGGCATCCATTATTCGTTCTTCTCGCCCTCGGATCTCGATCTTTTGAGACTTCCCGAGGATGCGCCCGAGCGTCACGCGATCAAACTCATGAACCCGATCAATATCGATCTTTCGCTGATGCGTACGACACTCGCGCCTCAGATGATCGCCGCGATCGCCAGAAACCAGAAGAGAGGCATCCTTTCCGGACGTATCTACGAGCTGGGCAACAGATTCATAGCGAAGGACCTTCCTCTTACGGATTATCCCGATGAAAGAGAGACGATCTGCATCGGTATCTTCGGTGAGAATGAGAATTTCTTTACGCTGAAGGGTATCGTTGACGTCGTTGCCGACGCGCTGGACATCAGCTTCAGATACGACGCTTCGACAAAGTCTTTCCTGCATCCTTACAGGACGGCATCTGTACTCTGTGACGGCGAGGAAGTCGGATATCTCGGTCAGATTCTGTACGAGATCCAGGATGAGACAGACATGCGCGTTCCCGCATACATCGCTGAGATCGATCTTAAGGCCCTGTCGAAGTACTACGGCAAGAAGCGCACATTCACGCCTCTTCCGAAGTTCCCCGAGCAGAAGAGAGACCTCTGCTTCGTAATGAACAAGCAGATCACATGCGCACAGATCGAGGATTCCGTTAAGGCTTCCTGCGAATATATTACTTCGATCGAACTGTTCGACATCTATGAAGGCGAGCAGCTCGGCCTCGATAAGAAGAGCATGGCGTTCTCGCTCGTATTCACGCCTAAGGACGAGGAGCTCACCGACGCGGTCATCGATTCGTTCGTCGCAAAGATCCTCGATGATCTCGGCGCGAAGTACGGCGTAACGCTGAGGGCATAAAAAAACCGGTTGACATTTCATCCGTAAATGGATATTATATCTTCGTATGTGTTTGATGAAGCGTCCGTGTCCGGATTCATCTGACATTCGTCATCAAAATGAATTAGAAATATAAGTTCGGGAGGTGAAAACAAAACATGGCAAACATCAAATCCGCAAAGAAGAGAATCAAGGTTATCGAGACTAAGACCTTAAGAAATAAGATGATCAAGTCTAAGGCTAAGACCTTATCAAAGAAGGTTCTTGCTGCTGTGGCTGCCGGCAACAAGGATGATGCGAAGGCTGCTTTCAAGGAGGCTGCCCAGTATCTTGATAAGTCCGCTGCTAAGGGTGTATACCACAAGAACACAGTTGCCCGCAAGATCTCAAATCTTCAGAAGGCTGTTAACACTCTTTAATTTCAGACTTTATTTGGGGAGTATCGCTCGGCGGTACTCCTTTTATTTTTTGTGAATTTAATGTGAAAAACACACATAATTCTTGCACCGAAATTCGCAATACAGTATAATACTTTACTATAGTGGCAAAATATGTATTTATAAGGATTTTTTAGTGTATGGACAAAAAAACAATAGCAATCATCGGTGCGGTTAACATCGATATTCTGGGGACTTCCGAGGTCCAGCCGGTCCTTCACGATTCCAATCCCGGAAACGTCAATATTTCCTTCGGAGGGGTCGGCAGAAATATCGCTGAGAACCTCTGCCATCTGGGATTTGCGACCGAGATGATCACGACTCTGGCGGAGGACGATTTCTCCAGACAGATTGTCGAGGCAGGACAGAAGATAGGCATCGGTTTTTCCCATTCGATGATCGTCCCCGGGGCTTCTTGCTCCACCTACATAAGCGTGAACAGCGACAACAAGGACATGCTTGTGGCTATCAATGACATGAAGATCTGTGACAGGATGACGATCGATTTCATCCGCACCCAGATCGATTTCATCAATTCCTGCGACATAGCGGTGTGCGACACCAATATGCCCGCAAATGTGCTGAGATACCTGGCTGAGAACTGCACGATCCCGCTGGCTGTAGATCCCGTATCCATGATCAAGGCACTCAAACTGCAGAACATCATCGGACGCTTTACGATCATCAAGCCCAATGTGTTCGAGAGCGAATTCATGACCGGCATCAAAGCCGAAAACGACCTCGCGCTCAAGCAGAACGCCGATTTCTATCACAGCCTCGGCGTTAAATATGTATTCATCTCGCTCGCGGAGAAAGGCTGCTTTTTCTCGGACGGTGAGAAATGCGGCATCATGCCGATCTGCTCACAGTATCAGCTGGTCAACGCGTCCGGCTGCGGTGATGCCTTTGTCGCCGCGGTAGTATGGCAGTATCTGAAAGGCGGCACGGTAGAGCAGATGGCAAAAGCCGGTGTCTGCGCGGCGAGCGTATGCGGCAACTCCAAAGACACCGTCTGCCCGGACATTAACGAAGAACTGCTTTGTAAGCTTATGAAAAACTGAGCCCGGCATGTAACAAGCCAACAATAAAGGATATAGAATATTTAATAAACCAACAATAAAAGATATAGAATATTTGAAAAAGACAGGAGTATGTACTATGAAACTTGAAGATTTCTTTTCCGTATCGGAAGAAGTAAAGGCGGCTCTGGCCGCAAACAAGCCCGTTGTGGCTCTCGAATCGACAATTATCTCGCACGGTATGCCTTATCCCAAGAACGTTGAGACCGCTCTTAACGTTGAAAAGATCGTCAGGGAAAACGGATGTGTACCCGCTACCGTTGCGGTTATCAAGGGTAAGATCACGGTCGGTATCTCGCCCGATGAGATCGAATATCTCGGCAAAAAGGGTACCGCAGTACATAAGGCCAGCAGACGCGACCTTGCGGCATTATGCGCAAAGGGTGAGGACGGCGCTACTACCGTTGCCACTACAATGATCGCGGCAGCCATGGCAGGCGTTAAGGTATTCGCGACCGGCGGCGTAGGCGGAGTTCACCGCGGCGCCGAAGTTACGATGGATATCAGCGCAGATCTCGAAGAGCTGGCGATGACCAATGTGCTCGTTGTTTGCGCGGGATGCAAGTCGATACTTGACCTCGGCCTCACACTCGAGTATCTTGAGACAAAGGGCGTTCCCGTTATCGGTTACGGCACAGAGGAGCTGCCCGCATTCTACACCAGGAAATCGGGACTTAAGGTCGATTACGAGCTCGACACACCCGAAGAGGTTGCGAAAGTATTCTGCGTTAAGGAGACCTGCGGCTTAAAGGGCGGCATGCTCGTTGCCAATCCCATCCCCGAGGAGTACTCGATGGATGCCGATTTCATCAACAAAAACATCGACGAGGCTATCGAGGAGTGCAAGAGACTCGGCATCAAGGGCAAGGAGACCACACCTTTCCTGCTCGACAAGATCCAGAAACTTACCGGCGGATCTTCTCTTGAAGCAAACATCCAGCTGGTTTACAATAATGTCAGACTCGGCTGCGCGATCTCGAAAGCGATCTGCGAGCTGAAATAATATATATTGGGGGACTTTATGAGGATTTCCGATGCACTTAAAGACAGAATGACCTTTTCTTTTGAGATCTTTCCGCCCAAGGAGGATAAACCCCTTGAGCCGTTGAAGGATGTTCTCGGCAAGCTCAAACGCTTTAATCCCGATTTCATCAGCTGCACCTACGGCGCAGGCGGAACGAACAGGGGAAGAAGCCTTGAGATCTGCGATATCATTCTGCAGATGGGCACCGAATGCCTCACCAATTTCACCTGCATCGGCAATGACCGCGAGAGCATCATCCGATATATCAGCGAATACGACAAGATCGGAGTCCGCAATATAATGGCTCTCCGCCGGGATTTCCCGCCCGGATCCGACCGTACGAACGGAGATTTCGAGCACGCCGACTCGCTGATAGCATTCCTAAAGAAGGAATTCCCCCAAATGAGTCTCGGATGCGCATGCTATCCCGAGGTACATATCAAGTGCGGTTCCCTTGAGCAGGATATCGCACATCTTAAGATCAAGCAGAACAACGGAGCGGAGTTTGCGATCAGCCAGCTCTGTTTTGATGTCGACGAATTCTCGAGATGGCTTGAAAAGGCCAGAAGAGCAGGCATCACGATCCCGATCATCGCAGGTATCATGCCTGTGCTTACGGCACCGGGATGCACGAGGATGACTCTTTCAAACGGCTGCTCGATACCGAAGGAGCTTGCGAGGATCCTCGGAAAGTACAGCGATTCGCCCGAAGACTTCAAAAAGGCCGGTAAGGAATACACGGTAGAACTGCTCTACAAGTATATAAACGCCGGCTTTAACGGCATGCATATATTTACGCTCAACAAATACGACGATGTTGCGGAGATAGTTAATATGTCGGGTATCCGCCTGGAATCGGGGATAAATGGATAAAAAAGCGATGAGGAGCAAGCTCGGGAATTTGAGAAAGTCGCTTTCCGATACCGAGATTTCGGTATTTACCGAGCAGATCCTCGACAGAGTCGTTAAATCAGACGAATACCAAAAAGCCAAAGAGATCTTTATTTATGTAAACTGCAAGCAGGAAGTCCCGACGCTTCCGCTTATCAGGCACGCACTCGAGAAGGGCAAGAAAGTGGCCGTTCCGCGTGTGGAAGGCGAAAAGATGGAGTTTTACTACATCGGAGCCGAGGAAGATCTCGAACCCGGTTATATGGGTATTTTCGAGCCTGTTATCGCGAATGTCGCCGAGGCGAAGGAAGCTCTGATGATCCTTCCGGCGCTCGCATTTGACAGCAATTTCTACAGGCTTGGCTACGGCGGAGGCTATTACGACAGATACATCAACGAGCATCCGAAGAGCAAATTTACAAAGATGGGACTTGCCTATAATTTCCAGTACATGCGCCACAATTACATCGACGCGGAATGGTATGACAGGCAGGTGGACGTGATCGTTACGCCCGACAGATTATACAGAAGGACTTAAAACCATGTCCGTTTTAAAAAATGACCTGAAGCTGCTGGATAATATCGACCTTTATGTGCTCGATATGGACGGCACCTTTTATCTGAGCGAGGATATAATTCCGGGATCTCTTGAATTCCTGCGCGCTGTCGAGGACTGCGGAAAAAGATGGATGTTCTTTACGAACAATTCATCAAAGGACAAGAGCCTTTATATTCAAAAACTCGCGAAAATGAACTGCAATGTAACCGAAGACATGATATTTACTTCGGGAGACATCATGATCGAGTTCCTGAAGGCCAACAGACCCGGGAAGTCGGTATATGTCATGGGAACTCCGCCTCTTGTCGAAAGCTTTGAAAAAGCAGGCATAGACGTAAGGCAGGATACTTCCTCAAAGGCTGATATCGTAGTTGTCGCGTTTGATATGACGCTGACTTATGAAAAACTTGAGCATGCATGTACTCTAATCAGGAACGGCGCCGATTTTATCGCAACACATCCCGACATAAACTGTCCCGTGACCGGAGGGTTCATTCCCGACTGCGGGGCGTTCATAGCAGCAATAAAGCTATCTACGGGCAGGGAACCCAAAATACTCGGAAAGCCGTATCATGAGACCGCCGATATGATAGAACTTGTGACGGGTGTGCCGAAAGGCAGGACAGCATATGTCGGAGACCGTCTGTACACCGATGTTGCATGCGGCGTGAAAAACGGCGCAAAAGGTATACTTGTACTGTCCGGCGAGACTCATTTCGAAGATATCGCCCGATCGGAGGTGAAGCCCGATTTTGTATTCGAAAGGCTTTACGATATAGGTGTTGCGCTGAAAAATACCAGAACACGGAGGCAGTGAACCCGAATATGAGCAAGATCGAAGAATGCTGCGGCAAAGCTTGTGAAAAGTGCAAAAGTTTCGGCAAGAGCAATTTTATGATGCATCTGAAGACGATCGGAAGACACAG
>JAEEGJ010031944.1_pt1 | contig 10148 bp, 17 predicted proteins | sample 8958761 | NCBI WGS metagenome assembly JAEEGJ01 (sample SAMN16246546, study PRJNA631951) | gut metagenome | biome: gut microbiome; feature: rumen; material: RS-attached | host: Bos | place: Iran: Karaj | collected 2018-10 | reverse complement strand
CCTTGCTCAAGGATCAGTCGGGATTTCAGCTAAGAGAGGCTTATCTGTATTGGGGCAACTCCAACTGGGATATCCGTGCGGGTAAGCAGATTGTCACTTGGGGCGTTGCCGACGGATTGCGTGTCACCGACCTGATATCTCCGATGGATTATACCGAGTTCTTGGCTCAAGATTATGATGACATACGGGTCCCAGTAGGAGCGCTGCGTGCCCGTTATATCCATGATGTGTGGAGCTTGGAGGCCGTCTTGGTGCCTGTCCCGGAATTCTTCAAAATCCCCACCGATCCTTCGAATCCATGGTCGATAGGATTCCTTCCGCCCGAAGTCAAACCCGAACCAGTCATCGGGAACATGGAATACGGTGGGAGGTTTAGCTGCTACTTGAGCGGTGTGGACTTCTCCTTGATGGCCCTACGCACTTGGAGCAAGTTGCCCGAGTTGATGGGAGACCATATCGGCTATCATAGAATGACCGCTCTCGGTGGTGACGTGTCGGTTCCCTTGGGAAAATTCGTCTTCCGTGGCGAAGCCGCCGACTACATCGACGATCAAGGCGCGCATCAAGGGAATGCCTTGGCAGGACTTGACTGGTATCCTGGCGCTGATTGGAACATCTCGGCCCAATACAACCAGACCTTTGGAGCAGGTGAGCATTCCTCACTTGCCACGCTTCGCGTTTCAAAGGCACTTCTCAACAACGCGCTGACGCTTTCCACCTTCGCTTATGCCGATGTCAGCGACTTTGGGGTCTTCAACCGTTTCAGCGCCGACTGGGCCGCTACCGACCAGATGCATGTCATTTTAGGGTATGACTATTTCTACGCTGAAGAAGGCATGTTTGTCCCATACGCTCACAACAGCGAGGTGTGGGTTAAGTTAAAATGGAACTTTTAAGAGATGATTGTATATAACGCGACCGCCGCAAAGGTCTGTGCCTTTGCGGCGGTGTTCTTTTCTGGGATTGCCACAAAAAACCTATCAATTAACGCCTATGCCCCGGCCCTTCAGGGAACCAGCCTTTATCCACTCGTTTCCGTTGTTGGAACAACTCGGTGATAGACCAAAAGCATGAGAAGGCAATCACGCCCAAACACGTGGAAAAAATCATGTTTTCCACGAATAATGACCCTACGACAAAGCCCATGCCGATGAGCAGGAAAGCCCACCAGCATTTCGCGCCAAAGCTGTACTCAGCTTTGATAACGATAGGGTGGAAGACGCCAATACAAAAGAACGTGGTGGCTCCTATGATTATACCTGCAAAACTCATTTCTCTGCCGTCGCCATCAGCCAGTGTTTGGCTTCGTCTTTTCTGATGTTGATGCCTTTGAAGCTTGCATTTGCCAGATGGAGTCTGATTTCCTCGGGCTTGTAGGTGTGCATCCCTTCGATGAGTTTCTCCCACTTTTCGTTGTTGCCCGAAAGCCCATCGTCTTCGTTGACGATGACGAACTGTGCGCCAGGCTTCATCACCCTTTTCACTTCATTGACTAAAGCCCAAATCTCATGCATGGTTGCAATCCTTCTAAAATTGACTGCAAAGGTACAAAAATGATTAATTCAATGCTTCGGCAGACTTTTTCATTGCACGCTCGGCCAGTTGCATGGCAAACATGGCGATGGGTATGGTCAATGCCATGACGACAATCAGCATTGGAATGTTGTCTATGACGGGTTTCATCAGCTCGTCATAGCCGGCAGGCATTTCCTCGACGGCAGCGGCCAACGATCCCTCGGTGTCGGTCCACCAATGAAGGGTGTAGGCGAAAAACGAGAAAGCGAAAGGAACGAAGCTCCAGCGGACACCTTTCAGCGTGTCGTAGCCTTTCATCTTTCGGAGAATCTCGGCCAACGCGGTCAGAACAACCGTTCCAATGATGTAAGCCAGATCCGCTTCGCCCGCTATCAAAAACAGGACGAAGATGAATCCGTTCAGGGCTGTTGCCGCCCCGAAGCCACGGATGAGGGTGCAGGTATAGAGGTAGATAAAGGCGGACACCAGCGGCAACACCGCGCCGATATACGCATAGCATGCAGGGTGGATGGCGCCACTTGCAGCACCCATAATAAACAAGGCCAAATAAGCGATGGCCATAAGGAAGACTTTTAATACTGTTTTCATAGGTTTACATTTAGATGTTTGACACTGCAAAGTAATGGCCATTTCAAAAACCGCGAAATCCCTATTGATGGGTAATGTCAAGTGATCTTATCCCAAGTTTCGATGATTTTTGAAAATAACAGCCGCAAAGGTTGAGAAAACCCTTGCGGCGGTTAACTGTTGATTGATACGTTATTTAGAATCCCTCTTTTAAGAATTTTCTCAATGACAGGTGCATAATGCCGTTCTCATCGCGTTGCGTCAAGAGCGGGGTGGCGCTGATGACGTATTTTGGATGGTTGTCGCGGATCTTTTCCAAAGGACCGAATTCCCGATTTCGAGTGGATTCTTCGGCAATGATGTAGCTTGCCTGAACGTAAACGGTCTTGCCAGGTTTGGTGCAAACAAAATCCACTTCACCTGCATTTAGGACACCCACTTTCACCTCGTATCCAAGAAAGCAGAGGTGTTTGTAAATGGCATTCTCGATTACTTTTTCAATATAGGAATCCATGCCACCTTCGGCTTTGAGATTGCGAAGTCCTAAGTCATCCCAATAGATTTTTTCGTTGGATTCGAAAATCTTTTTGCCGTGGATATCATAGCGGGACACGATGTCAAGCAGGAAAGCCTCGGCAAAGAATCCCCGATAAAGGAGGATGAGGTTGGCTGATACGTTCTCTTGTTGCGATTTCATGTATTTGGCAATGCTGTTGGCCGAAGTGAGCTTGCCAGTGGTGTCGGCATAAAAAGCAATGAGGTTGTTAAAGAACGGGATGTTGCGGATATCATGCCGCTCAATGATGTCCTTGAGCACAATGGTGTTGAAAACGCTGGTGAGGTATGCCCACACTTGTTCGTCATTGTCGAGTCCCACCTTTCTCAATCCGGGAAGGCCGCCATAGTTGAGATAAGTCATCAGGCTTTCGTCGCTGTCCTCGAGGTTGTGGAACTCCAAGAATTCCGAGTAGGTGAGGGGGTGAATGCGGATTTCCACGTGGCGACCGGCAATCAAGGTGGCCAATTCGCCTGAGAGCATTTTGGAATTGCTGCCGGTGATGATGACATCAGTGTTGTCTTCTGTGTACCAGTTGCAGATGCTTTCTTCAAAGTGCTCGATTTCCTGGGCTTCGTCAATAAGGATGAAGTTGTGTTTGCCATTGATGAAGCGGGCCTCAATCCAATGATCAAGGTCGTCTTTAGTCTTAATGTCTTTAAACGCTTTCTTTTCCTTGTCAATATAGATAATGTTGGCCTCTGGATCGTCTTTATGGCGTTGGATGAAATCTTTGAGGACATAACTTTTCCCGACTCGGCGTGAGCCTACCAAAGCAATAATGTTGCCTTTGCCAATCCAAGAATCAACAATGTCGGCATAATGTTTTCTGGTGAGGACTTCCATTTTCTTTATCATTTTTCAGCTGCAAAAATATAGATTTCTTTGTTTGTGGACAATAAAAATGTAAATTTTTTAATTTTATTCTTTATAGACAAAGAAATTGCCACCGCAAAGGCACGAAAACCCTTGCGGCGGTAATCCCAATCGTTTTGGATTATTAGTGTTCGCAAACTTTGCCGGCATCCGCCGTGAAACCGTCGTCCGTCGGCTTGAACTTGCCGTGTTCCTTCAGGAAGTCGATCAGTTCCTGTGCCGTCAGGTTCTCTGCGCTGCACGTGTAGAAACGTTCCTCCGTACCGAACTTCTCGATGATGGCCTCCAATAGGCTTTTCTCCGAATAACTATGTCCCTGCATCATGGCAAGGACTTCGTGTCCGTGTGTCATATCTTTTAGATTTTAAGCTTCTTCAATAGCCCCCACAGGGCAGCCTTCTTTGGCTTCGGCGGCAGCAGCCAATGCCGACTCGGGCACCTCGCCTTCGATGGCGACGGCCACATCGCCGTTCATGTGGAACACTTCAGGGCAGGTGGACTCGCAAAGCCCACACCCGATGCAACTGTCATTCACTTTGTACTTCATGGTATTGTTGTTTTTAAGGTTAGTCTTTATGTTCTTCAATAAGCGTTTTCAGTCTTCTCACCAGCTTGTCAATTTCCATGCCTGATTTCTTGCTCATCTCAGCGATGGTGGCCTTGCCTAACATGATTTTGCCGACAGGTGAGTTCAACAACTTGAACTTCTCGTTCACTTTCGCCATTTCTCCCTTCAACCACGGATATTGGGCGATAAGATCTGACAATTTCGTTTCTGCTGTGATGGTACTCATAATTATCAATTTTCAATTATCAATTCCCTACATTACCTTAACATCAGGATGTTTCTCTCCGAACTTCTCTTTCAGAACCTCGGCGATTTCCTCGCGCGTGTTGCCTTTTTTCTCCATCTGCTTGATGGTCTTGTAAGCTTGGAACAGCGCCGAAGGGCCAATCTCCGAGCTGAAGTAGCCGATGCCTTGGTTCCAGGCCAGCAGCTCAAACACATCGTCCAAGGCGGCTGAGTCAAGGCCGTGGATGTAGGCCTTCACCAATTCACGCGTCGCTTGGCGCATACGGCCAGCGCCTACGGCGTTGGTCAGCGAGAGCAGCAGGCGCATCTCGTAAGGCAGGTAACGGTGTTCGTCATTCCAAGTCAAGTCCCAGAAATTCACGGCGATGTTGCCGAGCTTCTCGTCGATCATCGGCATGTGGGTCAGCGGGGCCGGACGCATCGGGATGTCCTTTTCAAGTTCTTTCACCTCAGCGCGGTAGAAATAGGCGTGGTACTCCGTCTCAGACACCTTTTCAGTGTGACGCTCGAAGCCGAGTCCGTCCATCACCTCGTAAAGCGGCAGCGGGTCGAAATTCTGCACGATTTCCATGCCCTCGCCGACAGCCATCTTCATGGCCTGCATCTTGATACCAGGGAAGAAGTTTCCCTGAACGCCGCGCACATCAATCTTCTTGAAACTCAAGGTTTTGTCTTTCCAATCGTTGTAACTCATAGTTGTGTCTCCTTTCATTGGTTTGATGGTACAAAAGTAGTTTCTTCCATCGCGGCAAAGCGTAACAAATGTTACATCAGGCACTTTTTTCCGTATTTTTGCACCAAATAATACTGTCATGGAAGAACTGAAATGTGTCAAACTCTTTGCAGGATGCAGCGAAGAATCTTTGGAGCGTCTGCTCGAAAGCCCTTGTCGCCGACAGGACTATCCCGCTGGAAGGCGGATGTTAAACCCGGGTGACCCTTGCCGTGCGCTGATGGTGCTTGTGGAGGGTCAAGCCGAGGCGCGAATGATGGGCGAAGAAGGCCGCGAGGTGCTCGTCGACCACCTGAAAGCCCCGATGCTGTTGGCTCCAGCGTTTCTGTTTGCCAACAATAATGTTGTCCCTGTGGAAGTCACCGCCCTCACCGATTGCGCCGTGTGGCACATCAACCGTGAGGCTTTTTTCGAGTTTATGCAACAGGAACCGACCGTATTGCGCGCCTTCCTTGAAGTCCTCTCCGACCGAGGCCGTTTCCTGAGCGGCAAAATGCGCACCTTCGCCGTCAACAGCCTTCGCAATCGGGTCATAGAATACCTCGAAGCCAACGGCAGCATCACTTCCGTGGCCGCCGTTGCCGAACAACTGGGCGCGACAAGACCCTCACTCAGCCGTGTCCTCTCGGACATGCTGGACGAAGGCGTTATAACAAAAGACTCTAAAGGTTACAGAAAAGTATAGGTTTGTTTCCAGTATTCCCTCATAAATACGCTTATCCACATCCTTAAACACGGTAATGCCACCCTTAATAAACAAGTAAATACCATTGAGCATCCTTTATTGAAAAAGTTGTACTTTTGACCGTCAAAAAACACATTCTATGACTCAAAGAATTGCAATTCCTTCAAGCGAAGGCATGTTGTGGCCTCATTTTGGCAAGGCCCCGCAAGTGACGTTTTTTAATGTTGAAGACGGTCAGATAAAAGATTCCACTGTGCTCCAAGCACCGGAACATCAACATGGAGCCATGCCGAGGTTTCTCACCGAGCAACACTGCACCGATGTCATCTGTGGCGGCATCGGAGGTGGCGTGGTTGATCTTTCCGATACTATTCCTTTTGATTAACAGTCATGTCAAGAGACGATCGCCTGTACCTGTATTCCATAGGAGTCTTCCCCAAGTGCTTCTTGGTGTATTTGCAGAAAAAACTCACATCAGGGAAATCCATCTTGTATGCAATCTCCTTTGTCGTGAGATTGGTCTGTTGCAGATAGTACTTGATGTTACGAACCGTGGCCTCGGTAACCCATTCAAGGGCTGTGCGTCCGCTTTTTTCTTTGCACACCGCACTGAGATACTTAGGCGTGACGAGCATCTGCTCTGCGTATGCTTTCACCTCGCGTTCGGTATTGTCGGGACGATTGAGCAGTGTCATGAAGCGCTGGAACAACCTATCCTTTTGAGAGCTTGATGTCTTGGCACTTGCTTCGCCTTCATCGTCTGTGAAAAAGTCCTGTAGTTGGTGTAGGACTTCCACCGCTATCGACTGCGCTGTAAGTCGGATGATACGTTGTCGGTAGGGATTGTCACTGTCCTCCATGTATGTCATCATAAGGTTGAAATAGGCCTGAAATAGTTTGTTTTGGTATTCCGTGAGGTGAATGACGGGGTTCTTTTGAAGGAAAAGGAATTTTTTCCACCATTCAGAATCAAGATGGAGAATTCCGGCCAAGGCATCGTCAAAAAGATGCTCACCACCACAAATGAGTTTGCCTTGAAGGTCTGGCGTGCGCATGACTGAGCCTATCATGTTGCTCACCAATCCCACCACGAAATCACCCTCGTTGGCATGATAAGTCTGTCCTTCAAGCGTAAACTGGACGGCACCTCGCTCAATATAAACCGAAATGAAATAGTCGGAAGTGATTGGATTGGGTGAGGCCATCACTTCGTCCAAGTTGTCAGAAACCACCAAGTCATTAAATATCTTCAGCATCTGCTTTTTTTTGCAAAATAACCACCATTTTTTCAGTTATACAATGGTAAATTATTCTCTTTTTACATTCTATTTTTCTACAAGCAATAAAAAGTACCATAAATAACGCCATATTGACAGCAAAGGCTGTGGTGGAATCCGTCTATTTTTGCAAAGTGAAATATGATGCAAATGAAAAAAGTAGGTCTTTTTATCGATTCATGGTATCCTATGGTAGATGGTGTCGTCAAGGTGGTGGATAATTACGCCCGTCGCTTGGTTCAGTATTGTGATGTCGTGGTGTTTTGCCCTGCCACCCGTGGTTACAGCAAGGAAGAGGATGCCCAACTTCCCTATAAGGTGGTACGTTGTACTTCATTGCCTCTGATAAATAACGACTATGACATCCCAACATCGGCCTTGGACCCTGTTTTTGACGCGCAACTGATGCGCAGTGGCATCGACTTCGTTCACATCCATTCGCCCTTTACCGTTGGATTGGCTGGATTGCTTTATGCCAAGTTGCACAAATTGCCTGTAGTGGCCACATTACACAGCCAATACAAACAGGATTTTGAAAAGCCTTTGGGAAAGCTCAAGCCAGCAGTTACCGTAGCTATGAACACCATTATGCGTGTGTTCAATTCATGCGACGAGTGTTGGGCGGTAAACGCGGAAATCAAGGAATTGTACCAAAAAGAATATGGCCTCACCGCCCCATGCAAGGTGCGCCTCAATGCTACTGACCATCAACCTGTTTCCGACCCTCGGGAAGCCGCCCGCATGGTCAACGAAACCTACGGCATACCAGCGGATGCCACGGTCTTCCTTTTTGTGGGAAGAATCAATTTTATCAAGAATATCGACTTCACGGTGCGCTCGTTGGCCCGCGCCAAGACATTGGGACTGGAGAACTTTCGGATGCTTTTTGTGGGTAAGGGACAGGATGAGGAGAAACTATTGGATTTGGTCTCCGAGTTAGGTCTGACGAAGGAAGTGGTGATGTGCGGACTTGTCTCGGACAGGACTATGCTGGAGAACCTATATTCCCGTGCCAAGTTGTTTTTGTTCCCCTCGCTGTATGATGCCAATTCGCTGGTGCAGATTGAAGCGGCCTGCCAAAGCACCCCCACGCTTTTCTTGGAAGGCGCAAAGACGGCAGCCACAGTGACCCCAGGAGTCAACGGTTATGTTTCACCAGCTGGAGAAGAAAATTACGCTCGTGCTATCATGGACATCCTTGCCGATACTGAAGGTTATGAGCGCGTAGCCCATGCTGCCTTCAGGGATCTTTACATCAATTGGGACGAGGTGGTGCGAGAGGTCTATGAGGACTATTGCAGGATGAAATAAAACAAAAACTACCGCAAAAGCACGAAAACCCCTGCGGCTTATTTCGTCAAAGAATAGCCGGCAGCAACCAAACCGAGACCTATCAACACACTACCAAGCACATATAATGCAAGCATGAAATAATGGCCCGTGTGCAACAGCATCACGCTTTCTTTCGAGAACGAGGAAAAGGTGGTGAAACCGCCGCAGAAACCGACTGTCAGAAATAGAACAAGCTGATGTGAAACGCTAGAAAAACGGCTGAAAACGCCCCATAACAGGCCGATAATCAGGCAGCCCAGTAAGTTGACGGTGAATGTCGCCCATGGAAAGCCACCAGTGTATTTCAGCCCTTGTGAAACAAGGTAACGCAAAGCCCCACCAAGGAAACTGCCTGCGCCGACAAAAAGGATATTTCGCCACATAATTTACCCAATTTGTTCTTCTAAAAACTCAGCCGCATCGGCTACGCAATCGGAACACTCACGAAGAACTTTCCCCGTGCCGACACCCTTCAGTAACTTGCATTGCGTGGCTCCGTTGCGCTCTTGGAACTTGTTCATAATCTGGCGCATCTGCTTTGTTGAAGCACCGGATAGTCCAAGAACAAGACCTGCGCCAACAATGGCTCCACAAGTGCCCTCCGTATTGCCCATTCCGGCACCAAAGGGAGTAGCAAGATGCATGGCAGTCACTTCATCGATGCCCGCAAGGTCAGCGTAGGTGCAAAGTATGGCTTGTGCGCAATTGTGGCCACAGTTTTTCTTTTCTACTGCAAGTTGCTTTCTTGTTTCCATTTTTTATACGACGATTTTGAGTCCAATTCATAGTGGCTGCAAAGGTACGCTTTTTTCCGCGTCACGCTATCTATACCGCTGCCTGAACTCCGATGGCGACATCCCTTCTTGCCGCTTGAAAAACTGCCCAAAGGCCGATTGGTCGGGAAAACCGAACTGGTCGGAGATTTGCTGATGCGTCATTTCGGTGGTAAGCAAGGCGTTCTTGATTTGGCCTATCAGGAACTCGTTGATGAGGTCTTTGGGTGTTTTGCCCGTTTCCTTCTTGCAGACTTTGAAAAGATAACGCTCTGAAACGCAGAGTTTCTCAGCATAAAACGGGATGTTGCGCTCTCCCGAGAGGGTGTGTGTGCTTATCAACTCAAAGAAATGGTTCAACAGCATGCGTGAACGCTTGCTATTGTCGCTTTGCGAAGGTTTGGCAGCACCTCCGGCAGCATTGTATAGCGTTAGCAAAAGGTGAACCAAATTGGCCATAATCATCTTGTTGCGGGCGATGAGTGAAGGTTGCAAAATGGCAGTTTTCAACATGTCGTAGTCCATGGCCATAATACGGCAAAAAGGCTCCTCCATCATTTTATCCACCCAAAACATCATCTCCAATTTTCCAAAATCCGCCTCCGCTCCACACAAGGAATAAACCACATTCATTAAGGCCTCATCAAAAATCAGCACTTCCATTGTCATGTCGCGGGTAGAGGACAAAACCTTGAAAGCGGCCCCTTCTTGAACCAGGAAAATTGTGTCGGTTTCCAGATCGTATTTTGTCTGCTCAAAAAGCACTTTGGCCTTGCCTTTCCTGACTCGGCATAGCCAAGTCTCAAAGAGGTCGGTTTTGAGGATTTGGGAATCGTGTTGGTATTGATAGATGTTGTAATTCATGCGGCAAAAATACAAATAGTTCCGAAAACATACAATATCGGTTCACTTTTATAAACCATGCCTGTTTTCGTAAAGCCTATTTTTGCAACTTCAAATTTGTAGTGTATGAAGCTTAGATATTTGACAGTATTGTCG
>JAEEGJ010031943.1_pt1 | contig 10149 bp, 11 predicted proteins | sample 8958761 | NCBI WGS metagenome assembly JAEEGJ01 (sample SAMN16246546, study PRJNA631951) | gut metagenome | biome: gut microbiome; feature: rumen; material: RS-attached | host: Bos | place: Iran: Karaj | collected 2018-10 | reverse complement strand
AAATTATGAAGTGTGTCGTACCTTCTATACCAAACAGGAATATGATAAAGTTTTCGTAACAGATCCATATATTCCACCACGTCAGTTGTTGGTGCCTGAGGACCAACAATGATCAGTTTTTGAGCATGTGCGCTTGATTTGAAATGAGCATACTCAAGGATTTGTCCCAGAGCCTCACGGACACACATTTTAGGAGAAGATGTTTTCACCTCAAACAAATGCACCTCCCCAGAGAATGTTATGGCTTTTACATCTATGTTATTATCTTCAAGAATGACCTCTCTATAATCTCCTGAGTTATCAAGCCACTCCTTCATTCTATTTTGAATCTTGTTGTGTACGGGCTCATAGGTATGTTCCTGCTCATAAGTTGAATAAGAAACATCAGATTCATTCTTTTTGAGGACTCCCTTTTGCTTATGTTTTTGAAAGACAGGAAGAGATTCTATCTTTTCTTTCCACGTATTGAAGTCATCGTGATCAACAAACCAGTAATCGAATCCTATAAACTCCTGGACTATTTTCTGCCGTAATGACAAACGTTTATTCGGTGTCTTAGAAGCGATGTAATCAGATAGTAGTTGCCTTAGAACAGGTAGTTCCTGCTCATAAGCAGAAAATACATAAGAAGCACGATGAGTAGCGTCAATCTTTACACTTTCCCAAATAACAAGATAAACGTCGGATTTTTCGATAGTAAAAAGAAAACCATCAATAGTGTCCTGTCATGCATTAACAGGAATATATGCTTGAGATAAAGATTGTCTGGACTGTAAATAGTCGAGATACTGTGTCTTCGGTATAGGGAAGAACAACTTTACCAAATCCGGCGGAAACTTCCCTAAATCAGGGTTCCACGACCTAATATCGTCGTCTGTTGTATGAAACAATCGCTCCCGAATTGAAAGCAATTGAACAATATTATCAAATTGAATTTTTCGTCTCAGAGATGCTTTTTCACCACTAATGTGTACGTGAACTGGCGGCAGTCTTTCTGCAAAGCTCTTTTTGATTTCATTATATGCACGACGTGCCTGAGGAACAGATATTTCATAACGGAGGCCTCCGAAAATAAATGCGATACCCCCTTCCATAAAATCAACATCCTTCCAACTAAGTAGATAATCGCTAGAAGCAGGAAGAGATGTCTTTTCTTTTTGGTCCGAATCATTATTGCGGGATTTGGACTGATTCTTTTTACGATTGGCTCTTCGCCTTTCCAGTTTACGTTCTCTGCGGGCAGATTTCTCCCTCTCGGCAGCTTTCTTTATGCGGTCTGGTAAAGATTCTATTCCCTTTTGAGCGGACCGCTCATTTGCTTCTTTTATGACTTCTATTTGTTTATCCAACTTTTTCTTAACCAAGTTGGCTGTCTCTTTCCTTCTGGCGTCACGATAGCATTCTTTATCTAACAAATCCTCATATTTCGCTGGAATCTTAGTAGAAAGGGTATATGAAGTGATTTCCGCTCCTGACTCATTCAGAAAATCCACAATAGTCTTCAACCCGACATTGTACTTACGAGCTAAAACTATTAACCGGATTGATTCATCCATAAAAGAGATGTCAAAAATATACAATACCTGACTTACACGGCCAGATCCAACGGAAGGTCACTGATGTCTTTTAACCGTTTCCCTTCGATCAGAATTCGGAGCATATCAAGAGCATCCTCGGCTTGTTGCGCCTCAATGATTTGAACTAGTTCAGTGAGAGCAAAATGATAGACGCAATCTATGTCTCCTGTACCCATTGCAATAGATGCCAGGCGAGAAGGAAGGGGTTCTCCAGTTACGACAACAATGTGAGGGAGGTGTCCCTTTCGATTGCGGATAAGACCTAAAGCTTCAGTGCGACTATTTTGAGCACGATCACTACGAATGGTCCACTTGGCCGAAATGGATGCGTGAAGGATCGGAAGGCCCCCATTCTTTTTGCGGATGTCGGTATGATTGCAAGTTCCGTCATCAACGATTAGTCGATCTGCATTGATGAATTCGTCGGTTTCAGGCTCACGATAAATAACGACATCAGGAGCCACCATGTAGTCGTTCCCAAGACTTGCTGCAAGTTTCGCGTCGGTTTCGGTCAGTTGCGCCAGGTACTCCAAATGCTCGTATTGAACGAAGCTGCTTGCTTTGACTGGCTTTCTATTACTCAGCTTTTCGATATGCCATTTGCCCGGCCTGAGATTCTGGAGAAGAGGAAATGTTTCCTGAAGGAACTGCATATTCACTTGCTCAAAGTTCGCTCCAGAAGTCTGCGCAACAGCTTTTTGTTGAACTTGCGCATCAAATTCAAGCGATTCTACGAGACCACGAGCAATAGCCTTGGAAAGCCTGTTCCCACTATCCGCATTGCTAGCAACGCCATTGGCATCAATCGTCAATATGCCATTTTCCAAGAGCCGCCGATGATAGTTACGGCGAGCCTCACGAATTATCGCATCCATTTTCCAAAACCTCTTTAATCTTTAATCCTATTGCTTTTGCGACCGGCGGTGGGAAAGCATTCCCGATCATCCTGCAGGCCGTTGTCTTTTTCTCTCCAAATTGCCAGTCATCTGGGAATCCCTGGATTCGAGCCATCATTCGCGGCGTAAGCTTAGGCATCCCCTCAAAACCAGGCATGGGCGCTTCGTCCGCGATGCCTCGGCCATCAACACCCAATTCAGCCCACGCATTTCTTGCACGCGTGGGACCAAGATCAGGGCCACCGTGTTTCTTGCTGCCGCCGACCAGGGTCGGTGCAATCTTATCAGCGTGCTTGCTCCACTCTTTGGCTTTCTCCCAGCCGTTCTGCCCCATGAGGTCCACGATGGCTTCTCCTACCGTGGTCTCATTTCCTTTGGTGGGCGCAGGGAATGAAAAGTCAGCCCTGATTCCGCGCTTGAAAGCAACGATTACAGTCCTGGGCCGAAGTTGAGGCACGCCAAAATCAGAAGCATTCAAAAGGGTGATATACGGAGCATATCCCATCCAGGTGAGATTGTGGAGGATGGAAGCACGATAACCGTCTAACGTGGAACTCAAAAAACCCCGGACATTTTCTATCATCACGGCCTTGGGCTGGATCTCCTTCACAAGGCGAAGCATCTGGGGAAACAAGTCTCGCTCATCATCTTTGCCCAACTGCTTGCCTGCTATACTGAAAGGAGGACATGGAACACCACCGGCCAGAAGATCCACCTGGCCTTCATAGGGAATACCGCTGAAATCTTTGACGTCCTGACAGTAAACGTTCCAATTGGGACGATTCGCTCTGAGACAAGTGCAATAATCCGCTTCCAACTCTACAAGGGCGATGTGGTCGAAGCCTGCTTGCTCCAGCCCCAAAGCCTGTCCACCTGCGCCAGCGCAGATCTCCAATGATGTTAATCGTCCATTCATACTACAAAAATAGTCAAAATTATGTGACAACGACCTGTGGGCACAAAATTGCCCCGGCGATTGCCGAGGCATACAGAAGGGGTTGCGTCTCTATTAACCGTTGAGGTAGCAGATCACCCACTCCACAATCACTCCCACCATCGCCTTCCGGCCCTCGGGGCTCCGGAGGAACTCCAGTTCATCCCGGTTATCCATAAACCCGCACTCTACGAGCGCTGCAGCACACCTTGTGTGGTTGAGGATGTAGAACGACGCCTCCTTGTCGGGATCACCGTCGGAATAGTCCGTCCGAAGCTTCCGCCCAGGAAGGTACTTCTCGGCCGCACGATAAAGCGCCGTAGCGAGATGGTCGCTCTTCGTCAGCCCAGGGCAAGTGTAGCAGCTCCATCCGGTGGCGTTGTGCCACTGGCCATCGGAGCCAGCAGCATCAACGTGCACAGAGACGAGCGTGACATTCTCACGCCCCAACTTATCACACCACCGGTTCACGCGCTTGACGCGCTCTTTGAGCGGGATGTCTTCGAACTCGGGTACGAGCAGCTGGGCATCGTAGCCGCGATAATCGAGGTATGCGACGACTGCGCTGGCGATCTCGCGATTATATTGATATTCTTTGAATGTGCCGTCGGGCGAGCACTTGCCCGGGGTCTCACGGCCGTGGCCGTTATCGATAAGGATTTTCATGGCGGTAACTGTCTTGTGCAGCTACCGATTCCCATACAAAATTAACAAATAAATTACTGATTCCCAAAGGGATTTCGCTTTTTGCGAATCATCTCGTTACCGTGATTGATAACGAAACTACGCCATTGGGGCATACTGTAAGAATTCTTTGCTTCTTCTTGGATCGGACCTCGTAAATCTGATACAATTTCATTCTCGCTATAGAAGTTTGACAGCTTTCCTACATATTCCCTCAACATCTTCAATGCATCATCGCGACAATAGTCACCAAAACGCTTTCGGCATATACCAGCAATATAGTAGATCGCTTGGTCTTTATCTCCCTGAATGCTTACATACAAATAGCCGTTTATTGCCTTGAAAAATTCAACAGCACTCTCACGAGTTATATGGTTGTCAACAAACTTGATTTTGTTGAAGAATACCGTATCAATCTTGTTAAGAACAGAGACGAGCCCATAATTCCGAATCATTTTCTCAACATGAAATTGACCAGCTCGATCCAAATGGAACTCATCGAACATCCGATTATTGATGTAGTCTGTGACAATCTTCACTTGCTCACGACCAAGTAGATAATTATCATTTTTCCAGCGCAACAATTGATCGAGTTGGTGCCTCCGGTCTTTCATCATCTCCAGCGGAGTTATCTGAAGCTTATCGTGCAGCCTGTTATAGCACTCCGAGCAAAGAGTAATCAAGTTGTCGGCCTCAACCCCAAACTCATCTGGATCGTGAAGCGTATCCACTACCAGAAAGACGGATGGGGCCTCTGCGTTGCACTGTCGGCAAGTAAACTTGTCACGACGGAATATCTCATCCTCAAGAGACGGGGTGATCTGAATCTTGCTCATCCTCTTTAATTGTTTCAGTTGATTCTGTTGTACTATCCGATTCTTCACCGAACATATCATTAAAACAAGAGCTGGTATAGGTTAGATTATCACTAAGTTTACCATACTCATACTCTTCTATTAGTCCAGTATCCTTATCAAAACGCACAGGTATTTCGCCGGTGTACCCCCTTCTATTCTTGGCTACAATAATTCTCATCTCCTTAGGATCGCGATATTCATCATCATAGCCACAGAAAGCCATATAGGCTTCAGTAAAGAGTACGATGTCTGCATCATACTCCAAAGAGCTCGATTCTCTCAAATCATTGAGAGATGGCCGAGTCGGTGTATATCCTCGGTTATTCTTATGTTGGTGTAATTCGGCGATAGCAATAATCGGCAAGTTCAACTCTCTCGCGGTAATCTTGATCTCTCTTGAGATGGCAGAAATCTCCTGCTCACGCATTCCCTGGTAAACAGCCGGTGGCTGCATGATGTTGATATAATCGACAATGACCAGCGCATCACGAACACTCTCAAGCGTCTCTTGGATTTTCCTACTGAGGCGGTCGTACTCAATTCTCGGATCATCATCAATGTAAAAAGGAAGAGAACCGAGATCCTGACAAGCTGTATGAATGGTTGCCCATGTCGCTTGGTCTTTAGTCTCAAAATCCAGAGGCTCTTTTACCTGAATCGTTACCAATCTGTGGAGAATAATGTGGCTGGCAGACTCCATGGTAAAATACACAACCGGATACCCTTGACGAGCTGCGTTAAGGGCAAAGTTTAACGCAAGTGATGTTTTCCCAGAAGAAGGGAAACCACCTATGATTACCATATCACCTTTCTGCCAACCACCAATGAGCTTGTCCAAATCTTTGTACCCGGTAGGAACGATATCACACCCTTCCTCAAGACGAGCGACCATGGTATTTATCGCCGAATCCATCTTCGTTAAATGAGGATAGTATTCAGATTCTGAAAAGTAGTCTTCGTCTTCAAACATTGAGTATTCGATTAGGTTCACAAATTTACAAAAAAACTATGGAGGATGCATAGATGAGCCCATTACAGGCACGAGATCAAAGTCGGAGACAAGCGCGAGGAAAGCATCTCGCTGGTCTGCTGGAATGCGGTCGAGCACAGCAAGGATACTCTTTGGAATGGGGACCGGAATCTCGCGTCCCTGCTTCCAGCGGATGAGCCAGTCAGCAATGTCAATCTGAGCCTCTCGATCTTCGACCGAAGCGTTCTTTTCGAGAAGGTTGCTGACCGTGATGTTGTAGCCGGTCAAAGAAGACAACTTACGCTGCCATTCCTCATAGGCATCAATGTCAGGGAAAGCCGTCACACGACGGCCGTGAAGGACGGAAAGACGAGATTCCGAGAGTTGCGACTTCCCGCCGGTCGCAAGCCAAAGGGCCTCAGGTACCAAAGCCGCACAGATGATGGCGGTCTTTTCGGACTCGACCAATGCAACCGGCATATTGGGATGCTGCATCAGCAAATGCTCGCCGAAAAGACACTGCGATAGCTGCCAGTCCTCAGGGAGTTGGCGGGCTCGCTTCATTGCAGAATGAACCCAGTCTATCCGACCAGGGCAATTGGCGTCTTTGACCCGGTGGCCGGTGTCGGGATTGTACTTCATGATTTTTCCGGTCCGGCACCGACCGTAAGCATCGATTTGGAAAAAGATGGTGTCTCGGCTCCGTGTTACACCCACTTTATACGCCTCAACGACCATCTCGAGAACAAGCGGGTCGATGAAGGTAGAAAGGTATGCGGTAAGATGGCTGTGTACATTGGGGCGACAAGAGCGTTCGACAATCTCATCAGGGATGGTACACAACGGCTTGGGCGGAAGAGCAAGAGACGTGGTGTCTTCTCTAATGTGAGAATCACGGGGAGAGGCTTTGTCCGGATGGTCGAGGAAGTATTGCCTGGGCGTGTAATGATACTGGCAGCTGGAGCTATGGTCACATTTGCCGACAGACTCGTGGAGAGGCTGGTCATTCTCATCGACATACAAAGTGAAGCAGCGCTTACGGCCACACTTCGGACAAGTGTAACGCGACGCAACACCGGTGTATCTCTGGAGGTGATAAGTGTGCTCGGCCATGGATCAATCCTCCTCCAGGTCAACGTCAAACAAGTCACGCTGTCCCATTGTCCCATTGTCCCGGGCTGGGACAGTGGGACAGTTTTCGTTTTCCTGGGACAGATGCTGTAGGATGCGGCCGACCTTCGACTTGGAAAGCCCCAGCAAAGAAGCAATCTCGCGGACGCTCTTGCCTTCTTGGTGGAGCGTGGAAACCTCGTTCTCGATGTTGGCCGTGTCACGATCAGTCTGCTCCTTGAGGTGCTCTTTCTCGCTGGAGAAGCCTTTTAGTTCGAAGTGCAGGAAACCGTTGGTCTTCTCGATCTCATAGACCAGGACATTGTTGTCACCGTAACGGTAGGCACCGGCGCGGACCTTGAGCTGTTTGACATAGCGTAAACGGTCGTCCTTCGCGGATTGACCCATCGCAAAGACACTGTCGAAAAAGTTGTACAACTTCTTGCTGCCGGCCAGGTCGTTCTGCGTTATGGGGCTTGAAAGGCTGCGTTTCGGCGTGTGCGCGATGATGAGGATGGACCAGCCGTGCTTCTTTTTGAGCTGCATGAGTTTCATCATAAAGAGACCGGCATCCACGCCTTTGTCGCTACTGTTGCACAAGTACGTCAGGTTGTCGATGATGATGCAGTTGGTTTCCATCTTGATGGCCGCTTCCTCAATGTTATGGAGAATGTGATCTTCATAATCCTTGAGGTCAAGGCGCATCGAATCAATCTCGGCCCGGTACATCTGATCAGGGAAACGATGGCGGACGCCGGTGACATCATCGGTATAACGCAGTTGAAACTGTTTTTCTGACAGCTCGCAGTCAAGATAGAGCAAGGGTTGATACTTGGCGATCTCGTCGGCAATCTGGACCGCATAGATGGACTTGCCCAAGTTGGAATCGGCAAAGAGGCAGCTTACCTCGCCCTCAAACCAGAACTCTTTATAGAGAGCTCTGGGATTGGGACGACGTGCCGCATCGTCAACGGCTTTATTGACGGGCTTAATGCTGAGCATTCCTACCGACTCGGTGCCTTCGGATGCCTGGATCTCTTCTGTGATAGCTTTGACGGGGTCGATGTTTTTGCTTTCCGAATCACTCATGTTCTTCCTCCTCTTCTTTGGATTGCTGGTTCTCTTCCTCAGACTGCTGCTGAAGATGGCGACGGATGTTGATGGACATCTCGTCGGTCCCATGGTCGATCATCTCCTCGATGATCTCGCCAATAAGTTTGGGCTGCTTCATCGCCGACCCTCCTCGATGGCTACGATATCGGACTCCTTGTATCGAACGGACTTGCCTACGCGTGTGGGCATCAGGTAATGGCTACGCTCCCAGCGCCAAAGGGTGGATTTGTCTACGCCCAGGCGCGTTGAGGTTTGTTTGATAGTCAGGTAGCGTTCCTTCTCTTCCTTGGCAAAGTATTCTTGCAGGACGGAAAGGAATTCTTCGCGGACGACCTGCTTCAGGTCTTCACGGGCAATCAGGTAAATGGGTGTTTGAGCTTGTTCTTCGTGCGTCTCGTGGTTAAAATTATTCATACTTCTTCCCGGCACGCCGATCGATCATTACTCGTCATGACGTCTCGTGCCGGCGCTTCCGTTTCGATACCTCGAGTAGCGGTCCGTCGCAAAAAGCAATGTAAAGTTGCATATTCTTGCGGCGAAAAATAGGACATCACTGGGCATGCTCAAAACATGCTCAAAATGCTCAAAATGCTCAAAAAAGGAAAAGGATGTAAATCCTTAGTTTTCAGCAGGAAGAATAGATTTAAACTCTCCAACTACGCGGTCGATGGTAGGAAACCAACGCTTGTGGATGTAAGAACGGCTTCCTGTATATTTATCGTAGTTAGCACGACTTCCTATTGCAGGAAATTCCGCAGAAACCAAAACATAAGTAGGCTTGTCATAGAACACTCCGGCTTCAATGGCAGCCTGAATGAAGATACAAGCTTTTACACCTCTCTTACCATCCATGTTTTTGTGAAGAATGGACATGATAGCCCCGACTTTTTCTTTGTATTTTATTCGATCAGAGAAAGTAACAACAGCCGCATTCCCTGAAGGCTTTTGCTGCTCGTGTCGGTCTTTCCCTGACTCTACCCCGGAACCGAGGACCTGTTGCTGATATGTCGCGATCTGGTCCAATGTGGAGAGGAAAGCTTCCTTGACAACAGGAAAAGCGTCGAGCCAGCGGGCATAGCCCTGAGGGTTGGAGGTCTTTATAGATTGTGGGACATTAAATGGGCTAAATTTATTAGAGCCGGACATAGCAGATGACAACAATTCTCTGGTATGCGCCACCCAGGAGCCAAGGGAATCGAGTATGACTTGTTCAGGAAGAATATCTTTGCCCAATAAGCGTCCCAGATAATCAGAATGAAGGTTTTGCAGCCATTTCGTGCGAGAATCAAGGTATCTTCGATAGTTTGCCCCGGCGATGGCGCTTGTCTGCAGCTCACGAAGGATCTCGGAGAAAGACTTGCTGAACGCTTCGTCATTATAAGCCTGGTCGATGTATTTGCGCTCTGTGACGGGAACACAAACACTGTTCATCAGCTCTTTTTGCTTGGGTGCGAGCTTCTCGTTCCAGAGGTTGTAGTATACTTCGTCTCTCATTTGCCAATGACTTTAAGATTCTGATTAACCTTGTACGGCTTCTGGTCGAACGCCACGTTCATCAACGCGAACAGGTCGGCGAGTTCCAAATTTGTGTAGCGGTCCACAGCGTTGCTCCCTTTCTTGTGAAGACCCGCTACATACTTGTTAATCTGGACTTTATTCATCATATCGACGTGCGTTTTTCGGCCCAACTTGGAGCTGCCCTGGGTGTGAAGGGGCACGTACTCGTTTTTGTGAGTTTTTTCATTGAAGATGGGCACCATGCGGGTGACGCCACACTGCTCGAGCACCCACTTGATCGTCACATTGAAGCCGGTTTTGCCAAATACATTGCGAGCGATGGGAAAATCGAAGTTGGTACGGCGGATGATGTCGAAAGCGAATCGGACCAGCGGTGTGTGGACTTCCTTGTTGGTCTCCTGCTGGCCAGCGGTCTTCTGTGGCAGGTAGTGGACGAATGGGATGCCACCGTCGGAAACCGCGACATTGGCCATGGCCATTGCCTGGAAGT
>JAEEGJ010031941.1_pt1 | contig 10149 bp, 5 predicted proteins | sample 8958761 | NCBI WGS metagenome assembly JAEEGJ01 (sample SAMN16246546, study PRJNA631951) | gut metagenome | biome: gut microbiome; feature: rumen; material: RS-attached | host: Bos | place: Iran: Karaj | collected 2018-10 | reverse complement strand
GTGATGTTACAATTGCAGCTCTGCTTGGTGCAGAAGAGTTTGGTTTTGCAACCGCTCCTCTTATTGCAATGGGCTGTTCTATGATGCGTGTCTGCCAGCTGGATACCTGTCCATTCGGTGTTGCAACTCAGAACGAAAAACTCCGCGCTAAGTTCCCTGGAAAGCCAGAATATGTTGAAAACTTCATGAAGTTCATTGCTCAGGAAATGCGCGAGCTTATGGCAAAACTCGGAGTTCATTCAGTTGAAGAACTCTGTGGCCGAACAGACCTCTTGAAATTGAAAGACAAGCAGGGCTTCAAGAGAGCCGGTCTTGTTGATATGAGCCGCGTTCTTGCGAATGCTGAAGCTGGCGAGACCTGGAAAGCAGACCGCTCACTCTTCGACTTCAAACTTGAAAAGACAATTGATGAAAAGACACTTCTTCCATGGTTTGAAAAGAAGGGAGATTCAAAGGCAATTGCAATTCAGTCAACCGACCGAACAGTCGGAACAATCCTTGGATCAGAAATCCAGAAGAAGTTCGGTAATACTCTTACCGACGATACATACACAGTTCACTTTGAAGGTGGTGCAGGCCAGAGCTTTGGTGCCTTTATTCCAAAGGGCCTTACCCTCCGTCTTACAGGAGATGCCAACGACGCCTTTGGTAAGGGCCTGAGCGGAGGTAAGCTTGTAATCACAAAACCTGCAGGCTTCGAAGGCGCAGCAGACAGCAACATCATCGTTGGTAACGTAGCCCTCTTTGGTGCAACTTCAGGTACAGCCTTTATCAACGGTGTGGCAGGCGAACGCTTCTGCGTACGTAACTCTGGTGCAACTGTTGTAGCAGAAGGCTGCGGCGACCACGGACTTGAATACATGACAGGCGGAACTGCAGTAATTCTCGGTTCAACAGGCAAGAACCTTTGTGCCGGAATGAGCGGCGGCCTGGCTTATGTACTCGATGAAAAACATGATCTCTATAGACGCATGAATCATGAGCTTGTAAAAATGTATGCCCTTGATGATGAGACAACAACTCTGCGTGACACAAGTGACGAAGAGAGACTTCACGATCTTATCAAACAGCATGCAGAAGAAACCGGCAGCGAACGTGCCAAGGCAATTCTTGCTGACTGGGATTCTTACAAGCACAACTTTAAGAAGATTATTCCAAACGACTACCTGCGCATTATGACAGAAATTGCAGCAGAAGAAAAATCAGGCAAGCCTTATGATGAGGCAGTACTCGACGCCTTCAGAAAGTGCACAGCGTAGGTAAGGAGGATTAAGATGGCAAAACCAACAGGATTCATGGATTATAAAAGAGTTGAAAATGGAAACGTTCCTCCATTAGAGCGTATATGTAATTTTAAGGAGTTCCATCCTAAGCTGGATGAAAAAGCCCGCCGCGAGCAGGCTGCCCGCTGTATGAACTGCGGTGTGCCGATGTGTCAGAGCGCCATTAAGCTTGCCGGTATGGTAACGGGCTGTCCACTTCACAACTACATTCCAGAGTGGAACGACGCTCTTTTCAACGGACAGTTTGATATGGCTGCCTGGAGACTTTTGAAGACTTCCAGCTTCCCGGAGTTTACAGGCCGTGTTTGTCCTGCCCTCTGCGAAAAGGCCTGCAACTGCGGCTCACCAGTAGTAGGTGAGGAAGCAGTTACCGTTCACGACAACGAACTTTACATTATCGAAAAAGCTTTTGAAACCGGTTATATGAAACCGGAGATTCCAGCTAAGAGAAGCGATAAAAAAATTGCAGTAATCGGAGCCGGCCCTGCAGGTCTCGCTGCAGCAGACTGGCTCAACCGCCGCGGTCACAAGGTTACTGTTTTTGAACGAGAGGATAAGGCCGGCGGACTTTTGATGTACGGTATTCCTAACATGAAACTGGACAAGAAAATCGTAGACCGCCGCATTGAGCTGATGAAGGCAGAAGGCGTTGAGTTTATTTTCAATGCTGATGTTGGACGCAGCTATTCTGCAAGTCAGATTATGCAGGACTTTGATGCAATTGCTCTCTGCTGTGGTGCAAAAAAAGCTCGTGCCCTTACAGCGCCAGGAGTTGATACAAAGGGCGTTATGTTCGCCGTAGACTTCCTCAAGGCAGTTACAAAGAGTGTAATCGCAACCAGTGGTGCCCTTGAAAAAATCGGAATTGCTCCTGCAAACAAGCAGATAGATCAGATGCTGGTTCAGGACTTTGGAATTGAAGTAGAAGGAAAGGATGTAGTAATTGTAGGCGGTGGTGATACAGGAAACGACTGCTGTGGATCTGCAATCCGTCTTGGCTGTAAATCTGTAACTCAGATAGAAATGATGCCTTGTCCTCCTGTTGATCGTGCTGCAAACAATCCATGGCCACAGTGGCCTAGAACTCTTAAAGTTGATTACGGTGCAGAAGAATCAATTGCAAAGTTTGGTCATGATCCTCGTGTTTACGAAACTACAGTAAAAGAAGTAATCAGCGAAAATGGACATATTAAAGCAGTTCGCACAGTAGAGGTTGAATTCCAGACAATTGATGGAAAGCGTCAGCTGGTAGAACGTCAGGGAACAGAAAAAACTCTTCCTTGTGATCTTCTTCTTGTTGCAGCAGGTTTTGTGGGTTGCGAAGAATATACTGCAGAAGCTTTTGGAACAGAACTTGGACCTCGCGGTACTGTTGCTTCAAAAGGTGATGAAACACCGGAGCTCGCAAGCCCTAACGGCTATGCAACTTCAGTTCCAAAAATCTTTACTGCCGGTGACATGCACCGCGGACAGTCTCTCGTAGTCTGGGCAATTGCCGAAGGCCGCGAGTGTGCCCGCCAGATAGACAGCTTTTTACTGGAGAAATAAAAAATGGGCTTACATGATGAATGTGGTGTAGTTGGAATTTACGGTGCAGAAAATGCTGCCGGACTTTCATATTTTGCCCTTACCGCCTTACAGCACCGTGGACAGGAATCTGCTGGTATTGCTGTTAGCGATGGAACAAGAATTAAACTGCACAAAGACATTGGCCTTGTAAGCGATGTTTTTGAGCAGGACCATTTTGAAAAACTTGAAGGCAGCATTGCAGTTGGACATGTCCGCTATGCAACAGCAGGCGGACGTACAATTGAAAATGCCCAGCCTTTTTTAAATTCCTTTAAGCTTGGATCAATTGCTCTTTCTCATAACGGCCAGCTTGTTAATCACACAAAGATTCGCGAAATGCTGGAAGATTATGGAAGCACTTTTTCGAGCACCAGCGACAGCGAAGTTATTTTAAAACTGATAGTAAGAAAGTTCGTTGAAAACGGTGGTAAGCTCGGCAGTCAGGTTGAGCACGACAATGACCTTTTTGTAACTGCAGTAGTTCAGGCTGTAAAAGAAATCAAAGGATCTTTCGCTCTTTGCATCATGACAGAGAAAATTCTGATTGGTGTCCGCGACCCTAACGGCATTCGTCCTCTCTGTCTTGGAAAAGTAAAAGACGGTTATATTCTGACTTCGGAATCTTGTGCAATAGACGCAGTAAACGGAGAGTATATCCGCGATGTTGAGCCTGGTGAAATTGTTGTAATTACAGAAGCAGGACTGCGTTCAATTAAATACATAGAGGAAGCAAAGAAGACCTGTATTTTTGAATATGTTTACTTTGCCCGCCCCGACAGTGTAATCGATGGAATTCCTGTTCAGGAAGCCCGCTATAAAATGGGTGAGGTTCTTGCAAAGGAATCTCCTGTGGAAGCAGACATTGTAATTGGTGTTCCAGATTCTGGTTTAGGTGCTGCCCAGGGCTATGCAAGAGCCAGCGGAGTTCCATATGGAATGGGAATCATCAAAAATAAATATATTGGACGAACCTTTATTGCCCCTACTCAGAAAGAACGTGAGAACATGGTCTTTGTAAAACTGAATGCCATAAGAAGCGATCTTGAAGGAAAACGTGTTATTGTAATTGATGATTCAATTGTACGCGGAACTACAAGCCGCCGTCTGGTACAGATTTTACGACGTGCCGGTGCTAAGGAAGTTCATTTCCGCGTAAGTTCTCCACCGGTTAAATTCCCATGTTATCTTGGAATAGATACTCCAAGTAAAAATGAACTGATTTCAAGTACACACGAACTGGAAGAAATCCGAAAAGAAATCGGTGCAGACTCGCTTGCCTTCATTTCTCTCGAAGGAATGATTGACGCGCTGCGAAGCTGTAAGCCTGAAGCTGATGGTTTCTGTAAGGGTTGTTTTTCCGGTGAGTATCCGGTGTAGACTGTCATCCCGAACCTTCGCAGCATAGCTGCTCGGAGACTCGCTAAAAACAGTCCACTGGACTGTTTTTGCACTGCATAGCAGTGCCGCTCCCTATGTTTCGGGATCTTGTAATAGATGCTGAAACGAGTTCAGCATGACGGTCACTATCCGTAGGTCTTTATTATTTCTTCGGAAATTGCCGTTTTCTTCATACCGCGGTCCATCGCTTCTTTTTCTATGTAACGGTGGGCTTCCTGCTCTGTCATTTTCATATTCTGCATCAGAAGCATTTTTGCGCGGTTTACCTGTTTGATTTCTTCCATCTTTACTTTGAGCTTTGTTGTCTGACTTGAAAGCACCTGCACCTTGTATTGAACGGCAATTGCAATCTTAACCATGTTGTAAAAATAGAAGGGCTCAAAAGGTTTTGTAATCGTGAGGATTCCGTAACCTTCTACCCGGTAAGAGATTTCGTCGAAATGCTCGTTAGGCACCAGTAACAAAATTGTGGAATAGGAATCTGCTATGTTTATAGCAAAATCGGTATCGTAGCCGTCTCCGGAGTCCGCAATAATTATGTTGAAGGTGCGTTCCGTTGCCAGGCGGCGGGCTTCGTTGAAATCACTTGTTGTAGTGAGTTCAAAGAGCGGCGGCACAAGAAAAGCGGAGATTTGAGAAACTATTTTACTGTCGCGCGATACTAAAAGAACGCTGTGGCTTTCTGCTTCCATTTATAAAACACCTGTCATTTCGAACTCGTTTACTAAGCAATAATTGCCCCTAAAACTTTTTTTACAAAATCGCTGTTTTCTGCAAGACGTTTTGCTTCTGCCAGAGATTTTGGCAGAGCTTTGAGAGAAGCTTTTTTTGCAATTTCATCATCAAAAAGATTTTCTACAGTTTCTGCAGGTGGCTGGATCTTATTTTTGATTCCTTCAATTGCAGCTTCAATAAGAAGTGTAAGTACAAGGTATGTATTACAAAGAGGATCTGGAGAACGAAGCTCGAGACGCTTTGTGCTTGTGCTTGAAGGTACGCGGATGAGGGTAGAGCGGTTTTCTTTACCCCAGGAAATATATTCCGGCGCCTTGCTTGCGCCAAGACGGTTATAAGAATTATCTGCAGGATTCAAAAAGTATGTGATTTCTTCGATATGTTTGAGGATACCACCGAGGATATTTGGAAGAAGATTTTCTGTATCCTTTCCGGTATTTCCAGCTGCAGGACGATATGAAATATTAATATGCATTCCGTTTCCAGCCTGGCCTGCGATAGGCTTAGGAGAGAAATCTGCATAAAGGCCGTTAGCCGCTGCTTTTGTATTTACAATCCATTTGAAGGTTGCAACATTGTCTGCGGCAGTGAGGGCATCTGAATAATGGAAATCAATTTCGTTCTGACCAGGGCCTTCTTCGTGGTGGCTTGCTTCAGGAGACATTCCCATCTGTTCAAGGGTGAAGCAGATTTCGCGGCGGATATTTTCTCCGTGATCTTCAGGAGCAATGTCCATGTAGCCGGCCTTGTCGAAGGTTTCTGTAGTTGGCTGACCTTTTTCGTCGAGCTTGAAGAGGTAAAACTCAACTTCGGTTCCAACCATCATTTCTATACCGCATTCATCTTTAAGATGCTGGCAGGCATTCTGCAGAATTGTGCGGCTGTCTTTGAGGTAAGGCTTTCCATCTGGTGTGAGGATATTACAGAACATGCGGACAACCTTTCCTGTTGCAGGACGCCATGGAATAATTGCGAGTGTAGCTGGATCCGGCTTAAGATAGAGCTCAGACTTCTGTGGACCTTCAAAGCCTTCTACGGCAGAGGCATCAAAAGGAATGCCACCTTCAAAGGCACGGCCCAGCTCTCCTGGCATGATGGAAATATTTTTCTGTTTTCCTTTTAAATCAAAAAAAGCAAGGCGAATGAACTTTACATCCTCTTCTTCAATAAATTCTAAAACTTCGCTTTGTGTATACATATTTACCTCTTTAATTATAAGTATAAATTATCTGTCGCATGCCCGCAAGAACTCAACAAAGAGTGGACCTGCATTGTTAGGACGGCTCTTGAATTCCGGATGGAACTGAACACCTACATGGAACTGGCCCTCAACTTCTACGGCTTCTACAAGAGTGCCGTCCGGGCTGGTTCCGCTGATTACAAGGCCCGCTTCCTGCATCTTTGAGCGGAAGTCGTTGTTGAACTCGTAGCGGTGGCGGTGACGCTCAGCAATGTTTAACGAACCATAGGCCTTTTCAAGTATTGTTCCCGGAGTAACCTTACATGGGTAACTTCCAAGACGCATTGTACCGCCCTTAATTACACCTTCCTGATTTTTCATCAGGTCGATTACAGGGTGCTCACACATTTCGTCGAACTCGCGGCTGTTTGCATCTGCATAACCAAGTACGCTGCGGGCAAACTCAATTACAGCAATCTGCATTCCAAGACAGATTCCAAAGTATGGCAGCTTGTGGGTGCGGGCATAGCGGCATGAGCAAACCATTCCTTCTACACCGCGGTGACCGAATCCGCCTGGGAGAATGATTCCTGCACAGTCTTTAAATACTTCCGGGGCTGTTTCATCAGTTACGCTGTCTGAATCTACCCATTTGATTTTTACGTTTTTACCAACAACAAAGCTTGCGTGGTTAAGAGATTCTACGATACTCAAATATGAGTCGTGGAGCTTTACGTATTTTCCAACAAGGGCAACCTGAATTTCTCCCTTGCGGGCATGAATTGTTTCTACCATCTTTGACCAGGCAGCAAGCTCTGGGTAGTCGCCGCGGGTGTTTTCAATTCCAAGGTCACGGCAAACTACATCATCCATATTCTGGGCATGCAGCATGAGAGGTACTTCGTAAAGGCTCTTACAGGTTGTATTGTTGATTACACAGTCTTCTCCAACGTTACAGAAGAGGCTGATTTTCTTGCGGATATCCAGAGGGATTTCTTCGTCGCAGCGGGCAACAATAATATCTGGATGAATACCAACAGCCATGAGCTCCTTTACAGAATGCTGGGTTGGCTTAGACTTAAACTCGTCACTACCGGAAATATAAGGAACCAGACAAACGTGAATGAAAAGGCAGTTGCGGCGGCCAACTTCAATAGCAAGCTGACGGATTGCTTCCAGGAAAGGCTGGCTTTCGATATCACCGATTGTACCACCAACTTCAACAATGCTAACGTCTGCACCACTTACTTCTGCATTCTTTAAAATAAAGTCTTTGATTTCGTTTGTTACGTGAGGAATAATCTGAACAGTCTGACCAAGATATTCACCCTGACGTTCCTTATTGAGAACGTTCCAGTAAACACGGCCACTGGTCATGTTAGAGTACTTTGTAAGATTTTCATCGATAAAGCGTTCGTAGTGACCAAGGTCCAGGTCTGTTTCAGCTCCATCTTCTGTTACGAAAACTTCTCCGTGCTGGAAAGGGCTCATTGTTCCAGGGTCTACGTTCATATATGGGTCAAGCTTCTGGCTGGCAATCTTGAGTCCGCGGCATTTTAAAAGACGTCCAAGTGAGGCTGCGGTAATTCCTTTTCCTAATCCTGAAACAACGCCTCCAGTTACAAAAATAAATTTACTCATAGTATTCTCCCATTTTTTCCTTTTATATAGTCAAAGTATTAATATCAACTAAGCTTGTGTTATCCAGTGTGTGGCTGCTTGCAAGACAGTCTGCAAGTGCGTTTGCTGTATCGATTGAAGTAAGACAGTCTATGTCGCGCTCTACGGCAAGGCGGCGCAGCTTTACGCTTTCTGCAACCGGGTCGCGGCCCTTTGCAGAGGTTGAAATTACATAGACAACCTTGCCGCTTTCCAGGAGGGTCATTACGTTATTGTTGTAATCTTCATGAACCTTTGCTACGTGAGTTACTTCCATGCCGCTGCGTTCGATTGTTGAGGCATTTCCGCTTGTGGCATAAAGTTTGAAGCCGAGGTTATAAAACTTACGAGCCAAATCTGGAAGTTCAGGTAAATCACTATTACGAACCGAGAATAAAACGCCGGGTACTTCGTCATGCTGAACTTGTTTCAGCATCTTCCAGCCGGCTGCAACCATGCCCTTGTAGAGAGCTTCTTCTAGAGTTGAAGCAATTCCAAGAACTTCACCGGTTGATTTCATTTCTGGTCCAAGGTGAGTATCTACGTCCATCAGCTTTTCAAAAGAGAAGACCGGAGCCTTTACTGCAAAGTAATCTGGCTTGCGGTAGAGGCCTGTTCCGTAGCCAAGGTCGCGAACCTTTTCTCCAAGCATTGCGCGGGTAGCAAGTTCAACCATTGGAACACCGCTGACCTTACTCAGGTAAGGAACGGTTCGGCTGGAACGTGGGTTTGCTTCAATAATATTAAGCTGGCCCTTGTAGAAGAGCCACTGAATATTTACGATTCCTTTTGTACCCAGGGCAAGAGCCATGGCGGTAGATTTATCTACAACTTCTTTTTCCATTTCCGGAGTAAAGCTCCAGGCCGGGTAAACTGCAATTGAGTCGCCGGAATGAATACCGGTTCGCTCAATGTGCTGCATGATTCCAGGAATAAGAACATCTTCGCCGTCGCAGATACAGTCAATCTCAAGCTCTGTTCCTTCCATGTATTTGTCGATGAGAACCGGGTTTTCAATTCCCTGTCTCAGAATGATTGCCATGTATTCTTTTACGTCTGCGCTGTTGCGTGCAATGATCATGTTCTGTCCGCCAAGTACGTAGCTTGGGCGCATAAGTACCGGATAGCCGATTTTTTCTGCAGATTCCAGAGCTTCAACCTCAGTGAAAACTGTGAGGCCACGCGGGCGGTTTACTTTTAGGTCTTCGCAAAGTTCTTCAAAGCGTTCGCGGTCTTCGGCCAGGTCAATTGCATCAGCTGATGTTCCGAAAATCCTTACTCCCTGTGAATCCAGGAACTTTGCAAGCTTGATTGCTGTTCCACCGCCAAAGGCAACTACAACTCCAAGCGGTTTTTCTACAGCCAGTACGTTCATTACGTCTGCTGGAGTGAGCGGTTCAAAGTAGAGGCGGTCTGCGGTGTCAAAGTCTGTGGAAACGGTTTCCGGGTTGTTGTTGATGATTGCAACTTCGTAGCCCAGTTTTTTTAGGGCGCGGATACACTGAACAGAAGAGTAGTCGAACTCAATTCCCTGACCGATACGGATTGGGCCTGAGCCGAGAACTACGATTGTTCCTTTGCTTGAAGAGTGGCGTTCTTTGAGGAAGGCTTCAGCCTCGTTGTCTCCGCCGGTGGTTGAATAAAAGTATGGGGTTTCTGCGTCGAACTCGCCGGCACAGGTGTCTACCATTTTAAAGCTGCGCGGTGGATATAACATATTGCCACACGGATTCGAAACGTCTAACGACGTTTCCTTTTTATTATTTTCAGATTTTGCGTTAGCAAAATCCAATCCGTGTGGTGATTCCATTGTTACAATGTTAACTAATTTGTTAAGGAACCATTCGTCAATCTTAGTAATCTCATGAATTTCTTCAACTGTCATGAGTTTGCGTTTAAGTGCCTGGTAGATTGCGAAGATTCTCTGGTCTGTGCACTGGGCAACGCGCTCGCGGATTTTTGCGTCGCTTTCTTTTTCGAAGGCCGGCAGGTTCAAATCCTTTACGCCGATTTCTGCTCCGCGGGCTGCCTTTAAAATTGCCTCTTCGAAGTTCTGTCCGATTGCCATAACTTCACCGGTTGCCTTCATCTGAGTTCCAAGCTTGCGGGCTGCATAAACGAACTTGTCGAACGGGAACTTTGGCATTTTTACAACTACGTAGTCGAGAACAGGCTCAAAGCAGGCTTTTGTTTTCTTTGTTACGAAGTTTGGAATTTCATCTAGAGTAAAGCCAACGGCGATAAGGGCCGCAACCTTTGCGATAGGGTAGCCTGTTGCTTTTGATGCGAGAGCTGATGAGCGCGATACACGAGGGTTTACCTCAA
>JAEEGJ010031938.1_pt1 | contig 10150 bp, 10 predicted proteins | sample 8958761 | NCBI WGS metagenome assembly JAEEGJ01 (sample SAMN16246546, study PRJNA631951) | gut metagenome | biome: gut microbiome; feature: rumen; material: RS-attached | host: Bos | place: Iran: Karaj | collected 2018-10 | reverse complement strand
TTATGAACATGTGTTGTTGAAAACTTTGGCGGAAAGGGACAAAAAAAAAGAGACGCCCGAAAGCGTCTCTTTGTTCGTTTTGGTCAGTTAGGATTAGAGGTTAAGACCCAAACCGACGAAGAAGCCTTGCGTCTTGGTGGTGATGTTGTCGTTGTTCTTTTCTTGGTCGACCAGACCGAGGCGATAGCCAGCGAACAATTTAGCCTTGTTGAATTCGAGGGCTGCGCCAAACACCAGGTTGATGTTGAAGGGATTCCTGCTGCTGTTGTCACCATACCAGTTGGTTGTGGTTGAGCTGCTACCAACGGAGTTCTTCGTTTTACCCGACACGGCAAAGCTGAACATGGGGCCGACAAAAGGCGTGACAGACAGATCACGGTTGATGCCGATGCCATAGTTGAAGAGCACCGGGACGTCGAGGAGCATCTGGGTTTCTTTGGTTGTTGAGGTAATGCCTAACACGGTGGTCGACTGGCTCCTCGTGTTCATGCGGAACTGGATGCCAGGAGCCACGCCGATACCTTTGCTCAAGGTGAAGTTGTCGGTGAGGCCGACGAAGAAGCCTTGGTAGTTTTCTGTGGTAGTGCTGTTACCCCATGAGGTGGAGAACTTCTCAGGTGCATAACCTGCATTGATGCTGATCTGTGCTTGTGCCTGTCCGGCGACAAACATGGCGGCTACGAGAGCCACGATTGCTAATACTTTTTTCATTGTGTTTAGTTTTGATTAGTTGATGTTTAAATGGTTCTTTTGTTTATGGGTTCAGTGGCCTCCAGTCGAACACGGGTTCAACGGGCTCTCCGAACGATTCCAATTTTTGAAGTCCCTCGTCTTTCGTGATGGGGTTTTCGTCGAGTTCGAACTCCGAGTCCATCTCTTCGGTCTCCATATTGAAGAGCTTCATCTCGGCAAGCGTGGAAAGGAGAGAACTGTTCTGCAACACCGAATACTTTGAATAGTAGCATCCTGTGCCGCATCCACCAGCATCACCCACGACACCTTTGAAGAACATCAGATGGCGCTTGAAGTCGGAGGCGGCCAACAGGGTGGTCTTGCCTTGCACGATGGAAAACACGCCCTTGTTCTCTTCCTGGTCGTCGCTAAGGATGAGCTCGGGTTCGCCGTCCTCGTCGATGTCGAGGAGGTCATATTGCGTGAAGGGATGGTCCAAACCGCTATCCGCTACTTCATTATACAAGGCTTCCATCGATTCGAGTTCCTCCAAGGTGGTCACGCACTGACTGGGTGCGTTGCCGTCCCAGACATAGGTGTGTTTGATGGAGGTCCACCAATTCATGAAGTACTCGCTGACGACAATATCATCGCTCTCTTGGGGAAGCGAGATGCTGAACATCGAATTGGCGAACGAGATCTTGAAGTATTTGAGGTAGTCGTACTCGGGACTGAGCGTTTGGGTGGCAGGGTCGTAGTCGTAGAAGGCCACGAAAGCCACTTCCGCGGAACTCGGTTGGCTGAGACAGACGGCAAGGAGCTGATGCCCGTTGTCGCGCTTCCACACGCGAGCCTGCATGCTTTCCGATTCCTTGTCGTCGCTGCCTTCCGAGAAACCGACATAGCCGTTGGCCATGTCGATCATGTCGATATACTCCTGTTGGTCTTCAGGCAATTTGGCATCGCGAAGGAAGGTGGTGACGCTGTAGGTGGGCATGGCCTGGTTGAAGGCCTCAACGAGACTTAAGATGTCGCCATCAGCGCTCTTGAAGGTCTTACTGGGCCACATCCTACACGCCTGGTCGAGGTTCAACAGGTCATGCGACTCTGTCGGGGTTGTTTCAACCTTTTGCGTGTTGTTGCCACACGAGAGCAGCAACAAGGCCGGAAGGATGATATAGAATACTTTTTTCATGGTTTACTTCAGACCCGCCCAGGTACCCATGATGTTCTTGCATTGGGTGTAGGTGCTGGGGCAATTGCAGACTTTGTAGGTGGTGGAACCGGCAGGCTGGAAGACGTCGACGGCGCGTTGCTCGCTGTCCCAGCCATGGGCCAGGATGTAGAGGTAATAGGTAGTGCCGCCCATCAAAGGTGAGTCTTGCACGCCGTTGGGTGAAGCACACAGTTCGACGGTGTAGGGCTCCTCGGGAGCGTAGGCGTTACTGTTGACGGCACCCTTCAGCAGGGCGGCAGCCATGTAACGCTGGATGTACTTGTCATCCTCGGGGCTGTACTCCGAGGGGACGAGCTTGGTCTTCAGGATGCGGATGATGCCGTCGACGGTCGAGGAGCTGTTGCACAACAGGTCGAAGCATTTCTTGCCGGTGTTGGCGTCGCGGGCGTAGATCTCGATGGCCATGGGTACCATGGCAGCGGTGCCTTGGAGCGATTTGCCCAGGAGGCCGTTGTAGACGGCTTCAAACTCGGCATAACCCGAGGGGATGTTGGTGAAGGTCACCGTGGCAGTGGGCGTGCGGTGATCGTTGTTGTTGAAGTCGATGTCGCCATTGACGGTGTAGGTGTGCGAGCCGTAAGTCAGCGTGTTGCCAGCCACTTGGGCGTCGGCTTTCGTCTCTTTGACGAGCGAATGCCATTGGTCTTTGGGTTGCATAAGGCCTTCGGCTGCTTTGCCGAGGTTCTCAAGGTCGCCAAGAGAGACATTGCCACAACTGGAAAGGCCGAGCACGATGATGGCCAGAGCGACATAGTGCATAAGGAAGTTTCTTTTCATGATGATGTGTTTTTAAAGGTTTTGTGCTGCAAAAGTAGGACTTTTTGAGAAACAATGGCACTTTTTTTGCCATATTTCGGTAAAACTTGGATTTTTCTATTATCTTTGCACCGTTATATAACAACCGAAAAAATGAAAAAAGTAGTTCGAACTGTATGGATTTGCGCATTGTCGGGCATGGCCTTTCTGGCCGCCTGTTGCTCCAGCAAGGGCCTGACACGCGCCGAGCGGAAGCAGCTCAAGCACGACCGCGACTCTATCCAGGAAATCCTCAAGATGCGTGAGATGTCCGCCGTCTATGGCTCGCCCGAAATCATTGCCGACTATGGCATGGAGACCGCCCGTCTGCGTTATGAGTTGGATTCCATCAACTCCCGTTTAGGCGAGGATGTCGACGTGGAGAAGAGCAGACAACGCTACACTTATAAGCAGCGTCTTGCCGAACTGAAGAGAGAACTCTCCCGTAGGGAGGGCGCCTGCGTCTACGGCTCGCCAGAGATCATCCAGCGCTATGGCGAGGAAACCCGACGCCTGCGTGAGCAAGTGGAAGAGGTTGAACAGCAGCTCCGCGAGCTTGACAATTAAAGGCTTGTCTTATGGCAAAATGGTTCCGTAAGCTTTGGATTGGACTCCTGTCGGGTACGGCAGCTTTGGTGTCGTGTAACTTTATTTCGCCGTCACCAAAATTATATGGTCCGCCGCCCGTCGACCCTACCGAAGACACCCTTCAAGTGAAGGCTGACCGTCGGGAAGTTCTACGCCAGCGTATCGAATCCATCCGCGCTATCGTTGAAGAACGCCAGAACTCCGAAATCTATGGGCCTCCAGAGATGATGAAGGAGTATGCTCGCGAGACCCAACGTTTGCAAGCCGAGGTCGATTCGCTTGAGCAAGAACTGAAATCTATGGAAATGGAATAAAATAGTATTGCCCTATGAAGAAAATAATTAGTGTTATTCGGCTAGGTCTCTTAGTGGGATTGGCTTTCTTGTTTGCCTGTGGTTCGTCACCCAAAGACAAAAAACGTCAAGAGCTCCGTGGCAGAATTGACGAAATACACCAAATCCTCTCAAAACGCAGTGCGGAAGCTATCTATGGCTCCCCACAGATGCTGCAGGAATGGGAAGAGCGAAACAACCGTTTGGTGGCGGAGAGGGATTCGCTGGAGAAAGAGCTGAAAAAATTAGACCAGGAATAACCGAACCTGTGTAGATATGAAAAAAATAGTTCGCATAGTGTGGATCAGCGCCTTGTCGGGATTGGCCTTTTTGGCGGCCTGTTGCACGCAAAAAGGCTTGACGCGCAAGGAACGCAAACAACTCCTTAAAGAGCGTGAACAGGTCGAAATGGAGCTTGCCAATTACGAATACCCAAGCGAAGAGATCTATGCTAACCATTTTGACGTTTTTATGACATATCGAAACACGAAGTATTCGCTTGAGAACAGGCTTGACTCCATCAACTACCGCCTCGGCGACAGCATCGACCTTGGCCATAACGTCCGTCGCCGCCAACTGCTCATGCGCATCGACTCGCTCAATTACCTCATCTACAACTATACGCCTGCCTGCATCTACGGCGGTCCCGACCAGATGGGGCCGGGCAGGATCAGGACCTATTCCGAACTCGACGAATACAATGAAGAGCTGAATAAGGCTCAGGCAGAATTGGATGCCTTGGATCGTGGTGAAGCGTATCAACCCGAAGACCTTCAACCCGTTATCGACCCAAAGAAAGAAGCGGTGCCTTTGTATGGCGCCCCACGAAGGGATAAGCCCGTTAAGCAATAATGACAAGCTATGAGCGAACGTCTTGGTTTTTATAAGAAGGTGATGCTCGAACTCAACCACGCGGTGCTGCAAAAGCGCATCGACGAGCACGAGTTGCACCAACTGTTTTGGGAATGCACCTTGCGATGCAACCTTAACTGCCGACATTGCGGCTCCGACTGCCGCATGCTCTCCGAAAAGGATGACATGCCTTTTGCCGACTTCGCCAAGGTGCTGGATGAAATTCGCGAGCATCAAGACCCAGGCAAGGTGATGGTCATCACCACGGGAGGCGAACCTACGGTGCGCCCCGACTTGGCCCAATGTGGCGCCGAGATCTCGAAAAGAGGCTTCGTGTGGGGCATGGTGTGCAACGGCATGCTGCTCTCGGCCGAGAAACTCAATGAGTTCGTTGAGGCTGGACTGCAGTCCATTGCGGTGAGTTTCGACGGTTTCGAGGAAGACCATAACTGGATGCGCGGCAACCCTAACAGCTATAAGAACGTTTTGCGAGCCGTGGAGGCCATGAAGCAGCATCCTGCACTGACGTGGGATGTCATCACCTGTGTCAACCAGCGCACCATCAAATACTTGCCGCAGTTCCGCGACTTCCTCATCTCTTTGGGCATCCGCCGCTGGCGCCTGTTCACGGTGTTCCCATTCGGCCGTGCTGCTAATGAACCCGACTTCAAGCTCTCCAACGAACAGTTCGTGCAGATGATGGAGTTCATCAAGCAGACCCGTCTTGAAGGCCGCATCCGCGCCGACTATGGTTGCGACGGCTTCCTCGGCAAATATGAGGGCGACGTGCGCAACCACTACTATTCGTGCAGCGCAGGCATCAACATCGCATCGGTGCTCGCCGATGGTTCCATCTCGGGATGCCTCAGTATTCGCAGCGACTACCACCAAGGCAACATTTATCAGGACAGTTTCTGGGACGTGTGGCAAAACAAGTTCGGCGTATACCGTGACCGCAAATGGATGAAAACCGACCAATGTGCCGATTGCAAGATGTGGCGCTATTGCCAAGGCAATGGCTTCCACCTGCGCGATGGCGACGGGAAACTGCAGATTTGCCAATACCACATGATTAATCCGGAATGAGGAAATCGAAGATTAGCTACGCTGAATGCGGAGCATTTCGACGGAGTCAATGCTGAATGAGGAATGCGGAATTTTGAATTTTAAATCTTGAATTTTGAATCGAATCTATCTCGTCGGATATATGGGTGCTGGCAAGAGCACGACAGCAAGACGCCTGGCCAACCGTTTGGGTTGGGAAGCCGTCGACACTGACGATTTGTTTGAGACGAAATACAAAATCTCGGTCTGCGATTTTTTCCATAAGTATGACGAACCGCTCTACCGCAAACTCGAGTCGGAGGTGCTGAAAGAGACGGAAAATCTTGATAACGTGGTTGTCGCTACGGGAGGTGGCACAGCGTGTTTCTTGGATAATATGGACTGGATGAACGCCCATGGCACGACAGTTTTCCTGCGCATCAGCGAGCAGGCCGTGGTCGACCGGTTGGTCCACGCCAAACGCAAACGTCCCTTGGCCATTGGCAAAAGCGAGGAGGAACTGGCCGAATTCGTGAAGCATCATTATGCCGAGCGCATGCCGTTCTACGAACAAGCCCGACTTACCGTGAAAGCTGAAAACCTCGACCTCGACGACCTCGTCAATCGGCTAATCCAAGTCCCGTGTCCCAAAGTCTCGCGTCCCCAAGTCCCGTGTCCCGAAGTCCCGTGTCCCAAAGTCCCGAGTCCCGAAGTCTCGCGTCCCGAAGTCCCGTGTCCCAAAGTCCCGCGTCCCGCGTCCAACAATACCCCCATCTCATGAAAAAAGCTTTAATATTAATAGGTGTGTTATGGGCATGCCTCACTGCTGCTGCCCAAGACCTCGACAGTCTCTACCAAGTGTTTGAGCACAATAGGGGAGAGGCAGCCTACCGTGCGGCGGTGGCCATTGACGAGACCATCGGCCGCGAACCCAATTTCGATGCCGACACCGACAAGGACGAAATCAAGGTGAAGGTGCTGCGCACCATGATCCTTTATTACTTCAACAACAACGACTTCCAGCATGCTGTGCGCTATTCCGAGATAGGCATCGCCCACTACGACAAAATTGGTGACTATTTCAATGAGGCGGGATGCACGATGACTTTGGCTAACGCATACCAACGTCTCGGCCAGTTGGACAAGGCCATTGAGTGCTACAACCGCTGCAACGAACTCATGGACCTCGTGGGCGGCGAGATGGCCGAAGTCAACAAGCGCTATGTCATCAACAATATTGCCGAGATCCATCTGTCGATGGGCGAATATGACACGGCCGAGGAGATGTACAGCAAATGCATTGCCATGCTTGGCAACGTCGACCCTGACGACACCGCTTCCAACCTCGACATGGCAACCTATTGCCAAAACCTCGCTGAGGTGCGCATCGCTCGCAACGACCCCGAAGCCGTAAGCTATGCTGAGCAGTCGTTGGAGCTCTCGCAAAAGTATCTTGATGCGCCGAATAAGATTATCAGTCGGCAGATGGCCTTGTCGAAGGCCTATCGTATCGTTGGGCGCAACGACGAAAGCGACCGGCTCATGGAAGAGGCATTACGGACCGCAAAGGACAATGGCGAGACATTCCTCGAGACCAGCATCTATGTGCAACAAGGCGACTATGCCAAAGCCATCACTTTGGCCGACGAAAACCATTTTGATGAGTTGTTGCAAGAAGCACTCGAAGGCGCTTATCATCAAGAGCGTGAGCGGAACCCAAAGTTGGCGTTGGAGTATTTCGAGAGGAGCGTGATGATGAAAGACTCCGTCTTCAACGAGACCCAGCAGCAACTCATCCGTGACTATCAGGTGCGTTATGCCACCCAAGAGAAAGACTATGCCTTGGCGATGGAGCGAGAGAAAGCGAAACGCAATAGGCTGTTGATCATTGTTTTGGCGGTTGCCGTCGCGCTGCTTGCGCTCATAGCCATGATTTGGTATCGGTTGGCACAAGCACGCAAGAAGCGCGCCGAAGAGTTGGCACGACTCAACGCCACCAAAGACCGCCTGTTCAGCATCGTGTCGCACGATGTGCGCACTCCTGTGGGTGCCATGAGCACGGTGCTGCAACAGTTGACTGACAACTACGAAAGCATTAACGATACCGACCGCGAAGCCAGTCTCATCATGCTGCGTACCACAACGGAGGCCCTTGACGGCCGCATGGCCAATATCATCCATTGGGTGAAGGGCGAACTGTCCAACAGCGCGGTCAAACCTGCCGACTTTGATTTGTCGGCGCTCGTCGACGAATGCATCAAGTCGCAGGAGATGACCATCACGGCCAAGTCGCTGAAGGTCAGCAACGAAGTGCCAAAGGGCATGACCGCCCACGACGATGCCAATGTGGTGCGTCTCGTGTTGCAGAACCTGCTCAGCAATGCGGTGAAGTTCTCCTATCCTGAAGGCGAAGTCGGGGTGAGGGCAGAGGCGAAGGAAGGCCGCATCTGGGTCGAGGTTCGCGACAACGGCATGGGCATCAGCGAGAAGAAACTGGAGAAGATATTCAATTTCATGACCTCATCGGCCAGTGGCACGAGCGGCGAGACGGGAACCGGTATCGGCCTCTTCGTCAGCAAGATGCTCGTCGACAAGATTGGCGGTGAGATTACGATTGAGAGCGTGAAGGATGAGGGGACGGTGGTCCGCTTCAGCGTCAGTGCTCCTTAGAACCTGACCGGCTTCAATGGAAAGGAGACGACAAGGCAAGGGACTATTAGGATTGCCTGTGTTTCAGGAGATGGCGGATGTTCCTCCGCCATGACGACATGGTGGGGGGTCTCATGTATTAAATGTCTAGAAATGAACTTAGAACAAATAAAACCAGAAAACGATTCTATTATTGGCGTCATTGCGGACTTGATCCGCAATCTCCTGAAATCAAGGATTGTCTATGTTTCAGGAGATGGCGGATGTTCCTCCGCCATGACGACAATGGGGTAGGTGTTTCGTTTTCTGTATTAAATGTCTAGAAATGAACTCAGAACAGATTATACGTATTATCATCGTCGAAGACCAACCCATCTGTCGCCTAGGCATTCGCATGACGTTGGCGAAGTCCGATCTCGACTATGAGTTGCTGGGCGAGGCGACCAATGTGGCCGAGGCTGTCGCTTTTTTGGAGCGGCGCGGTCCTGATACCGACCTCATCCTGTTGGACTACATGCTCCCTGATGGCACGGGAATGGATGTCATCGAGGCGGCCAAGAGACTTTGTCCAAGCGCCAAGATCGTCATCTTCTCGGGCGAGGCGGGTGGTGCCACGGTGAAGCAACTGTTGGAGGCGGGGGTGAACGGTTTCATGAGCAAGAGCATCAACGCGGACGAAATTGCCTTGGTGCTGCGTTCGGTGATGGCAGGCAACGACTATACTGGCGAGGCCCACATGCGCATTGAGGCCGACTTGAAGGCCGACTACGAGACCATGAAAAACCTCACGCGCCGCGAGTTGGAACTCATCACGCTCTGTGCCAATGGTCTGTCTGCCAAAGCGATAGCAGAAGAGATGAACATCACGTCCCACTCGGTCGAGAACATGAAAAGCTCGGTGTTCAGCAAGTTGGGCGTCAATTCCACCTCCGAGTTGATCCTCTACGCTTTCAGGGTCGGATTGGTAAACTGATTACTATAGGGATGGTAGTGCTGGTATTCCTAACTCCTAACTCCCAACTCCCAACTCCTAACTCCTAACTCCTAACTCCTAACTCCTAACTCCTAACTCCCAACTCCCAACACCCCCTTGTTGATAACTTTTCCGAAATTGAGGAGATTTCTCCTCAATTTTCTTATTTTTTGTTGGTTATTTTCGCAACGTGAAAAACTGCATAGGATAGTATATTGTAAACACTTAAGTATCAATTAGTTATAATTAAAACCAAACACAATGAAAAAGAAAAGCTTACTCTTTTTGCTGCTGATGGCGCTGTTTGCGCCTTGGGCGGCGAACGCACAGGAAACATTGACTGTGTTTGACGGAACAGCAACAAACAGCAATGTCCCTATTTGGGGATTATGGGCTGACAATAGTTTGCAATCCGAAATGGTGTATCCTGCTACTGTACTTGAGGATATGAATGGAGGTACAATTTCCATCCTCGATATTTTTAGCAACGGCACGAACAACATCCCATCAACGGGAACCAGTAGCTGTTGGAACGGTACTTGCCAGATTTTCATGAAGGAAGTTGAATCAACTTCAATCTCCGATTTTACTGGCACCACTGGTGCTACTATAGTTTACGATGGTCCTATCGACCTTGTTAACGGTGTGATGACCATTGAATTATCAACACCTTACACCTATGGTGGTGGCAATCTACTGGTGGGATATTATTATACTTCAGGTGGTGCTTATGCCTCTGTTACTTGGAAGGGTGAATCTGTGAGTGGTGCAGCGGTTTATGGACGTAGCGGTCAGAGCTATTCCCCAACTGCAACCAGCTTCCTCCCCAAGACCACCTTCACCTACACTCCTGGCGAAGCACCTGCTTGCGCCAAGCCCACCAACCTCACGGTGAGAAACATTACCAGCAGCACTGCTGATATCACTTGGCAAAGCACAGCAGAATACTTCAATTTTGAATTTAAGAAATCCGCTGATGAACAATGGACACCCATCCAAACTCCGTAC
>JAEEGJ010031923.1_pt1 | contig 10152 bp, 9 predicted proteins | sample 8958761 | NCBI WGS metagenome assembly JAEEGJ01 (sample SAMN16246546, study PRJNA631951) | gut metagenome | biome: gut microbiome; feature: rumen; material: RS-attached | host: Bos | place: Iran: Karaj | collected 2018-10 | reverse complement strand
CAACGGCTCGGATGATTACGCGTTCTCGGCTTTGCCTGTCGGCTACAGGGATGGTTGGGGTGATTATACCTATGTGGGCAATGATGCAACTTTTTGGATCTCTATAGAGAAGAGTGACGAGTATGCGTATGCTATGCGCTTGATCAATAGGAATGACAATGCGGATGTGGACTATCGTCCCAAGTTCATGGCTTTTTCAGTTCGTTGCGTCAAAGACTAAACGATTGATAAATAATTGCTTGTGATAAATTAATGTAGAGACATTTCGGACATCTCAGAATTCTCTCGTCTAATCAGAATCTATATGCATACCCGACTTGCCAGATGACGTTGGGCTCATTGTGCTTCATAAAGCAGTGAACCGGAACGGCGACATACGTAAACACCCCGTAGATGTTTGCGCGTACTTCCGCAGAAATGTCGAGTGATTCCTTGTAGTTATAAGGGCGAACGAGTCGTTTGTTGTTTGCTCTGTTTAAGGTTCTGAGGTATCCGTTGGGGGCGTTGGCAAAGGCGTAACCGCTACCAATGCCGAGGTCGAGTGAAAACGGCAACCCGCGGAAAAACTTCCATGCGAAACTTCCGCGGAAACCGACCCAGTATTCACTGGGGCCAAGATGGAACCCGCCGCCCATTCCTCTGAAAAAGAAATTATTGTAACCGACGCCTGCGTTTAACATGATTGGCGTTAGCCTGCCTGCCGAAATGCCCGCTTCGAACTGCCAGGGGGAACCATGCGCTTTTGTTTGCTCGCTTTCGGCGGCGTTCCCTGTCGAATTTTCTGTAGCGAACGCAATCCCGGTGCAAAAAACGATGGTTACAACTAAAAATAGGCGCTTGAGTAACATGTTCGTAATAATAGCAATCGAAAATGCTCCCGGGCCCGTTTTTTCGCTAAAAAAATGTTATCTTTAAGGCAAACAATAGGGTCTATGGGAAAGAAGGACCATAAACGAGGTAGAAAAATGAAAAAATCATTGTTCGAAATCGGATGCGCTGCTCTCATTTCTGCATCCACGGCATTTGCTGAAGGGGGCATGTTTGAAGGCTATCTGCCTGAAAACTGGCAAGCTGACGTAGTTGCTGCCGTTAAGTTTACACGTATGCAATTCAGCAACTGGAAACTCGAAGACGGAACTTCCTCTTACACATGGCTCTTTAGCTATGATGCAGCCCTCAAAGCACACTGGAAAGTGGCTGATTGGCGCAACAATCTGAACCTTGCTCTTGGCTACACCTGGACGGACGGCCTTGGTACGCGCAAGTCTTCGGATAAGATTTTCTACGAAACCATGGGTGACTTCAACACTTCCGAAAAGGTCAAGCCGTATGTCGGTGCCCGTTTCGAATCTCAGTTTACGAGAGGCTACGCCTATAGCGAAGACGAAGATGGAAGCGAAGTCAAGACGGTCGTTTCTCACTTCATGGCTCCAGGCTATGTCACGCAGATGGCTGGTGTCGGCTATTTCCCTAATGACAATTTCTCTACGCGCCTTGCTTTTGCAAACCGCATGACGATTACGGCTGATGGTTCTGATTCTTACTTGTACTCTGACGATTCGGATACGAAAAAGATTGAAAAGTTCAGGAACGAACCGGGTCTCGAAAGCATCACGGAATTCAAGTACTCCTTCTCGGAAATTCTCACCTTCAAGAGCCGCTTGTGGGCGTTCATCAACTTCAAGGGTTTTGATCAAATCGATGGCAAGTGGGAAAACCTCCTCGCATTGTCGCTTTCTCCGCTCTTCGAATTCCAAATCAGTTACGATATCGCCTACGACAAGGACTTGGATGAAGATTCTCAGCACAAGAACGTGATTCTCGTCGGTGTCACCTGGCACATGTTCTAATTTAGAATCAAATCCAAAATGTTTATGGGAACCGCTTCGGCGGTTCCTTTTTATGAATGTAAGTGGTGCAAAAATCAAACTAATTATTGTTCGGTGATATGCGTGGTGAATTGTATTTGTTTGTTGTTTAATGTTTGTCGTTTTGAAAATGGAGCGTCGGCCACAACCTTAAAAGGCGAACGCAGCGGGGCTGCTTGCAGACCCATTGCTGAGCCGTAAGGTTGGCGCTTGCGCCAGGATGGGTAAAAAACTCCGAGCTGGGGCCCCGCCCGCATAACGTTCTTTTTTAATTATTGATTTATGAAAGTAGAACTTTGGCGGGATGCTTTTTTCTATCTTTGTTCGTGAAAAATTAAAGAGGTTTCTATGGCTATTACTGTTGTGGATTACAATGCGGGCAACTTAACGTCGGTGATGAATGCGCTCAAGTTCATTGGTGCCGATGCCAAGGTCAGTCGCGATCCTGACGAAATCGCAAAGGCTACGCGCTTGATTTTCCCGGGAGTCGGCGCTGCGGCGTCTGCCATGGAAACGCTCACGAAGACCGGTATCGGCGAAGCCATCAAGGCTGTGGTAAAGGCCGGGAACCCGGTGCTCGGCATTTGCATCGGCTGCCAGATTATTCTTGAAGAAAGCGAAGAAGATGGTGGCGTAAAAACGCTTGGACTTATCCCTGGCCGTGCCGTGCGATTCAAGGACGAACCGGGCCTCAAGATTCCGCATATGGGTTGGAACCAGGTGAACTTCACTCGCGAACATCCGATTATGAAGGGCATCCGCAGCGGTTGCGATTTTTACTACGTGCATTCCTACTATCCGCAGGTGCCTGCTGAATACGCTTTCGCAGAAACGACTTACGGTTCGCAGACTTTCACCGGACTTATTGGTAAGGACAACTTAATTGCAAGCCAGTTCCATCAGGAAAAAAGTGGCGAGGTCGGACTTGCCATGCTCAAGAATTTCTGTGATTGGAAAATATAGTTAGAAGCAAGGTGTAAATCGTTGCTATAAATTTTTTAGGAAATGCGGGCTAAGTCCCGCTTTTTTTGTTTCCGCTAGACGGTTCCCCGATAACTCGTAATAAATGATTGCCAGCTGATAAAATAAGTAATTCTTAATAAATAAAGGGTGAATCATGATAATTCAATTTTTATAAAATATGATTAAAATTGCATTAATTTGAATAAAAATTGATAAAAATAATCATGGATTATTGCTTTTTAGATAAAAGAAAGTATATTTGTTTACATGAAACCTATTATTGAATATCATGATTATCGACTTTATATGCAGGATTATTGCAACGAGCGAATTCGTGTGTCGGCGTTTTCGTGGCGGGAATTTTCTCGCGTAAGTGGGTTTTCATCGCCGAATTACTTGAAGCTTGTGTGTGATGGCAAGACTCGTCTTTCGTCCCGTGGGGCTGAAATGGTTGGGGCTGCCATGGGCTTGGTAGGTTTTGAACTTGAATATTTTAAGAAAATGGTGACTTATTGCGATGCCAAGAACGATCAGCAGCGTAAGCTAGCCTTTGATGCCATGTTGGATTTGGCCGCAAGCCAGAAAGTGAAAATTGTCGATGGCGAAGCGTTCAGATATTTTGAATCTTGGGTACATCCGGTAGTGAGAGAACTTGCGCCGGTGATGGAGGGAGCGACTCCGGGCGAAATAGCCAAACTGTGTTGTATGGAGGTCTCGGCTAGTGACGTCCGCGAGTCGCTTGATTTTATGGTGAAGGTGGGCCTTCTGAAAAAAAATGGCAAAGCCTACGAGCAGACGGACAAGTATCTGAAGGGAACTTCTGGAGCTGTTTCTGTGGCGTTGCGTTCCATGCATCGTGAAATGGCTGCCTTTGCGGAAAAAGCTGTTGATGAATTTGCTTTGTCTGAACGAAATTTTTCGGGCCTTATCATGGGATTGTCCGCTGAGGACTATGAAAAAATTGTGCAAAAAATCAAAGCTTTCCGAAAAGAAATTGCGGACATAGCATTGAAAAGCCGTGCGACAGAAAGGGTTTATAGATTGAATTTACAGTTGTTTCCATTGACTTGGAAAAAAGGAGAGAACAATGATTAATCAAAAAAAGATAATGCCGTTGGGCTTGGTGGCGTTTGGGCTTATGGCGTGTTCTGAATTGGAATTTTCGGGTGTTACGGATTTCGAGAATTCTGTTGCAAAGAACAGCAGCTCTTCTGCAGCGAACGATTTGCTCGTTGTTGATCAGCCCGTAAATTATGATTTGTGGACGTTCAAGGATTATCTAGCCGATACCGGGAACCGAAATTCCGGATATTGGTTTGATTTCATTGGCACGGAAGAGGGAAATTCTTCGACAGTCGAGTTCCCTGTGCAAAAAGGCGATATGTCTTCTGCGGATTATATGCGAAGCATCGCTGATGCGTGCGATGGCATTTGTGGTACCGTTCAATTGCGGGGAGCTTCTCCGAAGCCTGTACGTGCGGGTGTTGGACTTAAATTGTCTGCCGATGGCAAAATGGTCGATGTCTCTGCGTGGAATGGTCTCTGCGTGACTTATCGATCGGATCTTCCGATGCGCTTGATGCTTGGTTCCGGCAATAAGGCGGAGCGATCTGACTTGCCATCAGCTGTATTCCCCAAAATGCTGAGCAAATCGACGCTTTGTTCGAAATGGAGCGATTTTAAGCAGAGCGCTTCAGTCGATGGAGTTGGCGGGGAAATTTTGAATAAAGTTGATGATGTTCTCTTTGAATTTGAAGGCTATTCGGGGGAAAGCGGCGAATTCAATATCAAGGGGCTGGCGTCTTACAAGAATGTTGTTGTGCAATTGAGCTCTAGCTCGCAGAATATGTCTAGTTCGAGTAGTTCGAATGTAATCAAGGACGCTGGTTCGAACAGTTTAGATTCAATCGAAAACTTTGTTTTTAATGATGTTTGCTCGTTCGAAATGGTCGATGATTTGTGGTTTGGCCCTTCTGGGGAAGTGCAAGTTCAGACAGGTCTTGGCAATGGAACTCACATGGAGGGCATTTGGTTCGACTTCAGTGACCATTACGACGGTTATGTATCTTACATCGGTAGTGAATCCGAGAACGATAGTGAATCCGAGGTGATTTGGCCCGTAGAGCTTGGTAACGAGTATTCTATGACCGCCAAGGATCCGGTTATTGAATATTGTGCCGGGATTTGCGGTATAGCGTCTTTGGGCAAGGGACCTTTTACCAACCAGCCGTATGTAGGTGTTGGTTTCAGCGTTGTCGGTGAAGGTCCGGACTCAGGATATCCGGCTGCCGGTGACGTTTCTGCCTGGGGCGGCTTGTGCGTGACGTATGCCTCTGAAACGGATATGAACATCGCGATACCTTATGACGATGACAATGTGTTATCTAATGAAGATTTGTTTGAGGCGCCGTTGCCGCGAAGCATTGATGTGACGACAAAGTGCGTGAAATGGGACGAGTTTACATCATCGTCGAACCGTACCTTTGATCCGACTAATGTTGCTTCTATTCGATTCGTTTGGCGTGGTGATGATTCAACTCAGGTGGGTTTCAACATCTTGGGCTTGGGCAAGTATCATGAGCTTTCCAATCCTGGATGCAAGGCTCAAGAAAGTTACGTGAGTAATATCGACTATTACAAGGCGCGAATCGGGCGCAAGAAAAAATGAAATTTTTTTAACTGAATCCCAAAATGATGACCTAAATGCGGATGAGCGAATGCTTGTCCGCATTTTTTTTTTGGACAAGTCGTTTTGATTTTCTTCTAAGGGTTTGCTCGGCAAGTAACAGTTGAAAATTAGTATCATGAAAAATGTGGTGTTTTGTAAAATTTACGAAAAAAGCCGTATTTTTGCGTTTAAATAGCGCTAAAGTATCATGAACTATTGATTTATGTCACAAAAAGATATATATTTACGGCCATGAAGCCGGTAACGGAATACGAAGATTATCGTATCTACATGAAAGACTATTACGACGAAAAAAAGAGAGTTTCGTCGTTCTCGTGGCGCGAATATGCACGTGCTTCGGGCTTTACGTCTCCGACTTATCTAAAGCTGGTGTGTGAGTGTAAAACCCGCCTTTCGCCCCAAGGGGCCGAAAAGGTCGGGGAGGCAATGAATCTGGCTGGCTTTGAGCTTGAGTATTTTAAAGCGATGGTGACCTATTGCCATGCCAAAACAGATCAGGAACGCAAACTTGCGTACGAAGTCATGCTGGAATTGGCTTCGAACAACAAGGTCAAAATCATTGATGGCGATGCGTTCCGTTATTTTGAATCTTGGGTCAATCCGGTGGTGAGGGAACTTGCGCCGGTGATGCCTGGGGCGACTCCCGGTGATATCGCTAAGCGTTGTTGCCAAGGTGTTGCTGCCGGGAATGTCCGCGATTCGCTTGATTTTATGGTCAAGACGGGGCTCTTGAAAAAGAACGGTGATAACTACGTGCAAGCCGATAAGCATCTGAAAGGATCAACGACTGCCGTATCTGTCGCGTTACGTAATATGCACCGTGAAATGGCTATTTTTGCAAGTGAAGCGGTCAGTCGATTTTCTTCGTCGGAGAGGAACTTTACGGGCCTCACGATGGGAATTTCTGCCGAAGATTATAATCTGATTTTGCAAGAGCTGGATACTTGCCGAAAGAAAATTGCACAAATCGCCCTGAACAGTCGACGTACTGAAAGGGTTTACAGATTGAATTTACAGTTGTTCCCGCTGACATGGGGGGAGGATAAGTGATATGGTAAAGAAGTTCGTTGACCTGTCGGTATGTGCACTTTTGCTAGGTGCAGTCGCATGTTCCAAGACAAACGAAACAACTGGGATTACGGAAGATGGCAATCCGATTGCCGAAGGTAGTAGTTCTTCTTCTTTTGTTGCTGAAAGTAGCAGTAGTAGTGACGGCTCTGCAAGATACAAGTTTGATTTGTGGAATGGCTCCACGGGTGCCGCCCGTGTAAATGTGGGCAACAATGCAGGTTACTGGTATAGCGTCGATGATGAAGAAGAAGGTGGCTCTTCTTCTATCAAGTTCCCTGTATCCTTGGATAATGAAAGTGACAAGATGGATTCGCTGGTCTCTTATTGCGGTGGCATGTGCGGTACAGTTGAACTTGGCGAAGGCTCGTCTGCACCGAGCGCGGGCGTGGGTATTGCGCTTGCCGAAAAGGATTCGACCATCGACATTTCGGATTGGGATGGCCTCTGCATCTCTTACGAGTCGGAACTTTCTATGAAGGGAATCCTAGGCTATAAAGATGGCGAAGCCGATGCTTCTGCAGAAAATATGCCCAGTGTCGATTTCGACAAAACGGCCAAGGGAGCGGCTTCTTCCCGTTGTGCTCAATGGGCTGATTTTAAGCAGAATTCTGCAAATGTCAATTCTGGTAGCTCCATCTTTAAGAAGGCTACTTCGCTTATCTTCAAGTTCTATGGAAATCCGAAGGAGTCTGGTTATTTCAATATCAAGGGCGTTAGCTCCTATAAGCATGGTATTGTGAAATCTGAAACTTGCCTTTGGAACGGCACCTCGAAAGATCCGAGCGACTTTGTGAAGGCAACGGCCAATGGCATTGGCGGCGGATTCTGGTACGCCTATAATGATAATGACCTTGGTGGTGCTTCCGTATTGGATTGGGAAACGGGTTCGCCGGATGAATACATGAGTTCGTCTGAATGGGTTTCCGATGTCGTGAGTGCTAAGGGTGGTTTCTCGGCAACGGCCATTTTGGATAAAGGTAGTGCAAATCAGGCATTTGCAGGTGTCGGCATCAAGATTGTTGGCTACGATGAAGAAACCTCCGATTATTATCCGATGGCTTCGAATATCGAAGACTGGGGTGGTGTTTGCGTAACCTACATGTCTGAAATGGATATGCATGTTATACTGGTTTCTGATTCCGTAAACGAAAAGGGTGCCGTTTTGAAAAAGGCGATAACTCCTACCGAAAACTGCTTGACGTGGCAGGATATGGCGACAGATGGCCTGGAAAAAACGGCCCGTGTCATTAAATTCGAGATGACCGCAGACAGCAGTGCTCAAGCGCGTTTCAATATCATCGCTATTGGCAAATACTTGCCTGATGGAGCATGCGTTATTGACGAATCGAGGGTAGCACAGTTCTAGTAAATTATTGACTTTTTAGTGTCAATAATTTAAATTAAGAAGTGATGTTCGGGAAGATTTGCTTTGCTGAATTTTCCGTTGTTCATCGCTTCTTTTTTTGGGGGGTGTTGGGTGAGGATTAGTAAAATGCTGAAGAACCTTTTCAAATTCCAGATTTTTCTTTCGCTATTGAGCCTTTTTGCTTGTTCCGATGACAAAACCAGTGGCGTTACTGTAGAAGATAACGCGCTTGCTGATGTTGAAAGCAGTTCGTCGGAGTCGTTTAGTAGCAGCTCGGAATCGTCTTCTTCGAAGGTTGATGATGTCGTCGTGGTTGTGAACAAAGGTGACCTTTGGAATGGCTCTGCAGGGGAATATAAGGTAAATACCAAAAATGAAAATACGGGTTATTGGTTCTCCTGGGGGGATGATGCTTCGGGTGGCACGTCTCAGATTCTATACCCGATTCCAATGGGGAATGAATATTCTGAAAGTTCGTTGGATCCTGTTATAGATTATTGCGAAGGCTTGTGCGGAAACGTGGTGTTTGGAAACACTTCGAATCCTGAAGCTGGTTTGGGTTTCAGCGTTGCCAATGAAGGCGAAACCGTCGATATTTCGCCGTGGGGCGGTATTTGCGTAACTTATATATCCGATAGTGATTTGCACATTTATCTTGAGTCGGAACTTGGGGATAAATCTGATTTATCTTCAATGCCGCAAGTTCGCTTTGCTGGCTTAACAAGGAGTGATTCCTCTGTTACCATAAATATCCTTGATTCAATGTCTTCTATTACGAAATGTGCTAAATGGAGCGACTTTGTTGTCTATAAAGATAATGTGTTGGTTCGATTTGGTGATGAAGATGCAAAAAAGGCGAACGCAATCATCTTTAAGTTCTATGGTACGTCAGGGGAGAGAAGAGCGTTCAATATCAAATCGATTGGTTCTTTCAATGATAGCTTGACGGGAACAAACTGAATTATGACAGACTTTGTCTTTAACGGGGATTAGTGCATTTGTAATAGCATAAAACAAAAAAAAGGAGTGCGTTGTGTTTGGAAAAATCTTGGGTGTTGCCGGTTGTGCAATATTGTTTGGCTTAGTAGCCTGTTCCGATGATAATCCGTCGGGCGGTTCTGTGTCGCCAGTGACTGACGAAAGCAGTTCGTCTGTTGTGGGGTCGAGCAGTGACGGTGCTGGCGGGAGTGCCGCGAATGTCTCGTCGAGTGGCCTGACTGCAAATTCCTCAAGCAGTGCAAAAGCGCCGAAAAATACGGCCGCTTGTTTGTGGAATGCCAGCAAAGGCGACTATTTGGTGAATACAGGACTTGATCCTGATAGTTTACATTATGCTGGGCTTTGGTATAGTTTTACCGATGATCCTGATGGCGGTGTTACTGAAGTTCATATGCCGGATGTGTGCGTTTATGAAGGGCCTGAATATGATTGTATGGTGGCACTTTTAGAATTCTGTGGTAGTTATTGCGCTGAATTTCGTTTTAGAAAAGGATTTTCAAATGAAATTTTTGCGGGAATGGGATTCGAAGTTGCTGGCTTTGAAGATCCCTATGTTTCGAAGCCCATCCGAATGTATGGTGATATCAGCGACTGGGGTGGCATCTGTGTGACGTACGCTGCGGATAGGGATGTGCTCCTGAGACTTTATACGGATAGCGTTACTTTTTATAAGGCTGATCTTGTTAAATCAAATGAATTTGTAGAGAAATGCATTACTTGGGATGCTTTAAATGCTACAGAGGCTTCAAAACATGTGTCTAGCATTCGTTTCATTATGCCGGGCACTGATAATACAAAGGGACACCTTTCTATTGCCGCTGTCGGTAAATACGATGCGAACGGTGCTTGTGAAGTCGATGGCTATGCCAATACCCTATCAAAGGGTAATGGTAACTTGGATGGGCTTATTGTACTGCGCAGTTCCAGTTCTGGACAAGGCTCAAGTGGTAGCGCTAGCGGTGATTGCGAGGTCCCGCAGACGGTTAGCGGGCTTTGGAATCGGTTGTCGAATCCTGGATCGGATGACCGTGTGATGACGGGACTAGATAATGGTACCGAAACTTCTGGATATTGGTTCAGCTTTGGAGATGAAGAATCTGGTAACGGAAAAGTGGTTTACCCGTCAACGCCCGGGATTGATTATACGACGACCGATCAAGTTTTTGATTACTGTATGGGCGTTTGCGGTTCGCTTG
>JAEEGJ010031922.1_pt1 | contig 10152 bp, 8 predicted proteins | sample 8958761 | NCBI WGS metagenome assembly JAEEGJ01 (sample SAMN16246546, study PRJNA631951) | gut metagenome | biome: gut microbiome; feature: rumen; material: RS-attached | host: Bos | place: Iran: Karaj | collected 2018-10 | reverse complement strand
AGGATAGTTTATTACCGGCTTATCTGTTGCTCCATCTACCATATGCCAGATTTCTCCATGCTCGTGATCGGTCATTACATCAAACCAGTACTTGTGCGTGTTATTCAAAAATCTATAATAAGACGGATCATGAATAGAAAGTATTTCTGCAGCCTGGTCTAGTTCTGCCAAAATCCACCACTCTTTATCTATATCAAGATTTCCATTCTGGTCAAAACGCCTTGCCCAGGAACCATTTTTTTCTATATATGCATCCAGCAATATTCTATGTATCTTAGGTCTTGCAAAGTTAATATACTCCACGTTATTTAGAAGTTCGCCAACTTTTAAAATAACCCAGAATGTCTTTACTGAGTGACCAAAATCTGTATGATCAGTTCCCAGATTCATACTCATGGCATCACTGTCAACACCCCAGAAAAATCCATATTGTTCGCTATAGAACTGCGTAATAAGAATATCTGTAATCTGCTTCATATCATCACGCCACTTCTGTGCATAAGGCATTGGAAGTGCCGGAGTTATCATCAACATGTACGCATATAGCTGATCTAATTGAGCTACTATCTGAACTTCCGGATTATCTTTCAAAAATCTTGGAAGCCACGTTAAATACCCTCTTTTCTCATCCATATATACGTTAAAAATATAGTCATGGAGCTGAAGAATCTTAAACATAACACTTTTATCATGTGTCAAAAAGTAATACATTCCAAGACCTGTAAGTCCGTACGCAAGATCCTGACTGTTACGTTTCCTGTAATCAGAATCCCATTCTTTGGTAGTACTATTCTGAGTAACGTGCATGCCGTAGTTTCCATCCATAGCATTCATTAATTCCATAGCACCTTTTTTGCAAATATCAAGATATTCAGTCTTACCCGTCATATGATATGCAATGCCAAATGCATAGGTTAATCTCGAGTGTGCTCTTACGTAATTATTATCTTCGTCAACCAAACCTGAAGTGTCAGAAGATTTTTTTGCTTCTACAAACTCTTTTGGCCAATCCTGTTTTGAAGCCGGAAGCACATGACCATCATTTGTAATATAAGTTGGAAACAAAGAATCTTTTATATCAGTAATCTCGGGTTTATTCCAGAATTTAAGCAAATCATCGTTTAAATGATTCATCCAGTCCTCGGGTTTATAAGCTCTGTCAATTAACTGCTGCAGATTAAATGTTTTATGACTTATCATAAGCATTTTTCCTCCTTAGTGTTATTACAGACTTGACTTTCTTTTGACATAAGTTTTATAGATTGCTTCAACATAATTATCAATATCTGCTACCGATCTTCCTGTAACCATATCATCATCGATAACTATATGATAATCATCAGAGAATTCACACTTTGCATCTACCAGCAAAATATCTCCAATAAACTTTGCTCCTGCATTAATAATATCCGCAAGAACAACGGTATGACATACAACAATTCTTCCTCGAAGGACTTCTGGAATAGGTGTTAGAAGCCATAGAGCATGACATAAAAATCCTTTAACAATGTTTTTATTCTCCATAGCTTTTTTGATAAATTTGACAGCAGGCGCATCTTCCATTTTGTCAGATGATCCAAGGGAATACATTGGAGGAATTTCTCGAAGTCTGCACGCAACATAATTAGCTGCACATAAAATAATATCGTAATTATCCGCATCTGCATCCTGGATATCTTTTGTAGCCAGAAAAGTTTCAACGCTCTTGCCTGATTCGGTAACATCACCTACTAAAACTCTTTGCTTATTACCATTTAGAAGTGTCAAAAAATCTACAACTCCGCCTTTTTCTTCGAAATACTCTTTGTATTTTTTGATTTCATCAGGAATGAATTCCGTTTCTACGAGAACAGCAACTTTAAAATCACATCTTGCATTACTCATAACTCCGCCTTTCTCAGGTGCAAAAGTTACATTTTAAAGCATATATTGTGATGATTTGTTTAAGAAAACAGCCATATTTATTGTATATTTTTAACGCTATATCATCAATATTAAAGCGCATTTATATCTCAATAGAAATACTATAGTATCAGCAAAAACAGTTAACTTGAACATAGCCTACGCAGTGATCAAGCGCCATACGACATTCCCGGATTCAATATAAGCTTCTGATCAAAGGCCTTCTTTATATTCCTCATAAGAGCAATGTTAACCGCAGGTGTGGTCTCCAGCAGGTATTTCTGCTTGCTGAGGCCGATACCGTGCTCACCGCTTACAAGGCCGCCGAGTTCATGCGCTTTGCTGTAGAGAACCGAGAGGTTTTCCTTAAGCTCTTTTTCCCAGGTCACATCGTCCCTGTCGCCGCGGACTACGCACAGGTGAACATTGCCGTCTCCGGCGTGACCAAAGGGTATCATGCGCATGCCTACTTCGCTCTCAAGCTTATTTACGAAGTTGACAAAAGTATCGATCTGATTGATAGGCACAACGATATCCAGCGGTTCCTGCTCGCTTACCGCCTCAACGGCTTTAACCAGGATTCCGCGGATCTTCCATACGTTTGCTGCAACCTCTTTATCAGTAAGCTCGAGAACCGAGATTGCTCCGCTCTCACCGGCCACTTTCCTAAGGCCTTCCACGCCGGTTCTTATCTGCTCTTTCGTGCCGTCAAATGTAAGCAGTATGTATGCCTTGGCGTTCTTCTCCGGGAAATCCGTCTTAAGGAATTCTTCTCCGAGCTGTATCACTTTACGCTCAACAAATTCAATGGCTGTGGGATTAAGGTTTGCCTTGATGATCCTGCGAACGCCCTCTATTCCGCTCTTTAAGCTGTCAAAGCTCACAAGAATGCTCAGGGACTCCTCAGGCTTTGGTATCAGCTTCAAAATGCACTTGGTGATAACAGCCAGCGTACCTTCAGAGCCGATGACCGTCTCCTTCAGATTAAGGCCCGAAGTGTCCTTGCGGTTCTTGCCTCCAGCCCATATAACGGACCCATCTGCCAGAACCAGTTCCAGACCCATGACGTAATCTCTTGTGACGCCGTACTTTACGGCCCTCATGCCACCTGCATTGGTACTGATATTTCCGCCGATGGACGCTCTCTTTTCCCCGGGATCCGGAGGATAAAAAAGACCTCTCTCTTCGACAATTGCCTGGAAGTCCTCAAGGATCACACCCGGCTCTACCGTTGCGGTAAATGTCTCCTCATCAATTTCCAGGATATGGTTCATAAGCGAAAGATCCAACACTATTCCGTCTCTTGTGGGAACAGTGGAACCTACCAGATTGGTTCCGGCTCCGCGTGGAGTTACCGGAATCTCATTCTGATATGCAAACTTTAAGATCCCGCTGACCTCTTCTGAAGATTTGGCAAAAACAAGTGCTGATGCAGTGCCGTGCTTTCTCCCCAGATTGTCGGAAAGGTACTGTGGATCGATATTCTCGGTAATTACACGATCTTCGTCTTTTATGATTTCAAGTAATTCTTCTCTCATAGATTGGCCCTTATACTCTCGCAGCACTCGTGAAAGCGCTTTTTATCGTTATCGCTGAGTGGTATCTCCACTACTCTTTCAACTCCACCTCGTCCGACAACCGCCGGAACGCCGACGAACAGTCCACTCTCGCCGTACTCTCCTTCAAGCAATGCACTTACCGGAACTACGGCTTTTTCGTCGTAGCGGATGTATCTTACAAGTCTTGCGGCGGTCAGTGCAATGGCGTACTCGGTACAGAATTTCCCATTGTATGTAATCCAGCCGCCTTCTTTTGCGTCTTTTTCAATCGCGTCAAGATCAAGCTTCACGCCCTCGGCCTTCTCATATTCTTCCAAAGACAGGCCGTTAAAACTGATGACTGACCCGGGTGCGATCTGATTGCTTCCGTGCTCTCCTATCATGTATGCTGTCAAAGACTGTGCGCTGATACCTGTGCTCTCCTGGAGCCTTAGCTTAAGTCTGGCTGTATCAAGGCCTGTTCCGGTTCCGAAAACCTTTCCTTTTTCAAAGCCCAGCAGGTCGCTTAGTTTCTTGGTTATCACATCGCAGGGATTTGAAATGTTAATGAGTATCCCGTTAAAACCTGAATCCCTAAGCCTGTCAGCGTAAGACAGAATGGCCTTTGAATTGAATTCAAGCTCCATAAGCCTTGTGCCCGTGCCCTTCAGAGCAGCTATATCTCCGACAGCGTTGATGATCACATTCCTGTCCCCAAGGTCTTCGATTTCACCGATCCTCACGCTCACTTTATGCGGGAGAAACTCCGTTGAGTCCAGAACGTCCTGTCTTTCGGAAGTGAGCTTTCCCTTTTTCTCCTCAAGATCCACCAGCAGAAAATCATCCGCCAGTCCCTGAAGTGCCAATGTATATAAAACATGCGCTCCCACATGTCCGAGTCCGATTATTCCGACTTTAAAATCACTCATGGTCCTCACCTCGTTTTACTCTCTGTCCAGCCACCATTTGGCGTAGTTTGCGTAGATGGCTGCCCCGATTTCCAGTACATCCTCATCTATGTCAAAATCGAATGTATGGTACGGGTTCTCCGTCCCCTTTTTGTCCGGATTTCCGGTTCCGAGGTACACGTAGACTCCCTCGATCTCTTTCTGATACTCGCAGAAATCATCTCCGGATAAAAAGATCTTTCGATTTGTTACTACATTTTCGCTTCCAACAGTTTCTTTTACCACCGCGATAGCCTCGTCGCAGGCCTCGTCTGGGTTGACCAGCACGGATGCAAAGTCTTCCCACTCTATGCCTGCGCTTGCCCCGTAGATCCCTGCAATTGAATGTGCAGTCTCTTCTATCAGTTTGTTGACTCTTCTTCTGTTCTCATCCGAGACATTTCTCGTGGTTCCTTCAAGCACCGCATCAGCTGCTACGATGTTGTAGGCTGTGCCGGCCCGGAGTTTACCAACGCCCAGAATGACGGGCTCGATCGGTGATGTCATTCTAGAGACGATGCTCTGCAGGGTGACAACGATCTGTGATGCGATGTACAGTGCGTCGATGCCTTTTTCGGGATTGCACACGTGGGAAGACCTCCCGGCGATTCTTATGGTAAAGTGGTCAACACTGGCATTGTTGATTCCCTTTTTAATCCCGACGGTTCCTGCCTTCAGGTCAGGTGCGCAGTGAATTCCGAGTATCCTGTCTGCGTTTCCCAGAGTCTCACTTTTTTTTTGGCAAAAGACCTTTCCGCCGGCCCCTATCTCTTCTGCTGGCTGGAACAAAAACCTGACTGTCCCCGAAAGCTCTTTTCCCTGAGCCGCTAAGAGTTTCGCCGCGCCAAGGAGCATGGCTGTGTGCGCATCATGTCCGCAGGCATGCATCACGCCTTTATTCTCGGAGCCGTAGGCCCTGCCTTCAATTTCCTCGATGGGTAGTGCATCGATATCCGCCCGGAGTGCGACTTCTCTTTTTGAAGGTATGCCGCCTTCCAAGACACCGACTACGCCTGTCTCGGATACTCTGTAATGCCGGATTCCAAGTTTATCCAGTTCTTCCTCTATTCTCTCGCTGGTCCTGTACTCCTGAAAAGACAGCTCGGGATGTTTGTGAAAATCGCGCCTTAGCTCGATCAGATAATCTTTTTCATTCATCCTGCTACTTCCATTTTCCGGTAAATGTCTTTTAACCTATTGAGTGCCTCGTTCAGGGTTTCGTCCTTCTTCGCGAAATGGAATCTGATGTAATTGTTGATGTCTTCGTGAAAGAAGCTTGAACCCGGAACCGCGCCGACTCCCACCTTCTCAGCGAGGTCATAGCAGAACTTCAGGTCATCCTCATATTTCCAGTCGGAGATTTCAACAAGCACGTAATAAGCACCTTCCGGTTTCTTAAACTTAAGGCCAATGTCTTTGAGCCCATCGCAAAAGAGATCTCTTTTCCCCGTATATATGTCCAGCAGATTCCTATAGTACTCGTCCGGGAAGTTAAGTCCCGTGACGATCGCTTCCTGCAAGGGCGCAGCAGCTCCGACGGTGAGGAAATCATGGACCTTTCTGATCCTGTCCGTAATCTCCGGGGGAGCTATCGTGTAGCCCAGCCTCCAGCCCGTTATGGAGTAGGTCTTTGAAAGAGACCCCGTAACAATGGTCCTCTCTCTCATACCCTTTAGTGTTGCCATATAAACCATCTTCTTGGGGTTGTAAACTATGTGCTCATACACCTCGTCAGTGATGACATAGGCGTCATACTTAATTGCAAGGTCGGCAATCGTCTGCATCTCTTCCGGGGAAAAGACCTTTCCCGACGGGTTGGACGGATTGCAGAGAATGAGCGCTTTGGCTCCGCTTTTGAACGCCGCCTCAAGCTCGCCCTGGTCAAAGTTAAATTCCGGCGGCTTAAGTGCAACGTAGACCGGCTCTGCTCCTGACAGGATAGAATCAGCCCCGTAGTTTTCATAAAAAGGTGAAAAGATAGCTACCTTGTCTCCCGGATTGCAAACCGTCATTACAGCTGCCATCATGGCTTCCGTGCCACCGCAGGTGATGACCACTTCGCTGCCAGGATCGATGTCGATTCCCATGAATCTCGTGGCCTTTGCGGCCAGGGCTTCCCTGGTGTTCTGAGCGCCCCAGGTTATGGAGTACTGATGAAAGTCCTCGTGCGCGACTTCCTTAAGCCTCTCCAGGATCTCTTTTGGCGGATCAAAATCAGGAAATCCCTGCGAAAGATTTATTGCGGAGAACTGATTTGAAACTCTCGTCATTCTCCTTATTACCGAGTCTGTAAAACTTGCTGTTCTGTCTGATAATGGTCTCATTATTTATACTCGCTTAATCTGTCCTGATCCCAGCCTACCTGAATGAAGTAACCACCGAACTTGTTGTTGAATACGTCTTCTGTTGCCTGTGTCTGGAATGCCTCAACAACCTTGTCATATGCTTCAACAAGCTTGGAGTCTGACAGATCTGCTGTCTTTGCTGCGATGAGGTTCCAGTATTTCTCTTCGTCAAGTACTGTGTCCTTGTAGATTGCGCCGTCTACATCAAGGCCGAAGTCAAGTGCATAGTTACCGTTGATGATCGCTGCTGTTACGTCCGGAAGTGTTGAAGGGATTGTGTTTGCAGCAAGCTCCTCGATTTTTACTTCCACGTTGTACTTCTCGATGTCATCAAGTGTAGGGTTGAAGTTGTCGTTGTCCTTAAGTGTGATGATACCTGCAGCTGCAAGAACCTTTAATGCTCTGCCCTCGTTTGTGGGATCGTTGGGTACTGCGATTGTGTCGCCTGCCTTGAGCTCATCAACTGACTTTATCTTCTCTGAGTAGAGGTTCAAAGGAATGATGAATGTGTTTCCGATGTTTGTAAGCTCATAGCCGTACTGATCGATTTCTGACTGAAGGTAGATCTGGTGCTGGAATGCGTTGAGGTCGATCTCACCGTTTGCAAGTGCGTTGTTGGGTGTTACATAATCCGAGAACTGCACGATCTTAAGGTCGATGCCCTCATCCTTAAGTGTCTCAACAGCGTTCTCCCAAAGATCTTCATAGATTGAACCAACAACACCGATCTTAAGCTCAATTGGTTCTCCTGCAGTTGCTTCCTCAGTTGTTGCTTCTGCCGTGTCTGCCTCATCGGCTGAAGCTTCGGTTGTCTGCGCTGCCTGTGCAACGTTGCTATTGCTTGATCCGCAGCCTGTTAAGGCTCCGATTGTTGTGATCGCTACCAATAAAGTTGAAATAAATCTTTTTTTCATAATCTCTCTCATCTTTCTTTAAATTATTTTGAATTTATGTATTTATTCGTGAGTGTTCTTTTTTGCTATCGTGTCACCTGCAAACTGGAACACACTCACAGCCAATACCAGAACTATTACTGTTGCCCAGGTTATGTCCGTCATGTTTCTGTCATGTCCGTATCTTATTGCGAAATCACCAAGGCCTCCGACTCCGACAACGCCCGCCATTGCTGTAAGTCCCAGAAGGCTGATGGCAGTGATCGTAGTGGCTCTAGCCAAAGGACCGATGCTCTCTCTCAGGTATACCCTAAAGATGATATCGAGTGGTGAAAGTCCCATCGCTGTAGCGGCTTCCACGAGGCCATCCGATGTCTGTGCCAGCGCTGACTGTACCTGTCTTGTAAAAAACGGAACGGCTCCGAATACCAGTGGAACGATCGCTCCTCTTATGTATATCGCTGTTCCCATGATCGCTCTTGAAAGGGGCATCAGCGCTGTCAGCAGAATGATGAACGGGATCGATCTGAACAGGTTGGTGATGATATCCAGTGTCTTGTATATGTACCTGTTTTCCAGTATTCCGCCGGTTCTCGTGACGGTAAGAATGATGCCGAAGATAAATCCTATAACGAAGACCAGGGCTCCGGCCCAAAGCTCCATGATAAATGTGTCTATTATCGCCTGAATGAAATCGCTCCATTTATCTGTAAGGTTGGGTAATAACTCAACAAAAAAGTTGTTCATCCTTGTACTCTCCTTTTAACCTAAGCTGATCCGATCTACTCTTACGTTCTTTTCTTTCAGGTAATGAATAGCATCTTCAATGTTTTTTGGCTCTCCGTTAAATACAACAACGGTTCCGCCGATGGGTGCTCCGGATACGATCTCAACATCCGCCAGCAGGATATTTAAATCCAAGTCAAACTTCTTGGTTACTGTCGAGATCAGTGGCTCTGAAATATCCTTCTGCAAGTATGTAAGTCTTGCAAGTACGTCACCGTCCTTTATGGTAATGCTCTCGTTGTTTTCCTTGAGGATGTCTTCGAGCTTGTACAGGTTGGAGGTTGTCTTTATGAAATCCTTTGTGAGCTTTTCTTTTGGATTTGCAAAGATCTCAAAGACTTCTCCGGTCTCCATGACTTCTCCCTGATCCATTACGGCTACTCTGTTGCAGATCTGCTTGATGACATCCATCTCGTGAGTGATGACCACGATAGTGATATTCAGCTGTTCGTTGAGCTTCTTAAGGAGCTTCAGGATTGAATCCGTTGTCTGAGGGTCGAGTGCGCTTGTGGCCTCATCCGAAAGCAGGATTTTGGGATTGTTCGCCAAAGCTCTTGCAATGGCCACTCTCTGCTTCTGTCCTCCCGAGAGCTCTGCCGGATAAGCTTTTTCTTTGTCGGAGAGTTCAACAAGCTCCAGGAGATTTCTGGCTCTTTTATAGATCTCTTCCTTGGAAAGGCCGCTGCGTTTAAGCGGAAGTGCAATATTATCAACTACGGTTCGTGAAGGCATCAGGTTGAAGTGCTGGAAGATCATTCCGATTTTCTTGCGCTCTTCCCTCAGCTGCCTGGGGCTGAGCTCCGTTATGTTAAGTCCGTCTATCTTCACATTTCCCGAAGTAGGTTTTTCAAGCAGGTTGATACATCTGACCAGCGTTGATTTTCCGGCTCCGGAAAAACCGATGATTCCGTAGATATCGCCATCTTCGATTTTGACAGATACATTTTTCAGTGCTTCAACATCTTTCCCTGCGCCGTCTGAAAATGTCTTTACTATGTTTTCTAATTCAATCAACGTGGTTGCCTCCATCTTTGTTTTTTGTTGCTTGCGAATCTTTTCATATGCTAACATCGGATGTTCGGTCTTGTATAATTCAGATAAGTTATACGTGACTATAAACTTTGCTTATAAGGCGAAAAAAAGCCCCGGAGAATAAGCTTCTCCGGGACTCTCTATACCCTGCAAACCTTCTTTATGTAAACGCTATTATAAAAGTTGACCAGTTTCATCCATTTCGCTAGTGAAAAAGTTTACCACCTTGAGTTAAGTCCTTTATGATTTTTAGTGTATGAAAAAAATCATGAAGGGAGAAAGGTGATGATAGTCGAAATGGATCTCTACTACCAAATCCGCAGCCGCTATAACGACGGCGAATCCATACGGTCCATTGCCAGAAAGCTGGGTATATCCCGGCAGACCGTTAAAAAGTATTGCAGAGGCGATACGCATCCTGATGAACGGAAACCATATCATCGGGACTCTGAGGTGGTTACTCAGGAAGTGATTGATTTTGCCCGTGCCTGTCTTGAAGAAGATAAGAAAGAAAATCTCTCAAAACAATGGCACACTGCCAAGCGCATTTATGACCGTCTTGTTTTCGAAAAGGGCTTCAGAGGTGCTGAATCAACAATAAGAAAACTGGTCAAAACGCTCAGAGCAGAAATGGATGTTCCACCACAAGCTGACATTCCGCTTGAGTATGACCCTGGTGATGCCGGTCAGATTGATTGGGGCGAAGCCA
>JAEEGJ010031920.1_pt1 | contig 10154 bp, 7 predicted proteins | sample 8958761 | NCBI WGS metagenome assembly JAEEGJ01 (sample SAMN16246546, study PRJNA631951) | gut metagenome | biome: gut microbiome; feature: rumen; material: RS-attached | host: Bos | place: Iran: Karaj | collected 2018-10 | reverse complement strand
GGGAAAACATGACAAGATTACTTGATATCATACTGAGCTTTTTTGCAACAGTAGTGATCTCTCCGTTCATGATCCCGATCATGATAGGACTTAAGTGCACGGGAGAGCATGATATTTTCTACAAGCAGAAGAGAGCGGGAAGATGCGGAAAACCTTTCTACATTCTTAAATTTGCGACCATGCTCCGCAACAGCCCCAATCTGCCGGGCGGTCTTACGACTATGAAAAATGATCCGAGAATGCTTCCCATGGGACCGTTCTTAAGAAAGACCAAGATCAACGAGCTGCCGCAGCTTCTGAATATACTGTTTGGTGATATGAGTATTATAGGTTTCAGACCGGTCACAGTTGAGCAGTATAAGCTTTACAGCAAAGAGTTTAAGAGTCTTGCACAGAAAACAAAGCAGCGTCCCGGTCTTTCCGGTATAGGTTCCATAGTTTTTCGTGATGAGGAGGCCATTCTCTGGAAGGTTGAAGAACAGGGAATGGATAAGGATAAGTTCTACAGGGAAGTGATCGCTCCGTATAAGTGTGAGCTGGAAATATGGTACATGAAGCACAGGAATGTTTTCACATATGTGAAGCTTATAATGCTTACAGTAGATGCAGTGCTTAATCCCGGAAGCAGAAGATGGGAAAAGGAACTCAAGGGACTTCCTGCGGTTCCCGATAATCTTAAAGGTTATATCTGAGAGGAGAAGATATGTTAAACGGAAAGACAATACTTGTGACCGGCGGTACAGGCTCATTCGGCCATCATTTTGTTGAATATGTGCTGGCACATTACAAGCCTAAGAAGATAATCATTTATTCAAGGGATGAGTTCAAGCAGTTCAATATGCAGAATGAATTCAGGGAATACTCAAGGCCGGGCGGAGTGCTCAGATTTTTTATCGGCGATGTAAGGGATGGTGAAAGACTCAGACGCGCTATGAAAGGTGTGGACTATGTCATCCATGCTGCTGCGCTCAAGCAGGTTCCTGCATGTGAGTACAATCCTAATGAAGCTGTTAAGACTAATATCACGGGAGCTATGAATGTTATCAATGCATGTCTTGATGAACATGTGAAAAAAGTTGTGGCTCTCTCAACCGATAAGGCGGTAAATCCGATCAATCTGTACGGTGGAACAAAACTGGTATCCGACAAACTCTTCTGTGCAGCCAATGCTTATTCGGGTGACGGAGGAACAGTGTTCTCAGTTGTGAGATACGGAAATGTTGCAGGAAGCCGTGGTTCGGTAATACCTTTCTTTGAGGATCTTATAGAAAAGGGTGAAGATGAGCTTCCCATAACAGACCTTCGCATGACTCGTTTCTGGATAAGTCTGGAACAGGGTGTTGAACTTGTTATCAAAGCGCTGGAAGACAGCCAGGGCGGTGAGACATTTATTTCAAAGATACCTTCATTCAGGATAACCGATCTTGCAAAGGCGATGAAGCCTGACTGCAAGATAAAGGAAGTAGGCATAAGAGAAGGTGAAAAGCTGCACGAGATCATGATCACATGTGAAGATGCAGCCAGAACATATGAATATGAGAAGAACTACATAATCTATCCTCATTATGACTGGTGGCGTGACAGAAATATCATCCCCGGCGGTAAGAAGGTTGAGGAAGGTTTTGAGTATTCATCCGGCACAAACAAGGTGTTTATGACTGTTGAGGAAATCAGGGAAAAGCTGAAAACTGATCTTGATAAACATTGACAGCAAAACCGGACAGATATGCACGAAGATGAAAACAACTTAAAATGAAATACAAAGTTTGACAATAGAAAATAAAAATGCTCAAAGAATAGTGTACAAATAGGTTAACAAGTGTTTACAAAAAACGATTTAGGTTGTGTAAATTGTGTATATTCTGTGAATGAAATTATACAATATTATTGAAAATATACAAAATGACTAAAGGGAGCTATAAAATCCTTGATTGTTTTGTGAAAATAGTGGATAATTCATCATGTAGGAAAACGTTTCCGTAAAACGTTTTAATAAATACCATTTTTTAGGAGGAATGAAAGTGAGGAGGAGATCTTCAGCCGTTCAACCGGTTAAAACTAAACCCTCAAAAACTAAGACTATGAGAGGGTTGCGCGAGTTTGCTTATATCGTGCCGTTTCTTATACTGATTTTTATTTTTTCATATTATCCGCTGTATGGATGGATATATGCGTTCTTTGATTGGAGACCGCCTTTCCCTCTGACAATGGATAAGTTTGTTGGACTTAAGTGGTTCCAGTCCATGGTTGAGAATGATATTAAGAGAAGAGCAATTCTCAACGTTCTCAGGAATACATTCGCAATGAGTGGATTGAGCCTGCTCTTTTCATGGTTCCCCATGATCTTTGCGGTGTTCCTTAACGAAATCAAATGCAAGCCCTTCAAGAAGTTTGTTCAGACAGTTACAACACTGCCTAACTTCATAAGCTGGGTCCTTGTTTATTCAATCGCTTACTGCATACTGAACAGTACAGGTGTTCTCAATTCTATACTTGGAAACCTTGGCTTGATCGATCCCAATCAGCCGATACTGTTCCTTCAGTCAACAGAGCATGTATGGTTTAAGCAGTGGCTGTGGCTGACATGGAAAAATGCAGGTTGGTCTGCGATCATGTATATCGCTGCCATCACTTCAATAGATGAGCAGATGATAGAGGCTGCACGTATCGACGGCGCATCAAGACTTGAGATCATTAAATATGTTACGATCCCCTGCATAATGCCGACATACTTCGTGCTTGTCATGCTGCAGATGTCAAACTTCCTTTCAAACGGAATGGAACAGTTCTTCGTATTTGAGAACTCCTTCAATAAGGATTACATCGAAGTGCTGGATCTGTACGTATACAATCTGGCTATGGGCAGCGGCGGTTACTCATTATCAACCGCAATCAGTATTCTGAAGAGTTTTGTCAGTCTGGTTCTGCTCTTTACGACTAACTCTATTTCAAAGCGCGTAAGAGGCGAAGGATTTATCTGATCCGTGGAGGGAAATATGACACCTATTGAATTAAATAATAACAATGCGGATAACAGATCCGCAGATTCACAGTCAAGTCAAATCAAGATAAAGATGGAGAACACAAAGAACCATAGGATTGGGGACAAAGTGCTTAGTGTGATCGTCTACATAGTATACTCATTCTTTGCATTTGTATGTGTATACCCGTTCTACTACATCTTTATCAATACTATAAGTAATAATGACCTGAGCCAGAGAGGTAAGGTTCTGTTCTGGCCGGTAGAGTTACATTTTACAAACTATCAGCAGGTTTTCCAGCTGCCCGGCCTTATGCATGCACTTGGAGTATCTGTTTTAAGAACCGCCGTCGGAACAATTATTACAGTTATAGTAGCTGCTTTCCTGGGCTTTATGTTTACAAGAGAGTCTCTTTGGAAGCGTAAATTATGGTTCCGTGTTGTGGCAGCAACAATGTATTTCAATGCCGGTATCATACCGTTTTACATCACAATGATGAACCTGCATCTGTTAAATAATTTCTGGGTATATATCTTCCCTACAGCAGTGCAGCCGTTCTACATTATCCTGTGCAAGACATTCATTGAATCTGTTCCTTCGGAACTTACAGAGGCTGCTGAGATTGACGGAGCAGGTACATTATCGGTATTCTTCAGGATCATACTTCCGGTCATCAAGCCGATACTTGCTACGATTGCTGTATTCACTGCAGTGGCACAGTGGAACGCTTTCCAGGATACTCTGCTTTATGTAACGGATTCTAAACTTTATACACTGCAGTACACACTGTATCAGTATATTAACCAGGCAAGTTCACTGAAGTCCCTGGTAAACAGCTCACAAAGCGGTACGCAGTTGATGGCTTCCTTAGCTCACGCTCAGACTGCTACATCAATAAGAATGACCGTTACTATAATAGTAGTTGTACCTATCATACTGGTATATCCGTTCTTCCAGAGGTTCTTTACAAAGGGTATTATGATCGGTGCTGTTAAGGGATAACTTAGCCGTCCGATAATAATATATAACAAAAACTGTATTGCCGCCGAGGGGGTGGCAGAAAGGAAGGGTTATGAAAAGAAGGTTAGTTGCGTTATTATGTACAGCTGCCATGGTGACAGGGGCACTTAGCGGCTGCACAGGTTCAGGCTCGCAAAAGCCTGCACCGGGAGCTACACAGACAAGCGGAGACACCGGATCCGGCGAAAACGGTTCAACTGATCCGTCTGCAGACATGGGAGATGAAGTAAGTCTTGAATTCTTCGATGTTGCTGCAAACTATCAGGGCGATCAGATAGGTTGGTTCGCAAAGGTGCTCAAGGATAATGTTAACGTTAAGATAAACATTATCGCGCCTCAGGTTGCAGGTGACGAAGTTTATCAGACACGTGCATCAGGCGGAAATCTTGGTGATGTTCTCATTCTTGAGAAGACTCAATGGCAGGACTGTGTTGCTAACGGCCTTGTAAAGGATGTTACAGCAGATCTGTACAAGTATCCTAATCTGGCAGCTTATCAGGATCAGATAGATACTCTTAATCAGAGCCTTGACGGCAATGACGGAAAGCTTTACGGAATACCTACAGAGATGATGAATACTTCACCTACTTCGTATTCACAGAACGTTATCTATTCAATGCCTCAGATGAGATGGGATCTTTATAAGGGACTTGGATGCCCTGAAATAAAGGATCTCGATGGCATGCTTGATGTTCTCGAAAAGATGCAGGCAACGTATCCTACAAACGATGCAGGCGATCCTTGCTACGCATTTTCACTGTGGCCCGACTGGGATGGCGGTGACGGCATGCTCGGTATTGCAAATATCGTTCAGCTTATGACATGGTACAACGAGAAGCCGAAGGGCTCTATGATCCTTGAGCCGGACGGAAGCATGATACCTCTTACAGATAAGAACGGCGGCTATTACAAGTTCGCTAAGTTCCTCAATAATGCATATCATCGTGGTCTGGTTGATCCTGATTCCGGTACACAGGATTGGAACAGCGCATGCGCAAAGATGAGCGCAGGTCAGGTTTACCTCTTCTGGTACAGCTGGCAGCAGGGATTCTGGAATTCAGCAGACAGAATGGCAGGCGGACAGGGCATGACATTCATTCCTGTACAGGATCAGAGCTACTTTGCAGATGCCGATTCTTACTACGGAAGCGGACGTGTATGGGCTATCGGATCACAGGTAGATGATGCTAAGTATCAGAGAATACTTCAGCTGCTTGACTACCTTGCAAGTCCCGAAGGTCTGGAATACCAGCATACCGGTATCGAAGGCTTCAACTATGAGAAGCAGGCTGACGGTAAGTATAAACAGCTCAACAGTAACGCACTTATGGATAACCTTCCTGTTCCCGAAGAGTGGGGCGGCGGTGGTTACAGTGATGGTAACAACGCTATCAACCAGTGGCTTGTTGCAGCAATTTCAACAAACCCGAACACAGGTGAGCCGTACACCACACAGTACTGGCAGAGCTACCTTGATGAGACCAATGTAGGTACAAGAAAAGAATGGTCAGAGCAGTTCGGTGCAACTGATGCAGTTGACTGGATGAAACAGCATGATGCACTTAAGATCAGCCCTAATGTTTCAGTATCACTTGTAAGTGATGATAACGATATCTCTATCATCCGTAATCAGTGCTCTGAGAAGGTTAATGACTACTCTTGGAGACTTATCTTCGCTAAGGATGATGCAGATTTTGAGAGCATTTGGGACGATATGACAACACAGCTTGATGGTCTTGGATTCCAGGAGCTCAACAAGTTCGATGTTGAGAAGTTCGCACCCGAACTTGAAGCTAAGAAGGCTGCTGCTGCAGAAGCTGAGTGATAGACAGTTTTAAATCAATAGCAGTGTAATAAAGCCGCGGCATTCGTAATAAGCGTATGCCGCGGTTTTTGTCCTTATAAGAAATTGCTTTGCAATTTCTATAAGGCCAAAAGCCCTCCGGGGGATGCACACTCGCGCGTAGGGAAAATGTTGCTGTTGCAACCGCGCTCGGCGCGCGCGTTCTGCAAGCAGAACGCGATTTAAATAATTAATGAGGGATTGCAGATGACTGTAAAAGAACTTGCCAAACTGTGTGGGGTTTCCCCGGGGACTGTGTCAAATGTTCTTAACGGCAAAAATAATGTCAGCGATGCAACCAGAAAAAAGATTCTGAAGATAGTAGAAGAAACAGATTATCATCCGAATTATTTCGCATCAAGCATAAGAAAAAAAGAAACGCAGATCATAGGGATAATAACAGAGGATCTGAATCAGTTTACGACACCTCCGGTTGTTGATGCTCTTACCGAACGGATCGAAAGCAAAGGGTATCATACAATACTTATGAATATGCGTATTTACAGCAGGCTGAAGCAGAATGAATGGAACCGTTCAGAGAAGATAAGCGGTTTCCTGCAGCCGATATTAAGGGAGCTTCAGTCAATAAAAGTTGATGGCATAGTTTATGTAGGAGCTCATGACCGTGAGCTGACAATATTCCCTGATAATCATACCATACCGACCGTGTTTACCTATGCAACACCAAAAGGAGACAGGTTTATATCAGTTAATATTGACGATGAAGATGGCGGTTATGATATGACCAAATATCTTATGTCCATGGGGCATACAAGAATAGGAGTCATTACCGGAGCAGGGAATAACAGACATTCGATAAACAGGCTTCAGGGATATAAAAAAGCCTTGAATGAAGGAGGCATCCGCTTTGATCCGGAGCTTATTGAAGAAGGCGACTGGACGATGGAGTCAGGATATGTTGCGGGAAAGATACTTGATAAGGGTGTCACCGCGATCTGGGCAATGAATGATGATATGGCAGCCGGAGTATACAGGGTCCTTGAGGAAAGAGGTCTGAAAGCGGGAAAGGATATATCGGTTGCGGGATTTGATGACCGCTTTGGAAACAGATATCTTATTCCTTCCATCACAACTGATGAGCTTCCGCTTACAGAAATGGGGATCAAGTCGGCTGAAATGATACTTAAGGCAGTAAGAGGCGAGCAGCCTGAACAGAGACATTTTCTTGTCCCGTGTAAAATGAAGATAAGGGAATCTGTTACTGAAAACAAACAGATCAGAAGAAGTCCGGCTTGATAAGTCGGACTTTTTAAATACAGTAATGAAAAATATGGAGAGAAAACTATGGATGAGAAAATAAGAAACAGAATAATAACAGCTGTAGTTTTCCTTTCCGAAGACGGCTATATAAGAACATATTTTGTGGCTGATAAGGATTATTTTGACAGGCAGTAATTAAATAATTAGCACTCACCTCTTGACAGTGCTAACAATCGGTGGCATTATACTGATTAAAAGGAAGCGCATATAAATGCTGTCATTTAAGGAGGTGAGGGACTCATGAACATACAAAAGTTTACACAGAATTCAATACAGGCGGTGCAGGATACTCAGAAATACGCCTATGAATACGGAAATCAGGAGATAGAAGAAGAGCACCTTCTCTATGCTCTTCTGAAGCTCGATGACAGCCTTATACTGAAGCTCATCGAGAAGATGGATATAAATACCGAACATTTCATTGACCGTGTTGAACAGGCTTTAAACAAGCTTGTAAAGGTTCAGGGCGGTGATCAGCATTTCGGCAGATACATAAATGAAGCGCTCACCATGGCTGAGAATGAAGCAAAGGCCATGGGAGATGAATATGTTTCTGTTGAACATATCTTTCTTTCCATGATAAAGCACCCTGATAAGGGGATAAAAGAGATCTTTACGGAATACGGGATAACCCGTGACCGTTTTCTTAATGTGCTTATGCAGGTGCGTGGAAATCAGCGCGTGACGAGTGACTCACCTGAGGATACATACGATACTCTCTCAAAATACGGCCAGGATCTTGTGGAACGTGCAAAGGCGCAAAAGCTTGATCCTGTAATAGGCAGGGATGCAGAGATACGTAATGTGATACGCATACTGTCAAGAAAGACAAAAAATAATCCTGTGCTTATAGGTGAGCCGGGTGTGGGCAAGACTGCAGTAGTGGAAGGTCTTGCACAGCGTATTGTTGCCGGAGATGTCCCTGGCGGTCTCAAAGACAAGAAGCTTTTCTCTCTTGATATGGGAGCACTGGTTGCAGGTGCCAAGTACAGAGGTGAGTTTGAGGAAAGACTCAAGGCAGTGCTTGAGGAAGTGAAGAAATCCGAAGGTCAGATAATACTTTTCATAGATGAACTGCATACTATTGTCGGGGCCGGAAAGACGGATGGAGCAATGGATGCCGGCAATATGCTCAAACCCATGCTTGCAAGAGGAGAGCTGCATTGCATAGGTGCAACAACGCTTGATGAGTACAGAAAATACATAGAGAAGGATCCTGCGCTTGAACGACGTTTTCAGCCTGTGCTGGTGGATGAGCCTACGGTCGAGGATACTATATCCATACTTCGTGGACTTAAGGACAGATATGAAGTATATCACGGAGTTAAGATCCTGGATAATGCTCTGGTAGCGGCGGCTACATTGTCTAACAGATACATAACGGACCGTTTTCTTCCGGACAAGGCAATAGATCTTGTGGATGAAGCCTGCGCTATGATAAAGACAGAGCTTGATACTCTTCCTACGGAGCTTGATGAGAGGCAGCGAAAGATCATGCAGATGGAGATCGAAGCAGCTGCACTTAAGAAAGAAGATGATAATCTGAGCCGTGAGAGACTTGAGACTATCATGAAAGAGCTTGCAGAGGAAAAGGAGATCTTTGCAAAAGATAAGGCTCAGTGGGAAAACGAGAAGTCAGCTGTTGACAGAGTCTCGAAGATAAGAGAACAGATAGAGTCTGTAAATAATGAAATACAGATAGCCCAGCGTGAAGGCAATCTTGAGAAGGCAGCAGAACTTTCTTACGGAACGCTTCCTTCGCTTAAAAAGCAGCTAGAACAGGAAGAAGACCTTGCAGGAAAGAGAGAGGCAAGGCTTGTACATGAGAATGTTTCAGAGGATGAGATAGGGCGCATCATATCGCGTTGGACAGGTATCCCCGTAAATAAGTTGAATGAATCGGAACGTAATAAAACTCTTCATCTTGGAGATGAACTTCATAAGAGAGTTGTCGGTCAGGATGATGCTGTAAAGCGTGTTTCCGAAGCGATCATCAGATCAAAGGCGGGGATCAAGGATCCCGATAAACCGATAGGATCGTTCCTGTTCCTCGGACCTACAGGTGTCGGCAAAACAGAACTTGCTAAGACTCTGGCAGATACGCTGTTTGATGATGAAAAGAATATGGTCCGTATCGATATGAGTGAATATATGGAGAAGCATTCCGTATCAAGGCTTGTCGGAGCGCCTCCGGGATATGTCGGTTATGATGAAGGCGGACAGCTTACTGAAGCAGTGCGCAGGAAGCCTTATTCGGTAGTACTGTTTGATGAGATAGAGAAAGCGCATCCCGATGTGTTCAACACGCTCTTGCAGGTGCTCGATGATGGCCGTCTGACCGACAATAAAGGACGTGTGGTGAACTTTAAGAACACCATTATTATCATGACCAGCAATGCCCAGCGCGACCAATTGCGCAGCATCTTCCGTCCAGAGTTCCTCAACCGTATCGATGACATCATCACCTTCTCTCCTCTCAACGAGGAGGAAATCCAGCAGATTGTCCGTCTGCAAGTCGGTAAAGTCGTCAAGATGGTCGCTCAGAATGGTATTACGCTCCGTGTCACCGACGCCGCCATTGCCCTTATTGCCAAGGCTGGCTACGACCCGCAGTTTGGTGCCCGTCCTGTTAAGCGAGCCATTCAGGAGAAACTCCTCAACGAACTCAGCAAACGCATCATCAGCGGTGAAATTGATCACGAGAAACCCGTTGATGTGGTGGTACAGGGCGACGGACTCGCTTTTGAGCAATAACGATTTATCTTGAACAAATAGTGACAAAAAAGACCGACAGCGCGAGCTTCATTGCGTTGTCGGTCTTTTTTTGTCGTACTTTGTAGTATATAGGTGCGTGAGCCTATTTCTCAGAAGTTTCTTCAGTCTTTTCTTCTGTGGCTTCTTCTTCCTTGCTGACAAATTCGGTGTAGCCATCTGCCACAAGGATGTTGTACCATGCGAGGACTTTGCGCATGTCGCTGACACGCACACGGTCGGTGTCGTAGTTGGGAAGCACTTTTTCGAAGAAGGCA
>JAEEGJ010031918.1_pt1 | contig 10155 bp, 6 predicted proteins | sample 8958761 | NCBI WGS metagenome assembly JAEEGJ01 (sample SAMN16246546, study PRJNA631951) | gut metagenome | biome: gut microbiome; feature: rumen; material: RS-attached | host: Bos | place: Iran: Karaj | collected 2018-10 | reverse complement strand
TTCAGGCCGGCTACTCAGGAAAGTGGCTTGCTTCCTGCCCTCCAGCAGAACAGAAGCGCGTCCTCGCCGAAGAACCAGAAATGAAAAAAGACTGGGACGAAAAAGTCGGCGACCGCATGATTAAAATGGTCATCATTGGCCGCCACCTGAACAAGGAAGAGATCTGCAAGAATCTCGATGCTTGTTTGGACTAGTTGATTAGTAAAATATTTTTGGAAATCTTATAAAATGACCGGCTCATATGGGCCGGTTGTTTTTTTATACGTCATTACTTACAAGTCTACTCTGAGCTGCAAGGAAACGTCTTTGGGAAGGACTAAGTACAACACACTTCTCACTCCCATGTATTTCACAGTGGTAAATACTTCTTTTTGTTGGCTTATACAAAACTCTTGCATTCACCTTATAACACATTCCAACTGTAACAGAAATAATTTTACCAATAAAAGATTTTTTTAATTCTTTCACAACTGCATCATCTAGACGATAATTTCCTCTTTCAACTGAAAGACCTTTTTTATCTAGGAACACGGCTGAAGATATATGATTTTCGTCTTTCCAATAAATCTGATTCACTTCAGGAGGATAAACAGCTCTATACAATGATTCATTTTCAGTAAAATTACTATCCATAAAATTCCTCCACTAAAGCATTTAATGCAAAAGAGGAACATGGAATATTCCCATTTTTCTCATTTCCCTGTTTATCCACCTTGAAATATGACAGCTCATTCTTTTTTGTAACTTGTAATTCAAGATATGAATTATTAATTCCATCATACTCAATCTGTATTGAATCGTTCGCTGTTGGAAAAAGTTGAGGCTGTTTATCGAGAGTGATAATTAGAGTTTTTACTTTGTTTACAATCTTCTTTGAAAATGGCTTTGCATGATTCCCATTCCAGTTTTTCTTTAAGGATTTAATTTCATCAAGTTTCAACAAGTTTCTTCTTAGTTCTTGTGAAAATTCTTTTTCCACAGTCTCACCACGGAGTTTCTCAATTAATATCTGTCGAACAGATTTACCGGTAAGAGAAGATTCGGTTTCTACAATAGTTTGAATGTCGTATGGGATAGTTAAAAAAAACATTAAGAATTCCTCAAAATAAAATTAGGCTAAATCAATCCTCTCGTCAAGACATCACTCCTCAATTGAGTTTTCATAAGGAATAACTTCATTTTGATACGTTACACAGAAATGAAGGCATGTATCATCATATTTTGTCCCCTTATAAACATCTGCAATTTCTACACGAATATCTTCCTGTTCCGTTATAAAGGAAATATCTACTGTTTGAGGATGAGGAGTATCCAAAACATCTAAGACTGCGGTTTTTCCCGACTTTACTCCTGTTACTTTAATTTTCTTTATACGGTTATTTTGTTTATAAAGATAAGGTTTTCTATACGAAATATATCCATTCATTATTAGCAAATAAGGATAAACTCTTTTACTTTTAATTGTAAAACCTTCTCCTATTCCATCTCCATTTACACCTTCAACCCAAGGACTATCCACATAATACTTATCCAAATTTTCTACAGGATATTCTTTAGTTTTTTCTTTTAAGAAGGATGAACAATCTGAATAAGAGCGCCCAACCTCAAAATGAAACATTGGAAATATAAAAGGAAAATCACCTTCAAATCCAGCTGTAGTAGCAAACATAATAATATCATTCTTTTTTGATATTTCTTTACCAGCTAAAATTAGTATTTCATCATTTGTTATTATTTCTTGTTTATCATAATAATACTCTTCATGAAAATCCTTGGGCATTTTTTCAGATAATTTGAAAAACACCATTCCTTCATTACTTATTTTTTTATATCCGATATTCTTTTTATCTAAAGCAACTTCATAATTCAAAGTCATAGATGACTCATTAATATCCAAAACTTCTACTGTGCTATACAAATTAGGAAAAAACTTGCCGATCAAAGAAAAGTTTTGCGAATAGCAAAAAGAAAACAAAAAAAATAAAAAAATTATTAATATACCTTTTTTCATTTTCCACACCCCACATTATACATAGATTTTATTAATACAGTAATAGATTCAGGATTCTGGACTCCATCCATAAGAATTTCCATCATCAAATCCTGCTGCACTTGTCCATCTTTTCCTATAATACATCCAGCACTACCAGGTTCTAGGTTTGAATTATAAGGTTTTGTACTCGCAGAAAATTGATTAGCATGAAATAGTCTATCTCCTGTATTAATCATATCTCGTTGCTCCTGAGTTAGATTCTGATCATTTGTCATCAAACTTAGAACATTGTCATATGATGCTGAATTAAAAGTTCCATCAGATTGCTGAACCAGAATACTATTTGATAAATAATAAGTACCATCAGGTGTAGTGGAACCTTCCTTTCCATCATATTCAGGTTTGCAATTTGCTCCTACAGTATCAACATATACTAATTTTGTATTAATGCCATCATCTTTATAAATTAAACGAGTAGAATTAAATTCATTTCCCGTTCCATCATTATCCCGTAAAATAACTACAGTTGTTTTCTTAACTGCAGTTATTGAACTTTGTCCATTTTGTCCATAAAAGAACAACCCCCACAAATCCACAAAGTTTACTGGGTCGCCGTTGCAGTAGGCAAACCAGTTTTTGCCGTCTCTTATCGGGTCCTGGGTGGTGAAGCGGGAGGTTTGTGGGGAATAGTCGCGGTAGCCGTAGTTGTAGAGGGAGGCGGTTGGGTCGTGTTGTTTGCCGAGATAGCCGAAGTCGGAATCAGTGGTGAAGCTGCCTTGTGTCAGAGCTCCAAAAGCGTCATAGCTGTAGGAGATTTTTTGACCACCGGAAATGTCTGTTGAAGAACGAACACTGCCAAGTAAATCAGTTGTAAAATACTCAGGCCCGTTATCAAAAGTAGTCTGAACTGCCAGGTTACCATTTATTGAAAGCTGAGAGCGTTCTCCCTGATAGCGGCAACTAACATTTTTGTAACTACCATTATCAAGATTAATATAACGGCTATTATCCTTAATTTCAGTTTCGTCTATATAACGGTATCTGTCGCCAGTAGGCTTACCGGTTTTACCCCATTGAATGCCGGCATTCTGGGCGTCAGTATAATCAGTAAACAGAGCATTCTCAAAAGAAGGACTTTGCTTTATTACATCAAATGAAAGCCCATCATAAATAGTTCTCAAGGCCGCTTCACCGACATCTCGCACAAGCACCCGTCTGCCCAAAGCATCATATGCATAATTCGACTGCAAACAAGTCTTTTCCGCGTCATTTATAACCTCGCAGTAAATCAAACGTTTCTGCGAGTTATATGCATATTTAATTCTCTTAAAGCCGCTGTCCTGTGTCAAAAGATTTCCCATTTCATCATAAGTATACCGGATATAAGTTTGTCCGCCCGAGCCGCTTGAAATCAGGCAGTTTTCCTTATCGTAGGCATACTCTATTGTTCCGTAGGGAGTAGATCTGGTAATACGGTTGCCGTTTCTGTCATATGTGTACGACTCTTTTATAAAAAGCTGCAGATTTGTGAGATTAAAGGCAAGTCCATACTGCATCGAATTCATCAGCGGAACAATTTTATTTTTCAAGGAAGCAGACAAAAACTGATTCTCTGCACTATTACCTTCAGAAGAAAGGCCGTTCTCCATAGCTTCTTTTTTTATCTTTTCTGCATGTTCAGCTGTATAAGGATAGAAAACGTTTTTCAGCTGCCCCTGATTATTATATTCATATAAAGTAACTCGGCCGGAATTATCAGCTGTGGCAATTCTTTTTCCATCTTCACCATAAACGTAAGCCTCTCCCCATAGCAATTCCCCGCGTTCTGTTTTCTGCATTTTTACAGTTATGCGGCCAGAGTTATCATAAAGAGTCTGTTCTTTTATTCCGTTTCCAAACTTTCTCAATACTTCACTTCCATTTGCATTATACTCTAATATTACATGCACTCTTTGTTTATTGTCAAAAATTTCTTTAACCTCATTATTCTTTCCATACTGGTAGGTAATATCATGGTTTGAGCTTCTAAGCCTTATTCTATTTCCTGCCGCATCATACTCATAAAATACTTCTTCACCAGTCTCTTCATTTTTTTGATATATCATCCTGTCTCCCTGATCATACTGATAAACAGAATTTTCATAGTCATTTTTTATATTCAATAGATTACCCGCAGCATCATACACAAACTGATTTTTGCTGCCATCAGAATAACTCACAGTCCGTACTGAACGCGCTTTGTTAAAACTATTCGCAGTCACAGAACCGTCAAAATTATTCTGAGACTTTAACTGCCCGCCTTCATCATAAAAATAATTTTGATTTATAGCTTTTCTGTTCTTTTCATTTACAAGACGACCAAAAGTATCATAGGCATAAAAATAATTGTTTCCGTTTCCATCTTTTACTGTTACATTCCGTCCAAGATTCTGATAGGCGTAAGACTCAACAATCTCCCCTCCACTTTTTAAGGTTTTAATGCGGCCAGCGTTATCATACTCATAAGCTTTTTCTACATCAGCCCGTGACCGCTGCTTTATAAGTCTTCCACCCTTATCATAAACTGCAGAATAAATCATTCCGTTTTCATCTGTAATTTTCTGCACTGAATCAAAATCGTTGTACTCGTAATTTGTGACAGACCCATCCGGATTTATTTTCTTCTGAATTTTTCCATAAGCATTGTATTCATAAGAGGTCTTATTACCATAACCATCGTAAGCCGCAGTCAGATTATTCTGAGAATCATATTCATAAGTTCTGGTATTTCCATTTCCGTCTGTCTGCTTAATAAGATTTCCAAAGGCATCGTATTCCAGAGAAGTCTTATATTTTCCACCCTCGGTGATAAAAAGCTTCCGTCCATCAGCTGAATATTCAATAGTCTTATAATAAATACAGGCCGTGCCATTCACCGCATCAGAAACCGTCTGTTTTACAATACGATTTAACACATCATATTCATATTCAGTTTTTGCCAGAGCACCCGAAACACAAATAACTCTTCCAAGCCTGTCATAATAATATTTCGAAACATTTCCATAAGAATCCGTTGTACTATTTATAGTTTCATCCGGATAATATATGACACTTTCTGCAGCTCCATTCTGTTCCATAGTCTTAACTAACAAACCAAGTGAATCATATTCGTACTCATACCATCCGCCATAACCAGACTGCTCTGCTTTCAATCTTCCCGCCCTGCTATAGTTTTTCTGAAATCTTTCATCATTTCCATTTATAGTACATACAAGATTTCCATAAGCATCATATTCAAAAGAACTGGTAATACCGTTTCCATCTGTAATCGCAATAATTAAGCCGTTATTATTTTTTCGCGTATAATTAAATATCTGAGTAGTAATCGGATTCTGGAGCACACTGGTATCGTAATAATCAATATCAGCTCCTTCAAAAGAATACTGACTGATTTTACTTACCTTACCATTCTTATACTCATAGTTTTTTATTCTGTTTTTTTCGCCATGGCTGATTTCTGACTGCAGTTTACCGGCCTTTGTATAAAGATAACTTTTAATCAGCTTTTCAGTTTTACCGTCACCCGCAAAAACTTTTACGGGTAAATGCCTCTTATCATATTCGACACGCATAGTATGAACAACACCTGTTGTCGTATCCGTTTGAGTAACCTTAATTAAATCCTTACGCCCGTTCGAAAGATAAACAGTTTCAAGTCCATTGTAATTTCGTTCAATTACTTTATGTCTGTCATACTCATATTCTTTAATTGTTTTTCCGGCAGTTTTCATACAGACAATCCGGTTACGTTTGTCGTATGCATACTCCTTTTTAATTCCGCCACAGGTCTCACTTATCAAATTGCCGTAGCTGTCGTACTCATAATCAGTTATATAAGTTCTCTGCCCATAAACAGTTTTTTTTGTGACCTGACCCTTTGAATCTATCTCACAGCTATATATAGTTTTACCCGCTTTTTTATATTCAATAAGATTTCCCTTTGAGTCCCTGATATAATCTTCCCTGATTGAATCGCGGTCGGTATAAGACGTAATTAAATCAAAACTGTCATAAGTCCAGTACTCATAAGAGCCGTCATTATAAGAGGCGCTGATTTTATTTCCGCGATCATCGTATTCATATTGAATTATATTTCCATTTTCATTTGTTTTTATGAGATTTCCATCCTCATCATATTCATTATTAATTTCCGTACCATCTGAATGAAGCTCACGCACCGTTCTGTGTTTATCATCATAAATATATACTGTTTTGTTTCCGTCATGATCGGTGTAATCTGTGCGCTTCCCGTTTATATCATATTCAAAATATTCTGAAAAACCTTCTTCGTTAGTTGTGGAGGTTGCAAGTAGTTTTCCTTCTGCAGTCTGTTCTCCGTATGAAAACAAAACTTTACTTCCATCACATTTTTTCAATACTGATAATTTCCCTGAAGAATTATATTCCATCTGAACAAGATCGCCGTCTGTATCTGTAACTGAATAAAGCTTTCCATCGTAATAGGAATAAATAAGGTTTTCTTCCGGAGCGCGTAAATTTGTAATTTTGTTTATAAAGCATCCTGCATAATCAAAGCAATATTCCTCGCCATTAGAGGTTGAAACCTTTTGTATTTTTCCGTCCTGGTCCCGCAGTATATTCAGCTGATTTTCATTTCGATCAGTTATACTTATCAAAAAACCATCTTCATTAAAAAGCTTTATTTGACCTCCGTTCTGGGTAACCTTGTAATTACTGCCAGTTTTTATACATTCGACATAATTTAAATCGTCCTCGTTTTTCCAGATTTCACTTCCTTCTTCTGTTTCATAAAGAATATGCGGATTTCCTTCCTCATCGATTATCGTTATTGTGTCAAAGCCTGTTTCTTCAAAATGAGCGTCGGTGCCTTCAAACTTAACTTTTAAATTGCGAAGTTTTCTCTGATTATTTTTCTGTATTATGTTTTCTTCATATTCAGAAGACTCTTGTGCAGCAGCCTTCGATTCTTTTTTCAGTTCATTCAGATATAAAAGATCCTTTTTATAATCGTTTATCTCTTTCTGGACTGCTGCTTTTTTGGAATCAATTGCAGTGAACAAAGAAGATAAATCAATTACACCTTGATTTTCATCAGCAAGCTGCTGTGCTCGGTTTTCTACTTCTTGACAGTAACTCATTTTTGAGTTCAATTCTTCCAGGCCTTTTTCCAATGAGGAAACCTTATATTTTGCAACAATCTTCTTTTTAAAAGCTGATTCCATACCGCTCAATCTTATGCACTTGATCCACATTTTGTTGTAGACCTCATCAACATCAGGTTCAGTTCCTAAAATAATCCGCTGATCAAGATTGAAGGTCCACGCATAACCGAGACTCGAAATGATTTTATTATTGGACTCGTATTTTCTTTTGACTTCGAACATACCATTAGAAATATCAGTTTCCTGCTGCAGATAACTTCCAACCGAAGCCTTTACAGGATCTCCGGGAGTTGCAGAATCTTTTTCTGCAAGCTGATTTGCACTCGTATCTTTATTTTCTTTTTTTTCTTCAGCGACCTGATTCTGGAGCATTGTGAGTTCTGCATTCAACTCATTTAATTCAGCATTGATTTCAGCCGCATTACTTTCGGTATTATGATTTGTGTTTACACTATCCAGTTCTGTAATTAACTCCGACATTCTTCGTTGAAGATCTGCGATTCTTGATTTGTGTCTGTCGTTCAGGATTTGAGTTGCAGTTGCACTCTCCTCTTCTGTACCGCCGGTAACATATCCTTCGAGCTGGCTGTCTGTCATTGCCTCGGTTGGACCTTGACTAGCAGCACCACCATCACCTTCTTCACAAAAAACACTGACACAAAAAAAACATAATAAAAAAATAAACCAGAATTTTCTTTTCATAAACTTTTCCTCCACAACAAATAAGTTTTAAAAGCTTGTGTAAAATAGTTTGTCCAGCACGCTGCCGGAGTTTCCATTTTTTGTAGGAACCCAATTACAACTTTCCTTTATAAACGCAATCTGATCGTTACGCCGCTCATCCTTGAGATAATCAATTGAATGCACAGGAGCTAATGCCCCGGATGCAGTTTTAGGAATAAAATGAACACCCACAGCTCCATTCATGCAAACCTGACTGATTGTTTTCTTTAGTTTTTCAGCAGATGCGGAAAGCTTTGTATTTGAAGCTGTTGAATATAAATCAGCGAGAGAATAAATATCAAGATAAATCTCACACGGTGGCTGACTATAACAATAGGATATACAGTTTATTAAAGAGTTGAGCGTCTGACGCTGTGTAGTCGTATTAGTTATAGAACCAGCAAGCTCTTTAGAGAAACTTTCAAAGTCGTTGAAAAGCTCTCCTACTCTTGCACAGTTAAACACAGTCAGCTCCGAAGAAGAACTATTTATCATTGCATTAGTAATATTCTGAGCAGTTGCATCATGTGCAGACAGACTCTGCAAAAGCTTCTTATAATCCCAGCCAGTGCCAGGAGTTATTCCCGGACAAGCCGCTATATACTGAACACAGTCCTTTAGTTCATAAACATTTTCGAGAACTCCACCAAAACAAGTGTCAAAGCCAATTACAGAAATACCTTCATCACGCAGAGCATCTCCAAGCTGACTGACGCTCATATAACTTTCGGTACGGTCATCTATTGCAAAGGCCTGCCAGCCTGTACCATGTCCCCAGATAATTAATGCATAGGCTTCTGATTCATAAGCAGCTTTCCCAAACTCTATGAACTTACGAAGCACATACGGATTTGACATATTAAGCTCCGTATTCTCCGAGACAGAAAGACCAAGCTGAGAGCAGTCCAAGCGGGTTGATTTTATGATATTACTTTCGCTGTCATCATGAACAATTTCAAAAAGTCTTGTATCAGTCCAGTTCCCGTTTGTTTCATCATAACCTTCAGATCTATCCATAAGCACAAGCACATTAATTTTGGAAAATTCAGTCTTTTCCATCTGCTTGAGATTTTGAAGAGCATAAGATTCCAGATCATTATCACAGGCCATATAAACAACTAAAGTCAATTCTGCTTCGGAAGGAGGTTTGGGAGTCACATCACTTCCTGTAATTTTTGAAACCCCGTTCTGGCACGAAGAAAAAATTAAGAATGCAAATATAAAGAGTTTTAAATTTTTCATAATCATTCCTCCGATTGTGAATAAAATCCAAAATAATCTTTCCATTCAGATCCATCTTTGTAGTTGACCCGACTAACATAAAAGTGATCGACCATTAAATCCGAAGCAACTGTGATATATTCATCAAGCGAAATGCAAAAAGATTTTTTCTGAAAGCCAGGAACAGGCTGTTTAATTTTTGCTGTTATTGTTCCTATTCCGGGAAAAGCCGGCTGATTATTTTTTTTATCATAAACATTCATCCGAACTTCTATTGAACTCACTTCAACACCAGCTTTATTATAAAAATCAAAAAAAACTCCACCCAAAATACAGGCATTATCATGAGCACCAGCTTTATATGAAGGAACCGATATTGAAAATTTTGGATAAAAGCCTGAATTAAAACCACACGAAAAAGTTGAAAAAATTAAAAGCAAAATCAATATAAACTGATTTTTATTCCAGAGATTCTTCATTTATGCGTACCTCCCCTCCTTTGCTAAAATACGGCAATTCCAAATGGATCCAGCCACTGACTGTCATCTGAATATACAATGCGGCTTACATATAAATATTCTGTTTTATAATTCAAAGAGTTTTCATACTGATTTATAAAGGGACTGCATTCAAAAGAAAAATTACAAATATCAAACGGAAGTACAGTTTCTTTCTTTTCATAAACAACATTAGCTTTTTGTGTCAAAACAGAATTTCCATATTCATCCAAAACATTAAATACAACTGTAAAAGCCTTAACTTCTTTATCAATCTGATTTTTAAAGGTTCCGGAAAACTGTGTATTTTTTGTAAAAGCGCCGCTAAGCTCATACGGTTTAGAGTTTTCTGAAGCTTGAATAATATTGGTTCTGGCAGTGTTGTAATATAAATTAAGCGGGGATGAATTTTTACTTTGGGCATTTTCAATATTTGCTGCAAGCATAAGCTGAAGACCGGCCGCTCCCTTTTGATTCTGCTGATTAAGGGCATAGGCTTTATACAGGCATAGGGTTTCTAAAAGAACTGAATCTGGAG
>JAEEGJ010031917.1_pt1 | contig 10155 bp, 9 predicted proteins | sample 8958761 | NCBI WGS metagenome assembly JAEEGJ01 (sample SAMN16246546, study PRJNA631951) | gut metagenome | biome: gut microbiome; feature: rumen; material: RS-attached | host: Bos | place: Iran: Karaj | collected 2018-10 | reverse complement strand
TCATCAGAGAAACAACCTTGCAGCAAGTATCCGTCTTCTCAATCAGCACATTCCTTCATTCGAGGAGCTTGGTCTTCCTCCCGTTGTTAGAGATTTGGCAGAAATGCCCAGAGGACTTGTCCTTGTAACAGGACCTACAGGTTCCGGTAAATCAACTACACTTGCTTCAATGGTTGATTATATTAACCAGACCACATCAAGACACATCATGACAATCGAAGATCCTATCGAATACGTATATCCTCATAACAAGGCTATGATTCACCAGAGAGAAGTTGGTAAGGACGTTACTTCATTTGCTACAGCTCTTCGTTCAGCACTTCGTGAAGACCCCGATATCATCCTCGTAGGTGAAATGCGTGACTTCGAAACAATTTCCGCTGCTATCACAGCTGCTGAAACAGGTCACCTCGTATTGTCAACACTTCATACAACATCTGCAGCTCAGACTGTAGAACGTATCATCGATGCTACTCCTCTTGAAGGACAGGATCAGATCAGAACTCAGTTCTCCAACGTTATCCGTGGTGTCATCACACAGACACTTCTTCCCGCAGCAGACGGAAACGGACGTCACGTTGCAACAGAAGTCATGGTTGCTAACGCAGCTATCGGCAACCTCATTCGTGAGAAGAAGACAATTCAGATTCCTTCTTCGATCCAGGGTGGTCGTGCACAGGGTATGCACCTTCTTAATGATGACCTTGCTTCACTTGTACGTCGTGGATACGTTACCAAGGAAGAAGCAATGAAGGTTTCCAACGATCCTCCTTCATTGGATAAACTTTGCTAAACTGAAAGGTAACCGCGGAAACGTGGTTCCGATTAGAGACATGAATCAATCAAATTCAAAAGCAGAATATGGATTAAACAGGGGCAATCTGAAAATGATTGCCCTGTTTTGTATGGCAACAGACCATTTCTCTTTATCGATCTTCGAGTCTCTCCTTAAAAGACTCGAAGCCGACACCTTACTTTACGGTTCCGTAACGGTTGCAAATATTTTTTTAAGACTGATAGGAAGACTCGCTTTTCCGATCTTCTGCTTTTTTATAGTAGAAGGACTGATATACACAAGAAATATTTACATATATGCGCTCCGCCTGCTTCTTCTGGCAGTCATATCCGAAGTACCTTTCGACATGATGCTTTATCATGAGTTTTACAATACCGACAGGCAGAACGTTTTTCTTACTTTACTGATAGGACTTATAACGATTCACACGATTGACGGGTTATTTAAAAAGTTCGCCATGAAGGAATCGATGAAATATATTTTATCCGCGATTGTCTGCACAGCTGCCTTTTATCTGTCGGAAGTTTTGCATACGGATTATTCAAGCGGCGGAGTTTTATGTATTGTCGTAATATATCTTATAGGTGTCGGAAGACATAAATTCGCCGCAGTGATCAACGTTTTCGGACAGACGATCAATTTCGTAACGGGCATGAACTTTAGCTTATCATCCATACTGCTCGCAGCCGGCTCGATAATATTTTTCACTGTCGTAATTTATCTGTGCGAAAAAGTGCCCGATACCAACGCACGTAAAATGTTCGGTGCTTTTGCGGCACTTACGTGTCTTAATGCATTTGAATTTTCGACATTCGCGAATTTATATATAATGCAGTTTTACAACGGCCGCAAAGGAAAGAAGATAGGCTGGGTGTTTTATATCTTTTATCCGCTTCACATGCTTGCATTGGCAGGCCTCTGTAAGCTGGTAGGTTTGTATTAAAAAAACAGTAAACCGGATTGTTAAAAGATAAAAATCCGGAGGAATAGTTAATCAAGGGTAACAAATTGAGATTCATCAAAGCAGAAAAAGTTACATTTGAATATATAAGGCGCGATGAAGATGGGAACGTCGAGGGAATCAACAGAGCGGTGGACAGTGTATCGCTCGATGTTAAGGAAGGCGATTTCATCTCTATTCTCGGTGCCAACGGCTCGGGAAAATCCACTTTTGCCAAGCATTTAAATTCCATTCTTTTACCGACCGAAGGAACGGTCTGGGTTGACGGTATGGATACGAAAGATGAGGAAAAGATCCTTGATATAAGAATGGCCACGGGAATGGTATTCCAGAATCCCGATAACCAGATCATCGGTCAGGTTGTGGAAGAAGACGTTGCATTCGGACCCGAGAACATGGGTGTGCCTACTCAGGAGATCATCGAGAGAGTCGAGGAATCGTTAAAGACCGTCGGAATGCTCGATTACAGGAAAGATTCTCCGAATAAACTCTCCGGCGGACAGAAGCAGAGAGTGTCGATCGCAGGAGTTCTGGCCATGCATCCTAAATGCATCGTACTTGATGAGCCCACCGCCATGCTCGATCCCGTCGGACGAAAAGAAGTCATCAGAGCGCTTCGTGCACTAAATGATGTTGAGAAGATAACGATCATTTTGATCACTCATTACATGGAAGAGACGATCTATTCGGACAAGATCTTTGTAATGAATAAAGGAAAGATCGCGATGGAAGGCACTCCGAGAGAGATCTTTTCGAGAGTGGAAGAACTTGAAGAGTATAAACTCGAAGTTCCGCAGATCACCAAACTTGCATATGAACTTAAGAAACAGGGATTAAGACTTCCCGACTGCGTGCTTACCGTAAAAGAACTTGCGGATGCATTAAGCAGATAAGACCCGCATTATAAAAGAGGATTTAAAATGCCGATAATCACGGACCACCTTACATACGTGTACGGTTCCAAAACAACTTTACAAAAAACTGCGTTAAACGACGTTTCCGTCAAGATCGATGACGGGCAGTTCATAGGACTTATCGGACATACGGGTTCGGGAAAGACAACGTTCTTACAGCTTTTGGCAGGACTTATCAAACCCGCATCGGGAACGGTATATCTCGACGGCGAAGATATTTACGCAAAGGATTTTGACAAAAGGACCCTTCGTTCCAAACTCGGGATCGTATTCCAGTATCCGGAGCATCAGCTTTTCGAGGAAACGGTTTTCAAGGATGTCTGCTTCGGCCCGAAAAACCTGGGAGTCGATGACAAGGAAACCGAACTCAGAGCATACGAAGCACTTAAAATGATCGGACTTGAGGACGAAGTCTTTTATCAGTCTCCGTTCGATCTTTCCGGAGGTCAGAAAAGAAGAGTCGCAATCGCAGGCGTCCTGGCGATGAAGCCCAAGATCCTGATCCTCGATGAACCGACTGCTGGTCTTGACCCTGCGGGAAGAAATGACATTCTCGGACTCATTTTAAAACTTCAGAAAGAGCAGGGAATGACCATTATCCTAGTTTCCCACAGCATGGAAGATGTAGCGGAATATGCAGACAGGGTACTGGTCATGGATAAGGGAAGCATTGTTTTTGACAATACGCCCAGAGAAGTTTTCAAACATCACGAGGAGTTAAAAGAACTGGGCTTAAGTGTACCGCAGGTATCCATTGCGATGACTAAGCTTCGTGAAAAAGGACTTCCCGTAAAAACGGATGCGATCACGGTTGAAGAAGCTGTGAAAGAGATTTTAAGAGTATTAAGATAAGAGCCTATTTTTCAGGATTAAGAAATAAATGTTAAAAGATGTAACTTTGGGACAATACTATCAGGCAGATTCGCCGATACATAAGCTCGATCCGAGAGTAAAACTCGTCGGAACGCTTTTGTATATGATTTCCCTGTTTATTTTCAACAACATATACTGTTACGCTATTGCGGCGGTTTTTCTTATTACCGTGATCATTTTAACCAAAGTTCCGGTTTGGTACATGTTAAAAGGATTGAAAGCGGTTCTTTTTATCATGCTCTTCACCGTTGTTTTTAACATATTCTTTACTCCGGGCGAGTACATCTTCGAGTTCGGGATTTTCCATATATCGCGGGAAGGAATAAAAGGTGCGGTCTTTATGATCATAAGGCTCACGCTCCTTATCATTTCCGCATCGATCATGACTCTTACAACGACTCCGAACCGTTTAACGGACGGCATCGAGAAACTCTTCAGACCACTTAAACTTATTAAAGTTCCGGTTCACGAGATGGCGATGATGATGTCAATTGCGCTTAGATTCATCCCGATCCTTATGGAAGAAGCGGATAAGATAATGAAAGCGCAGACAGCAAGAGGCGCTAAATTCGATTCCAAAAAATTTATGGACAGGGTAAAAAGCCTGATCCCGCTCATCGTTCCTCTTTTTATCTCGGCATTCAGAAGAGCATCAGATCTTGCGCTTGCCATGGAAGCGAGATGCTATCACGGAGGCGAAGGCAGAACCAAGATGAAGCCGCTTAAGTATAAAGCGGGAGATATTGTTTCTTACGTGATCCTTTTGATTTATATCGGAGCGATGGTCGCAGTGGGAATTTTATCCGCGCGTCTGGCCTTTTTCCAGTTTCTGAACAAATAGTTAAAAGAGACGAACAACGAATATATGAGAAGAATCTTTCTTAGAGTCGCATATGACGGAACGGATTTTCACGGCTGGCAGGTTCAGCCCGAGGAGCGAAGCGTCGAAGGCGAGTTAAACAAAGCAATAAAAGAACTGACGGGCGAGGATGTTGAAGTGATCGGTGCGAGCAGAACCGATTCGGGCGTTCACGGACTTGGAAATGTAGCGGTTTTTGATACCGAATCGTCCATTCCCGCAGAGAAGTTTATGTATGCGATAAATACATATCTTCCCGAGGATGTATCGGTTGTCGAATCAAAAGAAGTTGCATCCGATTTTCATCCGAGACACTGTGACAGCATTAAAACCTACGAGTACAGGATCTACGTATCGAGGGTTAACGATCCGCTTAAAAGAAGAACCGCTTACAGATGTCCGGTAGATCTTAATGTCGAAAAGATGGATGAGGCAGCAGGTTTTCTTGTCGGAAAACATGATTTCAAGAGTTTCTGCTGCGTAAGAACGCAGGCTGAAACAACAGTCAGAACGCTTTATTCGGCGAGTGTTTTCCACGATGACGAAGATATAGTCATTCGTGTTACCGGCGCCGGCTTTTTATACAACATGGTAAGAATTATCGCGGGAAGTTTAATGGAAGTCGGAATGGGAAAGAAAGAGCCTTCCCACATAAAAGAAGTGCTCGACGGAACCGACAGAACTCTTGCCGGGCCGACGGCGGAAGCCTGCGGACTGACTCTGATCGGCATCGAGTTTCCCGGACTTGAGTAAAAAGTGATATTAAGAGAAATCATTTGAGATAAATATACGAAAATGCTAAAATATATTTATCATAAATTGTATTGGAGGGAATTTTATGGGATTATTTGATTCGTTGAAATCATCGGCAGGAAGTGCACCTGCAGGCAATGCGGGAGGCTCTTCACCCAAGAGAGAAACTTTTACTTTTACGACGATCCCCAGAAGCGTTGAGGATCTTAAGGCGCTTCCCGAGTCGGATCTGTCCACACCTTTTAAGACATGTGCGCTTACCATGCTCGTGCTTCTTAATTACGGTGACGACGTTAATGCAACAATAGAGATGCTTAACTTCCTTAAGGGACCGGAACCCATGAATCCTTATCAGACTCAGTTCTTAAGAGACAGACTTGCAGGTAAGGAATATGTGGTTCGTTCGTTCTTCGAGGGTTCATCTCCTCAGAACAACTACATTCCGAACGAGCCGCTTAAGATCACTGTATATGACAATCCTTACAGCTATCCCGAAGCAGGCTGGGCTACGCTTCACATGGATTCTTCGGGAGCGGATTCACCCAGACAGATCAAATGCAGACTCAAACCCAGCACGAACCAGTGGTTCATGGTAGAGAACCTTGCACTTTCGGATATCAGAACTCCGGCTGCTGCAGATCCCTGGGCATAAATAAAAAAATTTTTTAAAAGATTTCAAGGGCATTTTAAACCTCTTTATCGTACAAACCGGTAAAGAGGTTTTTTGCTTGCAAACGCGTATTTTAGGGCCTTACATCAAGATTTGTCCATCATTTGTGTAAAATGCACTAAATATAGTCCCGGTGTCCGATACATGTCCACAAATTTAACAAAATTAAAAAATGATGTTAAGAAAATATTTTTTAAGTCGATAAAGATTACAGAAGTTAAAAAAACGGAAAGGAGGTTATCAGTGATGCGGATTGAATCTTATATTCAGATGCAGCAGCTGTATCCGTCAAAGAATACGGTGAAAGCTACAAACAAGACCGTTTCTAACTTTTCAGATAAACTGCAGATTTCATCCATGGGTAAAGATATCAGTGTAGCCAAACAGGCATTAGCGTCAACTCCGGATATCAGGGAGGATTTGGTAAGTTCTATCAAGGAGAGGATACAAAACGGAACTTATGAAGTAAGCGGAGAAGCGTTTGCAGATAAGGTATTAGGCAAATATTATCAGACACTCGCTTAATCCGAATACTCATTTCGATTAAGCGAAGTGTTTGCCACCCGTGGCAAACACTTTTCTTGTTAAGGGAGGAAAAATACGTGGCAAGCTTAATGGAAAATTTAATAGACATATTAAACGAACAATACGATGCGTATTCCGCCCTCGTAGAGTTATCAAAGAAGAAAACACCGATCATCGTTTCCGGTTCTCTCGAAGAACTTCAGAAGATAACCGATGACGAACAGCTGGCAGTCGATAAGGTTAACAATATCGACAGGAAAAGACTCGAGATAATGAGCGATATCGCCAATGTATTGAATCGTGAAGAAAAGGATCTAAAAATATCCGATCTTATTTCTCTTATCAATACAAGACCCGAGGAACAGACAAAACTCGAGGAAGCAAGAGAGAAACTCATTATAGTCGGAAAAGAATTAAAAATAGTCAATGAAAGAAACAAAGAGCTTTTGGAAAATGCTCTTGAGATGATAGATTTTGATCTTAATCTTATTCAGGCAATGAAACAGGCTCCGCAGATGGGCAATTACAACCAGAGCGGAATCAATACCGGTGAAGTTTACGGAACCAACCTGAAAGGTTTTGATACAAAACAGTAATAACGGAGGAAACATCTTATGCCGTTAATGGGAAGCTTTTATGTCGGCAATTCAGGATTGACGACAAGCCAGAATGCATTAAATACAACAGCACACAACCTGACGAACGCGGATACCAAGGGGTATGTGCGTCAACAGACGCTGCTCGGAGATAAAGATTACAATACTTTGTCGATTGATGTCAGAAAGATTTCCAACAAACAGACCGGCCTCGGAGTTACATATCAGGAAGTCCGCCAGGTAAGAGACGTATTCCTCGACAAAACATACAGAGAAGAAAACGGAAGACTTTCTTTTTATTCAACCGAATTCGATGCTATCAGCGAAGTTGAAAACCTTTTAGGTGAAATGGACGGAGCAAGTTTCGAAGAATCGATCAACGACCTCTGGGTTGCGGTTGAAGAATTATCAAAGGACCCCAACTCTTCGGTCGTACAGGGACTGATCATGCAGAGAGCATACGCATTCGTTTCGGATGCGCAGGCAGTTTATCAGGGACTTTGCAAATATCAGGACAATATCAATGATGAAGTAAAGATCACCGTTGATAAAATGAATGAAATCGGAAAGAAGATCTGGGATCTGAATGAACAGATCAGAAAAATAGAAAGCGGCGGAATCGAGCATGCAAACGATCTGAAAGATCAGAGAAACGATCTGCTCGATGACCTTTCGGGATTCGCAAAGATCGAGTACTCCAACGATCCGATGGGCAATGTGCTTGTTAAGGTCGAAGGACATGCTTTCGTTACCGCAACAAATGTAAACGAAATTGGAACTCAGATCGATGAAACAACCGGTTTTTATGAAGTATTCTGGGAAAGCGATGCAACATCAACCACGGATGCAAACGGTGTCGTTCATTACAATACGGACAATGCACATATTTTTGACGAGAGACAGGAAATCTCATCAAGAATAGATACGGACCTCGGAAAACTTAAAGCACTCGTCATTACCAGAGGAGATCACAGGGCCAATTATCTTGACTGTGAGGATGCGACATCATTTGACAGGATTTCCGATTCGATCGCAATGACGGTTCAGGCGGAATTTGATAAACTTGTCAACGCAGTTGTAACGGGTATCAACGGTATCCTGGAAGATGTTCATAATGAGCAGGCGGCAGCAGGTCTTGATTATATGTCGGACGGCGCCGGAAATGCACTTCAGATCTTCCACAGAAAAGGAGCAGATGTTACCGAAGCGGTTGACGAAACGGATCTTTCCAAGAGAGGAACACTCTTCAGCGTTGCAAACCTCGTAGTAAACGAAGAACTGATGCAGACTCCCACCAAACTCGGATTTGTAAAACCCGACGGTTCGGTTGATTATGAATCTGCAAACAAACTCAAAGAACTTTTCAGTAATGCTGATTATAATCTTAATCCTTATGCGGGAACCAAGCTTAACATCAAAGGTTTCTACTCGGCACTGGTTTCTCAGGTTGCCAACGACGGTGCAGTTATAAAGAGCGTAAGAGACAACGAACAGCTTACCGTGGATGCTACAGAAAGCGCGAGACAGCAGATCATCGGCGTATCCACAGACGAAGAACTTTCGAATATGATCAGATATCAGAATGCGTACAACGCCAACAGCCGTTACATCAATGTAATAAACGAAATGCTTGAGCATCTTCTGAACGCATTGGCTTAGTTTTAGAAAGGAGAGCATATGGCTTCTCAATTTTACGGACTTAATATAGCATATACAGGACTTCTGGCATCGAATGCCGCACTCAATACATCCGCAAACAATATTGCCAATGTTGAGACCGAAGGATATTCACGTCAGCAGGTTACCCAGACGGCAGCCGAGGCACTCCGTTCCTACACGACTTTTGGATGCATGGGCGCAGGTGTGGATGTATCCAATGTTGAAAGAGTCCGCGATGAATTCTTTGACAGAAAATTCTGGGAAAACAATAAGAATCTCGGCGAATATGATAAAAAAGCCTATTACATGAACCAGATTCAGGATTATTTCATCGATGATGATTATGTAAAAGGTTTTACTTCCGTTTTTGGTGAGTTTTATGCTTCTCTCAGCGAACTTCAGAAAAGTTCAGGAGATCTGGCGTTAAAATCACAGGCAATAGGCTTTGCAGAGAATCTTACAACATATTTTAAGGAAATGTCTTCAAACCTGGGAAAGATTCAGGAAGACATCAATGAAGAGATCAAGGTAAAAGTTAACGAGATTAATTCATATGCAAAAGAGATCGCTTCGTTAAACAAGCAGATCACGGTTATTGAACTTACAGGTGTTACCGCCAACGAATTAAGAGACCAGAGAAACCTGATAGTTGATAAATTATCCAAGATCGTTGATGTGGAAACCAGTGAGACTCCCATTCTCGATAAAAACGATTCTTCGAGAAAAACCGGAGCATACCGCTTCAGAGTAACTATCGCCGGCGGACAGACTCTGGTTGACATGGAAGATTACAATACTCTGGCATGCGTTGCAAAGGAAGCGGGTATTAAATCATACCAGTCGGATATCGCCGGTCTTTACGATATCAAATGGAAAATCGATGAAAATTACTCGGATTTCGGAATGTACAATGCACTTATGGGAGGCGAACTTGCCGGACTCATTCAGTTAAGAGACGGAAACAACGGCGAATATTTTCACGGCTTACTTGATTCCGGTCTTAATACCGCCGGTACGGTTTCAGAGGTTAAAGTAGCTTTGAATGATCCGAATGCCGATTACCTTCTGGATCTTAATAAATCAACGCTTAACAATTCAGGCGAAATCATTGTAGGAAATTCACCCTGTACATTCGATTCATGGTCATTCCATGAAGACGGCGCCAACAGTTATTATACATTCCATCTTACAAAACCGCTGGATATTACAAATATGATAGACAAATCTGTCAGAATCAATTCGTCTGTTGAATATAAGGGGATTCCTTACTATCAGGCACAGTTGAATGAGTGGGTAAGAGGGTTTGCAAAAGCATTTAACGGTATTCTTACCGAACCCGGTGCAGTGGATGAAAACGGAAATCCCGGACAGATCCTTTTTACGGCAGATTACGCAAATGCTACTCAGGCAGGATTTGGTGCCGAAGGTGCTACGGACATCAGTTCTTCCGATGACTGTTACAGAAATCTTACAGCAAGCAACTTTACGGTCAGCAAGGAATTAAAGAAAGATCCGGATAAAATTGCAACTCATACGATAGCATCCGACG
>JAEEGJ010031915.1_pt1 | contig 10155 bp, 8 predicted proteins | sample 8958761 | NCBI WGS metagenome assembly JAEEGJ01 (sample SAMN16246546, study PRJNA631951) | gut metagenome | biome: gut microbiome; feature: rumen; material: RS-attached | host: Bos | place: Iran: Karaj | collected 2018-10 | reverse complement strand
AAAATGTATGTTATAATAAATTATTATGGGAAACTTTGCGTTTGTTTCAATGTAAACACGGAATAAACACGGAGGGCGTGTCATGCTAAAGACCACAGACTGGCTGGCCGGTGAATCCTTTTTGCGCGAAAACGCAAAAGAGTTGCTTCCTTTCATAAATAAATACGGTCACTGCACGCTGGAGCCGGATGCGCTGGAGCGGTATTTTGAAGTGCTGCTGACAGGTATTGCGGCACAGCAGCTGCCGCCGGAGTCCAGCGGTAAAATCATGAATCAGCTGCGGCATCTGGCAGGGAATCCGGTGACGCCGGAGAAACTGATGACCCTTACGGATGAAACCATTGCCACGTGTGGCCTGACAGCGATTAAAATAACATATATGAAAGAGTTTGCCCGGCTGGTGCTGGAGCGGACGATTGATTTTGCTGCTTTTGCGAATATGCCGGACACACAGATCGTCAAGCTGCTGAAAACGGTGCGGGGACTGGGGCAGTGGACGGTGGAAATGTTTTTGCTGCTTTCCCTGTGCCGTCCGGATGTGCTGCCGGGAGATGATTTTCTACTGAAAAAAGAAATGCAGCGGTTGTTTAATCTGAAAGATGTTCCCAAACGGGGACAGCTGAACAAACTGATGGAAGGCTGGCGTCCCTGGCGGAGCCTTGCGGTCTGGTATTTATGGCAGCACAGCGCGGACGCCCGGAAACGCTGAAACGGAAGTTGTAAAGAGAGAGAAGAAAAAAGAAAAGGAGAACGTTGATGATAGATTTTTTTGAACAGGTTAACGTGCTTCCCCGGGTGAGGGAAAACTTGCAGAATATGGGAATCAAAATGCCCATGCCTGTGCAGCGCCAGGCAATTCCCGCGCTGCTGAAGGGGCGGGACGTGCTGGCCCGGGCCCAGACAGGTACGGGTAAGACGCTGGCATTTCTGATCCCGCTTGCCCAGAAGATCGATCCGGGCAGGAAATATGTGCAGGCGCTGGTAATTACGCCCACCCGGGAACTGGCCCAGCAGGTCAACGAAGTGATGAAGCAGGTGCTGGACGGGCTGGGGATTGCGACGCTGGCGGTGACCGGAGGCCGTGATTTCGAGACCCAGAAAAACAAGCTGGCGGGCAAGGCCCAGGTGCTGATTGGTACCCCGGGGCGCCTGCTGGACCATATTGAAAAGGGTAATACGGATCTGGGCGGGGTAAAGTTCCTGGTGCTGGACGAAGTTGACGAGATGCTGGCCCAGGGATTTATGGATGACGCGCTGAAACTGATTACTATGACCGGGCCGGAACGGCAGACCATGCTGTGTTCCGCTACCGTTTCGGAAGAAATCAATAAACTGGGGCGCAAACTGACCACCAACTGCCAGATCATTGACATTGATCCGGAAGAGGCGGTGGTGAAATCCATTCAGCAGATCTGCATCCGTACAACGGAGGAAAAAAAGCCGGAGAACCTTATGCGCCTGATCGACCGGCTGAATCCATACCTGATGCTGGTGTTCTGCATCAGCAAGGAACGGGCAAAGGAAGTGGACACCTTTTTGAGCGGGCATGGCTATAATGTGGGTGTGCTGACCGGTGATATGAGCGCCCCCAGACGTAAAACGGTGATGAAAGAGTTCCGTGACGCTAAGATCCAGATCCTGGCGGCCAGCGATATTGCGGCCCGGGGGCTGGATGTGGAAGGCGTGACCCATGTCATCAATTACGACGTGCCCCATGACGCGGACTGGTATGTGCACCGGGTGGGCCGTACCGGCAGGGCCGGCAAAGACGGCATCGCCATTACGCTGTACACACCGGAGGAACTGCGCTGGCTCCATAACGTAGAGAAAAAACTGGGCGTGACGCTGGAGAAGCAGACGGTGAACGGACGGAAGATCGTACGCCGTACCCGTATCGCTTCGGCCCGGAAGCGGGAAGCGGAACAGAAAAAAGAAGCCCCGAAATCCAGAGGCCGCAACTCCGTAGCGGACAAACGCCACGCTCCCAAGACCGGGTCCAACCGCCGGCAGGTGAGCCGCCAGGCAGCCCGGGAAGCCTCCATGGCGTTAAAAGAAAAAGCAAAGAAAGCTGCGAAAAAGGGCAACAAGAAAGTGTAAATAATCCATTTTAGTATATAGGTGATTTAATTTGTTTTTGAAATCAGTTACAGCCTTCGGGTTCAAATCTTTCGCGGAACGCACCGCCCTGGAATTCGGTGCGGGCATTACCGCCGTGGTGGGACCCAACGGTTCGGGAAAAAGTAATATATCCGATGCGGTGCGCTGGGTGTTGGGCGAACAGAGCGCCAAATATCTCCGTGGCAGCAAAATGGAAGATATTATTTTTTCGGGTACCAGCAAACGTCGTCCCTTGGGTGTGGCAGAAGTGACGCTGGTCTTCGACAACCGGGACCATATGCTGCCGCTGGATTTTGACGAGGTGAGCATCACCCGGCGTCTGTACCGTTCCGGCGACAGCGATTACGCGATCAACAAGAAAAACTGCAGATTAAAAGATATACTGGACCTGCTGGCGGATACGGGCATGGGCAAAGGCGCCATGTTCCTTATTGGGCAGAATAAAATCGACGAGATACTGAACAGCCGGCCGGAAGACCGTCGCTCCATCTTTGAAGAGGCGGCGGGCATTGCCCGGTTCCGTATGCGGAAGAAGGAAGCCACGCGCCGTCTGGACGACACGGCCAACAACCTGACCCGCATCAACGACATCAAGAGTGAAGTGGAAAGCCGGGTAGAACCCTTGCGCATCGAGTCGGAGCGGACCACGCGTTTTAACGAACTGAACGGAAAGCTGCGAATCTGCAAGCTGACCCAGTTCGTGCAGCGGGTGGAAACCATCGAACAGGCCCGGACCAAACTCCAGCAGGAACAGGAGGCCAGTAACCGTGTCTTTCTGGAAAAAAGCACGGAAGTGAGCGGGCAGGAGGCGTTCCTGACCGGATTGCAGCAGGAACTGGACGCGCTGAACGACCAGGTGTCGCACATACAGGCGGGTATCAGGTCAAAGGAAACAGCCCTGGAAACCATCAAGGGCGAAGACGCTGTGCTGGATGAACGCATTGAGCAGAGCAGCCGGCAGCAGGGGAATATTGCGAAACGCAATGAAAAACTGCAGGAACAGATTGACCAGTGGACGGCCCAGATGGAAACGCTGGCCAAAGAGTTTGACGTGCTGGAAGCCAAACGGGATGAGGCTGCGGCGCTGGTTACGGATCTGGAACAGCAACAGCAGGAACGCCTGCAGGCACAGAAGGATAACGAGGCGAAGATTCAGGAACTGACAGACAGCAATTTTGAAGATATGCGCAAGATGGTAGAATTGCGCAATGAAATCCGTCAGCTGGAAACGGAGCAGGAACAGCGCATGAACCGCCGCAACCGGCTGAAGGACGACGTGGATGCCGCGGAACAGCGGGTCGCTGAATTAACAGAAGAACAGCGGAGCCTGATTTCCCGCAAGGGCGAACTGGAACAGGACGTGGCCCGCTACATAAAAGAAGGAAATGAACTCGCAGGCACGGCGGCGGAACGCCGGGAACTGTTACAGACGACAGAACGCAAATACAATGAATGCCAGACGCAGATTGCGGCGGCGGAATCCCGCCTGCATCTGCTGCGGGATATGCAGCAGTCCCTGGAAGGTTTCGGCTTCGGCGTAAAAGCGGTCATGCAGAGCCGGGAGGATTGGCACGAGGACATAATCGGGCCGGCCGCGGCGCTGATTTCCGTGGAACCGGAATATGTGACTGCCGTGGAAACTGCGCTGGGCGCCGGGGCCCAGAATATTGTGATTAAGTCGGCAGAGGCGGCGAAACATGCCATCCGATATCTGAAGGAACATAAAGAGGGAAGGGCAACCTTCCTGCCGCTGGATACAATAAAGGAACCGGTGCTGAAGGCGGACGAGAAAGCCCTGGTAAAACTGCCGGGGATCCGGGGCTTTGCGGCGGATCTGCTGCAATGTGGGGAAGAAGTGAAACCGGCTGTTCGTTTCCTCGTGGGCAGGGTGCTGGTGGCAGAAACCATGGATTACGCCCTGACCGCGGCGAAAAAGAGCAACTTCCGGCTCCGGGTGGTAACGCTGGACGGCGACGTGGTGAACACAGGAGGTTCCCTCACCGGCGGCAGCCGCCAGAAGAAAGAATCCGGTTACCTGACCAGGGAACGGGATGTGAAAGCGCAGGAAGCGGCGTTGCGGAAATTCAATAAAACTCTGCTGGCCATCCAGGAAGAGAAGGAAGTACTGGAAGACGAACTGGCAGAGCGGGAAAAACGGCTCTCGGTATTGCGGGATACCGTGCAGCATAAAAATATCCGCCTGACGGAAATGAAAGCGGAAGAGCAACGCCTGTCCGATGAGCTGAAACGGGAAAACGAGGCGCTGGAACTGGCCATGGATACCCGCAGCCAGCTGGGCAATGAGTATCTTTCTGTACGGAAACTGTTGGCAGAGAAACAGAAACCGCTGCAGGAAATGGAAGCGGCCAACGAAGAAGCGAAGAATACGCTGGACGCACTGCAGAAGAAGATATCGTCCGACAAGAGCGCGTTGGAGACACTGGCGTTACGTCTGCAGGACGCGCGGGTCCAGTCGGAAACCGCCAACACCCAGCGGCAGCTGAAAAACGAGCGCATGCAGCAATTGGACAGTGATTTGGGACGGCTGCAGGGCGAGTTTAACGCTAACGAGGAAGAAAGTGAAAGGCTGGCGGGCGTAGTAGAAGCCAGCAAAACAAAGAAAGCAGAGTTGGCAGAGCAGACGAAAACCCTGATGCAGGAACTGCAGGATATTCTCACCGGCCAGCACGATTTTTCGGAGCAGCGGCTGGAACTGATCCAGAAGCAGGGGGCTGCGGGAGAGAAACTGAAAAACCTGCGGGGCGAACTGGCCAAAGCGGAAAGTAAAGTGCACCAGAATGAGATTGACAATGCGAAGCTGGAAAGCGATTACCAGAATGCGCTGGAGCAACTGACCTCGGAATACAAAGTGAACCTGGCGGAAGCTAAGGAAGAGGCAAAAGCGGAAGGCGTGCTGGAGGACAAGAGTGAAACGGCCTTGCGCCGGATGCAGGTTTCCCTGCAAAGGCAGATAGAAGAGCTGGGGCCGGTGAATCCCGGCGCCATTGAAGAGTACAAAGCGGTCAGTGAACGTTATGAGTTTTTGCAGAAACAGTACAACGACCTCTGCGAGGCAAGGGACAAACTGCAGTCTGTTATCGCGGAAATCAATTCGGGAATGACGAAACGGTTTAAGGAAGCTTTCGGCAAGATCAACGGATTTTTCCAGAATACTTACGTGCAGCTCTTTGGCGGCGGCACCGCGGTGCTGAAACTTTCAGACCCGGAAAACATTTTGGAGTCCGGCATTGATATTGAAGCCCAGCCTCCCGGAAAGAAGCTCCAGAGCCTGTTCCTCCTTTCCGGCGGGGAAAGGGCGCTGACAGTCATTGCGCTGTTGTTTGCGCTGCTGAGCTATCATCCGTCACCATTCTGTATTCTGGATGAGATTGACGCGCCGCTGGACGACGCCAATATCGAACGCTTCTCCAAATTCTTGGAAGGCTATGCCATGCAGACCCAGTTTATCGTCATCACCCACCGGAAAGGCACTATGGAAGCGGCCAACGTCATGTACGGTGTGACTATGGAGGAATCCGGTGTGTCCAAAATTATTTCTGTGAAGATGAGCGATAAATTGATTAAGGAAAGCGTATAGCGCTGTTTTTATAAGTGAATAATTTGCATAGAGAAAGGAAGTAAAGCTATGGGCTTTTTTGAGAAACTGAAATCGGGGCTGACCAAGACGCGCCAGAATTTCACCAACCGGATTACGGAACTGGTGGGTATGTCTGCCAAAGTGGATGAGGATTTTTTGGAAGAGCTGGAGATGATTCTGCTGACGGCCGACGTGGGTGTGAAGACCACGGAAAAGCTGATCGAAGATGTGCGTCAGGCAGCCAGAAAAAAAGAAATTAAAGGTACGGAGGACGTGCTTCCGTTCCTGAAGAAGCAGATTTCTGCCATGCTGAAGGATGACGGCGTGCGGACCCGGATTGGCGCACGTCCCACCGTTATTTTGGTGGTGGGTGTCAATGGTGTGGGCAAAACGACCACCATCGGCAAGCTGTCAAACTACTTCCGTCTGTTTAATTATAAAGTGATGATGGCGGCAGGGGATACTTTCCGTGCTGCGGCCTCTGCCCAGCTTAAAATCTGGGGCGAGCGGGCCCAATGCGATGTGATTGCCCACGAAGAGGGGGCGGATCCGGCTGCCGTGGTGTTTGACGCGCTGAAAGCGGCCAAAGCCCGGGGCACTGACGTGCTGTTCATTGACACGGCAGGGCGTCTGCATAACAAAGTCAACCTGATGAACGAGCTGGGCAAGATCGACCGTATCATCAAACGGGAGATTCCGGAAGCGCCGCACGAAGTGTTTCTGGTGCTGGATGCTACGACCGGACAGAACGCCATCACCCAGGCCAAGGTGTTCACGGAAACCACCAGGATTACGGGCGTGGTGCTGACCAAGCTGGACGGCACGGCCAAAGGCGGCGTGGTTGTGGCTATCCGGGAAGAACTGGGCCTGCCGGTAAAATGGATCGGTATCGGGGAAGGTATTATGGACTTCCGGCCCTTTGAACCGGATAAGTTTGTGGACGCGTTGTTTGCCACGGACGGGGAAGAAGAATAGTACTTGTGGCTTGCTGCTGAGAACGCAAAAATATTTCGCGTTTTCACAAAAAGCGGAAACGTTGAGGGGATTTCATTTATATGTTTGCGGTTATCGTAAATACTATTACCATACTCATCGGCGCATCCATCGGGCTCCTGCTTCGCAAAGGACTGCCTGAATCAATTTCCGATGCCATGATGAAAGGTCTTGGTCTGTGCACCATTGTTATCGGCATTCAGGGAATGATAGAGGAAGAGAATATCCTGGTTTTGATTTTATCTACTATTCTCGGTATCGTCATAGGCGAATGGCTGGATGTGGACGGGCACATTAACCGGGCTGCGGAACGCCTGACTTCACGTTTTACCGGGATTGGTGAAGGAGCGAAAATTGCCCAGGCGTTTGTGACCTCCTGCCTGATCATGAACGTAGGAGCGATGACCATTGTGGGTTCCCTGGACGCGGGCCTGCGGGGTAATTTCAGCATGCTGTATACCAAGTCCCTGCTGGATCTGATCTCCGGCATTCCTATGGCGGCGGCCATGGGGGTGGGGGTTATGGGCTCTGCGCTGTTCACGCTGGTCTTTCAGGGAGGCATTGTCCTGCTGGCGGAATACATTGCCCCCTTTTTATCCGAAACTTTGATCAAGGAGTTGATCTGTACCGGCAGCCTGATGATCCTTGCCATCGGCCTGAACATGCTGGAACTTACCAAATTGAAGGTACTGAACTACCTGCCGGGCCTGATGGTGGTACCTCTGGCGCTGAAGCTGATGCAATGCCTGGGATTTTAATATCTTTTTTCTGTACAGAAAAAACACCGGATGATATAATATGTTTGTAAATGTGGGGAGAATACTTCCTGCCATTGAGTAAATGTTAGTTGCAAAAGGTGAATTACTTTAACGGAAAGGGAGATGAAAGTTATGAAAAAACTGTCTGTGCTGGCTGCTGTCCTCTGTGCGATGGCGATATCTCTGCCAATATCTGCAGACGCAGGTTTTAATGTTGGCAACGTGTTAAAAGGAAAACCGACTGTGAAAACCGAAAAGCCTTCTGCCGGAAAAGTAAATCCTGCCGCACCGGCAAAGCAGGGCGGGAAAGCAACTATTACTATAACTTGTGATGGCGCGCCTCTTCAATATGCCAGCGCTTATATCGGACCGGGCATTGAGTATCGTCTGGAAGACGGGAAATGCCACGTCATCAATAAAAGCAGCATGGGCGGCATGACCAGCGACAAGGGCATTGTGGAAGTTGAGTATCCCAAGCAGGGCTGCAACATTGTAATTTTCAAGGTCGGGTTTGAGCCGATCCTCCTGCGGAATGTTGTTCTTCCCAGCAGCCATACGCTGACAACCACGAAAAATCCGGCTGTAAAGGGCGTTAAATTTGACTGATCCGTCAAAACATAGTATATTTTGGTGAAGTTTTTATGATAACCCAGCAGCAGAAATTGCTGTGAATAAATAATTATTTAAAGCTGTCAAGCAAAAATACTTGACAGCTTTTCTTTGTCCGTGTATAATGCTCATGTTGAGCAGAAGGGAATGAGGTTGACAGAATGGCAGCAAACGCGTTTGAAGACAGGATCCGTTTCGGCAGCCTGTACGAAATCTACGGCGCCCTGCTGACGGCAAAGCAGCGGCAGTGCCTGGAGCTGTACTTCTGTGAAGATTATTCCCTGGCGGAAGTCGCCGAAGAGATGCAGGTGTCCCGGCAGGCGATCCACGATTTGCTGAAACGCGTGGAGCAGACGCTGGAGCATTACGAAACAATGTTGGGTTTTTTACAGCGCATGGAGAAAACCAGACTGCTGACGGTAGAAGCAGCGGGGATCCTGGACAGCGCGGCAAAAAAGCATGAAGACACAGAACTTTCCCGGCTGCGGGAAATACTGGAAGAATTGAATGATGAAAGCAGGTAAATGAATGGCTTTTGAGAGTTTGTCCGAACGGCTGCAGAACGCGATCAAGATGTTCCGCGGCACGAAAGCAATAACCGAAGAAGACCTGAAAGAACCGCTGCGTCAGGTACGCATGGCGTTGCTGGAGGCAGACGTAAACTTCAAGGTTGCGAAAAATTTTGTCGCAAAAATCAAAGAGCGCGCCTTGGGCGCGGAGATACAGCAGAACCTGAGCCCCAGCCAGCAGATCATCAAGATCGTTGATGAAGAGCTGACGGCGCTTCTGGGCGGGACCCAGGTCAAACTGACGGTGGCGGATAAGCCGCCTACCGTCATCATGCTGGTGGGTCTGCAGGGCACAGGTAAAACCACTACGGTGGGTAAGCTGGCCTACAACCTGAAGAGGAAAAAGAAGAGCCCGCTGCTGGTTGCCGCCGACGTATACCGTCCGGCTGCCATCACCCAGCTGCAGGTGCTGGGCGAGCAGGTTGGCGTACCGGTATTTTCCCTGGGGAATGAAGTGTCGCCGGTGGAAATCGCCCGGCAGTCGCTGGATAAAGCGGCCCATCTGGCCTGCGATACGATTATTATCGATACTGCCGGCCGCCTGCATATCGATGAAAAGCTGATGGAAGAGCTGCAGAATATCAAAGCGACAGTACATCCGCACGAGATTCTGCTGACAGTGGACGCCATGACCGGCCAGGATGCCGTGACGGTGGCGGACACCTTCAATAAAGACCTGGGTCTTACGGGCCTCGTGGTGACCAAGCTGGACGGCGACGCCCGCGGCGGCGCGGTGCTTTCCGTACGGGAAGTGACCGGCTGTCCGGTGAAATTCGTAGGTATGGGCGAAAAGCTGGACGCGCTGGAACCGTTCTATCCGGACCGCATGGCTTCCCGTATCCTGGGCATGGGCGATATCCTGTCCCTGATTGATAAGATCAAAGATACCACCGATCTGGCCAAAGCGCTGGAGATGGAGAAGAAACTCAAGAAAGATGAGTTTACCCTGGAACAGTTCCTGGAGCAGATGCAGCAAATCAAAAAGCTGGGTTCCCTGGAGACCGTCCTGGGCATGATCCCCGGCATGGGCGGTCTCAGCCAGAAACTGAAAGAAGCCAACGTGGACGAAAAAGAATTTGCCCGGGTGGAAGCAATCATCCGTTCCATGACGCCGAAAGAAAGGCAGAAACCGGAGATTATCAACGGAAGCCGCCGCAAGCGCATTGCCGCCGGCAGCGGTATGAAGGTTCAGGACGTGAACCGCCTGCTGAAGAACTTCGACGACAGCAAGAAGCTGATGAAGAAGATGCAGGGTATGGCCAAGTTTGCTTCAAAGGGTGGCAAAATGCTTCCCTTTATGCATAAATAGGCACAAGGAACTTCGCGGTTCCGAAGCCTGGGGGAAGAGCGGTTCTGCAGTTCAGGGCCGGCTTTCCGACTCACTAACAGGTAATTAGTCAGAAGTATGAATTCCATGATAAGGAGGTGAAACTGAAATGGCAGTAAAGATTCGTTTAAAACGTATGGGCGCTAAGAAAGTTCCGTTCTACCGTGTAGTTGTAGCTGACGC
>JAEEGJ010031911.1_pt1 | contig 10157 bp, 9 predicted proteins | sample 8958761 | NCBI WGS metagenome assembly JAEEGJ01 (sample SAMN16246546, study PRJNA631951) | gut metagenome | biome: gut microbiome; feature: rumen; material: RS-attached | host: Bos | place: Iran: Karaj | collected 2018-10 | reverse complement strand
ACCCGACTTTCGAGGGCGTAGAACTCAAGCATATCATCACCGCGAAAGAAACCGGCGGCACGTTCAGCTATCATTTGGTGAGAATCGCGCCGAACAAGAGCATCAAAACGCACATTCACGAAACCCAGCTCGAAACCCACGAGGTCATCGCAGGCAGCGGCATTTGCATCAATGACGGCACCAAGCTCAAATACACTCCGGGCATCATCTCGATTATGCCGGCAAGGGTCCCGCACCAGGTAGATGCTGGCGACCAAGGGCTTTATCTGTTCGCGAAGTTCATGCCGGCGCTTTGTTAAGAGATTGCGTCGCCCTTACAGTCTCGCAATGACGTTTTAGTCATCTGTCTTCACGGCACGTTTATATTCTTTCGGAGAAAGGCCGACGACTTTTTTAAAGCAGCGGTCCATGTGGCTTTGGTCGTAAAATCCGGCGTCAAACGTCACCTCGGCCGCGGGCCTTTCTTCGAGTAATTTTTGCGCCTTGCGGACTTTGCACTGCATCTGGAATTGGTGCGGCGTGAGTCCGAAGGCCTTTTTGAATTCACGTATCATGTGAAACGGACTGATGCACGCATCATGCGCCATTTGTTCTATCAGATAAATGTTCTCGGGATTTTCGAGAATGCTTTTTTGCAATTCATCTAATCGTGCAACCGAACTTTCTGCACAGGCATCTAAAGCGATGCACAGAACCACCATCGAATAGCATTCATCGCCCACGGTCTTGATTTCGTGCAATATATTCGGAGGAATCTGGAATTGTTCACCAGCGCCATAAATTTTCGCCTCGCCGTTCAGCACAATGCATACGCGGCCCTCTTCAATATAGCCGACGGTCATGTGCCCAGTATGTGTGTGCGGCGGGTACGACTTGCGCCAATCCTTGTAACGCACGCATTCAATACGGTCATTCTTTTTGCTGTACGAAATCTCGCTCATTTTCTATCGCCATAGATAACAATTTACTACTCCCCACACACCCACTTTTTGTATATTACCACTCGTTTTCAATTAAGGAGGAAAACAAATGAAAAAAATCACCCTAATTATTTGCCTTTTGGCATGCATCAGCTTTGCGCAAACCAGTATTTTTGCTGGACTTGGGCAAGCTTACCATGGACTCGTCGGTGTGGAACAGACGTTCTTGAACGGACACCTGTCTGCAAACGCGCACTGGCTGGGCTACGATTCCGACTACGACTTTATGGGCGGCGCGGGCGTGGCTTACCGCTTTAACGGTTTGACCGGCCCGTACGTATTCCATTCGTCTGAATTCCTGACCGGCAGAACGAACGACCATATTTACCATGAAGAGCTGGGCGGCGTCAAGGAAGAACGCTTTTATTACTGGCGCTTGGTATTCGGTTTCGGCTTGCAGCACATGTTCAGCGAACACTTGGGAATGTTCTTTGAAACGGGCTTCGAATTCTATGCCGGCGATGGCGGCTATTACACTTACCTCGACATGGACGATGGCGGACTCAGCAAAGACAAAATCGCGCTCCCCTTCGCCTTCGGCTTGGTTGTACAGTTATAAGCTTACGCTGATTTAGCTATCTTTGGCGTATGCCAGAGAAATTTTCGAAATGGGTCGCTTGCTGGGGCAATGCGACCTCTATTACAGACCGCAAAGAAGCGACTTACGCAAAAGACTTGACGCTCCGTTACCCGATTCGCGCATGCTTTTCGGGCAACAAGTTGCGGTTCCATTTTTCGAACTTGACTGGCACGGAGCCGGTGACCATTAGCGAGGCGTACGTCGCGCATTCCGCTTCAAGCGACGCCGCATACTCTCCGGTCGCGATTACGTTCGGCGGCAAGGGTTCCGCCGCAATCCCCGCTGGCGAAGAAATCTTGAGCGACGAGATCGCATTCGATGTGACTGCAGGCGAAACGTTCAACGTGAGCTTGTACTTTGCAGACTTTACGCAGATGAATGCGGGCACGGCAATCACGGGCCCGCTTTCGGGCGGCAAGTACAGCTACGGCAACTTCGCAAAATCGGCAACGCTGCCTGACGACCTGACGCGCAAAACGAACTGGATTTACTTCCTGAATACCATCGACATTTTTACCGAAGAAAAGAATTTTGCGTTGGTGTGTTTCGGCGATTCCATTACGGCGCAGGACTGGCCCGATTACCTGACGCTGCGTTGTGCACGCGAGGGTTTTAACAACGTGGCGATTATCCGTCGCGCAGTGAGCGGCACTCGCATTTTGCGCGAATACAGTTGCATTACTTACGCGGCCTATGGGCTCAAGGGCGCCACGCGATTCCCGATCGAGATGAACGTGGCTGGGGCCCGCACGGTGATTGTGCAGCACGGCATTAACGATATTATTCACCCGGTGGGTGTCGAGGTCAACAAGTTCCGTCCCTGGAGCGATATGCCCACGGCCGATGACTTGATTAACGGCGTGCGTTCGCTCTACATTACGCATGCGCGCAAGCTCGGGCTCAAGATTTACAGCGGCACGCTGCTGCCGATTTACGGTTGGCGCACCTACAACGAGAACCGCGACATCATTCGCACGGCATTCAATCAGTGGTTGCGTACTGCCCCCGACTTTGACGGCTGCGTGGATTTTGACAAGGCGGTGCGCGGGCACGACAACCCGAAACAGTTCAGCAACGGGTTCGATTCGGGCGACCATTTGCACCCGAGCGCCAAGGCGTACGAGGCCATGGCCGAATGCGTTCCCGAAGAATTGTTGAAATAATTTTGCCTATTTTAGGCGTTTTTCGCGAAATAAGATTTTCGTAATGTAAGCTACATCACACTGTTTACAGGTGTAAAATTATTCGTTCCTTACAATATGGCTTTTGGCGGCCTAGAAATGTATCTTATAGGCATGAATTCAAGAGAACTTCAAATCGTCAAACAAATCGTGTTGCTGGTTGCCGTAGCTGTGACCCTCGGTTTCATTTACGGTTAATCTCAGACGGTTTTAAACATTTAAAAAGTCATTGGCAAGCGCCAATGACCTTTTTTAATTCTCTTTCACCTTTCGATTAGTAGTTGATAGCGATGTAGAAGCTACCGGCGCCGAAGCGACGGTCAAAGCTTTCAAAGCCATCCCACAGAGCGTCCCATGCGAGGCCGACTTCGAGCTGGGTGGCGGAATTGCGGAAGAAGATCACGCCGAGTTCTGCGCCGGCGGCAAGACCGATTGCAAAGCTTTCGTCACTGTCGTAGTAGCGGTCGTCAATCTGAATGCCGAGACCAACGCCTGCGCCCAGGAACGGGGTGACAACGCCCGTGCTCGGGAAGAATCGACCGCCGAGCAAGAAGACTTCGTGCCATTCCCATTCATCGCCAAACGAAATGTTCATGTTGTCCACGATGGTGATGGCGGCCTGCGGAATCACTTCGAAAATGCGGGCGTAGTGGAATACGAATGCCTGCTCCCAAGAGCGTTCGACGTCGCGATCCTTGTGGCAGTCATCGGCGTTGGCATACTGCTTGCAGCTCTTATCTTTAAAGTCATAGTTGTGCCAGAGGGCGGCACCCAAGCCGTAGCTCACGTAGTTGCGGGTGGGGCGCTTGTGGGCAAAGTTGTCGTTCGGGTCGCCATCGTTACGGTCGGCGGGCACGAGCACGACGACTTCGGGTTCCGAGCGGCTTGCCGTAGAGGCGTAGTAGTCTTCGGCAGGAGCGGCACTTGCGTTGTCGTCTTCAACGTTGGCGAGGGCGCTCTTGACAGCCCCTTCGATGGCCACGTCGAGGTCGTCTACAGAGCCGGCTTTTTGTTTACCGCTACCGACCACGGCGCCGTCTTTGACCTGTTCGCAAACCACCACGAAGGTAGAGCCCATGGTCATCACGTTGGTGCGCAGCTGGATTTCGGCACTGCCGTCGACCGGGGTGTTACCTGTCTGGCTCACGGAGGCGCGCACAATGGACTGCACCATGTTCGGGGCGTCGGGAGCAAATTCTGCACCTTCGGGGGCAAGGACTTGAACGTTTGCGGCGAGCGAGAACGCTGCCAGAGAAAGGATAGTGGAGAAAATCTTTTTCATGCCATAAAGATAATAAAAGAATTGCTAAATTCAAGCCTATGAATAAAGCCGCTATTATCGTTGCCGTTTCGATGCTTTTGAGCCGCGTGCTCGGAATTTTCCGCGAAATGCTGTTGGCGCATGCCGCGGGCGTATCGCTCGAAAAGAACGCGCTTGACCTTGCGTTCATGATTCCGGATATTTTGAATCACGTGGTGAGCACCGGATTTTTGTCTATCATCTTTATCCCGATTTTTACGGGCTACAAGGTGGCCGGCGATGAGAAGGGCGGTTGGAAATTCTTTAGCAATGTCCTGAATACTTTCGGGATTGCGCTGCTGATTTTGGTGGTGCCCGCGTTTATCTGGATGAAGGAACTTTTGCAGCTCTTGACGGTCGAGGGAGCCACGCCGGAACTGATCGAGCGCGCCGCATACTATGGCCGCATCATTTTGCCGGGACAGGTTTTCATTTTTGTCGGAAGTATTTTGGTCGCGGTGCAGCATACCCGCAAGCAGTTCTTGATTCCGTCGCTGACGGGCCTGATTTACAACGTGGCGATTGTGGGCGGTGGCGCTTTGGGACTCGCGCTCGAGAAGTTCACCGGCACGGAATACGGCCTGGAAGGTTTTGCCTGGGGCGTGCCGGTAGGCGCCTTCATTGGATTCTTTGCCTTGCAGATTTTGGGCGCCCGGCGTGGCGGCGTGCATTATGAACTCTTGGTGCAGCCGACTCACCCCGATATCGTTCGCTATTTTAAGATGATGCTCCCGATGTCGCTTGGTGTGGGTTCCATGTTCGGCCTTGAATTTATTATCAGAAGCTTTGGAGCGAACTTCGGTACGGGCGGCATTTCGAGCTTGAATTACGCTTACCGTGTGATGTATACATTGGTTGCGGTGTTTGGATTTTCTGTTTCTGTCACGAGCTACCCGGACATGGCCCGCCTCGTAAAAGAAGGCGATTTCGGCCAGCTGAACCGCAAAATCTGGGAAAGCCTTTCCCGCATGTTCTGCATCTTGATTCCGGCGGTGGTTGCCGTGTGGGCATTGAGTTTTCCGGCGGTGCGAATCCTGTTTGAACGCGGAGCTTTCCAGCGTGAAACCACCGAGGCGATTTCCGAGATTCTGCGCTGGTATTTGCCGGTGAGCCTTGGGCTTTGCCTGCAAGCAGTGCTTGTGCGTAGCTTCTATGCCTGCGAACGTATGTGGGTGCCGACGCTTTTGAATACGGGCATTTTTGCCGCGACCATTCCCGCCTACATTCTGCTGGGCGCGCCCGAAATGGGACTCGGCATCAAGAGCGTGCCGATTATCGGCGCCACCGGCGCTTTGCTGCAGGTGATTTCGATGATTTTCATGTGGGCCAAGAAGAACGGCACCGACGGCATGAAAGAAGCTTTGCTGAATATGGCCCGCGCCCTGGTTGCCTTCGGCATCATGATTGCTGCCGCTGTCGGACTTGACCGCGTCTCGGGCGCATTCGTGCGCGAAGCAAACTTCGTCGTGCTCGTTGTATACGCCTGCGCTGCAGGCATTTTGCTCTTCACGCTCACGCTGATTATCCAGCGTTACCTCGGAAGCAAAGATGCCAAGGATATTCTCAACGAACTCCTTGGCAAAATAATGAGAAAGTTACATTTGGCGAGATAGGAGATCCCGTCCCCGTTCCGAGGATTATATCCACTAAGCAGTAACCTGCAAGTGGCTATTAAGATCGAGTCCGGGATGACATCTGGCGAGATAGGAGATCCCGGATCAAGTCCGGGATGACTCTAACGCCAGGATTCCATAATCTTCATGCAGCCGGCAAGCAATTCGGCGGAGCGGTCCTTGGCTTCGGTTTCCACGTAGCAGCGGAATTCCGGAGCGTTGCCGCTGGGGCGCAGGTGCACGATATCGCCGGAATCAAATTCCATGCGGTAGCCGTCCGTTTCATCGATCGAAACGACTTCGCCGTGGAACGGCTTCGGAGCCGGGCCATCTTTAGGCTTGAACTTGGAGGGCTTTGCGGTGAGGGCACCAAACAATTTGGCGCCGAGTTTCTTTTCGCGGATTTCGGCGAGCTTTGCCTTCGACACTTCAGTCGGAAATTCCTTGAGGCGGTCGCTGAGCGTAAAGCGCTTCGGGAGTTTCTTGAGCAAGTCGACCACGCACATTTTCTGTTCGCGGACCATAACCATCACGGCAATCATCGGGAGCAATGCATCGCGGGTCGGCAGCGCCGGAAGCGTGCGGGTCGCGCCGTCTTCGAAAGAACGCGTGAGGTTTGTCTGCAGCAAGAATCCACCGTTTGCTTCGTAACCTGCGACAGAGACGCTCTTGTCGTTTGCATCCACCAGGCTTTCCATGCCAGCGATCACATACGGGCTACCGATTCGCGTGCGGCAAATCTTTTCGAAGCTGCCAGATTTTTCGAGCGACGTGTTGCAACTCACCGGAGTTGCAATGCGCTTGATACCAAGCGCCTGGGCAGCCAAGATGCCCAGCACGTCGCCACGCAGCCACATGCCTACATCGTCTGCCAAAAGCGGGCGGTCGCTATCGCCATCGGTACTGAAGATTGCATCCACAAAATCCTTGTGCGCAAATTCGCGAGCCAAGTCTTCGTCTTCTTTACGGATTGCTTCAGTATCCACCGGAATAAAGGTTTCGCTGCGGGCGAAAGGTTTGACTGTTGCGCCCAAGCTTTCAAGCACCTTCACCACAATGTCGCGGCCCACGGCAGAATGCTGGTACACGCCAATGGTCAGGCCCGAAAGAGCCTTGGTGCCAAAGAAAGCCGGATAACGCTTCACGTAATTTTCTTCGGCTTCCGTTTCAACAGCCGGGAGCGCGGGGGCATTCTTCAGCATGCCCTTCGCATCGAAAATCGAATCGTCGAAATCCACCGACTGCGAAACAATTCCCTGTTCGTCTTTCTTGGTGATTTCGCCCTGCGGGTGGTTAAATTTGATGCCGTTACGGTCTGCCGGAATATGGCTACCCGTCACCATGATGGTCGGGAGCGCCTTGTCGATGCCGTACAGCGCAATCGCCGGGCTCGGAATGCGACCGCAGTAAATGACCTTCCAAGAGGAATCTTCGCCAGCCTTGACCAAGGCCTTCAAAATGCGTTCGGTACTCGGGCGCAAGTCACCCGCAATCGCAATCGTATGATCGCACTTGTAGCTAGCCTCGCAGTACTTGATAAACGAGCGCGCATACACATAGCACACGCGATCCGTCATCGCTGTCACCAAGCCGCGGGCACCGCTGGTACCGAATGCCACGCCGGACTGTTTCATTACTTCTTGCATCGAAACGCTCATAAAAACCTCAAGCTAGTTGAAATCCTCATAAAACGAAAGGTAGAAAAAAATGCACAGCCTAATTTTTGAGTCAAAACAACACTTGATACAGCTGTATACAAAATCACCACTTTTCTTGTATCACCCTTCGAAAAACGAGGATATTTTCTACTTTGGATGTTAAAAAAGGGATAATTATGCTCAAAAAATTATTGTCTGTATGCGCCCTCGGCGCATCCGCCACCATGGCCGCCCCGCTCCTCACTAACGGTGACCTGTCTTATGGTGATGGGGGCTGGTATGTCTGGAACAACCCCGATGGCCCCGCCAAGTACGAAGCAAAAATTGGCGAAATGGGACTCGGCGTCGATGGCTCCGAAGGTGTCAAGCTCACGGTAACCGATCTTCCGAACCCGTCGTGGGGACTCCAGTTGCAGCCGCCCAAATGGCTGGCCGATTCCGCCTACTACACACTCTCTTTCAAGGCAAAGGGCAACGTGCCTATCAACGCCATTATTCAAGGCGGGCCTCCTGACTGGCGTCAAAAAGAAAGCGCCTCCTTCATGCTCACGAACGAATGGAAGACTTATACCATGACCTTCCTTGCAGACCAGAAGGGTTACGGCGTCAACAACGTCACCTTCCATGTGGGCCTTGCCAAGGGTTGGCTGCAGATGGACGATGTGGAAATTGAAAAAGTCGAAGGCATGAATGACATGACCTGGTACAACAACTCCGCCGCCCGTATCGACAGCCTGCGCAAAAAAGATTTGACCGTGAAGGCTACGCCAGGTGCCCAGGTGAAGGTAGAACTCATGCGCCATGCATTCCCCTTTGGTACTGCTCTCGCGCTTTACCCCTCCAAGGATAGCGTGGAAACTTGGTACCGCAAGACTGCCAATAAGTATTTCTGGTACGGCGTTCCTGAAAACCAGTTCAAGTGGCCGGAATACGAACCTAAGAAGGGCAAGATTCGCCGTGACGAATTCAAGCAGTACCTAGACTACGTGAACGACTACAAGTGGGGCTTCCGCGCCCATGCGCTCATGTGGGGCATCCAGGGTTACGGCTACGACAAGCATTTCAGCTTCAAGGGTAGCTGCAAGGAAATCGGCCAAAAGCTCAAGGCACGCATCGACCGCGACATGAAGGAATACAAGGGCCGCATCAAGGAATACGACGTATGGAACGAAGTTTTCCATGAACCGTTCGTGTTCAACAAGTGCGGCTGGGATTTGCTGGATAGCGCTCATATCTGGGCCCATAAGGCCGATCCTGACGCTCGACTCTTTATCAACGAATACAATGTAATTGTCGCTGGCGAAACTGATCGACTCTACGATATCGTCAAAGGAATGCTCGACCGCAAAGTTCCCGTGCATGGCATCGGCGTGCAGTGCCACTTTGGCGACCGTCAGCTGAACCCGGCCTTCATCAAGGCACGTTTCGACAAGCTAGGTTCTCTCGGCCTCCCCATCAAGGTGACCGAACTTGATTTTGGCGACTGGCAGAAGGGCATGTACTTCGGCGAAGACGAACAGGCCCGCCGCTATGAGATGTTCCTGCGCATCGCATTCAGCCACCCGGCTGTCGAAGGTATTGTACTGTGGGGCTTCTGGGATAACCGCCACTGGGTCAAGAACGGCGGCATCATCGCTGCCGATGGTCGCGAAAAGCCCGCTGCCAAGCTCATTTACGACCTGTGGCACAAAGTGTGGACCACCAACGGAACCTTCAAGGCCGACGAAAATGGTGTCGTGAAGTTCCGCGGCTACCCCGGCAAGTACAAGGTAACTGTCGATGGCAAGTCCGAAATGGTCGAGTTGAAGTAGAGCTTAGTCGGTAGAACTTAGAGCTTAGAATTATTTGAAGATGCTCCCACGCGGGGCATCTTTTTCTATTATTCGCATAACAACCTTAGTGAGGAAACAATGAAGAGTCTCTATAAAATTGCAACAATTTCTTTGGCCATGGCATTCGTGGCCTGCGACGATTCCACTTCTGCCAGCGACAACGGCAATGGCGGTAACGGAGGCGCAAACGTCGCCTGCACCAACGAACCAGTAGAATGCCCCACCATCCAATACGAAAACGAAGTTTATGACCTTCGCGACTGCAATCATTACAAGATTCAAACCTTCGGCACGCAGACATGGATGACCGAAAACTTGAACTACAACTCTTGCGAAATCAACGGCCAAAATTGGTGCTATGGCGATAATGACGCCAACTGCCAAAAGTACGGTCGTCTTTATACTTGGACCGCTGCAATGGGTCTCGATAAATCTTACCAGAAGGATTACGCGAACTTGCCCGAAGGCTCCGTAACCAACGGACTCTGTCCCTCCGGATACCATATTCCGAGCGATGCCGAAACGGACATCCTCATCGCCTATCTTGAAGACAATAACATTATAGCTGATTTTAATTTCCAGTTCGGTGGCAAGAATAACTTCGCAGGCTTCGCCGATTTAGACAGAGAGGCTTACTTCTGGACCGCTGACGAAGACCACTCCGAATTTGGCGGTAAAGAAAACGCCCGCATCTGGAGTTATTCCGAAATGTTCAGCTTCGGCGGCGGTTCCATATTCAAGGACAGCGGCCTTTCGATCCGCTGCGTGAAGGACTAAAGATTTTAGCATAGACGAATACGCCCCGCGAAAAAAAATCGCAGGGCTTTCTTTATGGTTTGCTCAACGAATCGCGCAGCCTACTATATCCTAGTAATTCTCTGCAGTGACTTCGAAGAAGGACTGCGGGTGGGCGCACACGGGGCATGCGGCCGGGGCCTTGGTGCCCACGACAATGTGACCGCAGTTGCGGCATTCCCACACCTTGACTTCGCTCTTTTCGAACACGGCGGCGG
>JAEEGJ010031909.1_pt1 | contig 10158 bp, 9 predicted proteins | sample 8958761 | NCBI WGS metagenome assembly JAEEGJ01 (sample SAMN16246546, study PRJNA631951) | gut metagenome | biome: gut microbiome; feature: rumen; material: RS-attached | host: Bos | place: Iran: Karaj | collected 2018-10 | reverse complement strand
CTCCGTAATCGTCGATGAGCTCGGTGGATGATGTACCGGCGTAGATGTCCTTGGTCTTCATCCTCTTCTCGCGCTTCTCGAGCCTCTGGTCGATGACGGATGAGGATATCGGGGCACCGCTCTGGTTGGACCTGTAGTCCTCTCCGAACCTGGCGCAGTTGGGGCACACGTTCAGCCTGCTTCCCTCCACTATGACCGTCTTGGTCAGGGGGACCTCTTTTCCGCACATTTCGCAGATCATGCGTCACCAATCGGAGCGGTTGTAAATAACAATAATGGTAAGATAATCGAAGGATTCAAGCGCATTATTATATTGTAGCCGAACTCTATGACGGCTCAATGAGCAACGACGAGACCATAATCGATAGACAGGACCTCGATCAGACGTTCACTGACGAGGTCGCGGAACTCAAAGCTAAGATCGTCACTCTGGAAGACAGAAACGTAAGGCTTGTGGAGGACCTTCGTAACGCGGAGAACGAAAAGCGTTACGCTGAAGGGGAACTCTTCAGGCTCCAGAAGGACCTGGCGAGGCTCAGGGGCGAGATGGAGAGGCTCAAGACTCCTCCACTCATCATCGGAAGCCTTAGGGATATCCTCCCCAACAACCGTGTTGTCGTGAAGAGTTCCACAGGACCGGATTTCGTCGTCGCACTGTCCGATTACATCGACCCCAAGACACTGATCCCGGGATCCAGGGTCACACTGAACAAGCAGACCCTGGCCGTCATGGAGGTCATCCCCGCATCCGTTGACCCGATCGTTTCGGGAGCTGAGGTGCTGGAGAAGCCCAACGTCACCTACGACGACATCGGAGGACTCAAGCAGCAGATGCTGGAGCTCCGTGAGGCCGTCGAGGATCCGCTGCTCAGGCCCGAACTCTACGCCAAGATCGGTATCGAACCCCCGAAGGGAGTCCTCCTCGTAGGACCTCCGGGAACCGGAAAGACCCTGATGGCCAAGGCTGTCGCGAACGCGACCAACGCCACCTTCATCAGACTGGTCGGATCCGAACTGGTCCAGAAGTACATCGGAGAGGGTGCAAGGCTCGTCCGCGACCTGTTCGACCTGGCGAAGCAGAAGGCACCCAGTATCATATTCATCGACGAACTGGATTCCGTCGGAGGAAAGAGGCTCGACGTCGCGACATCCGGAGACAGGGAGGTCCAGAGGACCCTCATGCAGCTCCTCTCGGAGCTGGACGGATTCACCGCGATCAAGGATGTCAAGATCATCGGAGCGACCAACAGGCCCGATATCCTGGACGATGCACTCCTGAGGCCCGGAAGATTCGACCGTATCATCGATGTCGGTCTCCCCGACGTGGAAGCTAGGACGCAGATCTTCAGCATCCACATCGGTCACATGAACGTGGACAAGAAGGTCTCCGCGAGGAAGCTCGCCGAGCAGACCGAGGGACTCTCCGGAGCGGAGATCAAGAACATGTGCACCGAGGCGGGAATGCTCGCCATCAGGGACGGAAGGAACAAGGCCAACGAGCGCGACTTCATGAACGCCAAGGAAAAGGTCATGGAAGCTGGAAGGAACAAGGCCAACCCTGCTCCCGCATACATGTTCCAATAAAACTGTAACAAAAGGGGGCTCTGCCCCCATTATTCTTTATCGGCAAAACGGTAGGACCGTTTTCTCCAACATTACAGGGCATCGTCAGGACTTCTCGTTGTCCTCTCCGCCGAAGAACGACAGCTGCGCGGCAGCGTAGATCTCCTCGAGACCGACCGATGTCTCTGCAGAGACCGAACGGATCTCTCCGAACACACCTGTGTTCTCCATCGCCTTGAACAGCTCCATTCCTACGACGGTCTCGGGATTCATGTCCGCATCCAACAGATCGCCGTAAAGCGCATCGGGTACGGAATACCAATCAAGCATCCTCTGCTCATCGTCTTCATTCAAGGTGTCCGCCTTGGACAGGAGATTCATCATCGGGAGCTGGAGCCTGAACTGTGCCAGCGCACCCAAGACCATTGCTGTGACGAATCCGTTAGGGGACTTGCACAAAGAAGGATCGGACAGGTAGATAAGCATGGAATCTTCCCTTCCGAACGCATCTACAAGGACATTGGACGACTCCCTGAAAGCAAACAGCTCCAACTGTCCCGGCGTGTCCACGAGGACGTAATCCGTCTCGTATCCTGAAAGTACGTCCTTCATCTTGTTTATGTTCACGGCCATCAGGTCCGCTGCGACGATCTGCGCCCCGTTCGGCCCGAGGTTGTACTCCTTCATGACCTCATCGAGGGAGATCCATTCCCTGATGTCCACGTCCGCGGTGTAGGGCAATGCATCCGCCCCGGGATCCATATTGACGATGACGGTATCCACGCCGGCATCGTCGCACCACTGTTTGAACGCTCCGACCAGAGTACTTTTCCCGCTGCCGGCTGTACCGATGAAAAACAAGAACTTCAAGTGATCAACGACCTGTTCTGATGATTGCACGGGAAATCAATATAAAATAAGTATGCAATCTTTCGACCATGTTCTCTAAAACGGGCACGGCACCGTTCTCTCTGGTCGTTATGCTCTTGGGTGCCTTCGTACCCCTGGCATTCACTGTAGCGATCTTTGCGGACGGCAGTTGGACATTTAACATCAATACCCTCTCCGACCTAGGTATCTCTGAAGATGATTTCGCCAGGATGGTCTTCACCGTTACCTGCATCATCGGAGGGATATTCACAGCATTCTTCGGATTCGGAAAATACATGATGAAGCACGGACTGGATTCGGCAACCGGATTCCTCCTGATCCTGGCCGGGGTGCTTCTAGTCGCGGTCGGATTGTTCAACAAGGACACCAGCGTCCACATCCCCGTCGCAATAGGATACTTCCTCATGATGACCGCAGCGATAATCGTGGGCCTCATCGGGGATTACAGGAACAGGAGATTCCTCTCCATGTCTGTCGGTATCATAGTGCTGCTCATATCCTACGGTTCCATGCCCGGATTCGATCTGCCGGGAACGGAAGTCATCTCTGTATTCGCCATCTGCGTGTGGATGTTCGCCCAGGGAGTCTCGCTATCCTTCAGCAATGATTATAATACGGAATCCGATAACAGGATGGTAACAGAATGAGCGAAATGCCCAACACAATGAAACTGGGAATGGCGGCAGCTTTCCTGGGTGCGATCTGCGCATTCATCTCCATGGCCATGGTCTGGGATGGAAGCGTCGATTCCACCAGCCTTGTCGGAGTCGACATGGCGGTTGCCGTGGTGTTCTTCGGCGTCGCTGGCAGCTTCACATCCTACAGCCCTGTAAAAGGCAACACAATCGTTGTTCTCTCAGCGATTGCGACCGCAGCCTCCATCATCGGCGGTATCTACGAAGCCCTGCCCATATACTTCGCTATACTCCTCGCAATCCTCGGAGTCGTTTGCATCGTCATCGGAAACTTCTCCAGCACAAAGGATTACGTAGACGCCAACAGAGTCATCTGAAACCATATGGGTCCGAAAGGACCCTATTATTATTCTTCAAAACTAATATCATTATCTTTTAAATCGATAAAATATACCGAACCGACGTTATGGACGGTAAGCACACCTTCGCCCTACGGAAGCTCGCACTCATGGGTGCCCTAGACGACTACATCATGCTCTCCTCGAGAGAATTGGGGGAGAACCTGATGATGAGTCAACAGTCAGCCTCCAAAAAGATTCTCGAACTCATCGACGAGGGATATATCGTCAGGGATCTGGGTGCCAGAAAACAGCGCATCAAGATCACGAGCAAGGGTGTGGAGGAGATGAAGAAGGAGTACTCCGAATACCGCAGGATATTCGAGAAGAGCGACCACCTCATCCTCCGCGGAGAGGTCGTTAGCGGAATGGGCGAGGGCGGATACTACATCTGTCAGGACGGCTACCTCACGCAGTTCGAGAAGAAACTCGGGTTCACGCCCTTCCAGGGTACCTTCAACGTCCGCATCTATCCCGAAGAGATCGGTAAGCTGGACATCATCAGGAGCACCTCCGGGATCATGATTGACGGTTTCATCAGCGAGGGAAGGAGCTTCGGCAGTGTCATCGCATACAGGTGCAAGATCCACAACATCGAATGCGCCATCATCGTCCCCGAGAGGTCCCATTACGTGGACATCCTGGAGATCATCGCACCCTGCAGCGTACGCAGGACTCTCAGCCTGGTGGACGGCGACAAGGTCGACATCAAGGCAATATTATGAGACGGGGTTTCCCCCGCCTCGTTTTCAGAACTTTTCCAAGTGTTTTATCACGGATTCGAAGACGCATCTTCCGTCCCCTTCCTCCGTGTCGTATCCTCTGGTCCAATCGGGGTGCGTGAACCTGGTCATCACACGCTCGGGATGGGGCATCATACCCATGACGTTACCGGCCGGGTTGCAGATACCTGCGATGTCCGAGGGGGATCCGTTGGGGTTCCAGGGATAGTCGGCGTCGGAACCGTCCGGGCGGACGTACCTGAAGACGACCTGGTCGTTGTCCTCGAGCTTCTGGACGAAATCAGGGTCCAGGCTCAGGAGGTTACCCTCTCCGTGTGCGGAGGGGATCATCAGCGTCTTCTTCTCGGGGATGCACTTGGTGAAGATGCACTTGCCCTTGTTGTCGTTCCTAAGGACGGTCGGACGGCACTCGAACCTTCCGGACACGTTGTTGTACAGCGCAGCATTAGGCTCGTCGGCCATGACCTGGTCGAAGGCGGGCAGAAGACCGAGCTCCACCAGGATCTGGAATCCGTTGCAGACTCCGATGACGGGTTTGCCCGATTCGACGAACCTCTTCACATCGCCGCCGATACCGGCCTTGATCCTCGCTGCGAAGATCGCTCCTGCGCGTACGTAGTCCCCTGCGGAGAATCCTCCGGGGAAGGCCAGTACGTCATAGTCCTCCAGGCTGCGCCTCATGTCGGCGGGTGCCTGTCCGATCAGCTGCTTGAGATGGACCTTCTCCGCCTTCGCACCTACCATGTTCCATGCGTTGGCCATCTCGTCCTCGCAGTTCGTACCTTCGATGCGTATGACGCATACCCTTACATCCTCTGCCTTCATTGGGAACCACCTCCCATGATGTTCCAAATGGGATCGTTCCAAGCCTTCCTCATCTCTGAGACGGGGATCTCGGTTCCGTTGTCCTTGATCTTCAGGGAATCGCCCTTGGTGATTCCGATGATCTGGGCGTCGTCACCCATGATCTGTGTGAACTCCGTGACATCCTTTCCGTCGACCTCGACGATCCAACGGCTGTTGCTCTCGGAGTACAGGTTCCTCCTGAGATCGCCCTCCATTGCGGAAAGGTCGAGCTCGGCCCCGATCTGACCTGAGATGCACATCTCGGCCACTGCGATCGCCAATCCTCCGTCGGAACAGTCATGGCAGCTGAGGACCAGCCTCTTGTCCATTGCCTTCAGCAGGTTGGCCATGTTCCTCTTCAGTGCGGGGATGTCCACTCCGGGGACCTCTCCCTCTACTCCGCCGAACTTCCTGAACAGGAGCGATGCTCCCATCTCGTCCTTGGTCTTTCCGACTATGAAGATGCAGCTTCCCGCCCTCTTGAAGTCTGCTGTGACGGCTTTGGTTACATCGTCGATGATACCGCATCCGAGCAACATGGGCGTGGGAAGGATGTGCTTTCCACCGGGCGCCTCGTTGTAAAGACTGACATTTCCGGAGGGTATGGGGATGTTGAGCTCGCGTGCGATCTCTCCCAGTCCCCTGACTGCCTCCCTGAACACTCCCAGCCTCTCCGGGATCTCGGGGTTTCCGAAGTTGAGACAGTCGGTGAACGCGTTGGGCATCGCACCGACGGCGACTATGTTCCTGCATGTCTCGTCGATGGCCGCCATTCCGCCCTTGTAGGGGTCGGCCTCGCAGAACCACGGGTTGCATCCTATGGCTGCTGCCAATCCCCTCTTGCTGCCGGGTACCGGCAGGAGGACCGATGCGTCTCCGGGACCGGTCTCGTTCAGCTTTCCGACCATCGGGTGGATGGCGGTGCTCGCACGGACCTCGTGATCGTACTGCCTGATGGCCCACTCCTTCGATGCCACGTTGAAATCGGACAGCATCTTCAGGATGACCTCCTTGTCGGAAGGCAGTGCGGGGAACTTCTCGTTGGCCTTGCTCGAGACCTTGGGAAGGGTGTAGGGCCTGTTGTAGACCGGTCCTCCGGTCAGGAACTCCAGGTCCATGTCGAATATCAGCTCGCCGTTCCAGAACAGGCGTGTGCGTCTCTTGTCCGTGGTCTTGGCGATGGGTGTGGCCAGCACATCCCACATGTCGAAGATCTCCAGGACCTTCTCCACATTCTCAGGCTTGCAGGTGCACATCATACGCTCCTGCGACTCGGACACCCATATCTCCCAGGGTGCGAGTCCGGGCTCCTTCAGCGGGACCTTCTCAAGATCGACATCGGCTCCGCAGCCTGCTTCCAGCGCCATCTCTCCGACGACACAGCTGAGTCCGCCTCCTCCGAGGTCCTTCATTCCCGTGATGAGATGCTTGGCGTTGACCTCGAAGCATGCATGCATGACAGGCTCCTTGGTGATGGGGTCTCCCAGCTGGACGGCCCCCCTGGAATCCTCGTCCGACGTGGCTGTAAGGTCGGCGGACGCGAAGTTGACTCCGTGGATACCGTCACGGCCGGTACGGCCGCCTATGAGTATCATGACCTCGCCGGGCCCTCCGGCGAAGTTGTTGGCAAGGTCCTTCCTCTTGACGATTCCGAGGCATGCCACATTCACAAGGCAGTTGCCGGTGTACTTCTCGTCGAAGAAGAATCCTCCTGTGATCGTGGGGATTCCGCAGCGGTTTCCGTAGTCCCTGATACCGGACACGACACCGTTTACCAGATACCTGGGGTGCTTTGTTCCGGGAGGGATCTCCCCGCTGTAGTCTATGGGGCCGAAGCATAACGGATCGGCCAGTCCGATGGGCTGCGCACCCATGCACACAACATCCCTGAGGATTCCGCCGATACCTGTGGCGGCTCCTCCGTACGGCTCCACTGCGGAGGGGTGGTTGTGACTCTCTATCCTCAGACAGTATCCGTAGTCATCGTCGAATACCATGACTCCGGCGTCTCCCCTGGAGAGGATGTCCTCCCTGTCCAGTCCGAAGACGAACTCCTTGAGGATCGGCTTGCTGCTCTTGTAGCAGCAGTGCTCGCTCCATGCCTGACCGAGGGACTGGAGCTCCACATCGGTGGGGTCCCTGCCCTCCTTCTTGAAATAATCGCGGACCACCTTCATCTCGTCCACGGAGAGTCCCAATGCCATGTCCGAGGATACCTGCTTGAGCTCCTCGTCTGAGGCATCCAGGATCTTCACGTCGAACAACGGGAAGGGGACGTCGCGTTTGACCATCAGATCTGCCATTGGATCATCTCACCGTGACCTTGTAGTTCTGGATTACGGGGTTGGCCAGGAGCTTTCTGCACATCTCCTCGCCGGCCTTCTTCGCCTCTTCCGGAGGCAGGTCGATCTCCATCTCGAACAGCTTGACGGTCTTGACCTCTCCGAGGCCCTTGAATCCAAGCGATTCCAATGTCTTCTTAGTGTTCTTTCCTTCAGGATCGGCAACGCCTTTCTTGAGCTCGATTCTGATCTCTAATACAGCCATGCCCATCCCTATCGCGTGCGATAATAAAAGGAATCGCTGGATTGGGCATCGTGTCCGCGAGTCTCCGAACGAGGCGACCGCTGATAATACGCGAATCGGTGTTGGATCACGAGGATTCCACCACTATCTTGTAAAAGAGGGGATCTGGAAGGTCGTAGCTGTAGAGCTCAACGGTATACGTCCGTTCGTCCAGATTCACCAGAGACTCCGATATAATCCTGAATGAGGTTTTGCCCCATCCGAGAGACGTGTATTCCTGCTGCAATATGTATACGGTCTCGCCGGATTCCGGATCCTCGTAGTAGACGTCCCCGAACCACCAATCGCCGGGGATCTCGTCTGTCTGGCGGACGATGAGCTGGCCGAGTTTGCTCTTGTATTCGACCTCGTAAGGCAGCTCCTCCTCGGGCTCTTGGTTGAAGAACACGACCGCTAAGACGACTGCGATCGCCACGACGAAGATGACGACAATTATCTTGACGGTTGTTGGATTAGGAGCCATATTTCGCCCATTTGGAAGATTCGTCCAACAAATTAAAGGATTACCATCAGTCATTGCGGACACCGCCGGCCCGTTGATATCAACTAGAGCACCCCGATATGTACCGAAACCATAGCCATCTTTAAGACGGCAGAAGACATCTGGTACTACGATGGTTAAATCCATAGTCCTCAAGGTTGCCATGCCGCAACGTCAGGCGGAATCGGGATTCGGCCGCGCCAGATTGGACAGCGCCTCCCGCCGCGAACTAGAACTCGAAATCGGAGACATCGTGGAGATCGTAGGCAAAAGGACAGTGGTCGCCAAGGTCTTCCCCAGCTCCATAGACGAGGAAGGACACGGACTCATAGGCATCGACGGTCTGACGAGGACGAATGCCGGGGTATCCATCGATGAGAACGTCACCGTGAGGAAATGCGTCCCGAAGGAAGCGATATCCATCACCCTTTCCCCCAACATACCCGACGGCAAGAAGATCCGCTTCGGGAAGGGAATAGAGGAAGTGTTCTCCAACGGCCTTCAGGGAAGGCCGCTCGTCACCGGGATCGACATTATCGTCCCCAACGTCGCCCTCATGGGCAACAGGTCCACGTTCAACGTCTCGTCCACCAATCCCGCCGGACCGGTCATGGTTACCAAGCGCACAGACATCGTCATCAAGGATTCCGCCCAGAAGCAGACGGTCAAGACATCCTCCGGCAAGCAGATCACATACGACGACGTCGGAGGATTGGACGACGAGCTGAAGAGGATCAGGGAGATGGTCGAGCTCCCCCTCAAGCACCCCGAACTGTTCACGAGATTGGGCATCGGAGCACCCAAAGGAGTGCTTCTGTTCGGACCTCCTGGTACAGGTAAGACTCTCATAGCTGAGGCGGTCGCCAACGAGTCGGGTGCGAAGCTCTTCTCGGTCCGCGGACCGGAGATCATCGGACAGTATTACGGACAGAGCGAGGAGAGGCTCAGGGAGATATTCAAGGAAGCGTCCGAGAGCACCCCGAGCATAGTGTTCCTCGACGAGATAGATTCCATCGCCCCCAACAGGGACTCCGTGTCCGGAGAGGTGGAGAGGCGCGTCGTCGCGCAGCTACTCACGCTCATGGACGGACTCGGGGACAGGGGCAACGTCATAGTCATCGGGGCCACCAACAGGGAGGACTCCATAGATCCCGCCCTCAGGAGGCCGGGTAGGTTCGACAGGGAGATCGAGATAGGTATCCCCGGAAGGAAGGCCCGCAGCGATATCCTGAACGTCCACATGAGGGGGATGCCGCTCACCGAGGATGTGTCCCTAGATGCATTGGCCGGAATGACTCAAGGATTCGTGGGAGCGGATCTGGCAGCATTGTGCAGGGAAGCAGCGATGAAGTGCGTCAGATCGCACATGAAGGACCTTGACCTGGACAAACCTATCCCCAACGAGATCCTGGAGAACATGAAGGTGTCCATGAATGACTTCAGGGAGGCCCTGGCCGACGTTGAGCCCAGCGGTATGAGGGAGGTCCTCGTGGAGATCCCCAAGGTCACATGGGAGGACGTCGGAGGATTGGATGACGTCCGCAAGCAGATCGAGGAGGCCTTCGTACCCGAGGAGGGCAACAAGTCATACGAGAGGCTGGGAATAACCCCCGCCAAAGGCGTCCTGCTCTACGGTCCCCCGGGAACGGGTAAGACGCTCATCGCGAAGGCCATCGCCAACGAGGCGGGGGCCAACTTCATCACGGTCAACGGACCTGAGATGGCCAGCAAATGGTTCGGAGAGAGCGAGAGGGCGATACGCCAGATATTCAAGAGGGCCAAGCAGATGGCCCCCTGCATCATATTCTTCGACGAACTGGATTCTATCGCGCCCATACGCGGGAGCGGGGACAGCTCCGCATGGGAGAAGGTCGTCGCCCAGATGCTCACATCCATGGACGGGGTGGAGAGCCTCAACAACGTGATGGTCATGGGAGCTACCAACAGGCCCGACATGATCGATCCCGCCCTTCTCAGGCCGGGAAGATTCGACAAGCTCGTCCTCGTCGGAAAAC
>JAEEGJ010031908.1_pt1 | contig 10158 bp, 8 predicted proteins | sample 8958761 | NCBI WGS metagenome assembly JAEEGJ01 (sample SAMN16246546, study PRJNA631951) | gut metagenome | biome: gut microbiome; feature: rumen; material: RS-attached | host: Bos | place: Iran: Karaj | collected 2018-10 | reverse complement strand
ATTTGATCTTGCCGCCTGCCTGAGCGATATACTGCATACAACGGGTACGGAACTCATTGGCTTTGGCGTAGGGAGCCGACTCGTGATAGCCACGCTGATCCTGAGCAGGGAAGTCCTCTTCGTCATCACTGATCACATAATACTCCAGCTTACCCATTGCCTGAAACTCCATGCCTGTAACCTCAGTGAAGGCAACAGCTGCCTTATGGAGGGTATGCTCAGGCGAAGACTCCAGCGGATGACCATCCTTGTCGAAATAAGAACAGAGCATCGTAACAGTAGGAATCTCTGCAAACGGATCGACGAAGGCAGTGCGGAAACGAGGCAGTACATACAGGTCGCTCGAACCAGCCTGGATGAAAGAAAAGAGGCTGCTGCCATCCACGCGCTCACCACAAGTCAATATGGTATCGAGGTAATCTAAGTCGTTGATGACAAAGTTGAGCGTCTTCAACTTGCCGTCGCCGCCAGGATACATGAAGTTCACCATACGGATCTCGTTAGACACGATGTAGTTGATGATGTCGGCTTTGGTAAAAGACGCAGCCGGTTTCTGAAGGAATGTCACAATCGGATTGGCATTCAGAATAGTGTTTTCTTGGGTCATAAGCATTTTATAGTTTGAAGTTTGCGAATTATTGTGTGCAAAGATAAGAAAAAAGCGTGATAAAAGAGAAGAATCTGAGTTTTTTTTCGTAGTTTTGCATCCTGAATGTATGAGCATTACTTAAAACCATTATTTATATGAAAGCTAACATCCTGAAAACGACGCTTGCAGTGGCCTGCTGCATGATGTTGGGTACTTCGTGTGCCACCAAACAAGAAGAGGCAAAGAAGACTGAACTCACAACCGTTGGCAACCCCTATCTTCCACTCTGGGAGCATATTCCCGACGGAGAGCCCTATGTGTTTGAAGATCCAGACCAGCCTGGTAAGCAACGTGTATATATATATGGTTCGCACGACGACCTGATAACGATGTACTGCGGTCGCGACCAGGTGGTATGGTCGGCTCCCGTAGAGGATCTGAATCATTGGCGCTTCGACGGCACCATCCTCGTGGTGGACAAAAACGCCAAGGGTGAGCCTTTCGACTCCGCAAAGACTGCCGATGTGCTCTTCGCACCTGACGTGACGATGACCACCGACTCGACAGGCAAGAAGACCTACTGGCTCTTCCCCAACGACCAGACGGGTTACCGTAACGGACTGATTGCCAAGAGCGCCCGTCCTGACGGACCATTCGAGGTGTGCAACTGGAACGCCGACGATCCTAATAAGGTGGATGGCATCTATGGTTTCGATCCTGCCGTGTTTGTGGATGATGACGGACGAATCTATGGCTACTGGGGCTTCGGCCACTCGATGGCAGCAGAGATCGACCCTGCCACGATGTGTACGGTGAAGCCTGGCACAAAGGTTGTCGATGGTATGATACCTGGATTCGAAGAGCAGCCAGGTAATGACTTCCGTTTCTTCGAAGCATCGAGCATCCGCAAGATTAAGGATAAATATGTATTTATATATAGCAGATTCACTAAAGACGGAGAGTTCGGACTCCCCACAACCAACTATACCCTCGCCTATTGCTATAGCGACAATCCTTTAGGTCCTTGGACCTACGGCGGCACCATCATCGACGGACGTGCCCGTGACATCAACGAGCAGGGCGACACCATCGCCTCAGCTGTAGCCCACGGTAATACGCACGGTTCGATCTGCGAGATCAACGGCCAGTGGTATGTGTTCTATCACCGTCAGACAGGTACTGACGAGTATGCCCGTCAGGCGATGGTGGCTCCTATCGAAGTAAAGGTAGAGGAAGGCAAAGGCGGTAAGGTGGAGATCTCTGAGGGCGAATACACCTCTGAGGGCTTCTCACTGGAGGGCTTGGATCCCTTCGAGCGCCACTCGGCTGGTATCGCCTGCTGGCTGACGGCTACCAAGCCTGTGATCCACGAGTACCCCAACAACAAGTTCTTCGGCTCTTACGTGGAGGCCAGCTATGGCGGTGAGCCTGGTATGAGCAAGGAAGAGGCCCTGGCATCAAAGGCTAAGTATGATGCCCCCTATGATCTGCGCTATAACACCAACCGTGTTATCAACAATACCGACGGTTCGATTGTGGGCTACAAGTACTTCAACTTCACCAAGAGCTACGACGGCGACTATCTGCAGCTGTTGCTGCGCCTGATCCCTGAGGGCATCGACGGCACGATCACCATCATGGCCGACAGACCTTGGGAGTCGCAGGGCGGTAAGGTGCTTGGCAAGATCGAACTGAAGGCCGACATGCCCCAGACTTCGACGGAGATGGCTTTGGAGATTCCTGCCCTGGCCGACCTGACAGGCAAGCACGCCCTCTTCTTCGTGTTCTCGTCGGACACCAAGGAGAAGTCGATCTGCACCCTTGAAGATTTTACATTCAGATATTAAATTAAGGTAAGGATATAAAAAATGGAAAAGAAACTTAGGCAGGGTTCGCTCTGCGTACAAGCTGGCTACAAAGCCAAAAACGGAGAACCGATAGAATTGCCCATCATTCAGAGTACGACCTTCAAGTATGACGACTCTGACGAGATGGCGAAGTTGTTTGACCTGGAGAAGGAAGGTTATTTCTACACCCGTCTGCAGAATCCGACCAACGATGCGGTGGCAGCCAAGATTGCCACACTCGAAGGCGGTGTAGGTGCCGTGCTGACATCGAGCGGCCAGGCAGCTAATTTCTATGCGATCTTCAACATCTGTCAGGCTGGCGACCACTTCATCACCTCCAACGAGATCTATGGCGGCACCTATAACCTCTTCGGTGTGACCCTGAAGAAACTCGGTATCGACAGCACCTTCATCTCGCAGGAGGCTTCCGACGAGGAGATTCAGGCTGCCTTCCGTCCAAACACGAAGGCCATCTTCGGAGAGACCATCTCGAACCCTGGCTGTGCAGTGTTCGACATCGAGCGCTTTGCCAAGATCGCCCATAAGAACGGGGTGCCCCTCATCGTGGACAACACCTTCGCCACACCGATCAACTGCCGTCCCTTCGAATGGGGTGCCGACATCGTGACCCACTCCACCACAAAGTATATGGACGGAATGGCCACGCAGGTAGGCGGTGTCGTGGTGGACAGCGGTAACTTCGACTGGCTCGCAAACGCCGAGAAGTTCCCCGGACTCTGCACACCCGACGAGAGTTATCACGGCCTGACCTACGTGAAGGCCTTCGGTAAGATGGGCTTCACCACGAAACTCGTGGCCCAGTTGATGCGTGACCTTGGCTCGATCCCCGCACCCCAGAACTCGTTCCTGCTGCACCTCGGACTGCAGACACTCCATCTGCGCATGGCCCAGCACTGCAAGAACGCCCAGAAGGTGGCAGAGTTCCTGAGTCAGAACGAGAAGGTGGCATGGGTTCATTACTGCGGTCTGCCCAGCGATCCCTACTATGCCCTTGGACAAAAATATTTGCCAAACGGTTCGTGCGGTGTCATAGCTTTTGGTCTGAAGGGTACGCGTGAGACCGCCATCAAATGGATGGACTCGCTGGAGATGATCAACATTGTGACCCACGTGGCCGATGCCCGTACCTGCGTGCTGCATCCCGCCTCTCACACCCACCGCCAACTCAGTGACGAACAGCTGCGCGAGGCAGGTGTCGCTCCCGACCTGATCCGTCTCTCTGTTGGTATCGAAGATGTGGAGGATATTCTCGACGATATCAAGCAGGCGCTTGCCAAGATTTAACAAACCGTAACTTTATCGTAAAAATATTCGGTATTTTCCTTGGAAGGTACCGATATTTTTTTTATATTTGCCCCATCATTCATAACATTATGACAACTTTCTAAAAACCTTCAGACTATGGAAGTAGAAAAAATCATGCAAGCCTTGGAGCAGAAGCATCCTGGCGAACTGGAGTACCTTCAGGCAGTGAGAGAAGTGCTGGAATCAATCAAGGATGTGTATAATCAGCATCCCGAATTTGAGAAAGCCAAGATTATCGAGCGCATCGTAGAGCCCGAGCGCATCATCACTTTCCGTGTGCCCTGGGTAGATGACAAAGGCGAGGTGCAGGTGAACCTCGGTTACCGCGTGCAGTTCAACAGCGCCATCGGTCCCTATAAGGGCGGTCTGCGCTTCCACGCATCGGTGAACCTTTCGATCCTGAAGTTCCTCGGCTTCGAACAGACCTTTAAGAACGCCCTCACCACCCTACCGATGGGCGGCGGCAAGGGCGGCTCGGACTTCTCGATCCGTGGCAAGAGCGATAATGAGGTGATGAAGTTCTGTCAGGCCTTCATGACGGAACTCTACCGTCATATCGGTCCCGACGAGGATGTGCCAGCCGGTGATATCGGCGTGGGTGCCCGTGAGATCGGTTATCTGTTCGGACAATATAAGAAACTCACCCATCAGTTCCAGGGTGTGCTCACCGGTAAGGGTATGGAATGGGGCGGCTCGATCCTCCGTCCGGAGGCTACCGGCTACGGCGCCCTCTATTTCGTGCACCAGATGCTGGAGGAGCACGGTCTTGACATCAAGGGCAAGACCATCGCACTCAGCGGTTTCGGAAACGTGGCATGGGGCGCTGCCAAGAAGGCGACGGAACTCGGTGCCAAGGTGATCACCATCAGCGGACCCGACGGTTACATCTATGATCCCGCAGGACTGGATGCCGAGAAGATCGAGTATATGCTGGAACTGCGCGCCTCTGGTAACGATGTGTGCCAGCCCTACGAGGAGGAGTTCGACGGCGCCACCTTCTTCCCAGGCAGGAAACCGTGGGAGCAGAAGGCCGACATCTATCTGCCTTGTGCCACCCAGAACGAATTGAACGGTGCCGATGCCGATGCCATCCTCGCCAACAAGCCGCTGTGCGTGGCAGAGGTTTCCAACATGGGCTGCACGGCCGAGGCTGTGAACAAGTTCATCGCCGCCAAGCAACTCTTCGCCCCTGGTAAGGCAGTGAATGCGGGTGGTGTGGCCACCTCCGGTCTGGAGATGACGCAGAACTCCGAGCGCATCGCCTGGACAGGTGAAGAGGTGGATGAGAAGTTGCATCGCATCATGTCTAACATCCATGGCCAGTGCGTGAAATACGGTAAGGAAGGCGACTACGTGAACTACGTGAAGGGCGCTAACGTTGCCGGTTTCATGAAGGTGGCCAACGCCATGATGGCACAAGGCGTGGTGTAACCAAACCCCATCTGATGCGAAGCATAATCACGATAGTAGCGATGCTTTTAAGCTTTACCACTCTGCAGGCACAGTCCGAGAGTGGTAAAGCTTCGTTCTACTCGATGAAGTTCTCGGGTCGCAAGACGGCGAGTGGCGAGCGGTTGCACCATGACTCGCTGACCTGTGCCCACCGCACCTACCCCTTCGGTACTCAACTGAAGGTGACCAATCCCGCCAACGGGAAGAGTGTCATCGTGAGAGTGACCGACCGCGGACCTTACGTGAAAGGACGCATCATCGATCTCTCCGTCAAGGCGGCGAAGGAATTAGGTATCATCGCCCAAGGCATAGCGCCTGTCGTGGTGGAGCTATGGGATACAACCATCATCCCCTTCAAACCGGCTGACGTGTCGCATCTGCCGGAGTTCGACCTCGGTACTAACGACGGTCCGGATGCCAAACCTATCTGGCAGATTCTCAGTGAACAGAACAAAAAAAGAAACAAGCGATAGATGATGTCTATCGCTTGTTTGTCTTAATACGGAACTCACGTGTCTGCGACGTGACCTCCTTGTTTTTCTGGAAAACGCCGATCCTGATCACGGCTTCGCCATCCTTCAGATGGTCGTCGGCTTTGATGACAGCCGTATAACGAATACCTTTACCCGGACGGATGCACTCCACCAGCACATTCTCGGAAATGCGGATATGCTTATTGCCTGTCACCTCGGCTACCGACGGCTGCACCTGATAGGCAGGCTCCGAGGAGCAATTGTATATCTCGAAAGCCATCCTTGCCTCCTCGCCACGGGTCAGTTCTCCGTCACGACTGGCATCCAGGATTCTCGGATTGCGGATTTCCAGGATTGCCTGTGTACCGATCTTAACGGTTGGAGCACTGGATGGAGCACTACTAAAGTCCTCACCGAAGCCATAGAGACGGTCGTCTCCACTACCCGACGGATCAAAGCCACTGTCGGTCTGGTCGTCATAACCGTCATAGCTACCCTGCGACTGCACCTGACTGCCGTAACTGCGCTGACGGTTCTCCATCCTCTGCTGGCGATCAGCCTGATATTGCTCGTAATCACGCTGTTGGGCCTTGTCGGCTGCAGCACCTACCGCAGCTCCCACCACAGCACCGCCAGCCATACCGATCAGCGTACCAACATCGCTACCATGACGACCGCCGGAGATGCCACCAATGGCAGAACCGATGATAGAGCCGAACGTTCCTCCCGTATAGGCTCCCATGCCAGTATAAGTTCCACAGCTGGACAACAACAGGAGCGCACTTACCGATACTAACAAAGTCTTCTTCATAACCATTCCTATTTTAATGTTCACGGTGCAAAGATAGACATTCTACCTTGAATAATCAGAAGGATTTCCCCTACAATCACATAGGGGAAACCCTAATATTATTAATGTAACGGTGTCAACGGATAGACAATGTTCACGATGAAGATATTGGCTGCCAGGATGATGAGGTTCATCAGCAGACCAATACGCATGAAGTCACTGAACCGATAGCCACCGGGGCCATAGACGAGCATGTGAGTGGGCGAACCGATCGGTGTGGCGAAGCTGGAACTGACACTGACCATCAAGGCCACAAGGAACGGGAAGGGCTCATAGCCCAGTTTCTCGGCTGCCTGATACATGATGGGGAAGAACATGGCACCAGCCGCCGTGTTGGAGATAAACTCCGTGATGAAAGTACCTACGAAGCAGATCGCCGTCATCACCACGATCGGATTGTCGCCACAGACATCGAGAATACCGAAGGCAAGGCGCTCGGCAATACCCGTCTTCTGGATGGCGACACCCAGCACGACGGAACCGGCAAACACCATCAGAATCTCCCAGTTGATGGCCTTCATCGCCTGATCCACATTACAGCAGCGGAAGAGCAGCATCGCTATCGCCGCCAGGAAGGCGCACTGCAGCAGCGGAATAATATCGAGAGCCGAGAGTACCACCATCGCCATCATGATCGTAGTGGAGATCAGCGTCTTCTTACCGATGTTCGGCACCTGGTCGCTGTCAAAGAAGTGCAGTTTCGTCGTCAGACTGGACTCGTCGATCTTTAGTTTCGGCGGACAGTCGAGCAGCAGCGTGTCACCAGCCTGCAGGACCACCTCACGTGGAGACTGATCAATACGGTTACCACTACGAGCCACGGCGACAAGCACCACACCGTTATCCTTCTCGAAACTCGTCTTGCCAATCGCTTTTCCAATCAGACTACTGCCAAAGGTGACATAGGCAGTACGAAGCTGGCGACTTGAATCAATTTCGCTCAGCGTAAACACATGATGATCGGCATTCACCAGCCCGTGACTATCCTTCAGGTCGAGGATTTCGTCGATCTGTCCGGAATAGATCAGACGGTCACCGCCCATCACGATCTCCTCGCCATCGGCAGGCGAGAGAAACTCATCGTAATGCACGACCTCAATCAGGTTACCGCCCCTCACATCATTCAATCCTGCTTCATTGAGGGTCTGACCGATATACGGATTGTCGGATGGAACCAACAGCTCCACCGTATAATCCGACGTGGACTCAAAGGCTGAATCGGGGGCCTTACGATCAGGCAGTAACTTATGCATAGCGATGATGGAAAGCACACCGATGGCGAGACAGAAGAGTCCGGGGATAGTCGTTGTCAGCACATTCATCGCTACACCCGTATTCTCAGCATAGAGACCAGAGATAATCAGGTTTGGCGGCGTACCGATCAACGTACACACGCCACCCATACCAGAGGCATAACTCAGCGGGATGAGTAGCTTCGAGGGAGAGATACCGAGTTTCTTCGACCACATCTTCACGATACCCACAAACAGCGCCACCACCGTGGTGTTGCTGAGGAAGGAACTCAGACCGGCCACCGGCAACATCAGACGGATGACGGCCTTCGAATAAGTCTCGGGCTGTCCCAAGAGATGCTTCACGATCCACTGCAGCACACCTGTATGTGTCAGACCAGCCACCACGACAAAGAGCACACCGATGATCACCACCGACGTAGAACTGAAACCCGAGAAAGCCTCTTTGGCATTCAACACACCCGTAACGAAGAGGATGGCGATAGCACCAAGAAACACTAAGTCTACGCGGATCTTAGTCAACAACAGTACTGTGAACATCGCCAGCACCGTCACGATCGTAATCCACGCATACAGGTTGAATCCCCATAAAACAATTGATTCCATATTCGTTAGTATTTATTTATAATTTCACTAGATTATCGAGGGCAAAAATAGTAAATAATCCCGAGACTTCCAAGAAAAAAGTCAGGAAATCCGCTCATTATACAAAAAAGTCCGCATCGGGATGGATGCGGACCTTTCTTATAGAGACTTGTTTGTTGCTTATTCTGCCTTTGCCTCTTCAGCGGGAGCAGCAGCCTCCTCAACGGGAGCCTCTGCCTTTGCCTCCTCAGCTGCGGGAGCCTCAGCAGGAGCTGCGGCCTCAGCCTTAGGAGCAGACTTACGAGAACGACGGGTTGACTTCTTCTTGGTATCCTTTGCCATTTCGGGATCAAAGTCAACCAGCTCGATGAAGCAAACCTGAGCAGCGTCACCCTGACGGGTACCGAGCTTGATGATACGGGTGTATCCACCGGGACGGTCACCAACCTTCTGAGCCACCTCTCCGAAGAGCTCCTTGATGGCTTCCTTGTTCTGCAGGTAGCTGAATACTACACGACGAGAGTTGGTAGAATCCTCCTTTGACTTGGTGATCAGGGGCTCCACATACTTCTTCAAGGCCTTTGCCTTGGCTACGGTCGTAGTGATTCTTTTGTGCATGATCAGCGAGATAGCCATGTTTGCGAGCATGGCACTACGGTGAGATGCAGTACGACCGAGATGATTGAATTTCTTATTATGTCTCATTGTTGTTTTTTACTTTTATTGGGCTTTGAGTCTTATAAGCTTGCGGCCTACAGTTACTCCTTGTCCAGTTTATACTTGGAAATATCGGTTCCAAACGACAGATTCAGACTCTCGAGCAAATCATCAAGCTCGGTGAGCGATTTCTTACCGAAGTTGCGGAACTTCAGGAGGTCAGTCTTGTTGTACTGTACCAGGTCGCCAAGGGTCTCGACATCAGCAGCCTTCAGGCAGTTGAGGGCACGAACAGAGAGGTTCATGTCAACGAGACGGGTTTTGAGCAACTGGCGCATGTGCAGGATCTCCTCATCAAACTCCTGGTTGCCCTCTGTCTCAGATGCCTCAAGGGTGATCTTCTCGTCAGAGAACAGCATGAAGTGGTAAATGAGGATCTTGGCAGCCTCCTTCAGTGCGTCCTTCGGGTGGATGGAACCATCCGTCGTAACTTCCAGCACGAGCTTGTCGTAGTCGGTCTTCTGCTCGACACGATACGGCTCCACAGCGTACTTCACGTTACGGATCGGAGTGTAAATAGAATCGATTGCTATTACATTCACGTCGGTGCAGAACTCGCGATTCTCATCAGCGGGAACATAGCCACGACCTTTATTGATTGTAAGATCAATCTGCATCGATGCTTTGGAATCTAAATGACAAATCACCAAATCGGGATTCAGCACCTCAAATCCAGTCAGATACTTGCCTATATCAGAGGCTTTGAATTCGGTAGAATTCTCGACCGTGATACTGACTTTCTCGTTCTCGAATTCTTCTACTACTTGCTTGAACCTAACTTGCTTCAGGTTCAAGATAATGTTGGTCACGTCTTCCTTTACACCAGGCACAGAAGAGAACTCATGCTCCACACCAGCGATACGGATGGTGTTGATAGCATAGCCTTCAAGCGATGAAAGAAGAATGCGGCGCAGGGAGTTACCAATGGTCACACCGAAGCCAGGCTCCAAGGGACGAAATTCGAACTTGCCGAACTTGTCGTTGGCCTCCAACATTACGACTTTATCGGGTTTTTGAAATGCTAATATCGCCATTAATTTAAATGATTTTAGTTCTTAGAGTACAA
>JAEEGJ010031905.1_pt1 | contig 10158 bp, 9 predicted proteins | sample 8958761 | NCBI WGS metagenome assembly JAEEGJ01 (sample SAMN16246546, study PRJNA631951) | gut metagenome | biome: gut microbiome; feature: rumen; material: RS-attached | host: Bos | place: Iran: Karaj | collected 2018-10 | reverse complement strand
TAAGAGTAGTCTTACCGGAGTCGATGTGAGCAGAAATACCAATATTTCTGTGCAGCTGAATGTCTTTCATATTTTTATTCCACTAATGGAGTTGATGTTATTGAATGTTGCGCCCAAAAATAGAAAATTTTGGGGGGAACTCAAGGGCGGTTTTTCATTTGATAGTATAAAAGGGGGGTAAAATGGCTAAAATTGGCCTAAAATGCAAAAAAGCAACCATAAAAATGGCTGCTTCGTTTTGCTTAAATGAGAAAATTTTTGTTTATACGTTTTCTTCGGATGCCGGTTCAGCGGCGGCTTCGCTTGAATCCGGGTCCTTGTCGATGGAGTTTTCGACGAGTTCCGGTTTTTCGACTCCTTCAAGAGCCTTGAAGTAGGACTTTGCCGTCTTGCCGACTTCGTTTGTATCAAAGTAGGTGTAGGCTCCGTTACCGACGGCTCCAATTGCCGGGATGGCACGGAGGGCGATGCGCCCGAGGAAGTTCGTTGAAATCTTGACACCGATTCTCTGGAGCAATTTCTGGAGTGCTGCCAGGGAGAGCTTCTGGACGACAATGCGGCTACCTGTACGGACAGCGACATCGCGTAGGAGCGATGCTGCACTGTGGCGGAAAAGGCACCAGACCATGGCTTCACGACTGAGCATGGCGAACTTGCCGTAGGTGCAGGCAATATCGGAGACGAGCTGTGCCTGGATGCGCCAAACCGCGGCTATATCCGGGATGGAGGTCAAGACGCCAGTAAAGCCTGCCGGGATGGATAAAGACGTACTTACCGCTGCGGCCTTGAGGGCGGCCTGCTTGATTAGAATTTCGGCACGCGCATCGGGATCCCTGTTGGGGCAGAGGAGCGAGTCCGGAATGTCCGTAATCAGGTTGAAGACGACCGAATTGAACATCTCCTGAATGGAACTGGATTCGTCTTTTTTGAATTCGTTAAAGTTTAACATAGCTGCCTCCTTTTCTCCTATTTCAAGAACATTTTAATAATTCCTGCGAGGTTTTGGGGAATCTTATAATTAAAACTACTTTTTTCTAGCCACATTTTAACGATTTCATCCACCCAAAGCCTATCTGATGCGATATTTTGGATAAAAATCTCCGTTTCATCGCCCTTTTCAACAAGCTTGTAGTTCAAATGGAACGAAATCGGTGTTGTTTCGCCATGGGGCAGGACAGTGAGGTCCATTGTCTGCTTGCCTGCATTCACGTTGAAAGAGATGTTGTTTAGTACTTTCTGGAGCTGTTCTTCCATGATAATTCCTTCTGTGACTGCTAGAACAAGATTTTGGCAAAGAAGCCCGTTCCCTTGGGGAGTGCCTTTTTGATAGGGTGGTCCTTGATCCACCATGAAACGAGTTCGTGGATCATCGTGCGTTCGCATTCTACTTTGTTTATGACAATCAATGTCTCCTGGTCCGTATCTTCAAAGCAATAGTGCGCGCAAATTGTGGTCGGTATGAACTCACCGTGCAAAAGGATGGTGACGTTTGCCTGGTTTTCTTGCGAGTCAATTTCGATGTTCTGGATTTCGCCAAATCTGTTGATGAAATCGTTGCGTCGGAAGAACATCTCGATGGCTTTGTCTCTTGCGTTGCTGAGAAAGGACATGGTACTTGCTGATTATGATTTAGGAACTCTGAATTCGGGACGTGTATCTTGATGGTTGTAATATATAATTTTTCGCGAAAAAGACAAAAAATAGTCGGATTTTAAGTTTTTTGCACAAAAAAGGCGTGCATCGCTGCACGCCCTGTTAAAGTCTTGCGATATCGCAAATCTTTTACTTCACGACCTTGTAAGTCTTGTTTCCGACGATGACGAGGAAGTTGCCTCTGCTGTTGATGCGGACTTCCTGCATGGCGGAGCTAGTCTTGGAGCTTGCGAGAACGCGACCATTCACGTCTGTAACGGCGAACTTGGAGCCGACTACGGCGTTTTCAATGACGATGGCGCTGTTGGTGGACCAGACTCTTACGTTGTTGTTCAATCTGATTGTGGTGTTGATGGCCTGTTCCGGTTCCGGCTTGGCGTTCACCTTGTAGAGCTTGCAAGATTCGAACGAATAGAACGTCGTATCCTTAGCAATCTTGACACCGTTGTGTTCGTTGGCGGTGACTTGCTTTTCCGTAACTTCTGGCTTCGGCTTCCAAATCTTGAACGTTCCGCTCAAGTGGAGCATAGCGAGGTAGTGCACCAAGCCATCGTAGTAGCGGTACTGACCCGTCATGAGGTTTCCATCCCAAGCCATCTGGAGATTCTTCTTGACGGCTGCATCATACTTTGAATTGTTGATCAAAGCCATAGCAGCAACGGCATTTGCGCCGGTTTCGCCAAGCGTGTACTGTTCCTGCGGATTGGAACCGTCCCAGTTGAAACGTGCGTGCTTGTAGTTGTCCTTTTCGAAGAAGTCGATGATGCGGCGGGCCATTTCTTCTTGGCGAGCAGAATCAGCACCGAAGAGGTAATAGTCCATACCGAAGTTCATTGCGCAGCGCATGGCGTCGTACATGTACTTTTCAGCATTGCCGTTATAGCTTACGCCGTGCGGAGTACCGTCGAAGTTGTTGTAATCCGAGAACAAGCCGGACTTCGTGTTGGAGGATTTGTACAAGTGATCACGCGTTGCCTTTGCAGCCTTGCTCCACTTATCCTGGTTGGAGGTGGACCAACGAGCGAAAAGATCGACATAGGCCGGCAAGTCGTAAGACGGGTCGGAGAAGTTGTTTTCGTTGCCCTGCGGCTGGAACGTGATAACGTAATGCTGCGGGTTGAAAAGGCTATGCTGGCCGTTATCCCACATCTTCTTCAAGATGTACTGGGCATCGTCCATGTACTTGCTGTCATTCCAACGGTTCGCTGCAAAAAGTAGCGACATCATAAAGTACATTTCGCCGTCCGGAGCGCAGTTATCGTCACCTCCGGAACCGCTTTCGTTGCGCTGCCAAGCGAAGTAGCCATCCCAGCCACCGCCCTTGTGCCACATGTGGTTCTTGGCCCAGTTCCAAAGTTTGTCGAATTCTTCCTTGTGGCCGGTCTGCACGGCAATCATCATACCGTAAGACATACCTTCGGAACGGACGTCTCTGTTGTTCACGTCGAGAATGTAAGCTTCGTTGCCCTTGTCGTAATAGACCTTGGAATTGTTGTCGCCCTTAAAGTAGTGGTTCCACAACTGATCCATTTTTTCTTGGATTTCTTCATCAGTTTTGCCCAAGATGGTCTTGAACGGGCTTTCGTAATTACCGGTGTAGTAAGCGCCGGAATAGTTTTTTTCTTTATCGCAGTCCGGGCCGTAGTAGGCGCCGTTTTCGTCAAAGAAATTACCTGCGGTATCGGCTGCAGTGGCCATAGCGGCACTGAACAGCAAAGAGAGAGAGAATGCAGAAAGTTTTGTTGATTTCATGTCAACAATTATATTTTCATTTAGGTCGTTTTTATAGTGGTTTCGTTAAAATCTCGATGTAAGTTTTTACAACAATAACGCAGAATTTGTGAATCTGCAATTTTATTGGATTTTGGTAAAGTTTTATTTTCGCTTTAGCTCTGCAACGTAATCTGCGGCATCAACAAAATCTTGTGCGTGTTCTATGGCGATGACGGTGTGGCCTGCGTTACAAAGCCCGTGAATGAGGCCGAGCAACTGCTGGATGTCCTTTTGATGGAGACCGCGTGCGGGTTCGTCAAAGAGGAATAGCGTGTTTGGCGCTTTGGCGCGTGCGAGCGTGATGGAAAGCCTGAGTCTTGCGCGTTCGCCGCCGGAGAGGTGCGCTGTCGTTTGACCGAGTTTCAAATAGTCAAGACCTGTGTCTACGAGCGGTTTTAGCTTTTCGGCGAACGGCTTCATGTTTGTGAATAGCTTGTATGCACTGCCGATTTCCATGTCCAAAATGTCGGCGATGGAAAGCGACTTGAATCGGATTTCCAAGACTTCATCGCGGAAACGTTTACCGAGGCACACGGGACATTCGGATTCTTCGTAACCGAGCGGATCGTAAATGACGCCTTCTCCTTTGCAGTTCTCGCAACGGCCACCGGGGGCGTGCATGCTGAATTTGGAGGCGGTGTAGCCACGCACCTTGCTTTCGGGGAGTTTTGCGAACAAGTCTCGCAATAGCGTGGTGAGGCCGATGGCACTCAAGACTGTGCTGCGCTTACTCCCGTGAAAATCTCCGGTCGTAAGAATCGAAAGAGCGTCGATGCCGAGCTTTTTGAATTCTTCGGCTTTGGCACGTTTGGCGATGTTTTCGAAAAGGAGTGTCGATTTTCCGCTGCCGCTCTGGCCTGTAATCACGCTGAATTTGTTGATGGGGAAGGCGGCGTTCACCGGCGCCATGTCGAACTTCGCGAAGTTTTCAACGAGAATCGCTGTGCTTTCTTTGGGGCTATGGATTGCCGTCGAGCGGGAATCCCCTTTTACTTCTAATTCCTTAATCCACTTTCCTGTGGGCGATTCCGGATTGTTCAGCACTTCATCGCGAGTACCTTGGAACAAAATCTCGCCGCCTTTTTCGCCTGCGCCCGGCCCCATTTCAATGATGTAATCAGCTCGCTTGATGATTTGCGGATTGTGTTCGATGAGAACGAGCGTGTTGCCACGCTTGCGGATTTTTTCGAGGACCTTCCAAAGTGCTGTGACATCGCTAGCATGGAGACCGCTAGCGGGTTCGTCAAGGGCAATCAAAAGTCCATTCAAGTGACCTGTGCTAAGGCTTGCGAGCTTGAGTCTTTGCAATTCACCGCCCGAAAGCGTTTGACCAGCGCGCCCTGGCGTGAGGTAACCAATGCCCAAATCGTTGATGGCTTCAATGCGGTCGAGGAGCGAATTAAATGTCGCCTTTAAATTTTGTCCGATTTTGTTATCGAAAATTTTGTGCAAAAGTGCGGGCAATTCTGCAAATTCCGTCGTAAGAATTTGCTTGTAACTGACTTCGTCTACGGTGGCGTTCAAGTATGTTTTTTTGAGGCGGAGACCATTGCAGTGCGGGCATTCTGTGTTTTCGTCCTCGTCACTTTCCGAGGCTTCCAAAATAAGTCCCGTGCCTTCGCAGTATTCGCAGACACTGGTGCGGCTGTATGGCGAGAACGCGCGTGCGTCCAGGCTGGCGACGGTTTCGTTTGACTTTTGCGATTGATGCTGCTCATCGCTTGCATTCGGGCAGCACGGCTTTGTGCTATAGAACTTGCGTTCGCCCGCAATGTCAAGCGCGATTGCTGAATGCGTAAGTTTTAACGTGCCATCAACGGCTTCTGCGATTCGCGTGCGCGTGTTTTCGCGGACGATGATTCTATCGACGATGATGAAAAATTCCTTGGGCGTCAAGACTTTTTCGCCGGGGAGCAAGTCAGCAAGCGAATACATGGTGCCATCGGCAATCGCGCGTGTAAAACCTTGCGCCAAAAACACCGCGGACAGCTTATCTAACGTCGTGCGACTCTTGCCCTGCGCAGCGTCCAGCAACTCGATCTTCGCCAAAAACTGTAGCTTTGTCCCAACGGGCATTCCCGCGATTTCACGGATAATCTCTTCGCGACTCTGGCTCACCATCGGAGCGCCGCAAATGGGGCAGGCGGGCTTTGCAAACGCCGCGAATAATGTTCGCAGTGCGTTGTCGCATTCGGCAATCGAAAGTGCAGATGCTTTTGCGGGAGCCTCTCCGCGCGTGGCGGCAATCGCTAAACTTGCCGGGAGTCCTTCGGCGCTGTCGAGCGGAATCGTTCGCTTGCCTCCGAGCAAATCTGCAGCAAATGGCGAGAGCGTTTCGAGATAACGTCGCTTGCTTTCGCCGTGGAGCGTGTCCATCACGAGCGTCGATTTCCCGCAACCCGACGGCCCGCATACAACCGTAATTTTCCCCAGCGGAAACTGGGCGTTTACGTTTTTTAAGTTGTGCAGTCTGCACCCACGAAGAGAAATAAAATCAGGCATTGAGTAAAAATTAGAACAAATCGCTGTGAGTGCCTGTTGCTGTTAAACTCAAAATAAGCTCGTTATCTTTATACTTGTAGATAAGCAACCAATCACCTTGAATATGGCATTCGCGATACCCAACCCAATTAGATACAAGCGGATGATCCTTGTATTTTTCAGGAAGCGTCTCGCCTTTGGCAAGAATGTCGATTATAGCTCGCAATAAACTGATATCGCGACCTCGCTTCTTTGCTCGCTTATATTCCTTCTTGAATCTGGAGGTGTATTCAATTTGGTATTGCACTTAATCCTCCGCATCTAGATCTGCGAAAAGAGCATCTACTGTGTCGAACTTTTTTGTGTTCGGGTTGTTAAGCATTGCTTCGCTTTCTTCTATTGCGGCGGTTAGCTCGTTGGAGGCTTTTTGTTTCATTTGGTGCTGAATCATCAGACCATCGATAAACGCATCGATGATTGCGATATATTCCTCAGGAACGGTCTTTATTTTTGCTTCAAGTACGGAATGTGTCATGAAAACCTCCGATTGCGTATGTCTATAAAATACATTTTTTCTTTACGAAATGAACGCCTACACCCGCGAAGAAAAATAAAATCAAGCATCGTTTAAAAGATAATTTTATAAAATGGTTGTTTTCGCTAAAATATGCATTCTTTTGCCATAATCATTCAAATGTATAGCTTTGGAAAGCTATATTTCCCACCATGAAAAATCTATTGATTTCTTTGTTGATTCTTTTGCTGTCAACAGATATTTTGGCTGCATACGTGGCCGTGCTAGAGACGGGCGCCGACGGCGATGCGAGGAATTCGGTCTCCTTGACGGACCGCCAGTTCTTAACGAATGTTCTGCGTGAAGAAGCGGTGAAACAGTTGCCGGCCGTGCAAAACTACACTATCATGACCCGCGAGAATATCCATCAGATGTTGCCGCCGGGAAAATCCGTCGAGGAATGCGAGGGAAGCTGCCTTGTCGAAACCGGCAAGAACATCGCGGTCGATTACGTTTGCCAGGCCCGCGTGGGCAGTTTTGGCGGCGACCTGACTCTGTCTGCGGAACTTTACGAAACGGCGGGGAACAAGCTCATCGCGATTTTTAACGGTTCGGGGGCGAACGTGAAGGATCTCCTAGCTCTTGTTCGCGAAAAGTCGGCTGAATTTTTTGGCGTTGTGAAAAATATGACTCAACCGGTATCGGAACCTGTTGTTGAAGAAGCTAATGAGATGGCTCCGATTCCTGCAGAAAATGTTGTGGATGGACAAAAAACTGAAATGCCTATTGTGAATCCTAAAACATCTGATTCGGTGCGTGTGCTTGCAAATGAGGCCTATAATGAAGTGGATGGTAAAATAAAACCGCAAGTGGGCGAGAGCATCCCTGCAAATGTAGGTGGCGATTCTGCTGAAAATGCTTCTGCTGAAAACGTTGCTAAAAAGAGCGGGCCTCGTTGGGTTGTACTTGGCGTTGGTGCTGCGGTAACGGTGACTGGCGTTGTACTCGCTGTGGTTGGGAACAGCAAGGCTAAGGATGCTGCGAATGCTCCTCGTTTTGCAAACGAAAGCGAATTCAATAAAAGTAAAGATGATGCAAAATCCGGTCAGACGCTTCGTGGTGTTGGTTTTGGTCTTGCTATTGCTGGTGCTGTCGGCATCGGAATCAGTTTTGTGTTCTAGGAGGGGCTTGTGTTGGACGAAAAAAAATGTGTCATTCTAAGCGAAGTCAAAGGATCTAAATCATTGCGAGGGCGCGCAGCGATCGTGGCAATGTCTTGCCTTATTCTCCTCTCCGCCTGTACCGATTACGTTTCGCAAATTGACGAGCGTTATGGAGAATGGAATGCCTCTAATGATCTTCTTTCGTCGTCTTCCATCAAAGTTGTTGATCCTGCAGATGTGATTGTAGGTTTCATGACGGACTCTCGCGACGGACAAACCTACAAGACTGTTAAAATAGGCTCGCAGACATGGATGGCTCAAAATCTGAATTACAAAACGGCAAACAGCTATTGTTATTATAATTTCGGTAAAGATTCCTTAAGCTATTGTACTAAATATGGCCGTCTTTACACGTGGGTCGCTGCTGTAGACAAAACAGACGATGCCTGTGGAGTTGGCTATTGTTGTTCTTTGCCATCGGGCGATATTCAAGGAGTCTGTCCAGCAGGTTGGCACTTGCCTAGCAAAGACGAGTGGAACACCCTGTTCTCTGAGGTTGGAGGCTCGTCAACCGCTGGCATAAAACTCAAGTCCACATCTGGTTGGTTTGATTATAATTACTATAGCAGTAATGGCTCGGATGATTTCTCGTTTTCGGCGTTGCCAGCTGGTTACAAGGGGGGTGGTGACTACGTAGCCGATGGCGAGGGCTACTACGCGTATTTTTGGAGCTCTACAGAAGGCGAATGGGGTTGCGAAGGTGCTTATAACATGGAATTGTCCCATGGCATGATTGCCCATTTGGACAATTATGCTAAAGGCTTCGCGTATTCTGTTCGTTGCCTAAAGGACTAACAACAAGGGACTCTGCAGAAGTTCCGTAGAAAATGGACAGCTTTGGGCTGTCCGAAATTTGCAAAAAAAAAAGCCCGTGCAGTTCACATGCTGCCGGGCTTTTCTAATGGCTATTGAAGGAATTAAGCCTATTCCTTAAACGTGAATCTCAGTTCGCCAAACGGGGTGCGGAAATCCTTGTTCTTCAAGTTGTTTTCTTCGATGCCTGCGAACAGCCTGTAACCGCCACCGATAGAAATTTCAAAGAGCTTTGTCATGCGGAAGTTGAACTGGGCCGAAAAGTCTGCGGTAAAGAATCCGTCTTCGGCCTTGAAACCGTCTTCGTCACCCTTGTCCATGAAGTCTACTTCGCCACCGCCGATGCTCACCGGGAGCGAAATCGAGAAGAATCCGTTGCGGTAAACGGTCGGTTCTGCAAAAACGCCGAAAGCATGGTAGTCAATCATCTGGGAATGGTGAACCTTCGGGTTCTTCACATTGCTCATGATGGAAGAATGGTATGCACCAAAGCTGATGTAGGGGTTCAGTGCGATACCGATGCGGATGTTCATGAAAATCGTTCCGTCGCGGGCAATCAGCGAATTACCGCCGCTAACGCCAAAAAGGGCGCTCCATTCGGATTTTTCTGCCTGGCCCGGTTCGTAATCTTGGGAACCCTGGAGTTCGGCGTGGGAACTTACGGCGAGCGTGAGCGCCATGAGGATAGATGTCAAAAGTTTTGTTTTCATAGTCCGTCCGTGTTTCCTTCCCATCTCCAGTTCTTTGTGCTGACTGCGGGCCAGTGGCAAATCGTCCACACGAGACTGTTGCCGCACAAAATGATGGACCAGACGCCAAAGAGCAAGAAGAGGAATAGTGGAATAAAAGCGAGTGATCCATAGAAAATGGACATGCGCGTGACCATTGCCGTCTGGATGAGCATCAGAATCTTCACGTAGATGTTGATGGCAAGCCAAGAAAGCAAAGTCGAGAGCATCGATGCGAGGAACAGCTTACGGCGGGTGTAGGGCTTGTGGCCTGCCGGGCGCGCCGGGAGCGCATAAAGCATAATGAAAATCACGAGAAGCGCCGCGATGTGGAATGCCGAGTACCAGAACACGGTAATCAGCGCCTTGATGACTTCTGGCGAAAAGTGGAAACCGTCAACGATGATGACCTTGAGCACGTTCTGCACGTGGTTTACAAAGCCTGCGAACATGCCGACTACGGCTGCCCCAATGAGGAGGAACGGCGTGTAAATCTTAATCTGACGGATCAAAGTTCTGGAAGTCTTGTTTTCCCAGACGACGTTGAAGTTCGTTTCGAGGCTTCCGAATGCGAGGATAAACGTGACAAAAAGACCGCCTGCACCGATAAATCCGAGCTTTTTGATGGGGATGTGCTCGGCATTTTCGACGATGTCCATGATTTGCTCGGTCGGCCAGTCCAGATTGAGCATGTCAATCACGATGGGGAGGTAGTCCGAAATGAAGTTACCGAACCCGACGGCGAGCGTGATGGAAGTGAGCATGATGAGGAGCGGGACGACTGCCACGAGCGTCGTGTAGGTCAAAGATGCTGCACGGGTCATTCCGTGATAGTACAGGAATGATTTTCCGGTGACAACCATGATTTTTACAAATGTCGGAGAACGGGCTGCGATATGATCGAACAGCCATTCCCACGAAAAATTTTTCCACCAATGCGGCATACTCGTGTTAAATATAGTTAAAGGAACGA
>JAEEGJ010031903.1_pt1 | contig 10160 bp, 7 predicted proteins | sample 8958761 | NCBI WGS metagenome assembly JAEEGJ01 (sample SAMN16246546, study PRJNA631951) | gut metagenome | biome: gut microbiome; feature: rumen; material: RS-attached | host: Bos | place: Iran: Karaj | collected 2018-10 | reverse complement strand
CGGGGTGTCCGGCCTCACGTACCAGGTGACATCGGCAATATGGATGCCCACTTCGTAGTTGCCGTTTTCCAGTTTGCGGAAGCTCAGGGCGTCGTCAAAGTCCTTGGCGTCGGAGGGGTCTATGGTGAAAGTGAGCACCTTCCGGAAGTCCCGGCGATGGGCGCGGTCCTGGTCCGTAATCTCTTCCGAAATGGTATCGGCCGCATTTTCTACGCTTTTTTCGAAGCGGTAGGGAAGGCCGAACTCCGCCAGGATGGCGTGCATCTCCGTCTCGTTCTCTCCGGGAAGGCCCAGAACATCCACCACATGGCCGTGAGGTGCGCTTTCTCCGCGCTCCCAGCCGTCTACAACGGCCGCCACCTTCATGCCCTTCTGGGCGCCTTCAGGGATGGGGACCTCAATGTCGTACGGCATGGTCTTGGAACTCATTAGCACCCAGGCCTGTTTGCCAACTATGTGCAGAATGCCCACAAAAGGCTTTGTGGATCGTTCTATTATTGCAATGATTTCACCGCTGCGCTTCCTTGCCTTTCCGTCCCTCTCCTGGGTAACGGCAACTTTCACAATATCACCGTTCAGTGCACCCCTTGTCTTGGACGCCTTCACATAGATATCCTCTTCCTGGCCCTCCACAGCCACGAATACGAATCCCTCACGGGACATCTTCGCCGTTCCTATATACTCCGGAACAATCTTACGGGCTTTCTTCTTCTTATCCCCCCTGTGGCCTGCGCTGCGGTTTTTTGATTTTTTCTTTGACATACTACAAATATACACATTTTCCCGCATATTCCCCCAAAAGCGCAATATCGGCCCAAAATGAACTTTGCGCCGTCATCCCCGACCTGATTGGGGATCTTAAACAACATGCCGTCATTCTCGGGCTTGTCCCGGGAATCTCTAGATTAAGGAAACCAGCAGATACAGGAAATGCGCTATGATACCGGCGCATAGACCTGCTATGGCATGTGAGCCAAGGGCCTTGGAGATAACCTTGCGGTAACCCATGGAGTCCAGCATGGCGGTGTGGGTAGAGAGGAAGCCGCTCCAGCACATGCCAATGGCGGTGAACACCGCAATGGCGTTGCCGTCAAGGATGCCTGCCGCATTGAACGTGGGAAGAAGACCAAGGGCTGCACCCACGGCGCCAAGGGCGGTCATGGGGAAGGCTATGAGTTCCATGCTCTTGAATCCGAACAGCCATTCAAATACCCAATGAATCTTCTGTGCCAGCCAAGGCAGGACCGGGACGCCCTGGGAGGCGCTGCCGTCGTAAACGCCGTTAGGACCGGCACCAAAAGTGAGCATAATCACTGCCGTGGTGATGATGAGAACGCCGGGGATGATCTGAAGACCAAGTTCCACGCCGTTCTTGCCGCCGTCCAGGAGGGCGTTCAGGAAACGCATGAAGACGCTCTTGTCGCTTTCCTCTTCCGGAGCCTTCTCCGTGGGCTCTTCCTTGATTTCGTTAAGCACCGGAGAATCAAGCTCAGGATATGCTTTGAGGCACTTTTTCTGCATCAGACGGGTAGAGATGATTGATCCGCAGAAAGCGCCGAACAGACCAACTATTGCACCCTTCACGTGCAGATAACCAACCATGGTGATCATTACCACGAATCCCATTCCGAATGCCGTTCCAAAATTGCAGAGGGAGATGAGCTGGTACTTCTTGAAATAGGATGCGAACTTCTTGTCCTTTGAGAGCGAAATCACCGCCGGGTTGTCTGACAGGAAAGTGAGCACGGCACCCAGTGCGGCAACGCCCGGAAGGTTGTACAGCGGCTTCATGAGCGGCTTGAGCAGCTTTCCCAGGATAGTGACCACGCCGAACTCGCTCATGAGTTTGGACAGCGCACCGGTAAGGACCGTGATGCCCATGAGGTAGAACACGGTGTTAAGGAGAAGGTCATGAGCCGTGTTCATGATGGTTTTCACCATGTTGGCGCCGCCCATGCGGGAACCCAGCAGGGAGAATACCAGAATCAGGGAGGCCAGTAGGATAATTCCCTCGTAAGTTGAGCGCGAATGCTTTCTCATTTTTGGTTGGTTATTAGCGGGCACAAAGATACACTTTATTTGTATAATTCCCTCAGGACTGCAAGGGATTTTACGCGTATGGGCTGCTCGGTATGGAATTCAAGATATCGCACCAGGCTCTCCGCAAGGGCGTTGCGGACGGACCCGTTAAGCGGCAGCAGCATGCTCTCTCCAAAATCGGCGGAAAGGAACTGCTTGAGAGCCAGGGCATTCTCCTCTGCAAAAGGCGCCAGGTCTTCCCACGACGGCCGGAATCCCAGCGCTCCCGCCAGCTCCAGCAGCCACCTTATATGGAAGTTTGCGAAATCCCCTTCCAGGGCATTCAGCGTGAGGATACTGCCTACGCACCACTCGTACAGCCCGTCTTCCAGCACCCCCTCCTGGAGAGTCCGGAACAGGACCTCGGAGAGGAACAGCGTCATGGTATTCTTGTGGATGTTCCCGCGTATTCCCTCCAGCGAGTCCCGGGCACTCAGATTCTTCAGGCTCCAGAGCTCGCTCTCGGGGTTTTCCACCACATCGGCCTCCAGGATATTCAGGGGTAGGAACAGTGAGGCCGATGCCTTCTTCCCGGGCCTTACGATGAAGCCGCGCCGTCCCAACTCACGGGAAAGCGTATGCACCACCAGGCCGGTGTCTCCCACCTTGGTGGTACCAAGCACTATGAGCTCAATGCTCCCGTTCATGCAGGAATGCGGCCATGGCCCTGAGGGCCTTTCCGCGGTGGGAAATGGTGTTCTTGAACGCCTCGCCCAGCTCTCCGTTGGTCTGGGTCATTCCTTCCGGGATAAAGACGGGATCGTACCCGAAGCCGCCGGTGCCGCGCCTCTCACGGGCTATGCTGCCCTCCATTACGCCGTCGAAGAAATGCTTTTCTCCGCCGATGATAAGCGTTGCGGAAGTGCGGAAACGCGCCTTCCTGGTAGCGTGGGGCGTGGGAATGCCCATGTCCCTCATTACCGATGCCTCTTTTTCCCTGCGGCCCATCTCCCAGAGGAGCTTGGTCATGTTGCGGTCACTGTCGTGCGCCACTCCGCCGTAGCGGGCGGTGTGCACGCCGGGTTCGCCGCCAAGGATGTCCACCTCAAGGCCGGAGTCATCGGCAAAACAATCCAGGCCGGTGCGTTCATATATGTACTGCGCCTTCTGGAGGGAATTTGCACGGAGGGAATTGCCCGTCTCCGGGATATCTTCCGTGATGCCCGCCTCCGCGGCGGTAATTATTTCAAAACCGGGACCCAGGATCTCCGCTGCCTCGCGGACTTTTCCGGGGTTGGCCGTTGCAAATACAAGTTTCATGATGGTATGACTTTTGCCGCCGCAAAGTTACTCATTTATTTTGTATCTTTGTAACATGAAGAGAATCATATATGCCCTTTCCGTTCTGGCATTCATGGCCATAGGGGCAAACGCACATGCTCAGAGTAAAGACTTCACCCTTGGTCAATGGGTGGAACTACATAACGCAATACTCAAGGAACTCAACCGCTCTTACGTGGACTCGCTGGAAGTGGGCCGTATAGAGAGGGAAGGCGTAGACGCCATGCTGGGGGCTTTGGACCCTTATACGGTGTATGTTCCGGAAGAAGAGCAGGAAGACTTCCAGATGATGCTCTCAAGCGCCTACGGCGGCATTGGAGCACTCATTTACAAGCCGGATATCGAAGGAAACGTAATTATCAACGAGCCTTACGCCAATTCCCCGGCCGCCAAGGCGGGCCTTCACTGCGGAGATGAGATCATGGAGATTGACGGGGAGTCCACCCACGGCCTCACGGCGTCGGAAAGCTCGGACAAGATGAGGGGCAAACCCGGCACCAAGGTGGTTTTCAAGGTAAAGAAAGTATACACCGGGAGCATTGAGGACGTGAAAGTGACTCGTGAAAGGATAGTGCTCCCTTCCGTAGAGTATACCGGCATGCTTAACGGCGAAGATGGCTACATAATGCTCTCCAAGTTCACGGACGGCGTGTGGAGAGACGTCCGCAATTCTTTCTTCAAGCTGCGCATGCAGGGCATGAAGCGCCTGGTGCTGGACCTTCGCGGCAACGGCGGCGGACTCATGACGGAGGCCGTGAACATTGTGTCGCTCTTCGTTCCCAAGGGCTCCGTAGTGGTGTCCTCCAAAGGCAGGACCACCGGCAGCAACGCCACATACCGCACTTCAACGGATCCCATCGACACAAATATTCCAATCGTAGTATTGGTGGATTCCGGAAGCGCATCGGCCTCGGAAATCGTATCCGGTGCACTCCAGGACTATGACAGGGCCACCATCATCGGCACCCGCACATACGGCAAGGGCCTTGTCCAGAGCATACGTCCTCTCCCGTACGACGGTCAGATAAAGGTTACCACCGCAAAGTACTACACTCCTTCGGGACGATGCGTCCAGGCCATAGACTACTCCCACCGCAACGAGGACGGCAGCGTAGGGCACATCCCGGATTCCCTTACCCATGAGTTCAAGACCGCCCACGGCCGCATCGTAAGGGACGGCGGCGGCATCACCCCGGACTTCGAGGTTCAGCCCCACAAGTACTCCAGGCTCACTTATTCCCTGGTCCTTGGCGGCATAGTAGAACAGTATGCCCTGAATTACGTGGTCCGTCATGAGTCCGTTCCGGAAGATTTCCATTTCACGGAATTCGAAGACTTCGTGGCCTACGCACAGGACAAGGAGTTCGACTACCGTTCAACGGCCCGCGCCCTGTTTGACCAGATGAGGAATACGCTCAAGGAAGACGGCCTGGAGAAAACCATGGAGTCCCAGCTGGATGCCCTCCAGAAGGCCCTGGAGATGGATAAAGCCACCTTCCTGTACCTCAAGAAAGACGAAATTGTTCCGTTCATAGAAGAAGAAATCGTAGCGCGCTACTATTTCCAGGAAGCCGCCATCAAGATCCGCCTCCGCTATGACGAACAGCTGCACCAGGCACTCAAACAGCCGGCGATAACGATTCCTGATAGTAATTAGAGATTCCCGGGACAATCCCGAGAATGACGGCATGTTGTTTAAGATCCCCGATCAGGTCGGGGATGACGGCGTACTAGCGCCAGATGTAGACTTTGTCGCCGCGGCGGGGGTGGAAGCGTTCGCCGGGGGTCATGTCCGGGCTTTGGTTGGCAAGGTCTACGGGCATGGTGTCAAGGGGTACGGCTACTGAGCAGCGTTTGCCCTGGGGGCACATGTCGGCGGGTTCATAATCCACGCGGAGATCGTCCACGGTGATTTGAACTATTCCTGTTGAATTGCCTATGAACATGAGTTCGTCACCCTTGCGGAGCTCCGTGGCCTGGACTTCTATTTCTGCTACGCCAAGGCGGCTGAACCAGTTGGTGCATTTTCCCACGAAAACCTTGCGCTTGGTGGCCTGGGAGCCGTAAATGGAGCTCCATTCTCCCATCTTTGCACCAAGGTAGTAGCCGTCCCAGAAGCCGCGGTTGAAGACCTCGGCAAGCTTGCCTTTCCACTCCAGAGCCTTTTCCTGGTTGTAGGTGCCGTCTGCCACAGCGTCTGCGGCGGCGCGGTAGCACTCAACGGCACGGCGCACGTATTCAGCGCTGCGGGCGCGGCCCTCAATTTTGAACACCTTCACGCCCGCCTCAACGAACTTGTCCATGAATTCTATGGTGCAGAGGTCCTTGGGGGACATGAGGTATTTGTTGTCTATGTGGATTTCATTGCCGGTCTCGTAGTCCGTAACCAGGTATCCGCGGCGGCACACCTGCAGGCAGGCGCCCCTGTTGGCGGATGCGCCCCAGGCGGCAAGCGACAGGTAGCATTTGCCGGAAACGGCCATGCAGAACGCTCCGTGGGCGAACATCTCTATGCGCACGGGCTTGCCGGCGGGGCCGGTGATGTTCTCACGGAGTATGGTTTCATGGATTTCTTTAACCTGGAACAAGTTGAGTTCCCGGGCCAGGACAACCACATCGGCAAACTGGGCGTAGAAGCGCAGGGCTTCGATATTTGATATGCTGAGCTGAGTGGAGATGTGCACCTCAAGGCCTATCTTGCGGCAATAGAGAATTGCCGCCATGTCTGTGGCTATTATGGCGTCCACCCCCGCCGCTTTGGCGGCGTCAAGGGTGTCGTAGGCAGCCTGTAGGTCCTCTGCGTACAGAGTGATGTTCAGCGTCATGTACGCCTTTACGCCGTATGCGCGGCATATGCGGATGATTTCCGGGAGGTCTTCGCGTGCAAAGTTGTTGGCGGAATGGGACCGCATGTTGAGGTGGCCAATTCCAAAGTAGACGGAATCCGCCCCTCCCTGTATTGCGGCAAGCAGGCAGTCAAAACTGCCGGCCGGGGCCATTATTTCAAGTTCTTTCCTGTCCATTATACGGTGCGGCCTACAAGGGAGTCTGCAAAACGCCTCAGGGCCTCCTGGCCTTCAGGATCAGTTGTGGCGCCTATGCCTTTGAAGATAGCGCTGGAGCTCAGTTCCGCAATGGTTTTCTTTGCCTCTGCGGCAACATTTGCGGACTCATATATCTTCATAACGCGCTCTATCTTTGCGGCCTTTTCTTTCTCCGTCTCTGCGGGTGCGTTGAGTGCCTCGATTATATCTGTGGCGCCGTTTTCAAGTGCCTTTACGGTGAGCCAGGACTTCTTGCAGTTGAGGATGTCTCCGCCGATGGGTTTGCCAAAGACCTTCTGGTCTCCGTAGGCGTCAAGGTAATCGTCGGCCACCTGGAAGGCAAGGCCAAGGTGGTAGCCGTAGTGGTACAGGCACTGCTGGCTCTTTTTATCGGCCCCGCCTATCATGGCGCCAAGCTGGGCGGCGCAGGCAATGAGGACGCCGGTTTTGAGGCCTATCATCTGCATGTACTCGTCCATGGAAACGCTGTCACGCTTCTCGAAGTCCATGTCCAGCTGCTGGCCGTCGCAAACCTCCGATGCGGTTTTGGAGAAGAGTTCCAGCGCCTGGGGGAGTATGGCGTAGGGGGCCATGGACATGCGTCTGTATGAGTCGATGAACATGACGTCGCCACTGAGGATGGCGGTGTCCTCGTCCCACTTTTTCCAAACGGTGGGGTTGCCGCGCCTGAGGGGACTGCGGTCCATGATGTCGTCGTGGATGAGGGTGAAGGTGTGGAATACCTCCAAGCCGGCGGCGGGCTCCAGGATATGCGGGCCGAACTCATCGGCAAAAATGCCGTAAGTGGTGAGGCACAGGCGGGGACGGATGCGCTTGCCGCCTATTGCTATCATGTAGCGAAGGGGATCGTACAGACCGGCGGGCTGGTCCTGGAATTTGATTCCGTCAAAGAGCTCTTTTACAGCGGAATCTATGATGGCGTCTGATATCATCTTTAAGTGTTTTCGCAAAGGTAGTCAAAAAATATAGGTTATCACGCGTTTTTTTGTTAACTTTGAAACCTACAAGGTGAAAAACACATAATAACTAACACTATATCTATGAACAATGCTATCGTCAATTTCCCCGTGCCCGCCAATGAGCCGGTGAAATCCTATCTGGAAGGCTCTCCGGAGCGCATCGCCCTGGACGCTGAACTCAAACGTCAGTACAACACCGTACTGGACATTCCCATCATCATAGGCGGAAAGGAAATCCGCACCGGGAACACCGGTAAGGTTGTTTGCCCTCATGAGCACGGCCACGTGCTGGCAACCTTCCACAAGGTAGGTGAGAAAGAGGTCCGGATGGCCATCGACGCCGCCATGGAGGCCCACAAGGTATGGAGCCAGACCCCCTGGACAACCCGCGCCGCAATCGTGATGAAGATGGCGGAGCTGCTGGCAACCAAATATCGTCCCATAATGAACGCCGCCTGCATGCTGGGCCAGAGCAAGAACATCTACCAGGCAGAGATAGACTCCGCCTGCGAGACCATAGACTTCTTCCGCTACAACGTGCACTACGCATCCAAGATCTATAACATGCAGCCCAAGAACGGCGCCGGCAACATCAACAATACGGAGTTCCGTCCGCTGGAAGGCTTCGTGCTGGCAGTCACACCGTTCAACTTCACATCCATCGCCTCCAACCTCTGCATGACTCCGGTCCTTATGGGTAACGTTGCCCTGTGGAAGCCTTCAACCACTTCCACGCTGTCCAACTATTACCTGATGCAGCTTTACAAGGAGGCCGGTCTTCCGGACGGCGTCATCAACTTCCTGCCCGGCAGCGGAGCCCTCATCGGCAAGATTGCAACTGAGTCCAAGTGGTTCAGCGGCATCCATTTCACAGGCTCCACCGGCACCTTCAACAGCCTCTGGAGGCAGGCGGGCGAGAACCTCGGCAAGTACGTGAGCTATCCCCGTCTGGTGGGTGAAACCGGCGGCAAGGACTTCATCTTCGTGCACCCTTCTGCCGATGTCAAGGCCGTTGCCACCGCTGCCTTCTGCGGTGCATATGAGTTCCAGGGCCAGAAGTGCTCCGCCGCTTCCCGCATGTACGTTCCCAAGAGCCTGTGGCCGGAAGTCCTGGGCATCATGAAGCAGTACGCCAGCGAGGTCAAGATGGGCGATGTCATGGACCACTCCAACTTCATCAACGCCGTCATCGACGAAGCCTCCTGGAACAACATCGACGGATATATCTCCTATGCAGAGCAGTCCCCGGACGCCAAGATTGTTATGGGCGGCAAGAGGGACAAGAGCGTGGGCTACTTCGTGGAACCCACCGTCATAGAGACCACAGATCCTCATTTCAAGAGCATGGAAGAAGAGATCTTCGGCCCTGTCCTCACCGTTTATCCTTATGACGATGACAAGGTGGATGAAACCGTGAAACTCTGCGACGAAACCTCGCCGTACGGCCTCACCGGCGCGGTGTTCGGCCGTGACCGCCTTGCCGTTGAAAAGATTACCTGCGGCCTGCGTTATGCCGCCGGCAACTTCTACATCAACGACAAGCCCACCGGAGCCGTCGTGGGCATGCAGCCCTTCGGCGGCGCCCGCGCTTCCGGCACCAACGACAAAGCCGGCGGCGAGTTCAACCTCATCCGCTGGATCATCCCTAGAGTAATCAAGGAAACCCTTGTGAGCCCCACGGACTACCGTTACAGTTATATGAAATAGTTTAATGTCATTCCCGGGCTTGCCCCGGGAATCTCATTTTTTGAAAATTATTATTAACTTAGCAGCTCAAAACTTATTGAAAAATGTCAGATACTGTTAAGAAAACCCTTCGTGACTCGGCTGCAATGCGCTGGACGGCACTTCTGCTGCTTGCCCTGGCCATGTTCTGTTCATACATATTCATGGACATCCTGTCCCCCATCAAGGACCTGATGCAGGAGACCCGCGGCTGGGATTCCACGGCATTCGGAACAATGCAGGGCTCGGAAGTGTTCCTGAACGTGTTTGTGTTCTTCCTCATCTTTGCAGGTATCATCCTGGACAAGATGGGAGTGCGCTTCACGGCTGTCCTTTCCGCAAGCGTGATGCTGGTGGGTGCCGTTATTAAATGGTATGCCGTTAGTCCTGCTTTCATGGGAAGCAGCCTTGAGGCATGGTTCACAAACAACCTCAATTATATACCGCTGTTCGACGAACTTGGAGTGTCTCCGTTCTACCGGGGCATGCCCGCATCGGCAAAATTCGCCGCCTGCGGCTTCATGATCTTCGGATGCGGCTGTGAGATGGCCGGCATCACCGTGAGCCGCGGTATCGTCAAGTGGTTCAAGGGCAGGGAAATGGCCCTTGCAATGGGTTCCGAGATGGCCCTTGCCCGCCTTGGTGTTGCCACCTGCATGATTTTCAGCCCCTATTTCGCAAAGCTTGGCGGTCACGTTGAGGTGTCCCGCAGCGTTGCCTTCGGCGTAGTCCTCATGTGCATCGCCCTCATCATGTGCATCGTCTACTTCTTCATGGACAAGAAGCTGGACGCCCAGACCGGAGAGGCAGAGGAGAAGGACGATCCCTTCAAGGTCTCCGACATCGGCAAGATCCTTTCCGACGGCGGTTTCTGGATTGTGGCCCTTCTGTGCGTGCTTTACTACAGCGCCATTTTCCCGTTCCAGAAGTATGCAGTGAACATGCTCCAGTGCAACCTTACGCTCACTGCGCCTGCCGCAGACTCCTTCTGGGCCTGGTCCAGCGTAACCATCGTCCAGTATGTGATAATGCTGGTTGTGGCCGCCGCCGG
>JAEEGJ010031902.1_pt1 | contig 10160 bp, 8 predicted proteins | sample 8958761 | NCBI WGS metagenome assembly JAEEGJ01 (sample SAMN16246546, study PRJNA631951) | gut metagenome | biome: gut microbiome; feature: rumen; material: RS-attached | host: Bos | place: Iran: Karaj | collected 2018-10 | reverse complement strand
CCTTCTACAAGCGGCGATTCCGAGGCTGTTCTGGGTGATCTTTGCCGCACATGGAAAGTCACTGCCACCGAGCTCGTTATCTCCGAGTACAAGATCTCCAAGACCTTCGACGGCGGCTGCGACATTCCTGCCATTCTGAAGTATCTTGAGGGCAAGATCAATGGCTTCAAGGCCGATAAGGACTATGCCGGCTATGTAGTGAAGGACCTCACCTTAACCGACAAATCCATCATCGTCCGTTTCAACGGTGCAGATGCTTTCTCCGCTCCCATGAGCATCGACGCAAACCTTGGTTTCGAGTACAAGGTTTCCGGCGCGCAGGTTGGCAATCCCATCTTCAACGGCGAGGCTAAAGGCCGTATCGCCTTTGACGACGTGAACAAGCCCATCGTTTCCATCGGCGCTGTTATCAAGGACAATGGCGGCAAGGAGTACAATGGCTCCGTGAAGTTCTATCTCGAAGAGGTAAAACCCGCTAATTAATCTACCTAATATATTATATAGGGAGGCTGCCGCAGATTGCGACGGCCTCTCTTTTTTTGGCTTTTGCTCTAAAATTACTATATTTGAAGGTTAAAAGAAAACCTAAACCTTAACCATACTATGGCTGTAACCGTTAAAGCAGTTCAGAACAAAAAGCAACTGCGAGCATTCATCGAGTTTCCCCTCAGTTTATACAAAGGATGTCCGTACTACGTTCCGAATCTTGTGGACGACGATATGTCCACGCTGGACATGGCAAAGAATCCCATGGGCAAGTATTCCAAGTGCGAGAAGTTCCTGGCATACAACGAGAAGGGTGAAATCGTGGGCCGCGTGGCCGCCATCATCAATGAAATCGCCAACAGGGACTGGAAGCACGAGGAAGTGCGTTTCGGCTGGATTGATTTCATCGACGACAAGGAGGTTTCCAAGGCGCTCATCGACGCCGTCATAGACTTCGGCAAGAAGCATGGGATGACTCAGATCAGCGGTCCCCTGGGCTTCACGGATTTCGACAACGAAGGCTGCGTCGTGGAAGGCTTCGACGATATCTCTTCCTTCGCCCTGAAGTACAACTATCCCTATTACGGGGAACATTTCGAGGCTCTGGGAATGGGAAAGGCCAACGACTGGATCGAGTACCGTATCTTCGTTCCGGAAGCCGTTCCGGAGAAGATCACCCGCGCAGCCGCCCTTATTAGCGACCGCTATGGGCTCAAGGTTAAGAAAATCACCAAAACAGACGTGTACAAGCGCGGTTACGGCCAGAAATTCTTCGACCTTATCAACCGCACGTACCAGCATCTGTACGACTATACCGTGCTTCCTCCGGAAGTTATCAACAAGTATGTAGACACCTATCTGGGGCTTCTGGATCTCAAGTTCCTCACCCTGGTGGAAGACAAGGAGGGCAAGTTGGTGGCGCTTTCAGTGTGCATGCCCTCTATTGCCCGGGCCGTGAAGAAGTGTAACGGAAAACTCTTCCCGCTTGGCTGGTGGTATCTTGTGAAGTCGATGTTCCTCAAATACGAAGAAGCCCTGGAACTCCTCCTTATCGCAGTGGATCCCGAATACCAGAACAAAGGCGTCATTGCCCTGCTGTTCAACGAAATGATTCCTATGATCATAAAGAATGGCTTCAAGTACGGCGAATCAAACGCCGAAATGGAAACCAACAATGCGGTCCAGAACCTCTGGAATATGTACCGCAGGGAAGTCAAACGTCGCCGCAGGGTATTCACCAAGGCAATCTAGGCCGATGAGCGCATCTTCCACCATGCTCCCTCCCCTACCGGAAAGGATGAGGCCTTCGTCCCTGCAGGACTATGCGGGGCAAAGGCATCTTGTGGGTGAAGGATGCATTCTGAGGAAGATGATAGAGAGCGGCAATCTGTCGTCGTTCATCCTGTGGGGCCCTCCCGGCGTGGGTAAAACCACACTTGCGCACATCATTGCCCAAACCATGGACCGCGAGTTCTACACTCTGTCGGCCGTTACCGCAGGCGTTAAGGATGTGCGTGAGGTGTTCGACAGGGCCAAGAGCAATTCGCTCTTTGCCGGCAAAGGTGCGCCAATTCTCTTTATCGATGAAATCCACCGCTTCAACAAGGCGCAGCAGGATGCGCTTCTGGGGGCTGTGGAAACGGGTACCATCGTGCTGGTTGGAGCCACCACGGAGAACCCCTCTTTCGAGGTTATCACTCCCCTCCTCTCCCGCTGCCAGGTGTTCGTTCTGAAGCCTCTGGACAAAGCGGATCTGGAGTTCCTGCTAAAGCGCGCTATTAACGAGGATATCCTTCTGAAAACCAAGAAGATAGAGCTTAGGGAAACAGAGGCGATACTCCGCTATAGCGGCGGTGATGCCAGAAGGCTTCTGAATGTGCTGGAGATAGTGGTGGATGCCCATTCGGCAGACTCCCCTATCGTCATCGACAATGAATCCGTGACGTCCTCCATCCAGGAGAACATGGCCATCTACGACAAGGATGGCGAGATGCATTACGATATCATATCGGCCTTCATCAAAAGCATCCGGGGCTCAGATCCCAATGCGGCGATTTACTATCTGGCGCGAATGATCGACGGCGGCGAAGATCCGCTTTTCATCGCCAGGAGGCTTTGCCTCAGCGCATCGGAAGACGTTGGCCTGGCAAATCCCAACGCGCTTTTGCTGGCGAACGCCTGTTTCGAGGTGGTGTCCAAAATCGGCATGCCGGAAGGGCGCATTCCCCTGGCGGAAACAACTGTGTATCTGGCGTCATCGCCGAAGAGCAACGGCTCGTATATGGCGATTGAGAAAGCTCTGGCAGAGGTGAAACAGTCCGGCAACCAGCCTGTCCCCCTTGCCATCCGCAACGCCCCCACCTCACTTATGCAGGAACTGGGCTACAGCGACGGCTACAAGTACGCCCACGACTATCCCGGCCACTTTGCCGACATGGAATTCATGCCGGACTCCCTCCGCGGCACCGTCTTTTACGAGCCCCAGCAAAACCGCCACGAAGACGCCCTCCGCGCCTATCTCGAAGCCTGCTGGCCGAAATACTACCACAAGCCGTAAAATGCAACTCGCTGTATATCAGCGAATTGTCGATTTCGCCTGTGGCAGATATGCCACAGGCGATTTTCGTATCTCGTTGTGTGTCAATCATTTCCATTTTACGCAAGACTTTTGTCTGGGAGAAGATGTGTGGTGTCCGGGGAACTCCGTTCCGCTTCGCTCCACTCCGGCCCCTCCCACAATCTACTGCGTCCTGCTACGCAGAACTTGTATCTTGCGGGCCCCTCCCCCTGCCCGTGTCCGGGGGTGGACACGCCTCCGGAATCTACATATCTTCTCCTTGCCGTCTAAAGCCTGCCCTCACTCACAATAACCGATGAGATTCCTGCGTAATACGAGCACGGACCCGTATTGGAATATGGGCTTCGATGAGTACGTGCTGGAGCACGGGCCGTCGGAGCCCGTGTTTTATTTGTGGCGGAATTCCCCGTCGGTTATTATCGGGCTCAACCAGAATCCATATGCGGAGGTGAACCTGCCGTATCTTCAGGAGCACGGGATTGCGCTTGTGAGGCGAATCACCGGAGGAGGTGCCGTGTATCACGATTTGGGCAATCTGAATTACAGTATCGTGGGGCCGTCCAAGTGTTTTGCCGATGATCGCCCCGGCGTGATTGCCGACGCCCTTAAATTTATGGGAGTACCTGCTGAACTCGGCGGGAGAAACGACATTTTTGTCGATGGACGCAAATGCTCCGGATACGCCAAACGGCTCTCGCGCGACCGCATGATGATTCATGGAACACTCATGTTCGACGTGAATCTTGAGGCGCTGGTATCGGCGCTTTCCGCACCGGGAAGCAAAGTCTCCGCCGCCGGAATAGCCTCCGTCCGCTCCCGCGTTGCCAACCTGCGGGAGTACCTGCCGGGCCTCACCATGGAGCAGTTTACAGCCGCCCTTCAGGAGCACCTCGCCGCGGGTGACGGGCCGTTTGAAGAGATCTCTCCCATAGACTCCGCAAAGTTCCGCTCCTGGGAGTGGATCTACGGGCGGTCGCCACAGGCGGAGTTCAGCCGCAGCGTGAAGCTCGCGTGCGGCAGCGTGCAACTGAGCTGGTCGCTCCGTCACGGGCGCCTTAGCGGCGTGCGCTTCGAAGGCGACTTCATCGGCCTGCAGGATCCCACCACACTCGCTGCCCGCCTCGAAGGAGTTCCCTTCACCCGCGAAGCCATCGCACCCCTCCTTCAAGACGCCTCTTCCTTCTTCGACTCCGCCTCCCCCGCCGACATCCTCGCCGCCTTCGACCTACCGTGAAATGCAAGTTACTGACCGTCAAATACTTATACAAATTGAGGTGGGAAAAATTTCCACCTCAATTTGTATAAATTGTTGAAATGTAATGAGTTGCATTTCACGAGCATTCCCCGGAAAGGCTACTTCTTCTCGAGCTTGAAGGTATCCCTATTGATCTTGACGGTGAGTTCGTCTTTGGTGAGCTTGAGGATGTTCCACTTCTTGACGTACCAGTCCGTGCCTTCTTCAAGATCCCTTTTAACGCCCTCCTCGATAAAGTACGATGAAGTCTCATACCACTGAACTGCCTCCATGGTAACTTCATTGTAATCGTAATAGACATACCCGCCGAGGGTGTAATCGGGTTTCATTATCTGAACGTAGGATGCGAACTGTTCCTTGGGAGTAAGGATAAGAACTCCACTGTCAAATGCCCAGGTGCCCTTTTCCTTGTTGCCCACGGTCTTGAGGCCCTGGACTTCATCCATTGTGGAACCGGCCGTCTGGTGGGTGTGCCAGGTGGTGTAGTTCTCTCCGTCGATCTGGATGCGCCAGTTCTGGGGATAGCCCTGGGCGAAGTCATGCTCCACGCCGCCTTCCCAGGTGCCTTTGAGATTTTCTGCGGTAACCTCTAGTCCGTCTCTGCCACCATTGTCGGGATCATCTGAAGGGTCGCAGGATGCAGTAATGAACATTGCGGCAAAAACGCCGGCAAGGAGTAAAAGCTTTTTCATAATTATAATGTATTGATTATATCTTTGAGGAGGGTATTAAAGTCTATCACGCGGTCCGGCTTGGGAGAGTAGCCCAAAATAACCACCACAAGCTCTTTGGAAGGGATGATATAAATCTGCTGCCCGTCGTGGCCGTTGCAGGAGAACGTATCCTCCGGAACGTCAGGCAGAGAGTGGCCCAGATTCAGCCAGAAGAATGCGCCGTAGCGGCCTTCGCTTGCCGATGCCGGGGTAACGGTGTAATCCACCCAGCCCTCCGGGAGGATGCGTTCGCCGTCCACGCAGCCGTCTTCCAGGAACAGCTCGCCGAAGCGGGCGAAATCGCGCGCCGTCACATACAGGTATGACGAGCCCACGGGCGTACCGCTCATATCCGGCTCGAAATGTGCCCCGGAAATGTGCAGGGGCTTGAACAGCCGCTCGCGGATGTAGCCCAGAAACTCGGCGTCCGAGCCGAACTTCCCGCGCAGGTAGCGCATCACGATATTTGTGCTGCCGCTGGAATAATACCAGTAGGTTCCTGGCTCATGCTCGAGGGGTTTGTCCAACGCATACAGCCCCATGTCTTTCTCGCAGTGGAGCATCACATTCACGTCCGAGCGGTTGCCATAGTCTTCGTTCCACTGAAGGCCGCTCTGCATCTGCATTAGGTTGTTCAGGGTAATCGCCGCGCGGCCGTCGCCCTGCCACTGGGGGATATCCATCCGCGCGTTGATATCGACAAGGCTGTCCCGCGCCATTATACCCACGAGGGCATTGGTGAAGCTCTTGCCCATGCTCCAGCTGAGGAGTTGGGTATCAGCTCCGATGCCTTCGCCATAGCGCTCCGCCACGATGCCGCCCTTGTGCAGCACCACGAATGCGAAGGGATGGCCGTTGTATGAGTGCTCATCTACGAAAGCCTTTGCGATAGGCTCCAGACGGGCCGATATGGCCGAATCTCCCTGCTGCAGCACTTCCCCGTACGACGGGCAGGGCTCCAGCGGATACTCTTCCGCCTGCAGCTGTGCGAGCTTCTTCCCGCGAAGGAGCGTAACGCCATATCCGTCCCGGTACGCCGCCACGGACTTGCTCCAGAGGAAACGGCTTGTAACGGTGCGGGCCTGGGCATCCACCTTGTTGCGGGTGAACTTGATGAACGAGAAGTTCAGGTCCAGAGCTTCCACATCGGCCTGCTGCCTTCCGGAAACAAAAACTGCCGATGCCAGGTTCTTCGCGGCGTATCCCGTAATGATCGGCATCAGCGTATTAAGGTAAATGCATCCGCCCAGAACCGCGGCAAGAACCACCGCTCCGGCTATGCGCCATATGTGCTTTGCTTTCATAACTGTATCGAAATTGAACAAATAAACGAAATTCCGCGAACAAAAACAAATTCCTACGCATGGAAACCGAAGGAGTCGAAGAAGTCGGCATAGTAGGTGCTGTGGAGGTCTGTGCCGAAGAGGTCGTAGCCGAAGGTTTCGCGGATTTGTTTGGTGCGGATTCGGACGGGAGTGCCGTACAGACCCTCCAGGGAGCCGATGTTGCCCTGGAACAGGGCGCCGGCGGCCTTCAGGGAGGTGTAGCGTTCACCGTCCAAATATAGGTAGCGTTCCGGATGAGCAAGAACCGGCTGGTAGCCCATGTCCAGGAGGCGCTTGATTTCATCTTCCGGGACGATGTTGCCGATTTTAAGAGGATTGCTGATCGGGAGCTCAATGAGGATGTGGTTCCCCTCCCAGGGCATAAGCCAGCCCTTCCTAAGTGTTTCCGGCCAGGTTTCCGGGATGAGCCGGTACTCCATCGATGGCACAAGTTCCACCCCCACTCCCCTTTCCTTAAGGGCCGACTGCAACGCTTCGCAAGCGCGCGACACCGTATCCGGCGTATTCGCATAAAGTCTTGTGCGGTGAGAGGTGCACACCACCCGCTCGAAGCCCCAGGAGACCTGGCGACGAACAAGCTGTACGGACTCCTCCAGGGAGGCGGACCCGTCGTCGATTCCGGGAAGGACGTGGCAGTGGCAGTCTACTTTCATCGGCCTGTTGATAATTGTCTCAGCAAAGATAGGAATTTAACAGGATTGTTGATAACTTTTTTTTTCTGTTCCGTTTTTTATGAGTATCTTCGCGTTGTCGAAGAAGTGCAGTGACAGTGAAGGATTGACACCAACCATCAAACCTTTATATATTTATGTCAAAACAACAGGAAGCTATCTACGACGCTCGCAGATTGGGGCGTGGTAGGATGCTCACCCTTGGTCTCCAGCACATGTTCGCCATGTTCGGAGCCACGGTGCTTGTCCCGGTTATCACGGGGCTGTCGATGTCGGCCACTCTGCTTTTCGCAGGCTTTGGCACATTACTTTTCCACTTGCTCACGAAGATGAAGGTCCCGGCATTCCTGGGTTCGTCCTTCGCTTTTCTCGGCGGCTACGCAGCGGTAGTGTCGATGGGAGAAGCCCAGGGACTCAGCGCCACAGCGTCATTGCCTTATGCCTGCATCGGAGTTTTCTCGGCAGGCATTATTTATTTCATCCTGGCGGGGCTCTTCGCGGCATTCGGAGCCAAGAAGGTGATGAGGTTCTTCCCTCCCATCGTCACGGGTCCCATCATCATCGCCATCGGCCTCACCCTCAGCGGCAGCGCCATCGGCAACTGCAACCAGAACTGGTGGATTGCCCTGCTGGCCATTGCGATTATCGTGGTGTGCAACATCTGGGGCAAGAAAATGATCAAGATCATCCCTATCCTTCTGGGTGTGCTGGGCTCGTACCTCGTGGCAGCCATCTTCGGCCTGTGCGACTTCACACCCGTCAAAGAAGCAGCCTGGCTGGGCGTTCCCTTCCAGTGGGAGAACACCGCTTTCCACGTATTCAAGAACCCCAACTGGGGGCTCATCATATCGGCAGTCATCGCCATCGTCCCCATATCGCTTGCGACGATGATGGAACACATCGGCGACATGTGCGCCATATCTTCCACCACAGGTGTCAACTACCTGGAGGATCCCGGCCTGCACCGTACCCTGATGGGCGACGGCCTGGCAACGATGGTTGCGTCGCTTTTCGGCGCTCCCGCCAACACCACTTACGGAGAAAACACCGGTGTGCTGAATTTGACAAAGGTGTACGACCCGCGCGTTATCAGGATTGCTGCGGTCTTCGCCATCATCCTGAGCTTCTGCCCCAAGTTCTCGGCCCTCATCAGCTGCATGCCTGCCGCAACCATCGGCGGTGTGTCCCTGGTGCTCTACGGTATGATTTCGGCCGTGGGCGTGCGTAATATCGTGGAGAATCAGGTGGACTTCAAGAAGAGCCGCAACGTCATCGTGATGGCCCTCATCCTGGTTCTCGCCATCGGCATCAAGTATGGCGCAAACGACGCCATCTCCATCGGCTTCACCTCCCTCAGCGGCCTTGCGGTCGCAGCCCTTGTGGGTGTGATTCTCAACGCGGTTCTCCCCGGGAAGGACTACGAGTTCGGCGCAAACCCGGAGGCCGACAAGGCGGTGAACTTCGAGATAAACCCTTCGCTTCGAAAGTAAAATAACACCCGGCCCCTGTAAAGGCCGGGTGCATCATTAATAATCAACCATAAACTACGCTTTATGTTTAAAAAAACTATTCTCGCCGTTGCCGTTGCAACGCTTGCCTTCGCCACCGTGGCAAAGGCCCAGACCAACCTCCAGATGTTCTACGACCTTGGCCGTGGATACGCTACTACCACCCTTGAGGGCTTCTATGCCGATGATTGGGGCGACACGTTCTTCTTCTTCGATCACTACTATGCCACAAAGGCCGACCGTGAAAACACGGGAGCCGGTTCCGCCATCAACGGAAGCTACTTCGAGATCGAGCGTAATCTGAATTTCTGGAAGAATTCCCCTCTTGCCGATCTAAGCCTCCACGTGGAGTACGACGGCGCCACCTGGGGAGCAGGTGTAGCCTGCATCGGCGTGAATTACTTCATGCATTCCGCAGATTTCAAAAACATCTATAATGTAGCCCTGATGTACGACCATCACATCGGATACGGCTCCGCATCGCTTCCCCTCAAACTCACGGGCGTATGGGGCATGCAGGACATCTTCGGTGTGGAAGGCCTCCGCTTCAGCGGCTTCATCGATATCTGGGGCCTGGACAGCCAGTTCATTAATCCGGACGACGTTCTTCATCCCTACGAGACCAAGTTCTCCATCCTCTCCGAGCCTCAGCTCTGGTACAATGTGGGCAAACTCTTCGGCGTTGACAACCTCCACGTCGGCGGCGAGGTAGAACTCTCCGTGAACTTTGCCGGTCACTACGGATTCATGTGCAATCCCTGCATCGGCACAAAGTGGATCTTCTAAGGGAGGGATAGACAATGAAGCCTTTCTTTGAAAAGCTCTTCGGGTTCGACAGCTCGAAGAACAGCGTGCGTACTGAAATTCTCGCAGGCCTTACCACTTTCCTCACGATGGCCTATATCCTGGCCGTCAACCCCGGAATCTTCAGCGCCCTTGACATGCCCGGCGGCGCGGTGTTCACAGCTACCGCACTCGCAGCCATCGTAGGTACCCTTGTGATGGCCCTGTTCGCCAAGAAGCCTTTCGCCCTGGCTCCCGGTATGGGCCTGAACGCCTTCTTCGTATTCACGGTGTGCCTGGGGATGGGCCACAGCTGGCAGTTCGCCCTCACGGCCGTCCTGCTGGAAGGTTTGCTCTTCATCATCCTCACCGTGACGAAGGTGCGCAGCTGGCTCCTGAACGCCATTCCCGGTACGCTGAAGAAAGCGATCGGCGCCGGTATCGGCCTGTTCATCGCCTTCATCGGCCTGCAGGGCGCCGGCATCATCGTGGACAATCCCGCTACGCTGGTGGGCCTGGGCAAGATCACCCAGGGGACTGCGCTGCTGGGCCTGATCGGCCTCTTCATCACCGCGGCCCTCGTGATGGCCAAGGTGCGCGGCGGTATCCTTTGGGGTATCCTCGCCACCACCGCCCTGGGCCTGCTGATCAAGGATCCCGCTACCGGTGAAGCCATCACGAAGCTCAACGGCGTGGTTTCCGCGCCCGCGAGCATCGCGCCCATCGCCTTCAAGTTCGAGTGGGGGAGCATCCTCAGCTGGGATATGCTGGCCGTGGTGTTCACCTTCCTGTTCATCGATATGTTCGACTCGATGGGCAC
>JAEEGJ010031898.1_pt1 | contig 10161 bp, 10 predicted proteins | sample 8958761 | NCBI WGS metagenome assembly JAEEGJ01 (sample SAMN16246546, study PRJNA631951) | gut metagenome | biome: gut microbiome; feature: rumen; material: RS-attached | host: Bos | place: Iran: Karaj | collected 2018-10 | reverse complement strand
ATGTGGCCTTTTTCCGTGAGGATTTCCACGCCGGTGCCGGGGAGCGGGAGCGGGTCGATGCCGCCGACGGACCGGAAGGAGATCAGGCCCTGCGGCATGATGCTGACGACCTGGAATCCGATCTCGTCGTAGTGGCCGGACAGCATGAACTGGAACTTCGCGTCGGGATTGAGGCGGGCGATGGTGTTGCCGAGCACGTCCGTGCGGATGTCGTGGGCAAACGGTTTGAGGTAGTCGCGGTAGACCTTTGCCTGTTCGAATTCGAATCCGGAGGGGCCGCAGGTCATCAGGAGTTCTTCGAGAAACTTTTTCGCTTTTGCGTCGATCATGGTTTGGTATCTCCAAAAATGTGGGGTTGATTGTGTCTGTTTTCAGGGGGAACGAAGGGTCATTTCCCGTCCAGCGGTTCGCCGAGCTCGGAGTATTCGCGCGCCTCGCCCTCGGGTTTGCCGTTGCGGAAGAAGCATTCGCTGGAGATCATGCCGTTCTCGTGGAAATTGCGCGTGAGGCCGTGCAGGATGGTCTCGCCTTCGTCGCCGACCTTGAATTCATGGTAGTTCCTGAGCCCGCCGTTTCGGGAATAGCGTTCGACATCCGCCTGAACGCCGAACTCCTTCGCGAGCTCTTCGTAGATCTCCTCGGCCCGGTCCAGGTCGTTTTTCAGCAGGCAGGTGCGGAGCTCGGTGGCGACGGCAAGGCCTCTCGACGGAGGAAGGTCGAGCGCGAGGAACGCCGCGCGGTTGATCGAATCGGCGGTGCCGGGCCCGCTCCCCGAACCTTTCTTGCTCTGGTGGAAGAAATAGGCCACGGTGAGCACGGAGGACGGGCTTTCCGGCAGGTACTTCGTAAAGAGGCGTTCCATCGGCGTTCCCTTCACCTCCACCTGATGGCGTTCGCCGTCTTCGTCCTCGATCAGCTCCAGGCACACGCCGTTCGCGATGAATCCGCGCTGGAACCGTGCGGGCGTCACGGACGAGCATGCGGAAACGAGCACGGGAAGGACAAACGAAAGGAACAGTACGGTCAAGCGTTGGGGCATGATGGATTCTCCATGGATTTCAGGCTTTTTTCTTTTCAAAAATTAATGTATCACGCGCAGGCGGAATTTTCAAGCGGAAAAGTCCCGTCCCCGGCAAAAGAATGCGTCGGACAGCCTATTTCGCGGCCGGGGAGGGCTTCCAGTAACTGTTGAAGATCGTCCGCAGGGACGCCTTCTGCGCGTTGTTCTCCGGGGTGAGGCAGTGGCGGACAGGGTAGAACGCCGAGCCGGAAACTTCGTTCCGCAGCGTCAGGTACAGGATCTGGTTGGAGAGCTCGGACGGCGATTCCATGCCGGCGGCCACGCCCGCCTGGTACACGCCGACGCCGATATACAGCTTCACCTTCGTCCCGCGCACCTGGTCGGACCACCAGTTCACGATCCCGGCGAACGGAGCCCTGCCGTTCGCGAATCCCCAGTTGACCTGCGGGATCACGAAGTCGATCCACGAGTTCTTCACCCATTTGCGGACGTCGATGTAGGACTGCGTGTAGGCCTCCACCCCCTTCGTGGTCGGACTGCCTTCCGGCATGGCGTCCGTTTTGTTCGCCCAGATGCCGACCGGACTGACGCCGAACGGGATGGACGTGCCGTTCAGGCGGTTGAACGCGCGGACGGTGCCGGCGACGGAGCGCACCATGAGCTCGGTGTTGGCGCGTCTCCAGTCGCCAAGGGTCTGGCCTTTCCGGGCAAATTTGCGGTACGTGGCGGCGTCACATGCCGTGTCGCATCCGTCCGGGTAGAAATAATCGTCGAACACGATGCCGTCGGGCCGGTAGCGCATCAGGATCTCGCGGACCGTGTCGACGATATGCGTCACGACCTCGGACCGGCCGGGATCCAGGAAGAACACGGCGTTGTTCGTTTTGGTGTTGTTCCAGCGTGCCACGAGTCCCGGATTCCTGCGGGCGAAATTCCCCGCGGAAAGCGTTTTGAGGTACGTGGACGCCGCGTTCATGTTGGTCTGGCCGACGCGGTACGGGTTCAGCCAGGCGTAGAACTTCAAGCCGCGCCGGTGCGCCTCCGCGATCATGAACGCCATCGGATCGAACCCGCCGTCAAGCGCCTTGCCCTCCTCCCCGGTCAGCCAGCGCGACCACGGGTTGATGGACGACTTGTAGAAGGCGTCGCAGTTCGGCCGCACCTGGAACATGATGGTATTGAAGCCGAGTGCGGCGATCTTCGCGGCGAGCGAACGGAAGGACGCCTGAAACTCCGCCGCGGTCGTCTGTTTCGCGAAATCCAGATTGTACGCCGTCGAAACCCATACGCCGCGGAATTCGTTCGGCTTGGCCGTGTACGACGCGGGCAGCAGGATGGGGCCGCCGCCGAACAGACCGTTCATCGGGATGATGCTGCCGGAGGCGTCACGCAGCACCCTCGACGAACCGGCGGGAATCGAAGTCGTCTTTGCAGTGTTGGTCGCGGCGGATGTCGTGGTTTGAGCGGATGCCGTGCCGGTCATCGGTTGAGCGGACGACGTTGCGGCGGACTGCGTCGCGGTCGTTTTTGCAGAGGAAGCGGAGGTCTTTGCCGTGGATGCCGCCGAAGCCGGTTTCTGCTGCGCGGACTGCGTTGTCGCGGGCTTGGAAACCGTCTGTTTCTGCGCGGGCGGCGGATCGTCCGCGGCGGGCGGCGGGATCGGATGCGGCAGCGCCAGGTTCGCGGTTTGGGCGGCGAGGCAGACGCAGAGGGAGAAGGCCAGGAGCAGCAGCGGCAGAAAGAACGCGCGGGATCCGTTCAACGGAAACCGGAGGCGGTGCAAGGTTCTGCCGACGCGCGTTTCCATGTCTCACGCTCCCGGGAACGTGCGGATGGGCTTCGGATCGACGAAGACCGCGGGCCGCAGATAAATGAGCTCGGTGGGCGGCATGTCGCAGACGCCGGGCGGGATGGACGCCAGAACTGCGGCGTTCACGTGCGGAGAGAGGACAACGGGGAGCGCCGGATCGAAGAGGCGGACGGCCTCCAGGTCGTTCGGGCTTGCCGTGAACGTGTCGTAGGAACCGCGCAGGGCGGCGAGCTTGTCCGGCGTTTCCAGCACGCCCTGCCACCCGTCCGGGATCCAGAACGCGCCGCTGCGCTTCAGGCCGAAGCCGAGCAGTTCGTGCTTGCGGCCGTCGTACAGCACCAGCACGCGGTCGCCGAACGGCGTTTCGCCCTCGAATCCGCAGGCGGACGGGATCCCGCGCACGAATTGATCCTTGCCGTGGGCCGCGCCGAGCACGAATGCCGCCGCCACGCGAAGCGCGGTGAAGGAGCCCGGCCCGGTCCCGACCGTCCAGCTCCCGATATCGTCGTAGGTGAGTCCGGCATTCTTCAGCGCATCGCCCACGAGGACCGGGAGCGAGGAGGAGTCGCGTCCGGGCAGATCGACCTGGAACGACGCAAGCGTCCGTCCGTCGCCGTCCACGGCGGCAAACGAGAGTTCGCCGCAGGAAAAATCCAAAGCCGCGTTCAGCATGGGTCAGCTTTCCTTTCCGAACGTCAGCACGAGTTCCGCGCCGGATTTCCGCAGCTGGCGGTTTGCCCAGCGGGCGAATTCGCGGAGCGCGGGCAGGTCCCAATGCGGCAGGTCCTTCTTGCGGCCGCGGTCGAGGTGGCCGGCGCGCCGGCAGAAATGTCCGCCTCCGACCGCCACGGCGAAGACGTCGCCTTCCTTCGCGGAAGACAGACGGGCGCGGACCCATTTCTTCAGGTAGTTTTCGGTGGCCTGGGCGCAGGCGCAATCGGCGCATTCGGCGCGCAGGTCCAGCACGTCGGCAAACTTGCTGTCCGCAGGGGCTTCCTCGCCCCACTGAAGCGACCAGGTGATGTTCCAGTTACGGCCGAACGGCGGCGGCGTGTCCGGCGACGACGGCGCGAACACGTACAGGCTCCACGTACAGATCAGGTCGCCGCCTTCCGCGCGGACGATGAACTTGGAAACGCCGTCGCCGATACGGGCGGCATTGGCCCAGCGCCAGATGTCCTTGCCGGTCTCGAACCGCACGACGCGGCCACCGGCGAGGCGGAAGATGATCGCGAGCGGAGGCGTCGCGCCCTTGTAAAGTTCAGCATTGGAGGAAGCATCGAACGCCTTCATCTCCGGTTCCTTCACGATCCCTTCGGCGGAGGGCGTCTTCACAATGGAATACGTCTCGATCGCGCCATGGAACCGCAGGCCGCCCGCGGTCAGGCTGCGGAGCTCGAACGCGTGCGGCAGTTCGAATCCGGTCTGAACGGCAAGCGAGGCGGCGTCCAGCTTGTAGTGATGCGTGATCGTCATCGGGATGCCGAACGGGATGCGGCTCTCGCAGTCGAACGAGACTTCCGCGCCGTCGTCGGAGTGGTGCGGACGGCGGAGTCCGGCAAGCGCCATGGATTCCGGGTATTCTCCGGGGACGGCCTCCAGCGAGGTCACGGCCAGGCCGTCGAACGGGGTCAGCGTGAAGAGTCCGGCGGCGGGCTTGTCGAGCTCGAACCCGACGCCTTCGCCGCCGAGCCGCCAGAGCCCGTCGGGCGTCTGTTCAAATTGACGGTAGTTCATCCGATCACCTTCACGAGTTCGTCCACGGGTTTCACGTTGCGCGGACGGCAGGCGTTTTCCCTGCCGAATCCGAGCGGTGAGATCGCTACGGACCGCCACGGCGCGGCGATCCCCGCGGCGGCATCCACCTGGGCGCGGTCGTAGCAGCAGATCCAGCAGGTGCCGAGCCCTTCCGCCGTCGCCGCAAGCACGAAATGCTCCATCACGATCGACGCGTCGACGTCGACGATGGACCCGCCGTCGGGGCGCTCCCACGCGGCGGAGGCGTTTCCGGCAAGCACGGCCACGATCGGCGCTTCTCTCAGCCACGGGAAGAACGTGACCTTGTCGCAGATCTTCGCGCGGATCGCGGCGTCGCGGAACAGAAACAGCTGGAACGGCTGGCGGTTGCAGGCGGTGGGGGCGAGCTGGACGGCGCGCGAAATCTTCGCGATGGCTTCGTCCGGGACGTTTTTGTCAAGATAGCCGCGGACACTGCGCCGGGCTTCGATCACATCGTAAAATTCCATGAAAACCTCCAAAAGCAAATCGGTTTCGATTCAAAACGGAACAGCGCAAAAACGCTTTATCTTACTATACAGGCGGAGCGCTTTTTTTCAACCGGAAACCGGTGTTTTTCAGAGAAGAAAGTCGGGAAGCTCTTTTGCGCATTGCCGCAGCAGGGCGTCGCGGTCGCGCCAGTCCGGGCACAACTCGTCCATTTTCTGCTTGAAGCGTTCGGAGTGGTTCATCTCGAACTTGTGGCAGAGTTCGTGCAGGATCACGTAGTCCACGACGTCGGGCGGGAACAGGATCAGCATGGTGTTCAGCGTGACTTTCCCCGTGTGGGAGCAGCTCCCCCAGCGCGATCTCTGCGGATGCACCAGCACGCGGAAGTCCGGCAGGTTCAGCGGCGCGGCAAGCGCGCGGATGCGGCTTTTCAGCACGGGGTCGGCGAGCTGCGTCAGGATTTCCAGAAACGCGCGGGCGAACGCCTTCGCATCGGCGGGATCGCCCCGCATCGTGATCTGGTTGAACAGCGGATCGAACCAGCAGCGGACCTCCTCCGCGCCGGGCGTCTCCTCCACGGCGATTTGCAGATGCTCCCCGGTCAGGCGGAGTTCAAGTCCCGACGGAATCCGACGGGGCACATCCGGTCCGCGCGGCATCACGCCGGGTTCGGGCGCCAGACGGCGGATCGTCTCGGCAAGCCAGGTGGCCTTGCTCTCGGCGAACGCCTTTGCGGACGCCACGGACCGCCGTTTCGGGATCACGAGATGGACGGAAAACGGATGCGGGCAGACGCGCAGAAAGAAGCGTTTCGCCTTCAGCGACCGGCGGACGGCACAGCAGACGGGCGGCATTCCGTCCGGCAGATCGAGCATGATGTATTCGGGGTCCGGCTGCATGTGGTCCTTTCTGAAAAAAACGACAAGGCGAGGTTAAAAACCGCCTATTGCAACCATTTGAAGAATTCGACCAGAAGAAGGAACAAAACGACCAGGACGAGCACGATGAAGTTCATCCACCCGAAGGTGATGTTCCTCCAGAATTTCCACCAGTAGTCCTTATCTTTCTTTTCGTAAAGCAGATAAAGATACTTGTCGTCCTCGTGCTTTTCTTCGTCTTTCTTCATGAAACATTCTCCGTGCGCGAGCATAAGCCGCGCACTTTTTCAGTGGAGACTTTGTCTCCCCGTGTCCGAGCGGAGCCGGACACTGCAAGCAGTGCTGTCACAGTGCTCTGCTCCGCGAGAGCACAAACCTCAGTGGAGGCTCTGCTTCCCGTGGCGGTAGGCGGCGTAGGCGAGCGCGGAGCAGACCTCGGCCGAGGTGCGTCCGAAGACGGCGATGGACTTGGGAAGCAGGCTGGACGCCGTGAATCCGGGCAGGCTGTTGCCCTCGAGCATGAAGACGGCCTTGTCGGAATCGCGCACGATCACGTCGATGCGGATGAGCGTGGTGTTGCCGACGGCCTGGGCGAACTTCAGGGCGGCGGCGGCGATCTCCTTCTGGACGGCCTGGTCGATGGTGGCCGGCGGGCAGAAGTATTTGGTCTCGCCCTGCGCGTGGGTGTACTTCGCGTCGTAGTCGTAGAGGGTGCCGGGATGCTGGATCTCGACCACGGGATAGACTTCGCCGAGCACGACGCCGACCGTGGCCTCGGTTCCGGCGATGAACTCCTCGACGAGCACGCGGGCATCGTATTTCAGCGCGTTGCCGATCGCGTACTTCCATTCGGATTCGTCGCGTACGAGCGAAAGCCCGAACGTGGAGCCCTCGGAATTGGGCTTTACGATGAGCGGCAGGTTCATCCCGGCGGGGATCTCCGCCTCCGGGTCCTCGATCACGGCGTAGGCGGCGTTGCGGATGCCCGCCTGGTCCATCACGCGCTTCGAGGCGAACTTGTCCATTACGATACGGCAGGCTTCGGCAGAACCGCCGACGAACGGGATCCCGGCCTGTTCCATGAGCGCCTGGATCGTGCCGTCCTCGCCGAATCCGCCGTGGAGCACGGGGTAGACGACGTCGGCCGCGCGCATCCGGTCGGTGATCTCCGGTTTCGTGATGTCGTACGTGTCGACGTTGTGTCCGGCGTCGCGGAGCGCTTTCGCCACGTTCGCCGCGGACTGAAGCGAGATTTCACGTTCGGAACTGGCTCCGCCCATGAGGACGAGGATGTCGAGGGGAGTCTGCTGGCACATGGCCGCCGCCTGTTCTTTCATGTTGATCGATTTGACCTCGGGTTGAAGGATGATGTTGGAATGCCGGAAAACCGCGCTTCGCATCGCGCGGATGAGTTCGTAGCAGTCGTGGCCGGAATGTTCCAGGAGCTCCTGCGAGGGGGACGCGTCGCGCACGATCCAGTTCGCGTGAAGCGGCGACACCACGAACGCGCCCGAGCGCTTGCCCTTCATCCCGGCAGACTCCAGCAGACGGCCCGCATAGAGTTCGGGCGCGGGGTTGCGGAAGATCGAACCGGCGCTGCGGCCCTGGGGGGACTGGCGGCGGCGTTCGCGTTCCGCGTCCATGGCGGCCTGTTCCGCGGCGGGATCGACCGGACGGAACTTAAACCGGGCGGACATGACCATGATGTTGTCCGGAATGCCGGAATCGCGGTAGCGCCAGAAGTAGGCGTTCTTCGGGACGACGGACACGGACGCGGTTTCGAGGTCGAGAAGCGTCATGTCCAGCAGGAAATCGGAGATGGTCTGGCCGTTTGCTCCGGCGTTCATGTGGAGTCCGCCGCCGATGGAGCCGGGGATGCCGCAGAGGCCCGCCGCGCCGCCGAAGCCGTGCCTCAGAGCCTCGTTCAGGACGGCGGCAAGTTTCGCGCCGGCGCCGGCAGTGCAGACGCCGTCGTCCGTGCAGGCGATCTCCGCCAGGACGCCGGACGGTTTGAGGTAAATGGTCCCGTCGGTCGGTTCGTCGGAACCGACCAGGTTCGTGCCCGCGCCGAGGGGACGCGCCGTCCAGCCGGCGCTGAGGACGAAGCGCAGGAATTCAAGCGTCTCGCCCGGATCGGTGACGCAGGCATACAGGAATGTGCCGGATCCCGCGCCGAGGGACGTGTTCTCGGCCCAGACAGCGTCCGGGACGAGCGCAATGCCGGGAAACGCCGCGGCGGCTCCGGCGATCAGTTCACTTTTTGTAAACTTTCCTGGGATCAAAGACACGTTCTCCAACGACTTCCAGTGTGTCGCCCGCGACTTTGCGGAAGAAGCAGGTGTGGTAGCCTTCGTGACAGGCGGCGCCGCCGACCTGTTCGACCTTGAAAATCACGGTGTCGGCGTCGCAGTCCACCAGGATCTCCTTCACGATCTGCACGTTGCCGGACTCCTCGCCCTTGTGCCAGAGCTTGGAGCGGGAACGGGACCAGTAGACGCCGTGTCCGGTTCTGAGGGTTTCCTTCCAGGACTCCTCGTTGATGTAGGCGAGCATGAGGACCTCGCCGGTCTTCCAGTCCTGGGCGATGGCGGGGATGAGGCCGCCGCTTTTCTTGAAATCAAGTTCGATCATGGCGAATCAGTCCAAAGGATGCGTGGTCGGATCACTGTTTGTCAGCGGGGACGGCGGCGGGAACGGTTGTGCCCGTGCCGATGACCTTCACGTCCTGCTTGTCGCCGGAAACATTTTCCTGCGGGAGCGAGGGAACGGTGGCATCGCCGGCCTCGGCGGTCTCGGCGTCCTCAAGGATTTCGGTCTCGATATCCTTTTCAGCGGCTTCGTCGGCTTCGCCGTCGGAGGCGGAAGCGGCGGGAGCGGAGAAATCGCACTCGTCGGCGGTCTTCAGGATCAGCGCGTAGTTGCGGACTTCCTCGGCCGGAGCGTGGCCGACGAAGCGGACCGGGTCGCCGGGAATGGTCTTGCGGAGACGTTCAACGTCCGCGGCCAGACGGTTGCCGTCGGCGTCGAACCAGATGAACTGGTAGCCGAATTCATATTCGATGTCGCCGCAGAACGCCCACTTCAGGGCGGAGAGCTCGGCGGTCTTGCCGAAGACGCGCACGGCCAGATAGCCGCTTTCGTTGATCTCGGTTTCGATGTCATGGCGCGCGTCGTCCGCCTTATCCGCGTCGCGGAGCGTGAAGATCTTCGCGGCGTCCGGGGAGACATAGACGATGCCGGGCTGGACGTCCGTTTCTCCGGCGACCTCGATCTTGACGCGTTCATCGGTCGAAACGGGTGTCGAGGCGCATGCCGAAACGATCAGGAGGCTTGCGGCCGCGGTCAGAAGAGTGAACAGTTTCATGATGGTTGCCTTTCGGGTTTTATTCAAAAAAACTTGTTTGTTTTGCATTGCGTTGTGTAATTTACACCGCGTGCGCGATGTTTTCAAGCCTCGATGTCACATTTTTTGCCGACATACACCTGGCGCGGGCGCACGATGCGGGTGCTGTGGCCGATCATTTCGCGCCAGTGGGCGATCCAGCCGGGGAGGCGCGCCAGCGCGAACATCACGGTGAACATCTTCTCCGGGATGCCGAGCGCGCGGTAGAGGATGCCGGAGTAGAAGTCGACGTTCGGGTAGAGGTTGCGGGAGACGAAATAGTCGTCGCTGAGGGCGGCCTTTTCGACTTCGAACGCCACCTGGAGCAGCGGATCGGTCACATGCCGTTTCGAGAAATAGCGTTCGCACTCCGCCTTGATGATCCTGGCGCGCGGGTCGAACGTCTTGTAGACGCGGTGGCCGAAGCCCATGAGGCGTTCCGGGTTGTTGCGGTCCTTCACGCGGTCGAAGAACTTCCTCACGTCGCCGTCGCGTTCGATGCGGCGGAACATTTCGATGACTTCCTGGTTGGCGCCGCCGTGAAGCGGGCCGGAGAGCGCGGACACGCCCGCGGAGATCGTGGCGTACAGGTTCGCCTGCGTGCTGCCGATGGTGCGGACGGTCGTGGTGGAGCAGTTCTGCTCGTGGTCGGCGTGGAGGATCAGCAGCACGTTCAGCACGCGCACCGCCTCTTCGGAGATCTCGTACGGGGCGACCGGCGAATCGAACATCATGTTCAGGAAGTTCGCGCAGTAGGAGAGGTCGTAGCGCGGATACACGACCGGCTCGCCGATGCTCTTCTTGTAGGCGAAGGCGGCCATCGTGCGGCCCGTGGAGATCAGGC
>JAEEGJ010031893.1_pt1 | contig 10162 bp, 11 predicted proteins | sample 8958761 | NCBI WGS metagenome assembly JAEEGJ01 (sample SAMN16246546, study PRJNA631951) | gut metagenome | biome: gut microbiome; feature: rumen; material: RS-attached | host: Bos | place: Iran: Karaj | collected 2018-10 | reverse complement strand
ACCGGGTACGAAGACCAAAGGCCGGATAAGCATGTAGAAAGCCACCTGGTGCGTTGTTTGGACGGCGGTTCGAGTCCGCCCACCTCCACCTGATTGTTCCCTCCTTCCGAGATTTCGGACGGAGGGAACGTTTTTCTACCCTTTGTGATATATGCGCTTTATCTCTTCCGGAGAAAAAGCCCGGTAACGCGCCTGCCAATAAGCGGACTTCTCCTCCTCGAACGCCTCCCGATCGATCTCAGATTCCTTTCCCATCCGATGAAGAATGACATTGTTGCCATCCCCCATATGCTCGGCCCAGGTCAATTCAGCGAACGGAGAATCCTGACGCTGCCCGATATGATGCAATTCGTAGGGATCCCCGTTCCGGTCGCGGGGAGGAAAGCCTTCCCCGATCAGATCGGCATTGTTGTATTCCGCCCACCTGTCGTAGTCGGCCAATTTATTTCGAAGCCATGTGTTGCGGCGGATGCTGTAGTCCGACCAGTCGATATCCTGCCGGATCAGCGCCGGCCTTCCTCCGATCCGCGCTTCCTTCAGCCCCGCCCGGCGGTAAATCTCCGCCTCTTCGGGGGACTGGATGGCATTCAGGATAGAATCGGACCACTCTTTTGCACACATTGCATCTATAATGACCGTTGTTTGACAAGTTCAATCATTTCACGTCCGTAATCCTCATTTCTTTCTCTCTCCGGATCCTGTACGACCTGCAACGCATCCAGGATCTGGGAACGCACCCCTCTATCAATCAGCTCAAGGGCCACTTCAGTTTCTTCCGCGTCAAACAACTCATTGGACTGCTCCAAAATGACCCGACGTAGTTTTTTCTCCAGATTGTATATTGGCTCCGGATTCCGGGAATCCCGCATGATCACCGATCCTCTGATCAGGATTGATTTCTTGAGGATAACAGCCAATTCTTCCTCTGATATTGTCTTTTTCATTGAACGGCTAGAAAATGACTGGAATACTCTTGGTCAAGCAGAAGACCGCAAAACCAATCAATACAAGCCGGACAATAAAACCGAGAAACATGGGCATCGGAATTAAAAACGGACGACATATTACCCAAGTGAGGCCGGATGCGGATTTTCCGGCGTAAATCAAAGCCGCAAGGAGTTCCAGCAGTAGTACTACCCCTATGATAAATAAAGCAATCATTTCCTTTTTATTCTTCGTTCATTTCCGTTTTTTTCATTTTGCGCTTTTTAACCACTTTGGCTGCGCCATAAGCGATGCCCGCACCCACAACAGGGGCGGCGAGCAGGACTCCTAATCCTCCAACCATGGTTCCCCCAATTACTCCCAACGCATAGGTAATCGCAGATGCAGACGTGCCACCCGCCACACCTGCCAGTGTCGCACCGGCTCCAGCGGCTCCCGCTGCGGCACCGCCCATAGCCCAAGCTCCGCTATGGTCTTTTTCTGGTTTTTGATGTTTACTCATAATCTTTATCCTTTTTCGTTAACAAAACAACTAGTCTTTATACTTCGGATCTATTTCCACCTCAGGTCCTTCAGGGGTCATCTTGTATTTCACTTTCGAACCTTTATGTATTCCGTATATCCCCAATGCGAAACAGCACAAAATGGCCAATTCGCTTGCGGTCAGAGTTATTCCGGCAGAGACACCCCCAATAGAAGCGCCACCCGTAAAAGGAACAGCCGCCAAAGAAGCAACAATGATAGCGAGCCCGCCTATATTAGCCGCCTTCGCGGTTTTTGCCTTACTCACCATTTTCTCAGCCATCTCACCCTTCACGATGATTTTGTCCTCTTTTGCCGCAAAGGCGGCCTTCAATTCTTCTTCCGTTCTTACTGTTTTCATAATTAATTGTATTTCAAATGGTTTCTCTTCTCTTCTTCAAAACAATATCCTTCAATCTCTCAAGCAACCCCTCTTGCTTAGGTCTGAATTGATGGCCGCAAGAAGGACAGGTTACAGGGCAAGACCTGACCGTCGCACCCTCTTCGATATCAGGCGCCTTGAACTTGTGCCCACATTTGGGACAATGGACAGTAATGAAGCCACGCAACATATCAAATATGCTCTTTTGTGATTGTTATTTCAACTATACAAAATTAGTCGCCCGATCACCCCCAATCAAGTTCATTTCCGGGTCATATGGAAGCAACTGGACGGACTGTGGACAGACATTCGGGATATATTGTTAAATTTGTATGGAGATGAGACGGCTGTTGTTTCCCATATTCCTTTGCCTTCTGGGCGGTGCCTGCGGGCGGCTGCCTGATGCATGGCGTATGGCGGCGCCGGAGATTCTCGGAATCGAGGCCACGGAGATCACGGAGACGGAGGCCACGCTGGTCGCCCGGGTTCAGGGTCGAGGGAGAATGGCCGGGGCGGGATTCGTCTATGCGAAGGCTGCAGACGGGGCGGAAGCCGTCTCCGATGCTGCAGTCGCCCTGCCCGGAACGGGGACGATGAGTGCCGGCGCGACAATGGACGGCGAAACCTTCACCGCCCGCATCAGCGGGCTGGAAGACGGCGCCACCTACGTCTTTGAGGCCTATGCCGACAACGGCGCGGGCCTGCAATGCCGCTCCGAGGCCCGGCTGTTCCGGACGAAAGCCTTCCCTGTCCCCGATGACCCGAACGAACCGGATGGACCGGATACGCCCGACCAACCGGACAACCCCGACCCGGACAACCCCGATCAACCGGAAATCCCCAGCTACATCGACATCCCCGACGACCATTTCCGAGCCTGGGTCCTCTGGAACTACGATACGGACAAGGACGGCCGCCTCTGCGCGCAGGAAGCTAGACTCATCGAAATCATCGAACTCAACACCGACGAAACGGCCTCCCTGGAGGGCATCCATCATTTCCCGAACCTCCACAAGATCCACGCGGAAGGCAGTCTGACGGACGGCGAGCCCCGGGGGCAGCTGAGCACTCTCGACCTCAGTGGCAATCCCCTGCTGACCATGCTCTACTTGCCACACAACCGCATCACGACCCTCGATCCCAGTCCCGCCCCCCTTCTGACCCGTCTGGAGATGCCCCACAACCTGCTGGAGTCCATCGACCTGTCTCAACTCAAGCAGATCAGCCTCCTCAGCCTGGCAGCCAACCGGCTCGTCACGCTCGACGTACGGGGGCTTCACCAGCTGGATGAACTTCATTGCGACGAGAACCCCCTGACCGAACTGCAACTAAACAACGCAAACCTGCGTTACCTCAACTGCGCCGGGACCCAGCTATCCCTACTCGATCTCAGGAAATGCCCGAAATTGAACGACTTGGACTGCACCGACTGCCCCCGGTTGGAGCGCATCCTGCTCCAGAAAGGACAGACTATCGGCGTAATCCGAAAAGATGACCACACACAACTTTCCTATGAATAAATCCCCCGAATTCCAATTCCTGATCCAGGAAGTCTCCAGGCAGTACGGAGGCCGGCTCGAAACGACGACCGATTTCGACGCCCTCGCCGACAGCATCGAGGTCCGGACCGGCGAAAGGATCTCTCCCTCAACCTTGAAGCGCATCTGGGGCTATGTCCGTCTCAACCCCCGCCAGCGCATGTCCACGCTTGACATCCTGTCGCGCTTTGCCGGCCGGAAGGACTACCGCGCCCTGTGCATCGAGCTTCAGGAGACTTCCAATTATTTCACCGAAGAGAGCCTCCGCACGCGGGACCTGAGCGCCGGAACCCGGCTCAGCCTGAGCTGGATGCCCGACCGGAAAGTCCGCATCCGCTATCTCGGAGAGTATGCCTTCGAAGTGGAAGACCCGGGGACATCGAAACTCCGCGCCGGCGACAAGATCCATAGCGCCGGGTTCCTCCTGGGCCAGCCCCTTTACCTGGACATCGAAAGGGACGGGGAAACGATGCCGCCGTACGTCGCAGGCCGCGCCAAGGGCCTGACCGCCATCCAAATCCTGGACGATTAAGCCTGCGTCATCATGAGAGCCCCGCGCTTACTGACCGTCTTCCGAAATGACCATCTCCGTCGCCTGGCGGAAGATCTCGTCGATGGCGGAAGGGTCGGTCAGGAGCGTCTCAGGGTCTTCCTGGGCCCCGGAAGCCTTCCCGTACCGGTACACGGTTGCGACGGCCACAGCCGCCAGGACAATCAAGGACAAGAGGAGAACCAGGATGCGCGCAGGCCTTTTGCGGGAGCGTTCCAAGTCCGCCCAAACGGAAGCCGCATCCGGATAACGACGGGCAGGATCCTGCGCCGTGCAACGGGCGACAACGCGCCGCGCCTTCGGCAACAGTTGGGAGATGACTCTCCCCAGGGAATAGATGTCGGCCCGGCAGTCCACGGCAGCACCGGCAAGCAACTCGGGCGCCGCAAAGGACTGCGTACCACCCGGCTCCTTCAGCGAGGACCAGTCATCGGCGTCAGCCATCCCGAAATCTATGATCTTCAGCGTTCCGTCGTTGCGTGTGACGAGGAGGTTGGAAGGTTTGATGTCCCGGTGGACGATCTGGTGCGCATGGATATAGGACAGGGCTCCGCAGAGCTGCGAAACGATCCGGCGGCCCGTCGCCGCATCCGGCACTCCCGCCTTCAGGATCTCGGCAAGCGATTGGCCTTCAATCCATTCCATCTCAAGATAAGGCCCATATTCCGGCGATTCACCGAAGGCGATCATCTCGCACACGCCGGGGTGAGACAGGGAGGAAGCGATCTCGAACTCTTTCCGCAGGCGCGCCTCGTAAAGGGCCTGCCCCCGAAATTCTGGCCGCAAGGCCTTGACAGCCACGAAACGCCCTTCCCGGACCACGCGCCAGACCTCGCACCATCCCGATTCGGAACGGTGCACGAGCACGGGCGTTGCATCCGCGACGGCATCACAGGCCCCGCAAGGGCCGAAAAAAGCGGAATCCTCCTCCATACGTCCGCAAAGATACGCTTTTTTGCGTTCATCTGCCTCTGCGTGCTTTTGTTTTCCCGCTTTACGGCGCACGCACAAGGGGCCCGAGAAAAATGGGACACGGTACTGGACCGCTACGAGACCGTCTGCGATCAATGCCTCTCCCTGCGCTCGCGCATCGTCTCCGGCGAAGCCGTCAAAGACAAGGAAGTCGCGTCCCTGCTGAAAGAATGGGACCGGCTCCGGCAGACGCTGCAGGATGCGTCGGGATCGATGTCGGAGATTCAACGGGCGCGTTTCATGACCATCCGGAACCGGTACGCCGCCGCCCTGGGCACCCCGGATCCAAAAGCAGCCGTGCCGGCGGTCACCCCGGAAACACCCCCGGGTAGACACGCTCCGGCTGCGACAGCTTCCAGCCCCGGGAAGGCAGTTGCAGCCCGGCAGAAGCCTCAAACACCTTCGCCCGAAGCGTCCTCCCGGCCCGAGCGCACGATTCCGGGCAGGAATCCGATGCCGGCGCTGGCCCCCCCCCGGGCGCTTTCCGTTCCCCTATCCTGCACGGGACGCACGCAGATAGAACCCTTCCCGCGCAGGGCCTCAGCGCCTGCGAATAGCGGCATTCCGCAACGGGCGGACATCGACGTCCTGGCCCTCGCCGGGCTCTCCCGCAGCCGTTTCTCATTCGGCGCCAGTCTGTTCTATACCCCGCCCCGTTCGTGCTGGGGTTGTTTCGTTTCCGGTAGGTCCAACTTCGTCCGAACCGGCAGCGCCTATGCTTGCAACTCCTCCGGCGCGTTGGATGCGGGGGGCATGTTCTGGGGTAACGGGAAAGACCGCTATGGCGTCGGTGTGCTGAATGCCGGAGTGCTATTCTACCCGGCAAAGAACCTGGCCCTGTACGCAGGCGCAGGATACGGAAAAGAGGAATTGGACTGGCAGGATACGGCCGGGCAGTGGGCCCGTGTCGGCGACTGGTCACGCGCAGGATTATCCGTCGAAGCCGGCGTCCTGCTTCATTTCGGCCCAGTCAGCATCAGCGCCGGCTACGGCTACATCGCATCACCCGCGTTCATCGCAGGCTGCGGCATTCATTTCTAGATCGACAGCGTATTCTGGACAGTCAGCAGCTCCGGGTCGATCGGTTTGTCGATCTTGACGGCTTTGGCGATGGGGATGTAGCGCATCTGGTCCTGGTCGATGGCGATCATGACATTGCGCTGGCCTTCCTTGAGGGCTTCGATCGCCGCGACACCCATCCGGCTCGCCAGGATGCGGTCGAAGGCGCTGGGCTTGCCGCCGCGTTGCAGGTGGCCGAGGATGGAGACGCGCACGTCGTATTCCGGATATTCCTTGCGGACGCGTTGGGCGTAGTGCATGGCGCCGCCGTCTTTCTCCGAAACGATCACGATCGAACTGTTCTTGGACTTGCGGATGCCGTGGCCGATGAAGGTGGCCAGCTGGTCGATGTCCGTCTTGTCCTCGGGAATGATCGCCGCTTCGGCGCCGGCCGCGATGGCGCTGTTCTGCGCCAGGAAGCCCGCGTCGCGTCCCATCACTTCCACGAAGAAAATGCGGTTGTGGGAGCAGGCGGTGTCCCGGATCTTGTCCACGCACTCGACGATGGTGTTGAGCGCCGTATCGTAGCCGATGGTGCTGTCCGTGCCGTAGAGGTCGTTGTCGATGGTCCCCGGAATGCCAATGACCGGCACGTCGTGCTCGTGCGCCAGTTCCTCGGCGCCGGACAGGGAGCCGTTGCCCCCGATCACGACCAGGGCGTCAATCTTGTATTTTTTCAGCGTCTTGGCAGCCTGCGCGCGGCCTTCCGGCGTCCGGAAGGCGTCGCTGCGGGCGGTCTTGAGAATGGTGCCGCCACGCTGGATGATGTTGGACACGCTTTCCGTCGTGAAGGGTTTGACCTCATCGTTGATCAGGCCTTCCCAGCCGCGGTAGATGCCATAGACTTTCCATTCGTTGAAGATGGCGGCGCGCGTGACGGCGCGGATGGCCGCGTTCATGCCGGGCGCATCGCCCCCGGATGTCAGGATGCCGATTGTCTGGATCTTTGCCATTTCTCTTTGCCTTAAACCTCGCAAATATAAATTATTTTCGGTAGATTTGCGTCAAATACGACCCGATATGAAACGCATCCTCTTCGTCCTTGCGCTCGCGCTGGTGAGCGCGGCCGCTTCCGCCAAGGTGGAGCTGCCCAACTTCCTGGGAGACAACATGGTCCTGCAGCAGCAGACCGAAGCCGCCCTCTGGGGCACCGCCACCCCCGGCAAGAAAGTCACGATTCGGCCCGGATGGACCCGCGGGAAAACCGTCGTCAAGGCCGACCCCGAGACCGGGAAATGGTTCGCCCGCATCCTTACCCCCGCGGCGGGCGGTCCCTACGACATCGTGATCAGTGACGGAGAGAAACTGACGGTCCATAACGTCCTCATCGGCGAGGTCTGGTTCGCCTCCGGCCAGTCCAACATGGACATGCCGGTCAAGGGCTACGGCTCCCAACCGGCCCGCGGCGGCGAAGACTTCATCGTCAAGGCCAAGGCTTCCCGCCCCATCCGCGTCTGCAAGCTCGCCCGGTGCTCCAAGACGACCCCGCAGGACACGGTGACGACCGAGGGCTGGAAGGAACACACGCCCGAAGCGGTGGCCAACACCAGCGCGGCGGCCTATTTCTTCGCCGATTATCTCCAGAGCGTACTGGATATCCCTGTCGGCATCCTGGAAACCGACTGGGGCGGCAGTTCCATCGAGACCTGGCTCGACGAAAAGACCATCCGGGAGCAGTTCGGGAGTGAGTTCGACCTGAGTTACCTGCAGACCGGCGAGATCAAGAAAAACCGCGTCCACCAGGAGCCCTGCCTGCTCTACAACGGCCAGGTCCACGCCCTCGTGCCCTACACCTTCAAGGGTATGCTCTGGTACCAGGGCGAGACCAACCGCGGACGCCCGGAGCAGTACATCCGCCTGCAGACCGCCTATGTGAAGATGATGCGGGAACTCTTCCAAGTCCCGGACGCGCCTTTCTATTTCGTCCAGATCGCGCCCTACCCCTACAACAAGCCGGATGACTGGACCAGCGGATATTTCTATGAAGCCCAGCAGAAAACCCTCCAGACCATTCCCCACAGCGGCATGGCGGCCACGGTGGATGTAGGCGAATACGGCACCATCCATCCCTGCCAGAAACAGGCCGTGGGCAAGCGCCTCGCCCTGCTCGCCCTCGAGCACGACTACGGCGTGAAAGGCATCGAAGCGGACGCACCGACCTACAAGTCTTTTACCGTGGAGGACGGCAAGGTCATCGTCAGCTTCAATGTCGGCCCCCTGGGCCTCAACCCGATGGGTTGTGAGGTAAGCGGTTTCGAAGTGGCCGGCGCCGACCAGGTGTTCCACCCCGCCAAGGCCTTCCGGAAAAGCGGCAGTTCCTACACGGTGTGGAGCGACGAAGTACCCGAGCCCGTGGCGGTCCGCTACTGCTTCCGCAACTGGAGCGTGGGCACGATCTTCAACGCCTGCGGTGTCCCGCTCACGCCTTTCCGCACGGACGACTGGAAGCTGTAAGGTATGAAAAGAAAGACCTGGCACATCGTCGCGATCGTCGTTTTCGTGCTTCTGGGCGCCCTCTGCGTCCGGCTGCTCGTGCTGGAGACGACCCTCAAGTACGGCCTGATCCTGCTGGCCGCCCTCGCCCTGGCGTTCCTCATCTGGAAAGCCTTCATCAAGAGCGGGCAGGACGAACTTCGCGAATCCGAAAAGCACAGCAAGGAGCTCGAGGGACAGGTCGAGGACCTGAAGCGCCGGCTCGACGAGATGAGCCGCAGCAAGCTCAACGTCACCGGCATCTCCCCCATCCTGCATCTCTCCGTACTGGAGTTGGATACCTCCTTCACTCGCAGCTACATCCGGGAGGACAAGAAAAAGAAACTGAGCTTCAACGGCGCGCTGCGAACCGACATCCGGGCGCAGTACGGCGTCAAGCTGGAGGACGTGAAGTTCAAGTATGACGAAGCGACCAAGACCCTGTATCTGGCTCAGTTCCAGCCGGGTCTGCTCTCCTTCTCCAAGCGCCAGATGACCTGGGATATCGCCCGCTCCTTCCGCGAGCGCGATTTCTTCGGCTGGATCGAACTGCCGCCGGTCGACGACGAGGAAGCCGAGGCGTTCACGAAGCAGATGAAGGAAGAGATCCGCGCGGAAGTCGAGCGCGAGATCGACAACCGCCGGATCGAGGAGTTCGAGTGGCTCTCACCGATGATCACCCGCCAGGTGACCGACGTGCTGAAACTGGCGCTGAACAAGCCCGACGCGACCGTGGTGATCCTGCCCGAACCGACGGCGGAGCAGATCGAAGGGGGCGACGAAGCAGAAGCCTTGACGCAGGGCCCTTCCCTGGAAGAGCAGGGCTTCATCGATTTCGGCGACTTCTATCACCAGATTGAAGAATAGACACATCTCCTTTCGCATGAAGAGAATCCTTCCTTGCTTGCTGGTCGCGGCGAACCTTTTCGCTTGCGCCCCCAAGCCCAACGGTAACACCTGGGGTGACACCGGCGACGGCCGCTACCTCAACCCCGTCCTCGCGGCGGACTATTCCGATCCGGACGTCATCCGTGTCGGCGACAAGTATTATATGGTCGCCTCCGACTTCCATTTCCTGGGCATGCAGGTCCTGGAATCCGACGACCTGGTCAACTGGCAGTTGATCTCCCAGATCTACGACCGTTTCAATCTGCCGGGCTGGGACGAGAACCGGCATTATTCCGGCGGATCCTGGGCGCCCAGCATCCGCTGGCACGACGGAAGGTTCTGGGTCTATTTCTGCACACCGGAGGAAGGACTGTTCATGAGCACCGCAGAAGATCCCGCGGGCCCCTGGTCTCCCCTCCATTGCGTCAAGGCCATCCCCCGCTGGGAAGACCCCTGTCCCTTCTGGGATGAAGACGGGAATGCCTACCTCGGCCACAGCCTCAAGGGCGCCGGCCCCATCATCATCCACCGGATGTCTTCCGACGGAAAAGAACTCCTGGACGACGGCGTAACCATCTACGAAGGACCGACCGCGGAAGGCACCAAGATCCACAAATGGAACGGCTGGTACTATCTGAGCATCCCGGAAGGCGGCGTGAAGGTCGGCTGGCAGACGGTGCTCCGCTCCCGGGACCTGTACGGTCCCTATGAGCGGAAAATCGTCCTGGAGACCGGCTCGACCTGCATCAACGGTCCCCACCAAGGCGCCATCATGGAGACGCCGGAAGGCGAATGGTGGTTCCTGCATTTCCAATTCCAAGACCCCCTGGGACG
>JAEEGJ010031891.1_pt1 | contig 10162 bp, 13 predicted proteins | sample 8958761 | NCBI WGS metagenome assembly JAEEGJ01 (sample SAMN16246546, study PRJNA631951) | gut metagenome | biome: gut microbiome; feature: rumen; material: RS-attached | host: Bos | place: Iran: Karaj | collected 2018-10 | reverse complement strand
TTTGGAAGATACCGTAAAGGCAAGATTCAACTATAATGTAGAGGTTTTTATGACTATGAAATTGTTAGCAAAAGGAAATACCGCAGAAATATATGAGTATGGTGACAATCTAGTTTGTAAAATGTTTTATCCAAATTATCCAGCTGAATATATCGAGCACGAGTTTACTAATTCAAATTTGGTATGGAAATTAGGGATTAGAACACCTAAGGCACATGAGATTGTCAAAGAAGATAATCGAACTGGTATAGTATTTGATAGAGTTTTTGGTGAAGAGCTATCTACAAGATTTTTCAGTGCAAATGAGATGGAAAAAGATTTGTTGCTTGATAGGTTCGTGGGATTTCACAAGCAACTAATGCAGTATCACACAGATGAGGCTATTTCATATAAAGATTTTTTGAGTATGCTATCACCAGATGATGAGACTAATTCTAAAATCAACGCATTAGAGGATGGTAATTGTTTTATCCACGGTGATTTTCATCTAAATAATGTGCTGGTTGATGATAATAATGATTTTGCGTTGATTGACATGATGAATGTATGCAAGGGAACAAAATTGTATGATGTAGCTAGAACCTACTTTTTGTTAAGTTATGATAAAAGCATCCAAGCAAAATACTTGGAAAAAATGGGATGTTCTGTACAAGATATCAGGCCATACCTAGATGTGATTCAAGCAGTTAGAGCAAAAGAATTAAATATATAAGGAGAAGAAATGTACCCAACTAGACATGAGGCGGAAGAACTTCTTAAAGAAGCTGAACAACTTAATCCAGGTCCATGGGGCGACCACAGCAGAACGGTGGCTCACTGTGCACAATGTATTGCTGCTAAAAGTGGCTTGAACTCAGATAAGGCGTATGTTGTTGGATTATTGCATGATATAGGAAGAAGATTCGGCAAACGACATTTAGGCCATGTTTCTGATGGCTATTCATATATGATGTCTTTAGGCTATGATGATGTTGCTAGAGTTTGTCTTACACATTCCTTTAACGGGAAAAGTATCGATGCATATGTTGGAAATTTTGACACAACAGATGAAGAGACTGAACTAATAAAAAATGAATTGGCGAAAATAGATCTCGATGAATATGATAAGTTAATTCAGCTTTGTGATTCTATTGGTGGGGCAGAAGGTGTTATGGATATCATTGATAGAATGAATGATGTCAAAAGTCGCTATGGATATTATGATCCAGATAAATGGAATACAAATATAGCGTTAAAAGACTATTTTGAAGAAAAAATGGGGCAGGATATTTACGCTGTCGTTGATAAAGAAACTTTTAAACCAAGCATTTATTAGATTAATGTATATGGAGGGGGAACATGGACAAGGAAAAAGTGATTGCTGCAATCGATGCAAAATTCGAAGAATTAAAACGTGCTCTTGAGGGGGAGGATTTAGCTAAGATTAAGGAGCTGGCGTTAGAGCTGCATGCAATGGTTCATCCTGCAGAAGTTTCAGGATTATCTGAGAAAACCATAGCTGATTTTGTATTGGATTACATGATGGAGGGAAATCAAAATGTGATTGTCCCCAGAGAAACTTGGGATGTGGATCTTAAGTATGCTGGCGCGGCGGATGTTACTATTTGTTGGCAATTTTGGCATACATATAGGATAGAGGATTTGGTCAGCAACATTTTGATGGCTGATGGCAAACAGATTTTTAATGCTGATTGGCAAAAAAGAATCGGAACATCAATTACCGATACAGGCAATGCTCTAGAGCCAGATGAGCTTATGGAGTGGAGCAAAGCGATTAATGCAAGTGAGCTTCGCAATTACATGGTAGAAGTTGGCAAGAATACTCGGCGTATTATTTTGGAGCTTTCACTTGAGCAGATTAAGTCCATGGTTCCAGAGGAATGGGTCATGAGGATTTTAGAAGAAGGTGGCGTTACTACGGATTTTCGCTCGGTATGGCTTTTGGTATTCTGGGGAAGGCTTACTGTAGGTGGGATGATATTAACTCCGATGACATCTCATCATATGATGCATTTGCCTACTAGTGTTGACAAGATCCTTGAGATTAGCTGATAAATACTGAGGTAGACACACTGTGTCTTGTTTTGAATATGGCATTATTCTCGCTCTGTGTCGTGTTCGTAGAAGGGCATAGTTGATACTATTTGCTTAGAAAGGAGGAGGCAAAGCTATATGAATCAACAAAAAATTGGTAGCTTTTTAAAAGAACTTCGCAAGCAAAAGGGTATTACTCAAGAACAACTAGCAGAACATTTTGGAGTATCAAACAGGTCAGTTTCTCGTTGGGAAAATGGTAATAATATGCCAGATATGGATATTCTAATTGAAATCTCTGATTATTATGACGTTGACTTACGAGAAATACTCAATGGAGAAAGGAAGGGCGAGACTATGAATAATAAAGAAGTAAAGGATACAGTTTTACAGGCAGTTGATTACACAAATACAGAAAATGAAAAATATAATAGACGCGTTAGAATTTGCAATGCAATTGGATTTGTACTATTAATAGTGTATATGATTTTCCGCGATACCCAGATTTACGAAGAAAATCAGTTAGTGGAGAACGTGGTTTCAGCACTACAAGGCATGGCTATTGGAATGCTGTTTGTGGGACTTATTATGTCTAGCCACTATGGCGTCAAAATTCGAGCATTCAAGAGAAGACTTTTGAAAAAAAATAAGTAGTAATAATAGCATTCAATTGAAAAATATTTAAAACGCAATCCCACCTCTTGTTTTGTTGCGGTAAGTGATAACAAAATAGTAGGTGTGATTATAGCAGGTCATGACGGAAGAAGGGATTAATAAAGTCGCTTTAGTTGCCTTTAGTAAAAACGAAATAGGAAATTTTTATTGGGAAAAAATAGGCTTTGATGAAAGGACAGATTTAGTATACAGAAACAAGAATATTCATGAATTAGAAAGAATAGACACATGATTGAATATGCTTGATAATATAAAGAAACAATAGTGATAGTTTATTTAAGGAGGATGTTATGGCGATCAATTTTAATCAGAACAGTGTATTTAATTTGAAACCTATTAGCGTGGAGCAAGTGCGAGGCGAAGTACAGAGCCTTTTGATAAACGGTGAAGAAATCATATATGCATTTCAAACCATCAGAGATCAGCTTGTTATGACAAATAAAAGAATAATATCCATTGATGTACAAGGACTTACAGGAAAGAGAAAATCTTTCAGTACAATGCCTTACTCAAAGATTCAGTATTTTGCAATCCAGACACCTGGCTTTGCTGAGGTAGTACCTGACTCCGAGTTGTTCCTTATGTTTTCAAGTGGCTTTACAGCAACATTTGAGTTTAAGGGGCAGGTAGATATCGGCGTTATTGGACGTATGATTTCTGAGTATGTTTTATAGGAGAGACTATGGCGGAGATAAAGGCAATATTAGGGGATATTACAAAACAAACTGATGTAGAGGCTATCGTAAATGCGGCAAACAACTCTCTTCTTGGAGGTGGCGGAGTTGATGGCGCAATTCATAGAGCTGCTGGTCCAGATTTATTAGCTGAATGTAGAACACTTCATGGATGTGAAACAGGTCAGGCGAAGATTACAGGAGCTTACAATTTGCCATGCAAATATGTTATTCATACTGTTGGACCTATATGGCATGGAGGAAGTCATAACGAGCCCAATTTACTAAGGGATTGTTATGTGAATTCCCTAGATATTGCTTTGAATAAGGGGATACGCAAGGTCGCCCTCCCATCAATATCTACTGGGGTATATTCTTATCCTTTGCAGGATGCTGCAATAATAGCAGTATCATCTGTGATGGATTTTGTTAAGGCACATCCAAGTGATTTTGACTTGATAGAATGGGTGTGCTTTGATGAACATACTTTAGAGGCATACAATAAAGTTTTGCGAGAAAGGAATTACTAGTTGTGAAGAAAAAAGAAATTGTGACGGTTTGTTTGCTAATGTCTTTAGCTGGTTGTGGCAACATTTCAAATGACAAGGAACAAGTTGTTGAACAGTCAAAGGAAGAGTCGGCAAGTGTTGAATTATCAAAGGAAGAGTTAGCGACCATAGAAAAAGATTTTAATGAATATCAGCCAAATTTCTACATAGAATATTTAAAATCTGAATTTGATACTGAAAGTGAAAAAAAAGACATTGAAGAAATTATAGATTTTATAAAAGAAACTCCATCGGAACTAAAAAGAATACACGGTAAATATAAATGTGTTTCCGGAACTAAAGAAGGAGATTTATATAAGGTTCATTTAGACGTAATTGAATCTGATAATTGGGGGGATGTTGTATTTCCACCAAGAGATATTACTTTCAAAAAGAATAAAGATGGCTATGAGTTCGTTTCAAATAGATTCGATTGGGCTTCAGAAAGTAATTTAGATGTAGCATATGAGGTTGATATGCCTGAGCTTGACGGAACAACAAATTTTTATGTTTACGATAATGTAGAAGGTTTTCCAAACGAATCATTTATATATACCGTTAATGATGGGAAAAATTTTGATAGAATATTACTTCATGAATATACGGATGATAACGAAATCATAAACGATATTTATAAAGTGGGCGCAATGGAAGCCTATGATTATAATAACGATGGAACTACAGATTTAATCGTAGTTGGAACGGACCATAAAGGTGAAGACAATGTCTTGATATATCACTATCATACTGGCGATGAAATTATGGAAAAAGGTTATTTTGATAAAGACTTAGATTTGTCAAAAACACTATCACAGTCAGTAGATACTATTAGCATGGAAAATATTAAAAATGCGTTAGATAATATTAACTAGGAGGGGTAATTTATGAAAGTATATTGTTACGAAAGATGCACTACATGCAAGAAAGCTTTAAAATGGTTAGATGCTAGAAAGATTACTTATGAATTAATTGATATCAAAGGCGAACATCCAAGTGAAAAGGTGCTTCGTGATGCCTACAAGAAAAGTGGTGTTGAGCTAAAGAAATTCTTTAATACTAGTGGCCAACTGTATAGACAGATGGAGCTTTCCAAGAAGCTAAAAGACATGAGCGAAGACGAGCAGTTCAAGCTCCTAGCATCAGATGGAATGCTTGTAAAGAGACCACTTGTCATAACAGATAAGAATGTTTTGCTTGGATTTAAAGAGACTGAGTGGAGTGAAGTATTTGGACGTGGCTAATGGTCCAAAGTGGACCTAGGGGACGGGGTTAGTGGTCCATTTTACATATTTGTTCAAACTAGGTAACTCCTGAAAGTGGATTACTTTTAGGAGTTTTCTTGACAGGATATATTACTAATAGTAATATATCTATTAGTAATATATGAAGGAGGCCGGGAGTTTGGAAAACATTATTTTAAGCCTGCTTTTATTTAAGGCGATGACAATCTATGAAATGCGCACATACATACAGCAGAATCTTTCCACCGTTTGTAGTGACAGCCTAGGAAGTATGCAAAGTGCTATTAGAAAGCTTCTCGAGAAGGGATATATTTCTGTTGATGAATTTATAGACAACAATACGCTTAAGAAACAGTACAGCATAACTTCAGAAGGAGTGAAGCATTATAAAGGCTGGGTTGGAACCCCAATCAATATTCAAAAGATGAAGAGCATGGAGGAAGGTAAGTTTTTCTTTCTTGGCATAGCTCCTGGGGAGAAGAGAGTGGCTTTTCTTAAATCATACATATCTGATTTGGAAGGTGAGTATGATAAGCTGCTGGCCATAAAGGATTATGTTGATAAAACTCAGCAAACAGCCATAGAAAGAAATACTAAACGAATCAAGCAGGACGCTGCCCTTGTTAAAAATCTGCTAGAGGTTTCAGGTGAAAAGTCGGTGGAGCAGGCTGTTACTAATATTGATAATTATCAGCTTTACATGTTGGAGTATGGCTTAGAGAGAATTCAATCGGATTTGGAGTTTTATAAAAAAATATTAAAACGTGAATTTAAGGAAACTAAGGGATGAAAAATAAATTAACAAATAGGAAGGTGAAGCGCGTGCTTATAGCGATAGTAGTTATAGTGGTGGCAGTCATGGCCCTTAAATTTATATTGTTCCCACCTTTAAAGGAAATTCCTACCACGGGAAAATATCAAATCTCGTACGAGGATTACTGGGTGAATGAAGATAAGATTGATCCTTATTCAAAGAATGGAGATAACAGGCAGCTTCAGGTTAGAAAGTGGTACCCAAAAGAATGTAAGGAGCAGAAACCTGTTGTTGTGGCATCGCATGGTTCATGTGGAACAATAGATAATAACATTAGTCTATATCGTGAGTTGGCAAGTCATGGATATATTGTACTTGCAGTGGCACATCCTGGGCAGGCGGCAAGTGTTAAATTTGAAAATGGGAAAAAGAGCAGACCAAGCATGGATTTCTTCAAGGAGATGTCAGCTTTGAAGCCAGATGATAATCCTGATAATGCGTATATAGTTTTTAATAAATGGATGGAAATCAGAACGGATGATTTAAATGCTGTTATGGATGATTGGATTGCAAAAAACGGAGCAACTCAGTTTATAGCCGAGGGGCATTCACTTGGAGGCTCAGCCGCATATGCCATGGCAAGAATCAGAAAGGATGTAATCGGTGTTATCGCCTTGGAATCACCATTTATGTACGACATTAAAGGCGTCGAGGCTGGCAAGTTTGTTTTCGATGATAGCGATTATGAAGTTTCTCTTTTAAACATCTATTCTGATGCAAGTTATCCTTATTTAAAGGAATGGGGGCAGTATGGAAACAATAGCAAGTTTTTAGATAGTAGCAATCCCATTTATGCAAATATCCATTATGAAAACATAGGCCACATGGGGCTATGTGATTTGTCACTAGCTTCGCCAGTTATAACAGCAATTATGGATAGTGGCTTCCAGAAAGTCGATGCATCCGACCAACTGACGCGCCTAAACGAAGATGTATTGCAATGGATTTTGGACCTAGGGGACGGGGTTAGTGGTCCATTTTGATCTATGAGGTTAGGGTGGTACTTTTTCAGCATTTACATCCTGCTCCTGATACATAATTAATTATTTGCATTTTATATGGCGAAAGAGGGAAGAAATGATGGAGATATTTAGTGTTATTGGAGCCGTACTTTTATTTATCGCGGCATTTTTTGAAATATTATTAATAGGGGGATGTCCTCTTGGCGAGTTCACCATGGGTGGCCGACATAAGGTGCTTCCACCAGCTAGGAGAGCGGCTGGAGCGGGTTCCTTGCTCACGCAAATTTTTGCAGGGCTTATTCTTCTGCAGGCAGGTGGATTTATGAAAATGTGGTTTACTTTTGGAGTCACTAAAGTCATCTGTTATGTTTTTGGAGGCTTCTTTGTAATAAACACTGTTATGAATTTCTTTTCAACGAGCAAAAAAGAGAAGTACACAATGACACCACTTGCTTTGATTGAAGCTGTTTGCTTTTTTGTGACAGCAGCATATATGTAATTCATTGTGACTTGACAAGTGACCGAGCGGTAACTATAATTAGGTTACCAATCGGTCACTTTTTCTTTTTGGTAGATAATTGCTTTGTGTTTACCATTTTAGAATGGCAATAACGAAGATTGTTGGAATGGGGTATTAATGATTAAAGGGAAAAGAAAGAAAAAAATGATAGCACTGTGTATATTGGGGATTATTGTCTTTGTTCTTGCCATAGATTTTATTGTGGTCAGGAATGAAGCCCTTGATAGATTCGCGGGATATGAAGCGAAGGCAAAAAGTATAGAAAGTTCCTATGGAAAAATCAGCTATATTGACGAGGGCAGCGGAGAGACGTTTCTTGTCATTCATGGAATTACCGGAGGGTACGACCAGGGATTTGACGTCTTAAGCGGCCGTACTGATGATTATAGAGTAATTGCTCCGTCTAGGTTTGGTTATCCAGGAAGCGATATGCCAGATGATGCAACTGTAGATATGCAGGTGGAGGCTTCTATTGAATTGCTGGATAATCTTGGTATAGACAAAACTTTTGTCGTGGCCACAAGTGCTGGAGGGACAATAGCCCAGAGGTTCGCATTAATGTATCCTGAAAGATGCAAAGGTTTGGTGCTGTATTGCTCGGGTTATCCTGCAGCGGAGCAACCGACCAAACCAGCTACGGGGATGGCAGGCCCTCCAAGCGCACTATGTAATGACTTTGCCATGTGGCTTATCAGCCCTTTATTCAAACCCATCATGGGAATGGATAGAAGCGTGATAAAGCAGATTATGCCAATGAAAGAGCGTAAAGCAGGTATTGTCTTTGACGGTGATGTGGTAAATAAAGATCATACAAATCACTACGAGAATTATGATTTGAAAAATATTAAAGTGCCTGTTCTCATTATCCATTCTGAGGATGATAAGTTGGCTAATCCTGAAAAAGCGAAATACTGGAGCAATGAGATTCCAGGGTGCACCTCGGTTTTCTTTTCGGGCGGAGGCCATCTGATGGCGGGTAATGATGAACAGATAAATGATTTACTTGATGAGTTTGTGGAGAAGAATAAATGAGCACTAAAGAATTGATTCTTAAAGAGGCACTTAAACAGTTTTCGCAAAGAGGTTATGACGGGACTTCAATGAGTGATATCGCAGTGCCCCTTGGAATATCTAAAGCGGCGCTTTATAAACATTTTAAAAGCAAACAGCAGATTTTTGACGAAATAATCGAGCAATCGGAAGTTAAATATAAGGATTTATTCGAAAAACTTTCGGTTCATTTTCCTAAGCATGATGAAGTGGAGATAAACGCCAAAGATCTGGAGGTTTACGGTAATATTTCTGCGAAAGGGCTGAGCGAAAGCGTTTTAACATTCGTCCGATTTTTCATGAGCGACGAATATTCAAGGCAGGTGCGCCGCATGTTTACCATATCCCAATTCCAAAATAGTGAGTTGGGAGAGATGTATACGAGACGATATGTTGATACTATGCTGAGGTATGACGAAAAGTTGTTTGCCCAACTGATTAAAACCGGAGTAATAAAGGAAGGAAATCCGAAGGTCTTTGCAGCTATGTTTTATGCTCCTATTACCATGTATATGGGAATCTGGGACAGAGAGCCAGACAGGGCTGAGGAATGTGAAAAAGCAATTAAGGAGCATGTAGAACAGTTCTTTTTGATGACTAGGGGACGGGGTTAGTGGTCCATTTTACAGATTCGTTTAACTGTCGTTGCTGATACATCCATAATTCGGACTATTTGTTTTATCGTTAAGCCGTTATCTCTCAACTTGCGAACATATTCATTTCGTTGCGTTTTTCCTAGGGTGATTACGTCAGAGGTAGATGATAACTGAGTCAATGATTTGAAGATGGCAAGAGCTTTTTCGTCAGAAAGATAGTGATTTGTCTCTTGATGGTCGTTTTCGAAGAATGACTCTTCCGTAGATAAATTTTCTTTTGCAAAATAATGAAATAGAGAATCCTTTGATCCGGCGATGGCATAGGCTTGTGTCACGTTAATCAAAGGATTTTTTGCGCCATAATATGCGTTAAAACTGCTCCAACGATATTCTGAAGGAAAACGGATAATGTTTGCTTCAACAGGATTGTTGTGTATGTAAGCGAGCGTCGATAAGAATGCCCTTTCGCTTTCAATTGCGACACTGTGGAAACGTTCTTGAAAAAGATGTCCGCTACGGGAATATTTAGTGTTGTACCATCTGACAAATTTGGTTCCCAGACTTTGGAAAAAACTGGACAGATTATTGTCAGAAATAAAAAGTAATAAGTGGATATGATTATCCATTAAGCAATAAGCATATATCTGGCTATCATATTTCTTTTTGCAATCTGATAAAATTAGAAGGAATTTTTGATAATCGGAATCGTCTTCAAAGATAATGTGCTGATTAACAGAACGAAGTATGATATGATATATGCCAGTTGAGCTAATAATTCTAGGTTTTCTTGGCATGTTTACTCCTATATATTGAATTTATTTTAGAATGTAATGAAAATTACTTTGAGCATTATATAATTTTTGAGGAGGGAAAGCAATATGAAAATTGAAAATGGACCACTAACCCCGTCCCCTAGGACCAAAAGATGTGCTGTGATATTGTCAATTCTAGCTGTCGTGGCACTTTTTATCACACCGTTTATTATGACTTTTTTTGAGCCAGAACGTGAAGAAGCTATTTCTAGTGGAGTGTTCATCGGCTCCATTGT
>JAEEGJ010031889.1_pt1 | contig 10163 bp, 7 predicted proteins | sample 8958761 | NCBI WGS metagenome assembly JAEEGJ01 (sample SAMN16246546, study PRJNA631951) | gut metagenome | biome: gut microbiome; feature: rumen; material: RS-attached | host: Bos | place: Iran: Karaj | collected 2018-10 | reverse complement strand
GCGAGAACCGGCTCGGACTCGTCGTTGATCGCTGTTCTCGGGGACATATCCTCGTTGCTTGCAGCAACACCGCTATAGTAGCCGCCCTTAAGGAGAGCCGGAGTATCGATCGTGTGTTCCTTTGCAAGCTCGATGAACTTCTCCTCGGAATCAACGGAATCCTGATATCCCTTCAGTTCAGCTTCCAGCTTCTCAAAGGAAGGAGCCTTGTCTGCCGGAGCCTTGGTGATATCCTTCAGGAGTTCATCAGAAAGCTCGATCACGCGGAAAGAAGCAACCTGCTCCTCATCGAGATAGGACTCTTCGAAAAGCGCTGCGAAATAGCCGACGCCTTCGCTGTCCTCGAATACCATGCTGGTGTTCGGCTTTGTATCCGGGTTGAAGCAAAGCTCAGCAAATTCCTTGTTATAGGACTCAACATTTGCCTTGGTAAGACCATCGAGGGACGTCGGATCCTCACCGTCGTTCATGCGCTTTAAGTACTTCTCATCGCATACGGAACGGACACGGATCTGGAAGTCCAGATAGTTGGTGCAGTTATCTGCGATCTTGTGTGCTTTTTCCTTAGCAGCTTCCATCGCTGCCTTCTTCTCTTCCTCGGTGGAATCCTTATTGCTCTCTGCAGCAACGAAGTAGAGCTGCATCTTTACTGTCTTATAGGAATTCGGATCCTCATTATACTTTGCCATGACCTGGTCATCGGTCGGAACACTCTTGAACTGCTTTACATACTGGATATATTCATCCACGACTGCCGCACGTCTCATGATCTTACGGTAGATCTGAACGGTCATTCCCTTACCGTAGGATCTCTGCAGGTACTGGTCGGCAGTCATGTTCGAGCCGTAGAACTCGTTATACTGCTTCACAGAGTTTCTCATGCTCTGGACCTGAACCTCTGCATAATCCTTCGCAGCCGTGCTCTTGAAAGACTCATCCGCATCCGCCGCCTTTTCGACCAGGATCTGCTCCTGTGCAGCGTTTGCCGCGCTCTCCCAGATCATCTCACGGTATGTCTGTCCGTTATTGGTGTTATATACCTTATCGAGATCATCCTCATTCTTCACGATCCCTGCACCTGTATACTGGGACAGCGTCGTGTAGTAATAGTAATTCATCTCGACGATACTGATATTTTTTATCTTCTTCTCCTTGCCGTCTACCGTCTGCACAACTTTTGCACCCGGAAGGATCTTGGCCGGGAGTCCGGTCTGGTGGGCAAAATAGCAGAAGCATACAAGAACCAGAAGGACCACGACGATAGTGGCAATGATCTTGTTCTTCTTGGAAACCTTCATATGTTTTTTGGTTTTTGCTTTACCTGACTTTTCCGTCTTATTAGACATAATTATGCCCTTCCTTTTCTTTTACATAATAAAATCTCAGCACGCAACATTATAATTCCCATGTCAAGAGAATGCAAGAAAAGATTACATTTCGAGATCTTTGCGTGTATTATCGCTCAAAAACAGACTCGATCAGAGCGTTGAGATCCTGATTATCCTGTCCCGCACACTCGAAAAGCACTTCAAAGAAGCGGTCCTCCGTCGAATTTGTGAAAGCGTTCCGATGCACATACTCTCGGAGGATCGCGTGGAACTCTTCTCTTCCGACCGCCTCTTCCATCTGGTAGAGAGCCTGCTTTCCGATCTCATATGCCGCGTAGACATACGAGCTTTCATTGCTGAACGAATAGTACGAACGGTTGATCGGGATCTGATCCATGCTCTTCAGCGTATTATGCATCGAGGAACTGGAAAGGTCCGTATACTTCTTAGAATAATGATCATACTGTTTCGTTAATCCGATATACTCCTCATATACGATTTCCGTGTAGGAGGCGAAAGATTCATCCAGCCACGGCTCCATACCGGAATTGCTTCCGACGATGCCCATGAACCACTGGTGACCGATCTCGTGGGCCACAACGATGCACATCTGCTCGAACGGGATCGTCTCATAGCTGTTCTTCGTGCAGTAGTAGGACTCGGCTGTGCAGATGATCAGGTTCGGATATTCCATACCGCCGGCCTCGATCGGCGCCAGGATGATATCCAGCTCCGGATACGGATACTCACCGAACGCTTCTCCGAAAGCCGCCAGAGAATCCTGTGCCGCCTTAAGGGAGGCTTCTGCGCACTCATCCATCTCGGAAGAAGCCGGATTCGCTTCGTCATAAACGACACGGATGTGGGTATCTTTATAGTCGCCCTCGAAGAATTTAAATGCCTTGCAGGCGCAGAATACAAAGTCACGGACACACGGAGCACTGATCGTGTATGTCGTCTTATCGCCCTTATCCTCTGCCTTTGTCTCGGTTCCTGTGGATAAGATCTTATATTCGGAAGGAACCGTGAGCATGACATTATAGTCGGAAACTTCCGAGAAGAAGCACTCGCCCATGTTATAGAACTTCTCGTGGGACCAGCCATTCTCTGTATAGACGGCAAGGATCGGATAGAAGTTGGTGACATTATATACGTCATTATATACTCCGAAGCGGTCCTTAATGGACGGGATCTTCGCAGTAAAATCGTAAGACAGCGTCATGGTATCCTTCGGCTGAAGCGGACGCGGCAGTGTGACCCAGAAGACCGAAACATCACTGTCTCTTTTTATCGTGAGGGCAGTGTTGCCGGCCATGACATTATTGATCTCCGTCATCGCGCCATCCGAACCCTGTACACCCGAGGTCTGTGAATCCTTAAAAAGACTCGGGTAATCACGGAAGCAGAGGTCCGACCACTCTTCGTTCGAAGTGTTAATGAAATAAGCAACCACATGACCGCTCACCGTGTTCGTTGCCGGATCCAGGGTAAGGTCCATATCGTAATGGTAACGCTCCTCCTGCGGGATCTCGATCGCGCAGTTCTTCTCCGGGACGGGCGCTTGGAGATTCAAACCCTGGTTATTGGAAGGATCCGAAGAGGTATCCGTAGGTTCTGTGTCTGTCGGCTCTGTATCAGTAGGTTCTGTCGGCTCCGTTTGTGTCGGTTCATATGTCACTTCCGTCCTCGAAGTACGGGTCAGTTTTCTCTCATATTCCAGGTCTGACAGTTTTTTTCTGCAGGCAGTAAGCGAAAAGATCATAGAGAATGCAAGAAGTGCGGCGATAGTGCTTTTAAAATGTCTCATTACGTTATACCTCCCTATTAAGGATCAAGCCAGAAAGCAAAGTGCGATCACGTGACAGATCGCGCCAAATACCACTAGCAGGTGGAAAATCATGTGTGAAAACTTAAACCGCATGAAGAACAGGATGACACTGGTGGTGTAGCAGAGGCCGCCGGCAAGGATCAGCCAGAAAGCGACCGGAGATGCCTGCTTATACAGGATCGGGAATGCCAGAACGATCATCCAGCCCATCAGCAGGTAAAGAAGTGCGGAGAATACATAGGAAACGGCCGACTTGGAAAAAGCAAGGGCTTTTTTCAGCGTGCCGGCGATCACGACGATCCACTGCGCGATGCAAAGGCCGATGCCCCACTTGCCGCCGATGATGGAAAGACATACAGGCGTGTATGTTCCGGCGATTGCAAAGAAGATCATGATGTGATCCAAGCGGTTGAATACTTCCTTCTGCTTGGTGCCGTGTTTCATGGTGTGGTCGATGGTCGACATCAGGAACATCAGAAATGTGCCGATGCAGAAGACCGATGTCGTGACGGAATCCAGGATCGCATTTCCGGATCTGGCCGTCAGGTAGGAATGTACTGCAGCATAAGGGAGGATACACAGCATAAACACCGCCATGACACCATGAGTCGTGGCATTACCGATCTCCTCACCGAAGCTCTCTTCCTGTTTTACCTTTCTTTTCTCTTCTTCAGACCACTTCAGGTCGGCAAGGCCTTCCTCCAGCGGATCTGCGGATGCAGCATTTGCCGATGCCGCTTCCGGATGTGATTTCGAACCTCCCAGCCATCTGCGCCAGAATGCTTTGTTCGTTGACATTTTCTTTCTTCCTCCTGATACTCCGGAGCTGTCTTTCCGGGTCTTCGTTCCAGTTTCTTCTGTCCTTTATCTTTTTATCGTATATCTATCATTTATCTTCTATATGTTCCGGTTTCTTCTATTACTTATATAGTTTCTGCTTGCTATCCCGGCCGTCCGGTCATGCATCATCACCGAAAACATCGATCTTTTCTGCTTCCCCGTGAACATCCGGGAAATCCAGATTGTTTTCTGCCGCTCCGGCTTCAAGATTCTGAGCCGGGAGCTCTGAAGTCGGTGCCTGTGCGGGAAGCTCGATCGGTGTGGACGGAGACTGCGCCGGAAGCTCAATAGGTGTCGATGGCGAATGTGCCGCCAGTGCGATCACCTGGGTATCTTCCGCCGGACGGGAAGTCGGCGCCTGCGCTGCCAGGGCAATGACCTGGGTCTCTTCTGCCGGGCGGGAGCTCGGTGCCTGTGCCGCCAGGGCGATCACCTCCGTCGGCTGCTCGCCGGAAGGAAGTGCCTGTGTATCGGAAGCCGCAATAGTATTCATGACGGTCTGGTCGTTCTCCTGTTTTTTTACCGGGAAGGACTCCGCCGCAACCTCTGCCTTCTCATTCAGCACGATCGTACCCAGCGGGGACGGTGCTTCCGGTTCGGTGGCAAACGGCATAACAGGACTTCTGACCTCATTCAGCTTTCTAAAACGGTCAAAGTCGTGGATCTGCTTCTTTTCAGCGATATAGGCATTTCGGTAGAATCTCACGACCTGCGAAAGAACGTAGGCGATAACGACTATCGGAAGGATCAGGTACGGGAGCTTTTCGGCCTGCTTCTCGGAACACATCCCGATCAGTCCGGTAAACGGCGCGTGTACCATCTCATAAATACGGTTCAGGAATGAGGACAGCAGTGTGTCCACGATATTCTTGCCCGGCTTGGCCAGTTTTGCATCAAGCTTCGGCAGGTACCACTTCGGCAGATATGCCAATAATCCAAAAGCACTGATGCCGAGCATGACCCAGACCTTTTTCTTCCAGCAGGTCCAGATCACTCCCATGATCAGTCCCAGAAGGAAGCAAATGCTCATGATGCGCTCGAACAGGTAGATATCGCGGGGCACATTCAGGGAATAACGGAAATACGCCGGGAACGAGAAAAGGAAAAGAAGCGACAGAAATACGCCGCCCAGGAAAATATCGCCAATGATATCGCGTTTCATCTTTTCCGCTCCTTTCTCCGATGTGCTTCCCCCGCCATATCCCGCCAGTCTTCTCCTTTTTCATATACCGGCCGGACATACTGATCCGAGTTTAGCAATAATGTATTATACCTCTTACCCTGTCCCTTGTCACTTGTGCAAGTGCGTGATAAAATCGTTAAAAGCCTATTCATGCTGTTTTTCCTTATATGGGAGGACAGAAGAAAAACTTGCATCATCGTGTTATTCATTAGGAGGGATCGTATATGTCCTATTCCACTACTTCTGCGGATGTCATCATCGTAGGTACCGGTGCCGCCGGCCTCTTCTGCGCTCTGCATCTGCCGGAAAACCTTTCCATCTACATGCTCACAAAAGATACGCTGGAAAACAGCGCCTCTTACCTCGCCCAGGGCGGTATCGCCGCGCTGAAGGACTCCGAGGACTACGAAGACTACTTCGAGGATACTCTGCGTGCCGGTCACTATGAGAACTCGAGAAAAGCGGTCGATACCATGATCCGCCAGTCTCCGGTCATCATCAGAGAGCTCCTCGACTACCACGTCAACTTCGACAAGAAGGGCGATGACCTGGATCTTACGAAGGAAGGCGGCCACTCCGCTTCCCGTATCCTCCACCACGAGGACATCACCGGCCAGGAGATCACGTCTAAACTTCTCCAGAATGTCCGTGAAAAGAAGAACATCGATCTTCACGAGCACACGACCATGGTCGATCTCATCTGTGAGAAGAACGTCTGCAAAGGCATCATCACACAAGATGCGGAGGGTGATTTTCACGCGGTATTCGGCAAAGCCGTAGTACTCGCCACCGGCGGTATCGGCGGACTCTTCAAGCACAGCACCGCATTCCGCCACATCACGGGCGACTCCCTCGCGATCGCGCTGAAGCATAACGTCCTTCTCAAGGACATCAACTATATCCAGATCCACCCGACATCCCTCTATTCCGAGAAGCCGGGCAGATCCTTCCTCATTTCCGAGGCAGTAAGAGGCGAGGGCGGCGTGCTCCGAAACAAGAACATGGAGCGCTTCACCGACGAACTTCAGCCGCGTGACGTCGTTTCCGCAGCGATCAAAAAGCAGATGGAGATCGACGGCAGAGGCTTCGTATGGCTCGATGTCACCCATCTCGATCCGGAGCTCGTTAAGAGCCACTTCCCGAATATCCTCGAGCACTGCAAAGAGGAAGGCTACGATATCCTGAAGGAGCCTTTCCCGGTAACCCCGGCACAGCACTACTTCATGGGCGGTATCGAGGTCGACCTTAAGGGCAGAACTTCGATGGACAACCTCTATGCGATCGGCGAGACTTCCTGCACCGGCGTACACGGCAAGAACCGTCTCGGCAGCAACTCTCTCCTCGAGAGCCTCGTATTTGCAAAGCGTTCCGCACAGAACATCGAGGAGACCATCCCATATGAGCCGACAGAGACGGAAGAAGTAGATTTCAGCCAGTACGAAGGCAGAGATTTTGCGAAAGAATACCGCGAGATCGTACTTGAGGAGATCAAGAGAAGGGACAAAGATTTCTATGAACAATGGTGTACTTAATACGATCCTTTGGGACGACTATATCATGCGCGCCCTGCGCGAAGACATCACTTCCGATGACGTAACGACACAGGCGATCATGCCGGAGCCATTTATGGTAACGGTCGATCTGATCTGCAAGCAGGACGGCGTCCTCTGCGGACTTGACGTATTTGAGAGAGTCTTCCAGATGCTCTGCGACAACTCCTCTTTCCGTGCCAACTTCAAGGACGGCGACGAGATCAGAAAGGGAGATGTCATCGGTGTTCTCGTCGGTGACGGCCGCGCTGTACTGAGCGGTGAAAGAACAGCTCTGAATTTCCTGCAGCGCATGAGCGGTATCGCCACGCTGACAAGATCTATGGTCAAGGAGCTGGAGGGCTATGATACCAAGCTTCTCGACACAAGAAAGACTACTCCGAACATGCGTCCTTTCGAAAAGTATGCAGTTCGTATCGGTGGCGGCACGAACCACCGCTATAATCTGTCCGACGGTGTCCTCATCAAGGACAACCACATCGGCGCTGCAGGCTCTATTGCCAAGGCAGTAGAGATGGCACGTGCCTATGCTCCGTTCGTAAGAAAGATCGAAGTCGAAGTCGAAAATCTTGAGATGCTTCAGGAGGCACTCGATGCCAAGGCCGACATCATCATGCTCGACAACATGACCGATGAGATGACCGCACAGGCAGTCGCTATGGCCAAGGGCAAAGCGGATCTCGAGGCTTCCGGCAACATGAACAAGGATCGCCTCAAAAAGCTCGCCGAGATCGGCGTAGATTACATCTCCTGCGGTGCACTCACCCACTCTGCTCCGATCCTGGACTTCTCCATGAAGAACTTGAAGCCGATCGAGTGATCCGGCAGCGCAGCACCGTCCGGCTAGAAAGGTATTTGAACACAATATGACCAAGATCATATTAGCAAGTAAATCCCCCCGTCGTTTTGAGCTTCTCTCAATGACGGGGCTTTCTTTTGAAGTAATCACATCTCATGTCGATGAGGATGCGGTCGAGGCTTCTGTGCTTCAGCGCTTTTCTGGTGAAGAGATCCGCGCCGATATGTACAAGATCGCAGAAGCCGTCGCAATGGCTCAGGCCCGCGCTAAGGCTGAAGCAGTGCTGGAAAGTGTGAGCGGGGCGGGGGCTTCCGATTCTTCCGCTTCTACCGCGTCTTCCGTGGCGGCGGGATCAGTAGCTGCACAGCCTGATTCCAGCGCAGAATGCGCCGCGTCCGACTCCGGCATCATCGTCATCGGCTCTGATACTGTAGTTGTGACCGAAGATGAAATCCTCGGAAAACCTAAAGATGAAGCCGACGCGCGCCGCATGCTGACAAAGCTTTCCGGTAAGACCCACCGTGTCTATACCGGAGTAGCGATACTGAAAAAGTGCGGCGGCGAAAGCAGTTTGAGCAGCGAGGACGGAGTACAAAGCCGCTGTTTCAGTGCTTTTGCCGATGTAAAATTCCATGACCTGGATGCACTGCAGGAAAAGGAGATCGAGCGCTACATCGCAGGCGGCTCGCCGATGGACAAGGCCGGCGCCTACGGGATCCAGGACGAGGGCGCACTCCTGATCGACTCGATCGCCGGTGATTACTATGCCGTCGTCGGGCTTCCGGTCGCACAGGTCAACAGGGAACTCCAGAAACTCCTCTGACAGTTCTTTTCACTAGGCCAAAACAGGTTAAATTGGGAATTTCTTTCCAAATAGGATCAAATCAAGATTTTCTTTTCTGATTCTTATACCCCCCGGGGGTATATGGGCTGCCGCGGTAGGATCAAATTGCTGTTTTTAGGGGATTTAGTCCTACTTTTTCATAGCCGATGTAGGATAAAAAAGCTGAAATCTCAGTTTTTATCCTACCGGCTGAGAGTTTTTACTTATATTGTCCTATTTCAGGAGCCGTTTTCGAGCAAATAAACATCACATACCCCAAGGGTGATAGGATCACAACCCGATTTTTGGCAGTTTAATCCTATCCCGTGCAAAATCTTAAGGAATTGCATGGGACGATCAAGGAATTGCGTGGGGCAGACAAGGATAAACAAACGGAAAACGATCCGCAGACTTTCTCGCTGAAGCAAGCACCCTCACGAAAAGAGAGGTGTGGAGAAATATCTCTCCGCGGTATCCGGAAGAACAGTCACCACAGTTTTTCCGGGGCCGAGCTTCTTCGCCATGGCGATGGCCGCCGCGACATTGGAGCCGGAAGAAATACCGCACATCAGGCCTTCTTTTCTCGCCAGATCCTTGGCGGTCTCCAGCGCGGCCTCGTCAGTGACAACATAGACGTCTTCGAAGATCTCTGTATTGAGGTTATCCGGGATCAGGCCGTCGCCGATGCCCATCTGCAGGTGGGAACCGATATTGCCGCCCGCGAGGATCGCCGCGTTTTCCGGCTCAACTGCCCAGATCGTAATATTCGGATTCTGTGCTTTCAGCACTTCACCGATTCCGGAAAGGGTTCCGCCTGTTCCGATGCCGGCGCAGAAACCATCGATCGGGCCGGCGACCTGTTCTAAGATCTCGACACCCGTGTGATGACGGTGCACCATCGGATTCGCAGGATTGGTAAACTGCTGCGGGACAAAGACATTCGGATCTTCTCTTTCCATCTTCTCGGCGAGTTTCAGGCACTCATCGATCGCTTTTCCGATGTCACCGTCGTCGCGGATCAGCTTGACCTCGGCGCCGTAATGCTCGACAAGGTAGCGGCGCTCGCAGGAGACGGAGTCCGGCATGATGATGATCGTCTTGTATCCTCTAACTGCACCGACCAGCGCCAGGCCGATGCCCTGATTTCCAGATGTCGGCTCCACGATGATCGTGTCCTTGGTGATCTTGCCGTCTTTCTCCGCCTGCTCGATCATGTTGAGCGCGGTACGGGTCTTGATGGAACCGCCCACATTCAGGCCTTCGTATTTTACAAGCACACGGGCACAGTCCTCACCGACCATGCGGGAGGACAGCTGGATCATCGGTGTATGCCCGACAGCTTCTAAGACATTGTTGTAAACCATTACTATTCCTGCTTTCTACGGACTTCTCCCCGAAGGCGGATCGCCATTTCGGAAGAGCGTTGCCAAGAAGATTATTCACCCTATTGCCCTAAGGTTATAAGGACAAATGCCTTACTATTTTATCGCCTCAAAAGCACTTCCGCAAGAATGAGTCTGCTCACCCCCTCTTTCCATAACCTTTCCCGCTATCTTTCCTTTGCATTATAAATTCCATAAAACTATTGCAAATTCTAGCTTTCCGTGATATCTTTGTTTCATTGCACAGGGTACTTTTTCCAAGGATGGAGAATCACCTGCAATGTTTGACCGCCACGAGCGATCGTGGTTAGTAGGCCATACGGACAGCCGGGTCAAATGCCGAAGCGGCAGTTTTTACTGCCTTATTGAGTGGGAAGTTCGAATTCCCTTAATGTTGATAAGTTGGTTATAACTTGTGAATAATCAATAA
>JAEEGJ010031888.1_pt1 | contig 10163 bp, 7 predicted proteins | sample 8958761 | NCBI WGS metagenome assembly JAEEGJ01 (sample SAMN16246546, study PRJNA631951) | gut metagenome | biome: gut microbiome; feature: rumen; material: RS-attached | host: Bos | place: Iran: Karaj | collected 2018-10 | reverse complement strand
CTAGTATAATTACACCGCAGTCTAATAAGGAGGACATGTAAGAATATGTCAGTAAAGGTTGCTATTAACGGGTTCGGACGCATTGGCCGTCTTGCTTTCCGCCAGATGTGGGGTGCCCCAGGCTACGAAATCGTCGCCATCAATGATCTCACCAGCCCAAAGATGCTTGCCCATCTTCTCAAGTATGATTCCGCTCAGGGTCGTTACGCTTTAGCCGATAAAGTCACCTGCAGTGAAGAAGGAGCCGAAGAAGGCTGGATCGCCGTCGACGGCAAGAAGATCCGCATCTACGCCGAAAAAGATGCCAACAACTGCCCATGGGGCAAACTCGATGTTGACGTCGTTCTCGAGTGCACTGGTTTCTACTGCTCCAAAGAAAAGAGCCAGGCTCACATCAATGCCGGTGCCAAGAAGGTCGTTATCTCCGCTCCAGCCGGAAAAGACCTCCCAACCATCGTTTTCTCCGTCAACGAGAAGACCTTAACCAAAGAAGACAAGATCATCAGCGCTGCCAGCTGCACCACCAACTGCTTAGCTCCAATGACCAAAGCTCTCAATGACGCTTTCCCAATCCAGAGCGGCATCATGACCACCGTCCACGCTTACACCGGTGACCAGATGCTTCTCGATGGCCCACACCGCAAAGGCGATCTCCGCCGTGCCCGTGCCGCCGCTTGCAACATCGTTCCAAATAGCACCGGTGCTGCCAAGGCCATTGGCCTTGTCATCCCAGAGCTCAATGGCAAGCTCATTGGTTCCGCCCAGCGTGTTCCAGTCCCAACTGGTTCTACCACCATCCTTGTCGCCGTCGTCAAAGCCGAAGAGCTCGACGCCGCCAAGATCAACGAAGTCATGAAGGCCGCTGCCAAAGACAATGCTTCCTTCGGTTACACCGAGGAACAGCTCGTCTCCGGCGACATCATCGGCATGACCTACGGTTCCCTCTTTGATGCCACCCAGACCATGGTCATCAAACTTGCAGAAGGTCTCTATCAGGTCCAGGTCGTCTCCTGGTATGACAACGAGAACTCCTACACCTCTCAGATGGTCCGTACCATCAAGTACTTCGCCGAACTCAACTAAGTTCATCGAATCTTGAAACTAAGCCACACCTCACCGTGTGGCTTTTTTATGGGAAAAGAGCCTCATTGCTATGTTTCTATAACTAATTTCCATAGTAATGGAAAATTCCCATGGAAGTGCTATCATTTATCCGCAAGGAGCAAAAGGAAAAAATTATGCTTACTGTTAAAGACTTAAAGGACCTCAAAGGCAAACGCGTCTATGTTCGCGTCGACTTCAACGTCCCACAAACCAACGGTGTCATCCGTGATACCAACCGCATCAAAGCCGCTCTCCCAACCATCCAAGAGCTGCTCTCCAAAGGTGCCCGCGTCATTCTTATGTCCCACCTTGGAAAGATCAAATGGAAAGAACCAGATCCAGAGAAGATCGAGGCCATGAAGAAGGCCAACGATATGGCTCCAGTCGCCAAAGCTCTCGCTGAGCTTCTCCCAGGCGTCAAAGTGAGCTTCTGCCCAACTACCCGTGGCGAAGAGCTCACCAAAGCCGTTGCCGCCCTTAATGACGGCGAGATCCTTCTCGGTCAGAACACCCGTTACGAAAAGGGTGAAGAGAAGAACGATCCAGAGTTAGCCCAGATCTGGGCCAGCTTAGCCGATGTCTTCGTCATGGATGCCTTTGGCAGCGCCCACCGTGCCCATGCTTCAACCGTCGGTGTCCCGTCCATCCTCAAAGCCGAAGGAAAACCAGTCGCCCTTGGTTACCTCATGATCAAGGAAGTCGAGAACCTCACCCGTTGCGTCGAGGTCAAGCCTGAAGACAGACCATACGTCGCCGTTCTTGGCGGACTTAAGGTCAGCGACAAGATCAAAGTCATCGATACCCTTCTCAATAAATGCGATTACATCATCATCGGCGGTGCTATGGCTTACACCTTCCGCAAAGCCCGTGGTGAGAAGATCGGCAAATCCTTCCTCGATGCCGATTCCCTTGATTACGCCAAAGCTTGCTTAGAGAAAGCCAATGGCAAGATCATTCTCCCGGTCGACGCCGTCGCTACCGACAGCTTCGAAGAGAAGGAAGGTCGTAAGATCGAAATCGTCAAAGAGATCCCAGAGGATATGGAAGGCTGCGATATCGGTCCAGAGAGCTGCAAGCTCTTCGCCGACGTCATCAGCAAGGCCAAGATGGTCTTCTGGAATGGCCCAATGGGCGTCTTCGAGCAGAAAGACTTCCAGGCTGGCACCATTGCCGTCTGCGAAGCCATCAAAGACCTTGAAGGCAAAGCCTTCTCCGTCATCGGCGGTGGCGACAGCGCTTCCGCTGCCAAACAGCTTGGCTACAAGCAGAACTTCTCCCACGTCTCCACTGGCGGCGGTGCTTCCCTCGAAATGATCGAGAATGATGGCCACCTCCCAGGCGTCGACGTCCTCAAATAATCTAAAAACCATGCGCAAGAAATTACTTCTCGGCAACTGGAAGATGAATAAGACCCCGTCCGAGGCCAAGGCTTTCGCCTTAGCCGCGAGCGAGATGGTCGACTATGCCGTTGCCCATGACATCGAAGTCGGTGTCGCCCCAACCTTCGTCAGCCTTGCTGCCGTGAAGGAGAACATCAACCCAAAGTGCATCGTTGCCGCCCAGAACGTCAATGAGCACGATCACGGTGCCTTCACCGGTGAAGTCTCCATCGCCATGCTCAAAGAAGTCGGAATCGACTGGGTTATCCTTGGCCACTCCGAAAGACGTGAGTACAACGGTGAGACCTCTCCTGTCTGCAACCTCAAGATCAAGGCCCTTCTTGCTGCCGATATGACTCCTGTCTATTGCTGCGGCGAATCCCTTGATACCTTTGAGAAAGGCGAGACCAAAGAATGGGTCTCGAAACAAATCCGTGAGGGTTTTGCAGGGCTTTCTGCGGAAGAAGCGAAGAAAGTCGTCATTGCCTATGAGCCAATCTGGGCCATCGGCACTGGCAAGAGCGCATCCAAAGAGACCGCTGAAGATACCATTTCCTTCATCAGAGGCGTTCTCCGTGAGCTTTATGGCGAGACTGCTGAGGAAATCAGAATCCTCTATGGTGGAAGCGTCAAACCAGCCAACGTCGCCGAGTACATGAGTGAGCCAGATATCGATGGCGCTCTCGTCGGCGGTGCATCCTTAGAGCCAGACTCCTTCAAGGGTCTCATCGAAGGCATGCTTAAGTAATAACCTTATTTAGGTAATTAGAGGTCACTTCGGTGGCCTCTTTTTTTGAGCATGTTTTGTCTTTATTCCCCTCTATGCCTTATACTTAGATTAACCAGAGAAAATAAAGGAGGACCCTATGGTCAAATTTCTTATTTGCAGACATTGCGGCAATATAGTCGCCATGGTCAAAAACGGCGGTGGCGAAATCATGTGTTGCGGCGAACCAATGAGTGAACTCATTGCCAAGAGCCCAGCCACCGAAGGAACCGAGAAACATCTCCCAGTCGTCGAAGTCAAAGGAGAAGAGGTTCTCGTCAAGGTCGGAAGCGTCCCTCACCCGATGGCGGAAGATCATTACATCGAATGGGTTTATCTCTACACCGATAAAGGAGGCCAAAGACGCCGCTTCAACCCAGGAGAGGCACCTGAGGCTATCTTCCATATCGAGAAGGGTGAAAAGGTCCTTGAGGTATATGCTTACTGCAATAAGCACGGCCTCTGGAAGACCGTCTTATAAGCTCTAGCTAAACGATCAAGCAGGCGTAGGGGAGACCCTCGTCTGCTTTTTCTTTTGCTTTCTGAAGGATAATCTTGCGTATTTTCGCTTCGAAGCAAAAACAAGGTGAAATATGAGAAGTTTCGCAATTCAAACAAATTGCGAAAAGTTATTTAGATTAGTAGTTATTAAGTAATTAGAAAAATAACTAAAAAGAAATGGATCAGAAAAAAGATTTTCGTTTTTCGTTAACCCCAAAAGCGGTCGGACTATATCTCATAAACTCCATGTAATTAATAGGAGAATAAGGATTTGCGCGCGCGTACATGAGGCAAATTGTAAAAGTGCCGATAATATGTGGGAAAAAAGATTTTTCAAAAAAGTGATGTTTTTCGCTTGACGGGGCTATAAAAACGCGTAAAATAACCCTCGCTGCACCTCTTAAGGATGACTTAAAAAAGGGCAGTGGTTGATGTAGAAAAACCCTCGGTTCTGGACATCACGAAGAACTTCGAAAAATTCTTCAAAAAGTTGTTGACAGTACCTAAGGTAAAGCCTATATTAATCAAGCGCGACAAATTCGGGACAGCATCCCATTGCAAGAGCAAATGTCGCGCCGCTGATCTTTGAAAACTAAACAGATGTACAACATACACTAACGTCGATTCCTTATTAAAAAGGAACAACAATAACCAAGTAATTATTTTTGAACTAGATCTAACTAATTGAGAGTTTGATCCTGGCTCAGGATGAACGCTGGCGGTGTGCCTAATACATGCAAGTCGATCGGGCGTAGCAATACGTCAGAGGCGTACGGGTGAGTAACACGTAGGTAACCTACCTTTAAGACTGGGATACCCAGACGAAAGTTTGGCTAATACCGGATAACAACATTTGAGACATCTCTTTTGTTTGAAAGGCGCTGCAAGGCGCCACTTTTAGATGGACCTGCGTCGCATTAGCTAGTTGGTGAGATAAAAGCCCACCAAGGCTGGGATGCGTAGCCGATCTGAGAGGATGACCGGCCACAATGGGACTGAGACACGGCCCATACTCCTACGGGAGGCAGCAGTAGGGAGTTTTCGGCAATGGGGGAAACCCTGACCGAGCAACACCGCGTGAGTGATGAAGGTCTTCGGATCGTAAAGCTCTGTTACGAGGGACGAATGATCGCTTTAGGAAATGAGAGCGGTTTGACGGTACCTCGCCAGAAAGCGACGGCTAACTACGTGCCAGCAGCCGCGGTAATACGTAGGTCGCAAGCGTTATCCGGAATTATTGGGCGTAAAGAGTGAGCAGGCGGCATGGTAAGTCTGGAGTGAAAGCGTGGGGCTTAACCCCATACAGCTTTGGATACTACCAAGCTAGAGTACGTCAGAGGTTAACAGAACTCCATGTGTAGCGGTGAAATGCGTAGATATATGGAAGAATACCAGTGGCGAAGGCGGTTAACCAGGACGATACTGACGCTCAGTCACGAAAGCGTGGGGAGCAAATAGGATTAGATACCCTAGTAGTCCACGCCGTAAACGATGATGACTAACTATAGCCGTGAGGCTGTGGTGAAGCTAACGCATTAAGTCATCCGCCTGGGGAGTACGGTCGCAAGACTGAAACTTAAAGGAATTGACGGGACCCCGCACAAGTAGTGGAGCATGTGGTTTAATTCGACGCTACGCGGAAAACCTTACCAGGGCTTGACATAGGACTTACAAAAGTAGAGATACAAAATAACTATTGTCCATACAGGTGGTGCATGGTTGTCGTCAGCTCGTGTCGTGAGATGTTGGGTTAAGTCCCGCAACGAGCGCAACCCTCGTCATTAGTTACTAACATTCAGTTGAGGACTCTAATGAGACTGCCGATGTAAGTCGGAGGAAGGTGGGGATGACGTCAAATCAGCATGCCCCTTATGTCCTGGGCAACACACGTGCTACAATGGCCGGTACAAAGAGATGCAATATCGCGAGATGGAGCAAATCCCATAAAGCCGGTCTCAGTTCAGACTGGAGGCTGCAATTCGCCTCCACGAAGGCGGAATTACTAGTAATCGCGAATCAGCATGTCGCGGTGAATACGTTCCCGGGGTTTGTACACACCGCCCGTCAAACCATGAGAGCTGGTAATACTTGAAGCCGTTTTCTTAACCGCAAGGAGAGAGGCGTCTAGGGTAGGATCGGTGATTGGGGTTAAGTCGTAACAAGGTATCCCTACGAGAACGTGGGGATGGATCACCTCCTTTCTAAGGAGAAAGTTGCTTGACTCATAGCGAGTTCAGGCAGTACATACAAGCTTACCTAAATTTTTGATTTAGTCGTTACTCGTTAGGTTGTCAGTAATCTGTTTAGTTTTGAGAGATTAGCTTCTCTCAGCTCTTTGTTCTTTGAAAACTGGATATTACAAAAACATGTTCTTTCTGTTGATGTAGCGGTTCAAAGATTTGGTTTCAACCGAATTATTGAGACGTAATTCAACTGAAAAAGATTTTATCAAAAAATGTAGATCATTCTGATCGTCGAAAGACGATTAGTTAAAGCCGATTTAACTTACGAAGTTAAGTTTTTAGGGGCGTACAGTGAATGCCTTGGCACTAGAAGACTACGAAAGACGTGACTACCTGCGATAAGCTACGGGGAGCTGGATGTGAGCTTTGATCCGTAGATCTCTGAATGGGGAAACCCAATGCAAGTAATTTTGCATTATCGAGCGATTTCGTCGTTCGAAGACACACCTGGGGAATTGAAACATCTTAGTACCCAGAGGAAAAGAAAGATAATTATCGATTCCGTCAGTAGCGGCGAGCGAAAGCGGAACAGCCCAAACCACCTTGAGTGGTGTTCGGACCGCAATGTGGAATTGTCAAATCCATCTGAATGGCCTGGGAAGGCCAGCCATAGAAGGTGATAGCCCTGTAAGGATAAGACGAGACATCCTAGCGGTATCCAGAGTACGTCGGGTCAAATATCTTGACGGAAAATGTGCGGACCATCGCATAAGGCTAAATACTCTCTAGTGACCGATAGTGAACCAGTACCGTGAGGGAAAGGTGAAAAGAACCCCGGGAGGGGAGTGAAAAGACTCTGAAACTGTATGCCTACAATAAGTCAAAGGGCATTAAGCCTGATGACGTGCCTATTGAAGAATGAGCCGGCGAGTCACGTTTACATGCAAGGTTAAGCTGAAGAAGCGGAGCCGTAGCGAAAGCGAGTCTGAATAGGGCGCTTTAGTATGTGAACGTGGACCCGAAGCCCGACGATCTACCCATGAGCAGGTTGAAAGAAGGGTAACACCTTCCGGAGGACCGAACCGACGTTCGTTGAAATGACCGCGGATGACTTGTGGGTAGTGGAGAAATTCCAATCGAGTTGGGGGATAGCTGGTTCTCCCCGAAATAACTTTACGGCTAGCCTTTGTAAACTACATCTTGAGGGTAAAGCACTGAATGACTGATGGGTAATTTTATTGCTACTGAATTCAATCAAACTCTGAATCTCAAGATGACTATACAGGGAGTCAGACTGTGGGCGATAAGGTCCATGGTCAAAAGGGAAACAGCCCAGACCGCCAAATAAGGTCCCAAAATCTACGCTAAGTGTTAAAGGAAGTGGAGATACTTAAACAACTAGGATGTTGACTCAGAAGCAGCCATCATTTAAAGAGTGCGTAACAGCTCACTAGTCGAGTGCCTCTGCACCGAGGATTTATCGGGGCTAAGCGTAGTACCGAATTTGCGGATTTGCAGCAATGCAAGTGGTAGGGGAGCGTTCTATCAGCGGTGAAGTCGTCCTGTAAGGGGCGGTGGAGCGGATAGAAGTGAGTATGCCGGCGTTAGTAACGATATGGGGTGAGAATCCCCATCACCATTAGACTAAGGTTTCCTGGGGAAGGGTCGTCCTCCCAGGGTTAGGCGGGTCCTAAGTTCAGGCCGAACGGCGTAGACGATGGACAGCAGGTTGATATTCCTGCCCCCGCATACATGCGATGTAATGACAGATTTGGATAGCGGTACCCCTTATTGGATTGGGGGCCAAGCGCCGTGACTGACTGGCAGGCAAATCCACCAGTTAAAGTGAAAGCGCGAGTGCGAGCGAACGGTTCGCCTATTAGTGAAGTCCGCAATTCCAGGTCTCGAGAAAAGTTGCTAGCTTAAGTGTATGTGGCCCGTACCGAGAACGGACACACGTGGTCAAGGAGAGTATCCTAAGGTGAGCGAGTGAATTGTTGTTAAGGAACTCTGCAAAATTACTTCGTAACTTCGGAAGAAGAAGTACTCCCGCGAGGGAGTCGCAGTGAAGAGGCCCAAGTAACTGTTTATCAAAAACATAGCTCTATGCTAAGCCGTAAGGCGATGTATATGGGGTGATGCCTGCCCAGTGCTGGAAGGTTAAGAGGGGATGTCAGGAGCAATCCGAAGCATTGAATCGAAGCCCCAGTGAACGGCGGCCGTAACTATAACGGTCCTAAGGTAGCGAAATTCCTTGTCAGGTAAGTTCTGACCCGCATGAATGGTATAATAATTTGGGCGCTGTCTCGACAGCAAACTCGGTGAAATCTTATTACCTGTGAAGATGCAGGTTACCCGCGACTAGACGGAAAGACCCCATGGAGCTTTACTGTAACTTAATATTGAGCGTTTGAGTCTCATTCGTAGGATAGGTACGAGGCTTTGAAGCGGGTCCTTTGGGATCCGTGGAGCCACCCGTGAAATAGTACTATTGTGGTTTGAACGTTCTAACGTATGCCCTCACGAGGCAACGGACAGTGTTAGGCGGGCAGTTTGACTGGGGCGGTCGCCTCCCAAAAAGTAACGGAGGCGCTCCAAGGTTCGTTCAGCATGGTTGGAAATCATGCATCGAGTGCATTGGCATAAACGAGCTTGACTGCGAGACTTACAAGTCGAACAGGGACGAAAGTCGGACAAAGTGATCTTGCGGTCCCGAATGGAAGGGCCGTAACTTAACGGATAAAAGCTACCCTGGGGATAACAGGCTGATCTACTCCAAGAGTTCACATCGACGAGTAGGTTTGGCACCTCGATGTCGGCCCATCACATCCTGGAGGGGAAGTACCTTCCAAGGGTTTGGCTGTTCGCCAATTAAAGTGGTACGCGAGCTGGGTTCAAAACGTCGTGAGACAGTTTGGTCCCTATCTGTCGTGGGCGTAGGAAGTTTGAAGGGTCTAGTCCCTAGTACGAGAGGACCGGGATTAACGAGGCACTGGTATATCGGTTGTCGCGCCAGCGGCATGGCCGGGTAGCTACCCTCGGAAGAGATAAACGCTGAAAGCATCTAAGCGTGAAGCTCGCCCTAAGATGAGACTTCCCATTCGCAAGAAGTAAGTGCCCTCCTAAGCGAGGAGGTTGATAGGTTAGATCTGTAAGCGCTGCGAGGCGTTCAGGAGACTAATACTAATAGCACGAGGACTTAATTTCACTAATCTATATAACCTATAGAGAGTAAGCTAAGTCGCTTGATTACATATTTAGATAGAAGAACTTGTTTAACAGTAGTATCCAGTATTCAAAGAACATTGAGTAAAAGAAAAAGTCTGGCGGCATTGGCGCAGTGGTCACACCTGTTCCCATCCCGAACACAGAAGTTAAGCACTGCAGTGGCGACAATACTATGGCCGAGAGGTCAGGGAAGATAGCGCGCTGCTGGGCTTTTTCTTTTATAGGCACCTTTTATAGGGGTTTTGCAGGGGATTTTTCGATAATTATTCCCGGCAAACCCCCTTTTTCTTTATAAACAGAATCATTAAAATAGGAGGGCTGATCCACCCTAAAAACCCCATTCATTGAAAGAAAAAATATTTTTATGAATTATCTTGAATAAAGATGAAAAGGGGTGTACATTATGGTCAAGGAGGACATCTATGATCAGTTGGTGGACAGCAAAAGAAAAGAATGGCCAAGCCACGCTTTATAGCTCCAACATCACTCTCAACAAGGTCGCGAGCGTTCCGTTTGAATTCGCAAACCGCGTCCAGGTTGGGCTGGATGAGAATATGAACATCATCATCGAGCCGATATCCAAGGATAGGGTGGAGAGGGGAGACCTCGACGAGTACAACCTCTTAGAGATCAAGACCAAACCATCTTACTCACGCATCTGCTCGACGGACCTAATGAATTTCATCTCAAAGAGTCTGAAGCTTGCGCTTAGCACCGAACCACTAAGGTTCGAAACCGTCTGGGAAGAAGAGAACAACCATCTCGTCGTCCTGGTCAATAAGAAAGGGAAGGAAAGCATATGATTGAATACATGTGGATTATCTGGTTAGTCATCTTTGTGCTAGCCTTATTAATCGAGGCGATCGGACCCGAGATCGTTTCAATCTGGTTTGCCGGTGGAGCTTTGGTCAGCTTGATCATCTCCTTCATCCCAGGCGTTGATTGGTGGGTTCAGCTCATCGTCTTTGCGGTTGTCTCCGCAGCCCTCTTGGTCTTCATTAG
>JAEEGJ010031886.1_pt1 | contig 10164 bp, 7 predicted proteins | sample 8958761 | NCBI WGS metagenome assembly JAEEGJ01 (sample SAMN16246546, study PRJNA631951) | gut metagenome | biome: gut microbiome; feature: rumen; material: RS-attached | host: Bos | place: Iran: Karaj | collected 2018-10 | reverse complement strand
CCAAGGCACGTACCACGTTGTAGGCACGCTTCTGCATCTCGGGGTTGGCACGCTGCACAGCATTGAGCTCGATGCCCGATGCATACTTGCCCGTATTGACCGACGACACGGCGCCACCGCCCATACCGATGCGGTAGTTGTCGCCACCAATGAGGATAACCTTCTCGCCTGCCTCAGGCGTGCCCTTCAGGGCATCGCGCATCTTGCCATATCCTACACCACCAGCCAGCATGATTACCTTGTCGTAACCATATTCCTGCTGCTCGCCGGGATTGGGATCCTGATGCTCGAAGGTGAGCAGCGATCCGCAGATGAGCGGCTGTCCGAACTTGTTGCCGAAGTCCGAAGCGCCGTTCGAAGCCTTGATGAGCACCTGTTCGGGTGTCTGATAGAGCCAGGGACGTGCCTCGAGGCCGTTCTCCCACGTCTTCTTCTCGTCGTTGCGGGGCTAGGAGGTGATATAGACAGCAGTTCCGGCGATGGGCATCGAAGCCTTGCCGCCACCCATACGGTCGCGAATCTCACCACCTGTTCCTGTTGCAGCGCCATTGAAGGGCTCCACTGTGGTCGGGAAGTTGTGCGTCTCGGCCTTCAGCGAAATGACGCTCTCGAATTCCTTCACCTCATACTCCGACGCCGTAGTGGGGTCGGCAGGTGCAAACTGCTCGATGACGGGACCCTTGTTGAAGGCGACATTGTCCTTGTAGGCACTCACCAGCTTGCCCGGCTGAGCCTTTGAAGTCTTCTTGATCAAATTGAAGAGGCTCGACTCCTTCTCCTCGCCATCGATGATGAACGTACCACCGAAGATCTTATGACGGCAGTGCTCCGAATTGACCTGGCTGAAGCCGAACACCTCCGAATCGGTCAACGGACGGCCCACACGCTTGGCTACGTCGTTGAGATACGCGATCTCTTCGGCACTCAGGGCCAGGCCCTCCTGCTTGTTGTACTCCTCAAGGTTCTCGATATATACAATGGGATCGGGTTGCTTGTTGATGGTGAAAATGTTCTGGTCGAGGCCGTCATAGAGGCGGCGCAACATCGGATCGTATTCCGAATCGGGACCTTTCACAGGGAAATACTCCTCAATACGGGCTATGCCCTTGAGGCCCATGTTCTGTGTAATCTCTACGGCATTGGTACTCCAGGGAGTGATCATTTCACGACGCGGGCCGTTGAACCAGCCTCCGAGCTGCTGCTCGGGAAGGAGAACGGCGCCACTGAAAAGCCAGCACAAACGCTGCGATTCATCGGCGCTGAGCTGATGATCCGCATCGACAGCCAGGATAGTGGCCGAAGGTTGCTTGAAAAAGAAAACCATAAACTAGTATAATTTACAAATAACAATTGAGAATTGACGAACTTTGAACTTTGAACAATTAACAATTATATTGAACAATCAAAAACCTCAAAAAAAGCAAAAAAAGGGGGTAAAATGCTTTTTGCGGTGCAAAAATACAAAAAAAAACTGATATAATTGTGGAAGATTCAAAAAAACTCTCTATCTTTGCACAAAAATAAGGCCAAACGCCCCTTTTTTGATGTTCGAAACAATCATATTCACCATATTGTGGGGCTTCGTTATTGGAGTTCTGGTGTCGGCCCCTATGGGCCCGACAGGCATCCTTGTTATCCAACGAACACTGAACAAGGGACGCCTGCCTGGCCTCCTTACGGGCCTGGGTGCCTCGCTCTCCGACTTCTTCTACGCCGTCATCACGGTCTTCTTCCTGGGCCTGGTGGTCAATTGGCTCGAACAGTACGAATCGGCCCTGCAGTTCGTGGGTTCGTTGGCCATTGCCCTTTATGCCTTCTATCTGTGGACCTCCAATCCTGCTTCCTCCCTGCAGAACAAGGACACCTCCACCGATGGCATGTCCCCCCGACTGAAGACCTCAGGCATCCTCAAGAACTTCTTCTCGGGCTTCGGCATCACGGTGAGCAATCCGTTCATCATCTTTTTCTTCATCGCACTTTTCGCACGCACCAACTTCCTCTTTGCCGCATCTACCGAGCGCTGGTGGCTCTACATCATCGGCTTTGCTGCCTTGATCTGCGGAGCTGTTTGCTGGTGGTTCCTCATCACCTGGATCGTCAACAAGGTTCGCAACAACTTCGGCGTACGCACCCTCCGCAACATCAACCACGGCATCGCCATCATCATGGTCGGCATCGCACTCTTCGGCTTCGGCAACGGCATTTATTATCTTTTCATCAATAAATAACCAGACCCCCTCTAATCCCCCTGCTTAGGGGGAAGAATCAAGCCCGGACAAGCAAGTCCTCCCCCTAAGCAGGGGGAACGAGGGGGTCTATTCTTGTACCTTATGAAACCCTTCATCACCTTCCTACTCCTCTCAGCTGTGATTTTCACCTGTGAGGCACAGACTCGTTTTCAGCTGAATGGCCAGCAGGTCACCTCGTCAGCTCATCGTCTCTACGTCAACGACCAGATGAAGACGCGCCCCTCGCGCTTCACCTTCCGCACCGTTAACGAAGCGTTGCTATTTGCCCAGGCCCGCTTTCTCTCAGACGCGACCGAAGGGAGCACCGACAAGGACACGCTCTGGACCGACATCTGCATCGAGCCATCGGTCTATTGGATCGACAATCCCGACGACCCTGCCATCCGTGTGTCCGACGTGCCGCTCGAATCGCCCTTCGGCCTCAAGGTCAAGGTGGATCGTCTGCGCCTCATCGGTCTGAGCGACAATCCCGAGGATGTCGTCATTGCCTGCAACCGTGGCCAGACACAGGGTTCCGATGGCAACTTCACCATGCTCCACTTCACGGGCAGTGATATCCAGGCCGAAAACATCACCTTCGGCAACTACTGCAACGTCGATCTCGTCTATCCGCGCAATCCACGCCTCAACCGTCCGAAGCGCAATCCTGCCATCGTGCAGGCCCAGCTCGTCATCTGTCGCGGCGATCGCTATGCCATCCGCAACTGCCGCTTCATCTCGCGTCTTAACCTCTGTCCCTTCGCGGGTGCCGACCACGTCGATTTCGACCACTGCTACTTCGAATGCACCGACGATGCGCTCTGCGGTACCGGCACCTATCGCCAATGTGGCTTCACGTTCTACGGCAGCAAGCCCTTCTATGCCACTTCGCGCGAAGGTGCCACCTTCATCGACTGCGACATCCATTCGAAGGTTCGTGGCACGCAGTATCTCACCAAGGTTTCTTCGCCCGTCACGATGCGCGACTGCCGCTGGACCAGCGACGACCCCGACCTCCAGCTTGCCTGGACACCCAAGCCCAATCCGAAGCACGTCTGCGTGATGACGGGCTGCACGCTCAACGGTCGACCCTACAATGTGCCCACCACGCCCGACGTGCCTATGCCGCTGGCTCCCGTCAACCTCCCTATTGCCAACCGACCTCAGATCATCCCAGGCGCATGGACCCTCGATGCCTACAAGCCGGCCGACATCAGCCAGTACAATTGGACCGTCCGTAGCGACATCCCCGTCTGGGCCTACGGAGAAGGCGAAGATGGTGCCGACGGCTGCTTCGGCCTCGTGCCGATGGTACGCGGAGCCCGCATGATGTACACGGGTCGTGAGGACGAAGCATATCAGGGACAAACCCTCAGCATCAGCCTCGACCCCTGCAAGGAGATGGGACAAGGTTTTGGCAGCGCCACGGGCCAGTATCTCGACATCTGCATCAAGTTCGATACCCGCTCGCTCACCGGCTACGGCCTGCGCTTCATCCGCACACCCAACCACCACAATGCCGTCGAAGTGTGGCTCGTCGAATACCAAAGCGGACAGATAAAGCCCCTTACCGAATCGCAGACCTGCTACCTCTTCCGTCGAGGCTGTAAGCTCACCCTAACTGCCTCGGAAGGCACATTGACCGCTCGCATCTCCAACGACCGATATCAGCCCGACGACTCAACTCTGGCGCAGCCTATGACGCTCTCCGCCCCTATCACGCATCCCAATCCCTTCGGCGGCATCCACATCCAGCACACCGGCTCCCTCGGCGCCTCTGTCACCCTTTTCAGCGATATCCATTCCAGTTATTTGGAATAAAATAGGATAGATGCCATAGAAGCAATAGATGTAATAGCTTTCTACTCTCTTCTATGTTTCTATAGTTTCTATGGCATCTATTGCTTCTATGGCATCTATTGCATCTATGGCATCTATAACATCTATCACTAAAACAACACACGATTACCATGCCCCAAAACGACAAAAACAACTCTCAAAAGCCAGCCTTTAATGGCATATTTCGCAAGGCGACCAAGTGGCAAGATCTCTGGTTTTATCAAAAGTCGGAAGTGCTCTATCAAATGACCTATGTCTTTTGCGACCGCTTCCTGCCACATCATGGCGACCGCACGGTAGACCAAATGGTGCAGGCTGCTCGTTCTGGGAAACAAAACATTGTTGAAGGGTCGGAGGATGGAAAGACTTCCACCGAGATGGAGCTTAAGCTGCTCAATGTCGCACGAGCAAGCATAGGCGAATTACGTCAAGACTTTGAAGACTTTTTGAAATCAAGAGAACTACATTTGTGGACATCCAAAGACAAGCGCTTTCAGTCACTTCAAGAATTCACAAAAAGTCACAATCTTCTTAAAGATTATGAGCCGTTTTTCGTAAAATGGTCTGCTGAAGAGATGGCTAATGTTGGCATAACATTATGTCATCAAATAGATGCTATGATGAACAAGTATATGGAGGGATTGGAGCATACTTTTGTTACCCAAGGTGGCATCAAAGAACGAATGTTTCAAGCCCGCACAGGTTACAGAAAGTTACAAGAAGATCATTTGGCAGAACTGGAACAAGCCATTCCCATTTTGAAACAACAACTTGCTCAAGCCCAAGCTGAAGCTAAAACATGGAAAGTTGCTTACGAGGACTTAAAGCAGCGAGCCCTCTCCGCCTACCAACAGCAACAAAATGAAATCGCTCTCCTTAAAGATCGTCTTTCACATCTTTCCGAAGAGCGAAACCAATAGCTTATAAATAACCTACATCATTTACTATTTCATCTGTTTTTTTATAGTATCTATGGTGTCTATGGCATCTATTGCTTCTATGGCATCTATAAAACCTATAAACCCTATAAAATCGGCAACAGATACTCCCAGATGATATCGATATAGGGCTGATAGAGCGACGAAGAGGTGGTGAGCACCAGCACGGCATCACGATCGGGGAACACCATGATATATTGTCCGGCGAAACCATCGGCACGATAGGCGTTGTGTCGGCAGATCCACATCTGATAGCCGTAGCCCTGCACCCATTCGTTGTTATCCTTGTTCAGGCCCACCTTCTCCAGGTCCTCGAAACGTGTTCCCGAAGGAGCCGAAGGCACCTGGTAACTCGACATCTCCTTCAGCCACTTTGCCGGAACAATCTGCTTGCCGTTCCATTTGCCCTTCTGCAGGAACAACTGTCCCATCTTGGCCATATCCTCGGTCTTCAGATACAATCCCCAACCGCCGCAACTGATACCCTGGGGCGACTCGTCCCATTGCGGACGCTCGATGTGCAAAGGCTGGAACAGGCGTGTGTCGAGGTAGTCGAGCACCTTCTCGCCGGTCACCTGCTGCACGATGGCCGAAAGCATATACGTGCCGACCGAGTTATACAGATAATATTCGCCAGGCTTGTGCACTACGGGCCATGCCAGGAAGGCCGTCACCCAGTCAAGGGAATCCTTCCGCAATTCCTTGGGTTCCTCATCATGTCCGCAAGTCATCGTAAGCAGGTCGCGCACGGTCATGGCCTTCAGGTTGTCGCTGGGCTCGGCAGGCAGTTTGTCGGGGAAGAACTTGATCACAGGGTCGTTGAGCTTCAGTTTCCCTTCGTCGATGGCAAGTCCTACTGCCGTAGCCGTGAACGTCTTGCTCACCGAATGCATGGCGTGTGGAGTCTCGGCGGTCTGTCCGTTGAACCATTTCTCCAGCACAACTTCACCATGCTTCAGGATCATGATGCTGTGCAACGTGATCGAATCGGGACGAACAGGACGTGTCACCGTGGCATTTTCGAACGAATCGACAGCCGCCACGATTTCGGGCGAAGCCTCGGTCCTCGGCAGGTCGATGATCACTTTTTCTGGTTTGCAACCCGACAGCATCAGTGCCGTCATAGCGAATAATAAAAACAACTTTTTCATAATTGGATTGATTAATGGGTAATGGATGAAAATTCTTGTGCAAAGATAAGGACTTTTTCTTAAAATGGAAACTGATTCTTCGGAAAAAATCTCTGATTATACCATTTCCACAATTTTCCAGCCATTTTTGTTACAAATACACATTTATTATAATCTCAGAAATAAGTTTTTTATGATTTTTTTGGTGTTTTCGACAAAATAATATACCTTTGCTGCAACTATAAACATATTTTTATTAATATCGTAACTTTAACTAAAAATGCGTATGAAAAAAATTACCTTACTTACCATGCTGGTTGCACTGTTCAGTGGAACCGCATTTGCACAGCAGACTACCGCATTCAAGTGCATCGACCGCACGGCTCAGACTGCCATCCGCAAGGCTCCCAAGGCCGTGGCTGAAAACGTGCTGGTGACACCACCAGCCTCTGCCACCGTAGAGACCTGGCACACCACCGATGGTGTCCTCTATGTCAACACCGCTTCCGGTCCTGTGGAATTCAGGCCCGACATCAAGGTGGCCATCGACGGCTCCGACATCTACCTGCAGGGCCTGGCCTATTGGTTCCCCGAAGGTTGGGTGAAGGGTACCATCAGCGAAACAACCGCCACCTTTGCCAGCGGACAATTCGTGGGAGAGGACGAGTACGGCCCCGAATGGATTTGTGGCACCAATGACACTGAGACATTTGCCGACATCGTCTTTGACTACAACGCCACCGAAGGTGTCCTGAAGGCTGTCACCCAATTCATCCTCGAGAACAGTAAGGAAAACGAAATCTCTCCCTATTGCTACTGGGTACTGCCAGTATTCGGCAAAGAAGGATCCTCCGGCCCACAACCTGTGGTGGCTCCCGAAGGCCTCGAGACCGACGAATGGGCCATCAGTGCCATGAACAACTTCGGCGAACCCGTTTCGGGATACGTCAACATCGGCTTCGATGGCAACGACTGCTACATGCAGGGCTTCTGCCACTACCTGCCCGAGACCTGGCTCAAGGGTACGCTCGAAGGCGACAAGATCACCTTCCCCGGCGACCAGTACTTCGGTCCCTATGACGCCGACGCCTATACCCACTACGAGTTCTACCTCCGTCCCGAGGATGTTGTCTTCACCTACGATGCCGAAGCTGGCAAGATGACTGCCGAGGGCGAAATCTACGTTCGTGAGGCTGTTCGCGAGTACAAGGGTGACGTCTATAACGATCCCGTCATTACCAAGGTCAGCGAGAAGGCTGCTACACCCGCTACGCCCAACATCAGCCAGATCTACGACGCCACCACCGGTCCCATAGTCATGTTCACCGTGCCCACCGTCGATACCGAGGGCAACGCAATGGCTTCGTCCAAGCTCTTCTTCCAGTTCTTCAAGGACGTCGAGCAGGAGATCTCCGATGTCACCTTCGATCCTGCCGACTACTCTGGCCTCACCGAAGCTATGACCGTCTTCCCCTACGGCTTCTCCTGCGGCGAAAATATCGCCTACAACTATATGTACCTCAAGCAGGCCGACTACAGCTCCTGGAACAAGATTGGTATCCAGTCCATCTACAACGATGGTGGCGAGGAGAACAAGTCCGAAATCTTCTGGTTAACCATCAAGCCCTACGAGAAGGCCACCTTCGACTTCAACGCCATGACCGACGAGCCTTGCTCTTCGAACGACGACAACTCGGGCGACATCAACGAGGACCGTGTAATTACCGAAAACGGCATCACCCTCACCATTTCACCAAAGACCGAAGAGGCCACCACTCCCAACCGCTTCTGGGGCACCAAGTTCGGCCCACAGCTCCGCGTCTATAGCGGCACGCTCACCTTCGAGGCTCCTGTAGGCAAGGTCATCAAGAAGATTGTGTTCAACAACAGCAAGTGGAACGCTGGCAACAGCGCCGATTCAGGCACCTTCGAAGGCGAGGTTTGGACAGGCGAGGCTAAGACGGTGGTTGTCACTATCGCCGGCAACACCCAGATCAACAGCATCGAGGTTTATCCCGGTACCTATGTGCCAACAGCCGTCGAGGCTCCCGAGGGTCTTGTCACCGACACCTACATCTTCCAGGCTCGCTCTGAGAAACCCTATTACGATCCCGCCGACCTCACCCTTTGGGTAAAGGCAGGCTTCGATGGCGACGATGTATATATCCAGGGTCTGGCTGCTGACTACAACTCCAGCACCAGCGAACTGTGGGTGAAGGCAACCAGGAACGAGGCAGGACAGTACGTCATCCCCGCCAACCAGTTCATGGGCTCCGTCGCCTTCTGGATGTCCACTATCGATTGCTACTTCACTGCTGTCGATGCCCAGGGCAACATGGTTGACGCCGTGCTCGACTACGATGCCGAGAAGTGCCAGTTCACCACCGACCAACCTCTCGTCATCAATGCTTCGCTCACCGAACTCAATCCTCAGCAGACCTTCACCGGCGTGACCATCACCAAGTTCAACGAGGTTGCCGCAACTCCTGCCGACCCGACGATGAACTCGCTCACCTTCGACGAATGGTCGCACTACATCACCTTCTACATCCCACAGGTAGGCACCGAAGGCGAAACGCTCAATCCGCAGAAACTCTTCTACACCATCTGGATCCAGGGTGTCGACGGTGTTAATCCTTACGTCTTCTCACCCGACATGTACTGGGGCTTCGACGGCGACACCACCGAACTGCCATGGAGCCAGTACTACAGCACTTGGGACAACGCCCACAGCATCTACTTCTACGACGACGCTGCCGTCTTCGAAGGTTGGGCAAAGGTTGGTGTTCAGAGCATCTACTACGGTGGCGACGAGGTTCGCAAGTCGGCCATCAGCTGGATTGAGACTCCATTCTATACCGGCATCGACAACATCACCACCGGTCAGACCACTGGCAAGGCCATCTACAACATCTCCGGCCAGCGCATCGCCGCTCCCGCCAAGGGTCTGAACATCATCAATGGTCAGAAGGTGATGATCAAATAATCCCGATTCCCCGCTCCTTCCGAGCACGAATCCCATAAAACCTATTCCTTCCCCAGGTCCTTCCCGGAACCTGGGGTTTTTCTTATGCTTGTTGATATAGGGGAGAAAACAGGAGTTAATGGGAGTTAGCAGGAGTTATCGGACGTTACCTTTGCCTTTCGAAAAGAGGTTCCAACGGTACATTTGTCCGTTAACTCCACAGGCTAGAAGCCTGTTAACTCCCGTTTACTACTGTTAACTCCAGTATAGTTTCGCTAAATGCGAAACTTGAGTCACTTATTATCTTGAAGTTTCAATCATGCAAGCCTGCCTGTGAAGGTCGGCTTGCTTTTTTCGTCCATTACACAAGAAAACTCCTTGAATATTTGGAGATGTCGAAGAAATGTCTTATCTTTGCGGCAGTTTATAACAAGTAAAAATAAAAGACTGTAGCAAGCCCCCCTGCGAAGTGTCGGCTTGCTATTTTTCGTCCATTACTGAAGAAATTGCTTTGAAGATTTGGTGGTGTCGATGATTTAGTGTATATTTGCACCCGTATTATTCATTCCATTAAATTATAAGCGAATATGTTCTTACCAAACAAATCGGACAAACTCATCTTTGTCAATATCAAAAACTCATACGAAGCATTGCAAAGGAATGACACAAGCAATCCTTTGTACCGCGATAGCCTCTATGAATGTACCGTAAAGTTTTGGCGCATTGCTGAAGAGAAAGCTACCTCTGCCACCCATATACTTGGATGCTATAAAGGTAAAGTTATAGAAGTTGTTAAAATCAATGGTGTCTCCTCATCTATATCGGGCAAGTACATAGGCCGAAAAATATTTGATGGAGATGAACAACGCAATTCAGAGTACCTTGGCTTTGATCTTCATGAGATATTTGATACCTTAGCTAACTTCAACACGAAGTACTGGAATTTATAGAGACATTTACTATATCTTTATTCCCAAAAAAGCAGGCTGGTACTCACGGATGAGCCTGCTACATTTTTTGCCTTTTTAATTATAATATAATTCCAATTGCATTTTTATTATTAT
>JAEEGJ010031885.1_pt1 | contig 10164 bp, 11 predicted proteins | sample 8958761 | NCBI WGS metagenome assembly JAEEGJ01 (sample SAMN16246546, study PRJNA631951) | gut metagenome | biome: gut microbiome; feature: rumen; material: RS-attached | host: Bos | place: Iran: Karaj | collected 2018-10 | reverse complement strand
GTTCAAGGACATGGAAGATCGCCTTGCCCTGCACGTTGGTCGCTAATCTGCCAGAAAATGGACTAAAGTCCGATTTATCGGTGTAAATGTAAGACAATCAGCCGAAAAGAAAAAGGGCAGAGGCCCTTTCTCCAATAGCGTTATTTCACAATCTCATATTCATCGACACCGGGAATCAGTGCGATGCCGGTTTCTTCATGAAGGAGTCTGTCTGTTAGTTCGAGCCTCTCGAGATACTTATCCTGGACCTGTTTAGGGGTAGGGTTGATATCATTGACTTCGAAGAAGCGGAAGGCCCACTCCATCTGGTCTCGCTGGTTACGCAAGGTATTGTTGATCGTGATGTCAGTCTCTCCCTTCGGCCCTTCGTAGCCGGATACGACCAGCTGTGAATCCTTGTCCCAGGCATCCGCGGTCGTCAGTTGACAACCCGTTGCCGCTTCGATTCGCTGGCAGTTGAACGAAGCACGGATACGGATCTGGTATACGTTCCGCTCCTTGCTATATGGGCGGATGCTGAATGATATGGTGTACTTCAGTTTCATGACTCTTTGCTTCGTGCACCAAAAATGCACCAGATGACCAGACAGGAAGTATGAGACTTGTTAGGAAAGAAGTGAGTCTCTGTTTTTTCTGGCATATTCGGCAATAAGGGAAGTCAGGTTCTCTGACTTATCATAAAAGGGTGTATCACACTCTTTATCGAGCAGGTCAGATTCTTGGTCTTTCAATAAGCCTTGTGAAATGATGTCCAGTGCTTTTGCACAGATCTCTTTCGTTTCAGAAGCATTCACAGCTGTTAATGCATCGATAAGGGAATCATTGTACTGACCTCTGGTGTTAAAGAAGAACTGCTCGAATCCACCATTATTAACCTCACCATCAAGGTCATTGAGAATCATGATGTTCTTCTCTACTTCATTTAAGTTTTCTATTTTCAGAAAATTGTAGCTTTTCTTCTGTATGTAATCATATAATCTGAAAACCAGTTCTTCGTCCTTCTCTTCTTTCCAAAAACTCTCTATCTCCTCATCTGACAATCTGTAAGACAGGTATTTCTCGGCATTCTTGAAAGACTTGTATGTCCTCCCTAAAATGAATGTGCGATAACCAAAAAAGCCAGCTACTATGAGCTCTGTCCATCCTTTAATATCTCCTTCTTGGATTAACCTGATGACAGAAACAGTCAAGGCAATCAAAAACAGGATTCCCCAGATGAGGAATTGTTTTCTGAACATAGTTTTCAGCCCTGTGAAATTTCCTTCTTTCATCATATTGTCATAATCCTTTTCCATCTTGGCCTCCTGGGCCTTCTTGTTAGGCAACAGAAGAAGGAGCATGGCAACAAGTGCCAGGATAATTATTAAATCAGCACTCATATCAAATGGTTTTGAACTTCATCTTTCCACACAAAGGTACTGCTATTTTTTTGTTATTTCCATTTACTATACAGAAAAAAGGGAAACAGCATTGGAGCCATTTTCCCTTTCAGGTCATCTTTTTCATCTCATCAAAAATTGGTTTCCATCATCTTCTTCCTGGTCTTTCAAAGTACGTTTCATAATTAACTCCTAAGTATAGCCGTTGTTTTATGAAGAAGAATTCCGCGGTTCTAGATTATATTCCTAACTTTGTACATACCATTGACCCGACATCATGAAAACCGAACGCTGCCATTACATAGCAACTTTTTCGGAGTTCCTCCAAGCCAGTCCCTCTTCTGTTCTGGGCGATCTGGCCTCCGCCAATCACGGAGCAGAGCTGACCACAACGACCGAAGCCTGGGAAGAAGAGATTCGCGTTATGCGGGAGGCCCTTAAGCCATGGAGGGACGATAATGCCTATATTATTTTCGAGTATTCCATCCCTCGCCTGGGAAAGCGTGTGGATGTGGTTTTACTCCTGCAGGGCATTGTCTTCTGCATTGAGTTCAAAGCAGGAAAAGATGTGGCCACGCAAGAAGATCTAGAGCAGGTCCTAGACTACGCACTCGACCTCAAGAACTTCCACCTTTACAGCGCAGATAAGCCTATAGCTCCCATCCTGGTCCCCACGCGATACTCTCACTCAACAGCGATTGTTCGCACATCTGCCTATGATGATGGCATCTTAAACCCCTCTATTACCGGCGCGTTCGCCTTGAGAGAAATCCTAGAAAAGACTCTGGAAGTAGCCCGCACAAGCTGGACATCGGAGTCTTGGGGAAAGCAGTGGACCATAAGCCCTTATGCCCCTACACCGACCATTATTGAAGCGGCCAGAACCTTATATGAGAATCATTCCGTCGAGGATATCACGCGCCACGAAGCAGATAAGGTCTCCACAGATGCTACCATAGATTACATTCTCAAGGTAATCCAAACAAGCAAAGAGCGTGGAGAAAAGAGTATTTGCTTCGTAACAGGGGTTCCTGGAGCAGGAAAGACGTTGGTGGGGTTGGATGTTGCCATTAAGCAGAGCTATAAAGACGGCGAAAAAGATAAAGAAAACGGTGCTGTTTACTTGTCAGGAAATGGCCCTCTCGTTGCGGTCTTGACTGAGGCTCTTGCTATGGATAATCAGAAGAAATGTAAGGATAAAGGTGAAAAGAAGAACCTTTCTGATTCGCGCCGAGAGGTAAGCGAATTCCTCCAAATTATCCATCGCTACAGGGATAACATGCTCGCCAAGATCAAGAACCCCGTAGAGAACGGCGTTCTCGAGATCGATCCAGCCAAAGCGGTCGAGATGGAGCATGCAGGATATGGTGAAGTGGAGCATGTTGCCATTTTCGACGAAGCGCAGAGAACATGGACCCATGAGCGCCTTGCTAATTACCTCAAGCGAGGCGGGACCTATGGGAACAAACTGAAAGTTCCCAATTTCCCCGTATCTGAAGCTGCCTTTTTGATTTGGTCATTAGATCAACGGAAAGACTGGGCCGTGATTATCTGTCTGGTGGGCGGTGGACAGGAAATCAATACGGGAGAAGCTGGAATTGCGGAGTGGATCGATGCCCTCAATAATCATTACCCTTATTGGAAGGTTTACATTTCCAATAAATTGACTGATGCAGAGTATGCCGAAGGAAAGGTGAATCAATTATTGCAGAATAATTCGAATGTCATCTATTCAGATTCTCTGCACCTTGCGGTTAGCCTGCGTTCTTTCCGTGCAGAGACTCTTTCCTCTTTTGTCCATGCTTGCCTTAACTTTTCGCTGGAGGCTGCTTCCCTGTATCAGGATGTCTCTCGAAAAGGGTATCCCGTCCTACTCACCCGCGATATCAATAAAGCACGCGCCTGGCTCCGCAAAATGGCGCGTGGCTCACAACAAACGGGAATCCTTGTGACTAAAGTCGCTGCACGTTTCAAGCCTCAAGCCGTGAACGTCCTCGCTCAAGGTGACGAAAACGCCGTTCACTGGTTCCTTGAGGACAAAACAGATATCCGTTCTTCCAATTATCTGGAAGAAGCAGCTACAGAAATACAGGTTCAAGGTCTGGAGTTGGACTATGCATGTATCCTGTGGGACGCTGATATGCGCTGTGAGAATAATCAGTGGGCATACTATAAGTTCAATGGGAAAAACAAGTGGAATCCAGAAAAGAATGAGGAACAACGTAAATATATGTTAAATGCTTATCGCGTCCTTCTCACACGAGCGCGTCAAGGCATAGTCATTTGCGTTCCGGAAGGCAACTCAAGACTCAACTCCGAAGGATTCCCTGAAGACGCAACTCGACTTCCGGAGTTTTATGATGGAACATACGACTATCTTAAGGGTATAGGGATAAAAGAATTGTAATGACAAGTCTTAATTCGGCTGTTTATCAAGCTCTTCTTGCTAGAATGACTTCCGGTTTTTACTCTACCGGGGATAAATGGTGGAGTTTGGATATAGCAGGAATTAGCAATGATCTTGCTTATATTCGCATCGATTATATTGACAGCCCCTGGAACGCCGCTCAGCGTTTTTGGGGGTATTTATGTGACTTCAACCTCACAGACTGCTTTTCTGCAACATGTCGATAATCAAGCAAATAGTTTTCTTAAAGGACAAGTCCGGTGTTTTCAAACTCCGAGATGACATCAAGTCTTTTGGATATGATGAACGCTCTGGGCAGTACTATGTTCAGTTCAAGAAGGGCGAAAACTATTTGCATTACAACCCGGCCAATGTCGATGTTGCTAGTTTTATACGACAGTTAGAGCCTCCATTTCGTGTCACGCGTAAGTCGGATGGCGAAGTCTTCTTTCACGTCCTGGGAGTAAGGGTGTTTGAAGGAAGGGAAAACAAGGCATATAGAATCATTTACGAAAACGGATCTGGTAAGAACTATCCTGCAGACTACGTCTCCATTGAGGAGCACATCGACGACCATCGATCTATCAATGTCTGGGAATATCTGAATGAGGTTGCCAAGTACAATGTTATTCCCATTGATGACGACAAAACCGTAAGTCTGGCTGATAAATACGCAAAGATGGAATTCGTGGCCAAGAATTCTCTCTTAGAAGCTTATCTTAATGTCGATACTTACGGAAAGCCATCAGTTAATAAGAGTTCTCCTATCTTCCCATTTGGTTGTAATAGAAGCCAGTACAAAGCAGTTCAAAATGCACTTGAGAACAGGATCAGCGTCATTCAAGGCCCTCCTGGAACAGGAAAGACACAGACCATCCTCAATATCTTGGCAAATTTGCTGCTGGATGAGAAGACAATGGAGATTGTCTCAAACAACAATTCCGCTGTTGAAAATGTAAAGGAGAAACTGGAGTCCACTGGCCTTGACTTCCTTTGTGCTCAATTGGGACGAGCAAGCAATAAGAAAGAGTTCGTGGATGGACAGACCGGATGCTTCCCCGACATGGAATCTTGGAAACTGGATAATGCCAAGAAAGTTCGCCTAGAAGCAGTCTCTCTCTCGAGAGAACTTCAAGAATTGTATGAGTGTCAAGAAAAGCTGGCCCTCTGCTCCGAGAGGTTGACTGAATACAAACGTCAAGTTGAGAGGTTCCCGAAAAAGAATGTAACAAATAGGATCTGGCCAGTCGGAACACTTGAGAAATACTTCCTCCTCTGTAACCGCGAAATGGAGCTTAAGCATCATCTTTCTTGGTGGACTCGTTTTAGGTTGCGTTTTCACCGACTCCCAGCCACCGAAGATGCACCGGATGAGCTTCAATACTTGCTTATCACCACTCGAATCAAGGAACTGGAGCAGCAATGCATGAAGTACCGTGAGTTTGTAAAGGATGCTGATACTAAGAATAGTCGGTTAAGAGACCTGTCAATGCTTGTTTTGAAGGATCATTTGTACAGAAAGTATGGCACCAAGAAAGGGCGGACAGTCTTTTCCCCTGATGAGATATTCCTAAAGACCAGATCTTTCTTACAAGAGTATCCGGTAGTCCTCAGTACGACCTTCTCGGCGACATCCAATATCAATCCAGCATATAAGTTTGACTACCTAATAATGGACGAGGCGTCCCAAGTGGATATTGCCGCTGGCGCCTTGGCTCTCAGTTGTGCAAGGAATGCCGTCATCGTGGGCGACCTAAAGCAATTACCCAATGTGGTGGATAGTCACACAGAAGAGGTCGTGAGTGCAATCTTCGCAAAATATGGCATCGCTGAATCCTATCGGTATTCTACGAATAGTTTCTTATCCTCCCTCTGCACCCTTTACCCAATAATTCCGCAAACGCTTCTGAAAGAGCACTATCGTTGCGACCCCCTCATCATTGGCTTCTGCAGTAAGCAGTTCTATAATGGCGAATTGGTTCCCATGAAGAAGAGTGAATCTGAGTTCGCACCCATCTGTGTTGTTAGAACAGTTAAGGGGAACCACGCTAGAGGCACGGTCAATTTCCGCCAGGTGGATACAATCACTCAGGAAATCCTTCCCGCTCTGGAGGAACAGTTTACGGATATTGGCATCATTGCACCGTACAACAATCAGGTGAATGCGCTGCACGTAGCATTGGAGGCGACGGGGCGACATTATGTGGCTGCTACTGTCCATAAATTCCAAGGTCGAGAGGATGATGCAATCGTTCTTTCCACGGTGGACAATCAGATACAGGAATTTACAGATGATCCACATCTACTAAATGTGGCAGTATCAAGAGCAAAGAAGCAATTCACCCTGGTTGTTTCCGCTGATGAACAACCGGATTCTAACATTCGGGATCTAATTGATTATATTGAGTATTATCAAGGGAAAAGTGAGAAGAGTGAGATATCCTCTATCTATGACTTGCTTTATGAGGATTATACCCAAGAGCTTCTTATGTTTTACAAGACCCACAAACGGGTTTCAGATTACGATTCTGAGAATCTGACATATTGGGCAATCCATGATACTATTAAAGAAAGGAGATTCTCACACTTGGGCATCTTGATGCATTATCCTCTTCGTCATCTGATAACCTCGGACTCAAATCTAACGCCCGAACAACGAGCCTATGCATCTCGCTCATGGACGCATGTTGATTTCTTGATCTATGATACCGTCTCCCATAAGGCAAAACTGGCCATTGAGGTTGATGGCACACAATACCACAAAGCCAGTTCCAACCAAGGACGGCGCGACATGATGAAGGATTCTATCCTAAAAGCCATCGGCCTTCCTCTTCTTAGGTTAAGTACTACTGGCTCGCAAGAAAAAGAGAAAATTTCTCAGGCTTTATCAATTAATTGATGAAAAAAATCATTTTCACCGGCACCAACTACGACGAGGTCAAGCGTCTCTGTGGGGATAAAGTCCTTGCACCGTACTTCTGTATGGGTTTCTCCATGCTGTCCGTGGACACGGGAGAGGGGTTCGTCTCCGTGAATGAAGGAGACACCATCGTCCGAGAAGATGACGGATCACTGCGGATTGAGAAATAGTGACCTTCCCAATCGACGCAGTATTTGACGGTTCAGGGAGTTATTTAGATATGAAAATAACTGCAAAAAGAGTAATATGCTCGGCATTGCTTGTAGCGATGCTAAGCGGATGCAATGGCATCGATAATCCGGAAGGCGGCCTGAAGAACATCAAACTGGAAGATTGGCCACTTACGGATTGCTCCACGAGCACCCGGCCTGTTCGGGATCTCGTGGCCTATAAGCTGCTCGGTGTGCCCTACAAGTGGGAAGTGGATTGGATGAGTGGTACGACCTATATCATCCAACCCGACTTCTTCGGAGCGAAAGCATCCTTCTCCTACGACGATTTCTTTGCCAAGAACCACTCCAGCGGCACGCACGATGCCTATATGAATCTAATAGAGGGAAAGACGGACGTGATCATTGCAAGTCGTGACATCTCCAGAAACGAAAAGGCATCCTCCAAAGAGTTGGGGGTAGAACTGGAAACGGCCCCGCTCGCCATTGACGCCCTGGTGTTCATCGTCAATCCCAAGAACCCCGTCAAGAATCTGACCTCGGACCAGGTGCGGAAGATTTATACCGGGGAGATACGCAATTGGAAGGAGGTCGGCGGCATCGACCATGCCATCACCCCGTATATCCGGAATGCGGATTCAGGTAGCCAGGAAAAAATGGAAACCCTGGTCATGCAGGGGCTGACCATGATCGAAAGGACCGACGAAAACTATATGTATGAAATCATCGGATCACAGATGATCTCGCCATACGCGCAACTTGAGATTGATGAGTACGGCATCGGCTATACGCCGTTTTTCTACTGCACGGCCATGGTCCGGGATTTAATGAAGGTCGATATGCTTTCCATCGACGGCGTGGCGCCCAGCAAGGAATCTTTGAGGGCTAACACGTATCCTTTTGTATCAAGCATTTACGCAGCGGTCCGTAAGACGGAAGACCATGAAAGTATGGCGTACAAGCTCTATCAATTCCTCTTTACGAAGAAAGGTGCGGATATGATTGATGAAAGTGGGTATATTGCGATCCGGTGAATTAAAGAACAGCTTTTACTGAATCCTTATACTTACGGGATACTGGGATCTCCTGAGTCCCGACGGAGACGACATCGGGTGCCGTCAGGGCGGCATCAGCAATATTGACCAGGAATGACCGATGGACACGAAGGAAACCGGGACCCAACGATTCTTCCCAAAGGCTGATGCCGGTCCTGTTGCGATATTGCTGCCCGTCACGCGTATAGATCCAGACCTCGGAGTCTCGGGATTCAATGTAGAGGATATCCTCTTTTTTCAGAGTGATCTTCTTGTAGCCGGAGTTGAAAGTGACAGGACGTTCGGACGGATACTTGTTGTCAAGCCACTTCAAAAGCAGGAAATGCCCGTATGCGAGCAGGGCGAGAATGCCTGCCACAAAGACAGGATTCCAAAGCATGGATGGCATATCCCACCTGGTGTCACTGGCCCGGTCGATGACAAAAGCAAAGAGCAACTGCCATAGGTAAATGAAGAAGAATGTCATCGTCATCACCCCCAGGATTATAAAGATGGTATTGAGTACCCGCTCTTTCCTGTCCTGTGTCTTCTCTACTTTGGGCAAGAAAAAGGACAGTGCCATGGCAGCGGGGAGGAATGACAGGCTCATAATTGCAGCGTGTCCCATATCATAGTCAAGATTCATGAGAATGCTCGCCGTCAAAAAAATAGCGGCCAGCCAGTATGCGACTATGATGATTCCTCTCTTCATTCCAAGGACAAAAATACGCATTCTTCCGCCGAAATCATAGCTATAAACAACTGACGGGGGCAATGTTTGGGGATTCGACACCAATCTGTTCGGATTCTACTTTGCATTTCTGTGACCATCGTGCTTACCTTTGCATCAAGGAATTCCGAACCCTATTGTCCAACTCAAAAAAAGAACCGTCATGTTACCTCTTGCATCTAATCTTTTCCATCTTGTCTTCTCTTCCGATCCATTCGGAATCGGAATTATTACCCTGCTTCTGATAGCCTTGTTCTTTGTTGCCTGGAAAGCTCCGGCCTGGGTGAAAGAAACCGGTCTTATAGCACTTGCCACCGGATGGCTTTGGACTGTATGCGAATTTATGGCCATGGCCAACGCCATAGTCGAAAATGCACCTGACGTGGATTCGTACATCATTTGGGGAGCAGTTCCACTTGGCCTCATCCCCGCCGCCTATGGCATTATTGTCTATATCATATCGCTGATCATCCGCATTGTCCGGAAGCCTAAGTTATAGTCAACACCGAAGGCAATAAAGATGTTTGCCGACCGACCGAAAGATTCTTTCAAGTACTGCTATGTCCTGAAAATAATGATTACCTTTGAGAGTTAGATAAAAATGTAGAAACTCCATTTCATCTTAAGGATGGCATTGAAACATATATTCTTTTCGTTGATTTTGTCCGCCCTGCTTTTGTGCTCTTGCAGGTCTGATGCCCGGAAGAGTATGATTACGGCAGAAGAGGCTTACCAAGCGGTAAGCAACTATTGTCATAGCGAGTATGACTGGAGTATCGCTGAAGACAATCCCTCCATCATGGGTATAGAGATGGGGGAAGAGACTGATTCTACGTATCAGGTGGTATTTCGCAGCTATACCGGTGCCCTGGTCTATTTTTATGTCGATAAATCAAGCGGCTCCACAAGAATGGTGGAGTCCGTCCCGGCCCTTGGCATCGAAAGCGATGCCGGGACCATCAATCTATTTTAGGACAATACTTGCAGATTTTCTATAGTTTTTCGCAAACTATGCTGTCTAACGGGTGTTGATTCGATTGAAAATGGACAATAAGGAACAAGTATTCACCCAATTGGTCCGGGAACATAAGAGCACCATTTACTCGGTGTGCTATATGTTCTCGAAGGACACGGACGAGATCGACGATCTCTTCCAGGAGATTCTGATCAGGCTCTGGAAGGGTTACGATTCATTCCGTGCAGAATCCGATGTCCGGACCTGGATCTACCGTGTCTCACTCAACTGCTGCCTCAATGCCGACAAGAAACGGCGCAGGGGCGGAGAGCGGGTCCCCTTGAGCGTGGACATCGACCCTTTTGAAGATACGGACGACCGGGCACTGCAGACCAAGCGCCTGTATGCCCGTATCAATCAATTGGGCCTGGTGGACCGCGCCATCATTCTCCTTTGGCTCGAAGGCCTGAGCTACGAGGAGATCGGCGCCATCATCGGCATCTCGGTGAAGAACGTTTCCTTCCAATTGCATCGAATCAAGGAAGAACTCAAAAAGTCCCACCTCTAAT
>JAEEGJ010031881.1_pt1 | contig 10165 bp, 7 predicted proteins | sample 8958761 | NCBI WGS metagenome assembly JAEEGJ01 (sample SAMN16246546, study PRJNA631951) | gut metagenome | biome: gut microbiome; feature: rumen; material: RS-attached | host: Bos | place: Iran: Karaj | collected 2018-10 | reverse complement strand
ATCACAGCTCTGTCGCTACTTTTATACGGTTCTGCGAGATGCCCCACAAAACCGTGCTCTTCCATTCTGAAATCTTCGTGTTTCATCCTAAGCCTGTTCTTCACCTGCTCCATTAACCTGTCTCAAATACTTCACTCGCCCGTTTTCAATGCATAATACATAATCACAGCAAATCTCGATCAATTCCGGATCGTGAGTTGCCACCAGGACGGTGTTGTTTTCTGCCGCCAGGCTTTTTAACAGCCCGCCCACCTTTTCCATATGACAAAAATCCAAGCCGGATGTAGGCTCGTCAAAAAGCATCAGTTTTGCCTCTGCTGCAATGGCAGATGCAATCGCCACTCTCTGCTTCTGTCCCCCGGATAATGCCATGGGATGCTTTTCCTTAAACTCCGGGATTCCGAGACTTTCAAGTATCCGATCGCAGCGTTCCTTGTCCTCTTCCTGCATCGATAGCAGCACTTCCGCTTCCACACTGTCTGTAAACAACTGGTGATTTACATCCTGCATGACCATGTAGCAGATTTTCAGGCGTTCCTTACCCTTGTATTCTTTCCCGTCCGTTTCTATGATCCCGTGGCAATCCTTTTCGAGACCGCAAACACATTTCAAAAAAGTTGATTTTCCGGTTCCGTTATGACCTATCACGCCGATCACGGTATTTTTGGGCAACGTTAGCCTTGGGATACACAAGCTCAGTCCCTCATCATTTTCCCGGAATCTCTTCTTTCGTATCAGATAAGGTTTTTTGTTATAAGAAAAATAAAAATCCTTCAGAATGATGCCGTCCGATATCTCCTGCGTTTGCATATCACTGTCTTTCTCCGCAAAATCAGAAGACAGCATATCCGAAACAACTAACGGACGCATCTGAAGGCTCCTAACCTTTTCTCTGTCCATGGACGCAAATTCCGCTCCGCTCCACTCGTGACATATCCTGCCGGCTTCCATATAGATCACTCGGTCCACCAGATCCTTTAAGTACCACAAGCGATGCTCTGAAATTATAATGGTCTTCCCCTGTTCTTTCCAGCGTTTGATCACTTCTCTCAAGTTTCCGATAGCACCCTGATCCAGATTGGAAGACGGCTCGTCCAAAAGAATGACCTCCGGCAAGAGCGCCGCTACCGATGCACAGGCAATGCTCTGCTTTTCACCTCCGGAGAGTTCAAACAGGCTCCTCCCCATAAGCTTTTCGATATGCATTTCGCCGACAATGTCCTGCTTACGCTCTTTGATCTCTCCGGCATCCATTCCGATATTTTCCGGTCCGAACACGATCTCACCATCGGTATCCACAGAAAAGAACTGGCTTCTTGGGTTCTGAAAAACTGTTCCGACTATTCCTGCAAGCTCATACAACTGGGTCTTTTTCATATCTCTTTCTGCCACGCGCACACTTCCTGACATCTCTCCTGGATAGTATTGCGGTATCAAGCCATTAATAAGCCTTATCAGCGTTGTTTTACCCGATCCGGAAGCACCACAAAGCAGAAGGGTTTCCCCCTTCTTAACAGTGAGCGAGACATCTTTTAACAGTCCTTCATCAGAACCCTTGTAATGAAAACTTACATTCTTAATTTCTACTATATCATTCATCATTTCACATATTTAAAGAACACAAATACGACGGTTTCTGCTGTAAAGCATAGGATAAGAAGATAATCAAAAAGATTCATCCTAAGTTCTACAACACTGGTTCTTTTCACCTCTCCTCCAAGGCCTCTTGTAATAGCTGCCGCAGATAATTCATCCCCAATATTTACACAGGAGAATAACAGCGGAATCATTCTGTATTCAACCATTTTAAATGCATTACCACCGGCCAATGAAATTCCCCTCATCTTCATGGCATCCCTGATTGATGAGTATTCCTCCTTGATTGTCGGGAAAAATCGCATCACAACTGCCAGAGAAACTGTTATACCATCAGGTACATGCATCTTCTGCATGGCTGACATGAATTCATCAATTTTCGTTGTTCTGACCACATACCATGCTGTTATAAGTGCCGGAAGGAACTGCGCCACAATACCGCAATATCCCGTAAGCAGCGCTTTAAATACTCCAGTAGATTCTGCCGAGAGAAAATAAAATGTCAGAATCAGGGAAAATGCGTATAACACAAAGAAACGCAATGCACTGGCATAGCGTTTCTCTGCTAACAAAAGCATGATTGGAATCAACGTCATCATAATTCTGACAGTCCAAAGAAGAGGCGTTGTAGCACTCATCATTACAATCGCCGAAACAATCAGAATCATGTATAGCTTTGTTCTTGGATCAAGTTTTATTTCCATTAAACAATTCCCGCTTTCTCAAAATGCTTTCTTACAACTGCCTTTCCAAGAAATGCACCTATGAATCCAAATATCACACAAACCAAAAGCAAAATAGCAATTGTCTTATAGTTGATAGCTCTAAATAAGCTGTCTGCATACTCCGATGAAAACCCACCATCAATAAGATCCTGCCTATAAGACTCTGTAGTTACAATTACTGGAAAATAGTTTGAGCAAATCCATAGACAGAAGATTCCATAGCTGATAACAATCATCTTAAAGTTCTTGTATCCACCAGCTCTTGCTATAAGATCTGCTGCAAGTCCAGCAAGTATTACAAATGGTGCTCCCAAAAATCCCATTCCCGTTACAAACATAATGATTGCAATAAGAACTGACATGATCGTAATCATTCCAAACTTCTCCACCTTGCTATAAAAGAGCATCATTGGAATTGCTCCTGCAAGTGGTAATAATACTACATATGATGCAACTATGTATGGATGAATATATCCAAGCATTCCACATGCAAACTCAACCACAAACCAGATCGCGGTAAAAATTCCAATTGTAATAAAATCTTTTGCTGTTAATTTCTTCGTTTCCATTTTTCATATCCTCCAACAAATATTTCTTCCTTATTGACATAGTGTCGATACAAGGCCGTTGCTGTTATCCCCACCTTTGATGCAATTTTTCTCATGGAGGCTTCCTGAAATCCCACTTCCATGAACTCTTCTTTTGCAGCAGATATAATTAGTGATTTTGTATCCATAATCTTCGTAATGTTAACGCCGTTAACCAGTTAGCCGCAGCTAACATTATATTTGCCTGCGGCATTACAGTCAACAATATTGCCAATCTTAAAATGATAAGATTTCTCAAAATAATGAGGATGTTCTTCTGCGAACACCCTCATAAGAACAAATGATCCTGACTGGAAGCTTGCCTGCAATTACATGAAGCTCATAGCCATCAGCCTTGCTACTAGGAAGGTTTTTATCAAAGAGAATTACAACGCTATGATTGATTCTTTGATTGAACAGATCCTTAATCTGTTATGTACATCTTCTTATTTTTTTACATGAAATGCATTGTCAATATCTGTATTGTATACTAACAAAACTAATTTCATGCAATTTTCCAGGATACCGCTTCTTGTCTTTCACTAACAAAATTCTTATATATTCCAGGCTTGTTCAACAGTTCTTCATGGGTGCCCTTTTGTACTATCTTACCATCTGCAACAACCAATATCTGGTCCGCATGTCTTACGGTCTTAAGTCTGTGTGCGATCATGATAATTGTCTTGTTCCTGGTAAGCTCTTCAATTGCTTTGGTAAGCTCTGCCTCATTCTCCGGATCGACATTGGCAGTTGCTTCATCCAGGATAATGATCGGTGCATCCTTCATGATAGCTCTGGCGATAGATATTCTCTGCTTCTCGCCGCCTGAAAGAGATGCTCCGCCTTCACCTATGATCGTATCGTATCCATTTGGAAGACTCATAATAAAGTCATGGCATCGAGCCTTTTTAGCTGCCTCTATAACCTTCTCCATAGGAGCTTCAGGATTTCCGAAGCGAATATTGTTAGCAATTGTATCTTCAAACAAATAGACTCTTTGGAACACGAAACTAAAATTCTTCATGAGAGAATCAAAACTATATTCTTTAACATTCTTTCCCCCAAGAAGTACTTCGCCTGTCTTAACATCCCAGAATCTTGCCATAAGATTCGTGAGAGTTGTTTTTCCACCGCCGGAAGGTCCCACGATTGCAGTAGTCGTTCCGGCCGGGATCCTAAGTGAAACATCATCTATGATCTTTTTGTCTTCATAGGCAAAAGAAACGTGTTTAAGTTCAATGTCCATACCTATAGGTGTGACGTCAGCTCCATCAATATCCATAGGCGGAATATCAAGAACTTCATTTGCTTTGTCCACAATGATATTTACATTTCTCATAAGTGCAGAGAAGCCTCCCATCATATCAAGGCTCTCGTAGATCATAAACGATGAAATCGTCATGATTATCGCATATAAAAGCGGCATTGAACCTGTGAGGTAAAAATACACGGAAACGATGCACATGAGTACTCCGGTAAGCTTGGTCGCAAGTCCCTGAAGGAACATGTATGGTATAACCGTAAATTCCATTTTAGTATCCGCTGCCTGTTTTTCTTTTATAGCATCTTCAAGTTTTCTGGCAGTCTTCTCAGTCAGATTGTAATTCTTTACTTCAGCAATACCCTGTATGTACTCGATAACCGCGCTTACAAGCGTTTCTCCGGCCTTTGCAACCCTTGGCGCAGCCGGGCGTGTTGCACTCTGCATCATTGTATTGAAAAAAGAGAAAACCAATATACCGGCTAAAAGAATAAGTGCTATACGTATATCAAAAACTGCAAGGAACACGAAAATCACAGCAGTTGTCACCAGTCCCTGAGTTGTTATCATTACCACCAGTGTAGCCACATCTGCCAGCTGCTCCATGGTATTGGTAGTGATATTGGTTATCCTTCCAAGGCTGTTTGCGTTGAAAAATCCCATGGGAAGGTACCTAAGGTGCTCTGCTATCTCAATTCTTTTTCCCGAGCAAGTATTATATCCTGCCTCAGTCTGAAGCATAGTTGTCTTTAGTCCTACAATCACCTGCCCCGCAATAGAGACGCACATTATGCCGAATGCAGTCCAAATGGTGGTATAGCTCATATTCTCTTCCAAGATACCCTGAATGATTGTTGCTATGGCCGGAATCTTGATCATGGCGAACATAGCCTTGAGCACTCCTAAAAGCATTGCAGTAAGGAGCTTCTTCCTGTTTACTTTATTAGCAAAATCGAAATACATTTTTAAAGTACGAAACATTATGCCACCTCCGAATCTTTGGAAGATATGTGAGCTTCCCACATTTCCCTATATAGTGGTGATTCTTTTAGAAGCTCCTCCTGAGTTCCCTTAGCCACTACATTTCCGTCATCTATCACAAAAATCTGATCTGCGGAGGCAATGGTGGAAAGTCTGTGGGCAATAACGATAAGTGTTCTTCCTGCGATAAGCTTTGCAACACTTCTCTGAACAAGAGCCTCATTCTCCGGATCAGTATAAGCTGTAGCTTCATCAAGTATGACAACAGGTGCATTCTTAAGCATCGCCCTTGCAATGCTGATTCTCTGTCTTTCTCCCCCTGAAAGATGTCCGCCTGCACCACCGGTTTTTGTATCATATCCCTTTTCAAGATTCATGATAAAATCATGACATCCGCAAGCCTTTGCGGCTCTGATAACCTCTTCATCGCTGGCATTTGGATTTCCCATTCTTATATTTTCCATGACAGTTTCATCAAACAGATAGTTGTCCTGTGAAACGTATGCAATATTCTTGTTATAATCTGCCAGCGGAATATCCCTTATATCCACTCCACCATACGTGATCACCCCACTGTCCGGATCCCAGAAGGATGCGATGAGTTTTGCAATGGTGGATTTACCTGATCCCGAAGGTCCTACAAGTGCATTAACGGTCCCCTCTTTAATTGTCAGGTTAACACCATGAAGCACCTCGTTCTCGTTGTATCCAAAGTGAACGTCATTAAACTCTATAGTGTTATCCACAGGCATTTTATTCATACTCCCCGGGCGGATCAATTCTCTTTTCCCAAGTATAGATGTGGCTTCAGCAATGATGGATCCCGTTTTCTTTAAGTTGTCCAAATGCCCTGCCACTACCATAAAAGGCGATACCAGGCCGAGTGTGAGGATGATGAGAAGCATAGCATCTGTCCCGTCAATTTTCCCCTGCATGTAAAAGAGTCCTGCAAATGGCAAGAGCGTTAAAAGCTGCGCAGGTAAAAGAGTGAGCGCAAGATTCTGCCATAAATTGCACCTTCTCATCCATTCGATGAAACAGTCTGCACCTTCTTTTGCAGCGACTATAAACTTCTCGTATGAGGTCTTGGTCTTGCCAAACGCCTTTATTACCTCAATGCCATTAATATACTCTACAGCTGTGTCATTAAGGGCTTTGGTCTTAACAATGGTATTATTAAAGCTCTCTTCGGAGCCCACCATCATCAGACTGTAAAAAATCAATCCCAACGGAACACTGATGAGCGAAAGCAAAGTAAGCTTCCAGTTGATAGTGAACATGATCACAAGAATGCCGATAGGTACCACCGCATTAGAAATCATCTCAGGGATGATATGCGCAAGCGTTGTTTCTATGGAGTCTACTCGCTCAACAATTATGTTCTTGTAGGAGCCGGATGAATCCTCCAAAACATCTCCCAACGGCATAAGACTTAGTTTTTTGGTAAGTCTTCTTCTGATTTCCGCAAGAACTCCAAATGTTGCCCTGTGGGACAGGGTTGTGGATATGCTATGAAAGGCCTTGTTTACTAGCCAACATAGTGAAATGATAATGCATTGAGTAAGGTAAAAGCTCATATCCCTCTCACCGTCAATAAGAGCCCTTACAATCTTTGCCACGTAAAAATAAGGCACAAAGCCTGCCAGGACGCTTATTGTGGCAAATATAATACTCAGGATGTATGAGCTTTTATTCATGCCTGCAAATTCAAGCACCCAGCTAAGTGTGGATCTCTTTTTAGTACTTTCCATTATTTCTTCTTTCCCTCCCTTTCTTTTGAGATGTATCTCGGCAAAGTTAGCGCAAGCTAACACAACCCCTTTTTAAATCCCCGCAATATGCGGGGATCTGATACCTATAATTCAAAAAATGCCTTCCATGCCGGTCCATAGAAATTCTGTACTGTTCCTGCAAAGTGAACCGCTTCTTCTCTGGAGAATCCATGTGTCACTGTTTGAAAAAGTGCCTCGATGCACGCAGTCACCAAAAGGTGGAATTCTTTTTGATTAATGTCTTTTACATGAATTCCGTTTTTCCTGATCTCCTTCATGTATCGTAGCGTTACTTTTTCCTCAAGGTTCGCTATATCATGCTTGAAGTTCTCATAAACAGACCCCTTTGACTTGCAGATGATCAGCTCAAACTCATCATAGTGGTCGTAGATGAATTCCATAGCCCTCACCAGTTCGCCCTTTGAATCGCTCACATCTGCTATTTTGTTCTGCGAAAGATCATCAAAATATTCCTCTTCAATCTGATGATACAGATCCATTAACCCGTCCAGCGCAGGTTTGACCAGAGACGTAAACATCTCCTCTTTCCCGGGGAAATGCTTATAAAGGCCCGATGCGCTCATTCCACAAGCATCCGCAATTCGACGCATAGATGCGTCTTCGAAGCCGTACTTCTTAAACTCCTCAAAAGCCGCCTCTACAATTTTCTCATGATTCGCAGTCTTATCTCTTGGCATGTTCTCTCCCGTTTAGATGCAACAAAGAATAAGCGAACAGTGTACGCTAATGTATTTTTAGAGTACACTGTTCGCTTTCCTTCGTCAATCGTTCTAAATGAATATTTTTCTCAATTTTCTTTTGTACATGATAAAGCAAGTTTTGTCATGAAGCCTGCAATTTAACCATATGCGAGTAGACTCCATTCATGCCTAAGAGGGTATTATGATCACCCTGTTCTACTATCTGCCCTTCAGATACAACAAGTATTTGATCTGCATCTTTGATTGTTTTTAACCTGTGGGCAATAACAAGAAGAGTCTTATCTTTACACAATTCCGAGATGGCTTCCTGAATCGCGCGCTCATTGTCAGCATCAACACTCGCAGTCGCCTCATCAAGTATTACTATCGGTGAATCCTTCAGTATACATCTGGCGATAGATATCCTCTGCTTTTCGCCGCCGGACAATGACGCACCACCTTCCCCAATGACGGTATCAAAACCTTCCGGAAGCTGCATTATAAAATCATAGCATCTTGCTTTTTTGGCAGCCTCTATTACTTCCTCCTTTGTTGCATCAGGTCTTCCTATGGCGATATTGTTATAAACCGAATCCTGGAAAAGATATACTCTCTGGAATACCATACTTATCTGATCCATGAGGTTTCCAAGCGGCACATTTCTAATATCCTCGCCTTTGACAAGTATGCTTCCTTCTTTAACATCCCAAAATCTGGCAAGAAGTGAAGCAATCGTGGATTTACCGCCCCCGGAAGGTCCCACAAGAGCCGTCATCTCTCCTGTTTTTATCTTGAAAGAAATATTCTTGAGCACATCCTTCGCAGTATATCCAAAGCTTACATTCCTATACTCAATCTCAGCGACGGCTCCATCCGGCGCCCCATTATAGCTGAATTCTTTCTTTCCGTTATCATCCAGTTCTTTTGCAACAAACACCTCCTCGATCCTGTCGAGGGATGCGGATGTAACAGTCAGCCTGGCCATCTGCCCATAGTAACTCTTTATGGATACAAAGAGATCGAATAAAAACAGCACCATCCCCATCATATAGATATTCGAGATTTCCCCTTTGCTGTATAGCACTCCTGAAAGGGCCAGCATTAGAGACGTTCCAATACCAAATGTAAGATAAAGTGCCCTTGACCATGGACTGTAGTCCTGTTCAAATCCAATGCTTTCCCTGCAGCTCTTTTCAAATTCATCAGTGAGGCGCTTGGACTTTTCGCCAAGCATATTGTAAGACTTGATAATTCCGATACCTTCTGCAAAATCCAGGACTTCTTCAGTAAGAGACTCGCTTCCTTCCTGCTTTATCACGGAATGATCCAGAGTTGTCTTTAGCATTAGATTTCCTATAACAACAAATGCAATTACCACCAGTACAGAAAGAAATCCTAATCTGTAGTCCATAACAAACATCATTACTACCATAAGTCCCTGAGAAATCATGAAGGACACAAGCTCTGAAAGAACTCCCATACAGTTCTCTTCAATGAAAACCATGTCTGTAGCCAGAACAGCACTTATTTTGCCTATGTTGCCTTCTGTAAAATAACCCATGGGAAGCTTACGAAGATGGTCGCCGAGCCTCATTCTCATGTCTGCAAAGACCATGTACCCTGTTGCAGACTGAAGTACATTGGTGATATGTTCAAAAATCGCCTCTAGAAAGATGCTTAATACAATTCCAATCCCGATGTATAAACATCTTTTTCCATCCATTATTCCCTGCATAAAAAAACTGATGGCAAGAAAGCTGAGTATCAGCGAGGCTTTCATCATGATACCCTTAATAAAAGACGTTATATATGATGCTCTTATCCTAAAACAATATTTTCCTGTTATATTAACAAGCCTGTGCAATATCTTTAGCATTTGCCTCCGCCCCCTTTATTTTCCATGTGCTGGCACTTACTGATGCATCCCAGAATTTCTTATATTCAGGGCAGGTGCTCAAAAGATTATCATGCTTATCCGATGCTATGCACTCTCCCTCTTTTATGACACATATTTTGTCAGCATTTTTGACAGTTGAGAGCCTGTGTGCTATGACAAGTACTGTCTTATCCTTAGTAATCTCGTCAATAGCAGCATTTAGTTTCTCTTCGTTTTCCGGATCCATAAAGGCAGTTGCTTCATCCAGTACTATGATTGGCGCATTCTTAAGTATGGCTCTTGCCAGTGATATTCTCTGCCTTTCTCCACCGGAAAGCTGTTTGCCTCCATCTCCTGCCATGGTCTCTATTCCATTAGGGAGCCTTTGAAGAAACTCATCGCACTGAGCTCTTTTTGCTGCATCAAGAACCTCTTCTCTGGTGGCATCCGGTTTGCCGATCAGAATGTTTTCATAAAGAGAAGTGTTAAACAAAAACTGTTCCTGGGACACGAAAGAAACTTCATTATTAAGGGCTTCCAAAGACATATCAGTAATGTTCTGGCCACCTATCAAAATCCTGCCATCATTCAGGTCGTAATAATGTACCAGGAGTTTTGCAAGCGTTGACTTTCCACTGCCTGATTCGCCAACCAGAGCTGTGGTTG
>JAEEGJ010031875.1_pt1 | contig 10166 bp, 9 predicted proteins | sample 8958761 | NCBI WGS metagenome assembly JAEEGJ01 (sample SAMN16246546, study PRJNA631951) | gut metagenome | biome: gut microbiome; feature: rumen; material: RS-attached | host: Bos | place: Iran: Karaj | collected 2018-10 | reverse complement strand
GTTTTTATCCCGGAAAGAATCTCGGCGCATTGGGTGATGCCGGTGCTGCAGTTACTAATGATGAAGAACTTGCTAAGAAAATCAGAGCGCTTGGCAATTATGGTTCTGATTATAAGTATCATCATATATATAAGGGAAATAACAGCCGACTTGATGAGATGCAGGCTGCATTCCTATTAGCTAAACTCGGTCATCTTGATCGTATGAATGAAGAAAGAAGAAGAATTGCAAAGCTGTATTCTGAAGGAATTCATAATCCTAAGGTAATTACTCCAATCGTGAAGGATGAATGTGTTCCGGTTTGGCATATTTATGGAGTTAGATGTGATAAGCGTGATGCTCTTGAAAAACATCTGAATGATAAGGGCATTGGAACAAATAAGCATTATCCGATTCCTATGCACTTACAGGGATGCTATAGCGATTTGAATATTCCGCAGGGGGCGCTACCCATAGCCGAAGAGATCAGTGCTACCGAATTAAGCCTTCCGATGTATTATGGCATGACTGATGAAGAAATCCAGTATGTGATTGATGCAATTAATGAATTCTGATAGGTGATTGTATGTTATTAAGAAGACTTGAATTGAAAGATGCTCCATTGATGCTTGCTTGGATGCATGATAAGAGCGTTGTTGAAAAGCTTAAAACCAATTTTGCATCAAAGACTATTTCAGACTGTGAAGCATTTATAAAAGCAAGTTGGGACGATAAGCAAAATATTAATCTCGCAATTGTTTCAGATACAGATGAATACATGGGAACAGTCAGCCTTAAACATATTGAGAACGGAACGGCTGAATTTGCAATTACAGTCAGAGCAGAAGCTATGGGTAAAGGATACTCATGGTATGGTATGGAATCCATAATAGAAAAAGCATTTGACGAATATGGTTTGGAATGCGTTTATTGGTGTGTATCAAGATCTAACGAGCGTGCTGTAAGATTCTATGATAAGCACAACTTCCATGAAGCTTTTGATATTCCGGCATCAGTTATTGCAAGATATTCTGATATGAATGATTTGAAGTGGTACTCTGTTTTAAAGGGCGATGATTTCACAAGCAGAGAAACTGTTGCTGGTTGTAGGGTTATACATATCAAAACAATTCCTACTGTTAATGCCGGTGAGCTTTCATTTTTTGAGACCACACACGATATACCATTTGATATTAAGAGAATGTATTATATCTCAAAAGTTCCGGAAGGTGTAAGAAGAGGATTTCATGCACACAAGGAACTTAAACAGTTACTCTTCTGTCCATATGGCAGAATTCAGTTGATTCTGGAAAACAGAAATGGCAGAGAAGAAATAGAGTTATCTGATCCATCTATTGGTGTGATCATAGATCAGCCGACCTGGAGAGAGATGCTATGGCTGCAAAAGGATTCTGTGCTGTGTGTTGCCGCTTCTGATTTCTATAAGGTTGAAGATTATATTAGAGATTATGATGAGTTCTTGAAGTTTATAAAGAAATGAAAATTATAATAATTGGAGGAACCGTGTTTGACTTTATCAATTCGTAAGCTGAGACAAAAATGGGGCTCGATGTCAAAGGAAGCAAGGGCATCAGTTGCTTATGCTCTTTGCAGTATTGTACAAAAATGCATTTCATTCATTAATATGCCGATTTTTACAAGGCTTATGTCTACAGATGAATATGGCGAAATGACGGTATATTCGTCATGGTCTGGTATTTTTTCAATTGTTTTGACGCTTAACCTGGCTTACGGATCGTTTTCACCAGCAATGCTCAAATTTGAAAAAGATAGAGATAGATACATTTCATCAATTCAGGGTATCTGGTTAGTACTTTGCGGTTTCTTTTTAATTATATATCTTCCTTTTCAAGGATTCTGGAATGATATTTTAGATTTGCCCACACTGTTTGTTATTTTTCTTATTCTTGAAACTCTATCGATCAATTCCATAAATCTGTGGAGTGGTAAAAAACGATTTGATTATGAATATAAACCTGTTGTTGCATTAACACTGATTATGTCTGTTGCCAATACCGCTGTGTCACTTGCATTTGTTCTGCTGAGTGAACAGAAAGGTTCAGCAAGAATAATCGGTAATGTCGTTGCAACTTTAGCATTTGGCGTTATTATTTTCAGCTTGAATGCTATTCGTGGTAAAAGTGTCTTTCATAAAGAATATTGGAAATACGCATTAAGTTTTAATATTCCTTTGCTGGCATACTATCTTTCACAAATGATCTTTAATCAAAGTGATAGATTAATGATTAATCATTATTGTGGAAAAGGCAAGGCTGCAATATATGGAGTCGCTTATACTTTGGCAATGATTTTGACGTTTGTTTTGAACGCGATTAATAATTCCTATGTTCCTTGGTTTTATAAAAAAATTAAGGAAGGTAGAGAAGAAGAGAACGCAAAGGTTGCAAATGGCATTGCAGTATTAATGACTGGACTAATAATGTGTATTGTTATTATGGCTCCAGAAGTAATATTGATTATGGGCGGTGAAAAATATGCTGAGGCTATTTGGATCATCCCACCGGTTGCTATAAGCCTTTTATTGCTTTTTTATGCACAGCTTTTCATCAATGTACAGTTTTATTATGAGAAAAAGAAAAAATTAGTGTACGCTTCAATTGGTGCGGCAGTAGCAAATATCATTTTAAATGCGATATTGATTCCTAATGTCAGCTATATTGTAGCTGGATACACAACGATGATTAGTTATATTCTGTTTGCAGTTATGAATTATTTTACAATGAGAAAAGTTGCTAAAGAATCAGGCTTTTCTATGAAAGCACTTGATATTAAAATGCTAACGTTGATTTTTATTGCATTTACTGCCATTTGCTTTATTATGATGGCAACTTACAAATTGATGATTGTAAGATATATTATTGTTTTGGTAGGATTAATTGCTACATTTATTAAGCGTAGGGAACTTATGCAATTTGTGAATAACACAGTAAAACGTAAATCATAGAGTATCGAATAAGGAGATTTTTTAGAAAAACTGATTTATTGTATTTATAATGAAACGATTGTATAAGGAGAGGAAAATGTTGAAAGAAACAGTTGTAAAATGTATCAAGTATCCATATAGATTGATAAAGAATTGCTGCTTTAAAATAGATGCATCTAATGCATTAAAAAGAATTGCTCACAAAGCAAATTCAAATGCAAAAATCAAGGTTGGTTTTATTGTGCAAATGCCTGAAATATGGGACAAGCAGCTCACTGTGTACGAAGCAATGTTAGCCGACGAGATGTTTGATCCGTACCTTATTGTCTTACCATCATTTGATCTTGCATTAAACACTTTTAAAGAATATGGCGAAGAATTGGAGTTCTTCAGAAGTCTGTATCCTGATGAAAAAATCATTTTAGCATACTATGATGAAAAATGGATAGATTTAAAAGAGCTTAAGTTAAATTATGTTTTCTATCAGCGCTGCTGGGAAAATTATTTGCCAGAATGCTACACAACAAAGAATGTTATCAAGTATTCCAAAACATGCTATATCCCATATTGTTTTCACGGCTTAAATGTAAAAAAATCTTACTACTCGACTTTGTTTTTTTATTACTTATATATGATGTTTTGCTGTAGTAATGAACAACTAAATGAATTTCCCAAAAGGAGAAATCAAAAAAGAACTTTTAGTGGTTTTCCTTCATTAGAAGGCGTAATAAACGAACCTGTATTAAAATACAATAGCATTCTTTGGACTCCACGTTGGACAGACGATAAAGAATTTGGTGGAAGCACATTCTTCAAATATATGTATTCAATTATGGATATAAAAAAATCTTTTCCAAATACTAATCTGGTTTTGCGCCCTCACCCTTTGACTTTTCAGAATGCGATAAAAACGCACAAGCTAACTGAAACTGAAATTGAGGATTATAAAACTGAGTTGTCAAAAATGGAAATTCAATTCGACAAAAATAAACTAATAGAAGATTCATTTTTAGAAACAGATATTCTGATAACCGATTTTTCGTCAGTATTAATGACGTTTTTTCTCACTGGAAAACCTATAATTTACTGTGCTGAAACTGATAATGTTGATTTTACCGAGTCTTTTACAAAGATAATAGAGTGTTCATATATTGCTCAAACTTGGTCTGATGTCATGAAGTACGTATCTTTATTGCTTAGAGGCGAAGATCCGCTGAAAGAAAGACGATATGAAGCGATTAGACAGATGACAGATGATAATAAAGAGTCAACAAAAAGAATTTTACAGTATCTTTTTGACGACAACCGCAAATTAGCGAAAGAATAAACGATAAGGATATCTTGTTTTTATTTTTAGGAGAATGATAATGAATTTATATGATAATGACATATATATTGAGGATGTTCAATATGTTGCTGAGTTAGATCTGCCTTGGGAAAAACTGAAAAATAAATCGGTAATGCTTTCCGGTGCAACAGGTTTGATAGGTAGCTTTTTAATTGATGTGATTCTTGAAAAGAATATTTCATCTGACTTAAATTGCACAATATATGCTCTTGGACGCAATGAAGTTAAAGCAAAGGAAAGGTTTTCAAAGTGGGTTAATGACAGCCATTTGACTTTTATAAAATACGATGTAAAAATGCCTCTTATTACAGATAGAATTGGTACTGTTGATTATATTATTCATCTTGCTTCTAATACACACCCCATGCTTTATTCTACCGATCCGATAGGTACTATTACAACAAATATTATAGGCTTACAGAATTTGTTGAATTATGCTGTTGAGCATCATGCTACAAGATTTGCATTTGCATCATCCAATGAAGTATATGGAGAAAACCGCGGTGATGTTGAATTATTTGATGAAGATTACTGCGGCTATATCAACTGCAATACCTTAAGAGCAGGTTATCCTGAAAGCAAAAGATGCGGAGAAGCACTATGTCAGGCATACAGATCTCAAATGGGACTTGATGTTGTTATTGCTCGTATAACACGTTCATACGGTCCGACAATGCTGATGTCCGATACAAAAGCCCTTAGTCAGTTCATCAAAAACGGAATTGACGGACAAGACATCGTGCTTAAATCAAGTGGAAGTCAGTTTTATAGTTATACATATGTTGCTGATGCAGTATCTGGTTTACTCTACACGTTATTATGTGGTGAAAGTGGAGAAGCTTATAATATTGCCAATATAAACAGTGATATAACACTTAAGGATTTAGCTCATATTATAGCTGGCATTAATGGAAAAAATGTTGTTTTTGAAAAACCGGATGAAATAGAAGCAAAAGGTTACAGTAAAGCGACTAAAGCAAGACTGGATGGGGCAAAGTTAAAAAAACTTGGATGGAGCCCGAATTATGATATAAAAATGGGAATGGTCAGAACAATAAGCATCCTAAAAGAGGTAGGAAATGCATCAAAAACGGGACAGTAAGGAGAAAGTGCTATGAAAAATTATGTGATTTTACTGGCCGGTGGCGTTGGTTCAAGAATGGGCGCAGAAATCCCAAAACAGTTTCTTGAAGTTAAAGGGAAACCTATAATAGTGTATTCCATCGAAAACTTTCAGAAAAATCCTCAAATAGAGAAAATTGTAGTAGTATGTAAAAGCGATTGGATAGAACATCTTAGTATGTTGGTTGATAAATACGCTCTTACAAAAGTGTGTTGGGTTATTGAAGGCGGAAAAACCGGGCATGATTCAATACGAAATGGTGTTTTCTTTTTGAAGGATAAGATTGATCCATGTGATTTTATTATTGTTCATGATGCTGTTAGACCTGTTTTGCCGCAAAAAGCAATTAATGAACTTCTTAATGTTGCGCATCTTAATGGAAATGCATCATCTTCAATAGTTTGTCATCCGCCCATTGTCTATACTGATGATTTTAAATCAGGCATATCGGATGTTGATCGAGAACATGTGATGTTAACTGCTTCCCCTCAGGCTTTTTTGTTTGCAAAAGCTTTAAAGTATTATGAGCAGGCTGAAAATGAGAACAAACATGATTTTACATTTACTAGTTCGTTATTCATTCATTATGGAGAAAGAGTTTTTTTTGCAAAAGGAACGACTTGTAATATTAAAATAACGAAAAAAGAAGATTTGGCTTTGTTTGAAGCGTTGTTAAGTATACCAGAGGAACTGATGTATAGCTAATCTAAAAGAGTTTTAAGGTGAGGAGTGAGGTTATTGACTTGTTCAGAATATTTAGTTGATTTCTTGATCAGTCATGGTGTGACCGATGTGTTTGGTTATGCCGGTGGATATATTGTCCCTTTTATGGATGCTTTATATAAGCGTAAAGATGAGATAACCACACATGTTTGTTACAATGAACAAGGTTGTGCTTTGGCAGCAGATGGCTTTGCTAGGACGAGTGGACGTATAGGAGTTTATTTTACGACTTCTGGTCCCGGTGCAGTTAACGGTTTAGGTGGGCTTGCAGATGCGTGGTTTGATGGTATACCTATTATGGGTATTTGTGGTAATGTTCCGACAAATGAAATGAAGGGCTTTTCCGGAATCAGACAAAATGGATTTCAGGAAATGGAACTTGTTTCTATGACCCGAAATATTACAAAATACTCTGTTACAGCAAATACAAGTAAAGGATTTTCTGAAATTGTTAGCCGAGCTTATAATATGGCTTTATTAGGACGGAAAGGAGGGGTAATAATTGATTTTCCGCTCGACATACAGCAAGCCGATATTGTTAGTCGGTAACGGTGTAAGGAGTGCAAATGCAGTAGAGTTGATGCATCAGTTTGCAAATAAAACAAATATTCCTGTATTAACTACTATGAATGGCGTAGATTTAGCTCAGGATGACTTACATATTGGCTTTATAGGAACACATGGCAATCGAGTTGCCAATATGATTCTGAATGAATGTGATCTGATTATTTCTGTAGGTGCGAGACTTGGTATTCGTCAGGTCGGACAATTCAATGAGAAGTTTGCCCCTCATGCTGAATTGATACGCTGTGATATTGATGAATATGAGTTGAGCCGTAACATCAAGCCTGATGAAAAGAAATACCACACCGATGCAAGAGATTTTATGAGAATGCTCTTAGATGAGGATGTTCCTGACTATTCAGAATGGAAACAGCAATGCTTAGAAGCTAAGAAGTTTTTATCAACATATGATATTCAGCCCGGAAATCTTGCTGTAATGAAAATAGCATCTTTATTACCACAAGATCCAATTGTTTCGGTTGATGTTGGTATGAATCAATGTTGGACTGCTCAATCTTTGGAGTTAAAGGGCTACAATGGCAGAATACATATTAGCGGTGGCTATGGAATTATGGGCTGCGGATTGCCTTTTGCTATTGGTTCATGTATTGCGAATAACAACCAACCTGTTTATTGCATCTCAGGAGATGGTGGCTTTCAGATGAACATCCAGGAATTGGAAACTATTCATCGCGAAAAATTACCCATAAAGATCTTTATACTCAATAATAGAGTGCTTGGTAAAATCAGTGAAACACAGCATTACAATCATGGGGACAGATTTGCAGCTACGGCAGTGAGCGGCGGTTACACAACACCTGATTTTACAAAGATAGCAGAAGCTTATGGTATCAGAGCAGTTAAATTAAGCAGTTATGAAGATTTGGAGCAGTATAGAAAATGGTTTACGGATAATGAGTCATGCTTATTTGACATTCCATTACCGGAAGAAAGCTTTTTGACTCCAAAAATCAAATTTGAGACTGGAATGATTAGTCCGAGACTTGATGATGATGTTTTTAATAAAGCAAAAGCTGTTTTGAAAAAATGATAATTGTATTATAGAATGGAGTTATTATGAAAGGTATAATTCTCGCCGGCGGCTCCGGCACAAGACTTTATCCATTGACAATGGTAACATCGAAGCAGTTGCTTCCTGTATATGATAAGCCAATGGTGTACTATCCACTGTCAACACTTATGCTGGCAGGTATCAAGGATATCCTTATTATTTCAACACCAACTGATCTTCCGAACTTTGAGAGACTTCTCGGAGACGGTTCGCAGTATGGTATCAATTTAAGCTACAAAGTACAGCCCAGCCCTGACGGGCTGGCTCAGGCGTTCATTTTGGGCGAGGAGTTCATAGGCAATGATGCTTGTGCAATGGTACTTGGCGATAACATCTTTTACGGCAACGGCTTTGGAAGTATACTTCGTGCTGCAAAGAAGAACGCTGAAGAGAATAACCGTGCAACAGTATTCGGTTACTATGTTCCCGATCCTGAGCGTTTCGGTGTAGTTGATTTTGACAAGGACGGACACGCGCTCTCAATCGAAGAAAAGCCTGCTAATCCCAAGAGCAACTATGCAGTTACAGGTCTTTACTTCTATCCTGCAGGCGTAAGCGCAAGAGCAAATCAGGTAAAGCCTTCTGCTCGTGGGGAGCTTGAGATAACAACTCTCAATGAGATGTATCTTCACGATAATCTCCTCGACGTTCAGCTTCTTGGACGAGGTTTTGCATGGCTCGATACAGGTACGATGGACAGCCTTGCAGAGGCTACAAACTTCGTTCAGATGGTTCAGAACCGTCAAGGCATCGAGATATCAGCTCCTGAGGAAATAGCTTTCATCAATGGTTGGATTGACAATGAAGGCCTTATGAAGTCCGCTGAAAAGTACGGAAAATCACCTTACGGTGCTCATCTTAAGAAGGTTGCCGAGGGTAAAATCAAGTATTGATAATAACTTTCATTCTTTTTAGAGCGGATAAAGATGAAAAAACGTTTGGAGTATGTAGATGCAGCAAAAGGAATTGGAATGCTGCTTATTGTACTTGGGCATATCTCTTCATCATGGGGGATAATCTCTAACTGGGGAAGTTACTTTAAAATATCAATATTTTATGTGATTTCTGGTTATATGCAGTTCAAAAGTAAAAAAGAACTTTGTATTGCAAAAAAAGCAAAATCCATATTAATACCATATGTGTTTTTTTCTGTAATAAGCTTGATTATTATATTAGGAAAAAGCTTGATCAGAAAAGATGATTTTAATTATTTAGTCATTCAAATTATTAAAACCATCTCTTTCAGGGGAATAGGAACCCTATGGTTTTTCCCCTCTCTTTTTATTGCAATACTTCTTCATAAGGCGTTCCTTAAGAGCAGAATCGTAAAGCCGTTATTACTTGTTATTATTCCGATGACTCTTATAATTGCTTCAGGTATTGTTTCATTTAAGATGCATGTGGATATATCATTTAGATACTTTTTGTTCTGCGTAGTGATCACATTGGTAAAAGGAATTGTTGCTTATTGGTTTTATGAGATGTCTTATTTGTTACTTGATAAGATATCCAATAAAGATAAACGGAACATTAACGTTTTAACTGCATTAATTACATTTTTTATTTGTAGTTTATGTACTGTTATGATAAAGGAATCTGATATTGATTTCAATAATGTATCATTTGGCATACATCCTTCGTTGTTTTTTGCGTTTGGGATTATTATTCCTTTTGATATTATTATATGCTTTGAAAAGCTGCGATTCCATTGTAAACCATTACAGTATATAGGTGAAAACTCATTATTCATAATGTGCACGCACCTTACGTTATATATTGTTCCAATCGTTTCTAAGCTAGTTAAAATAATAATAGACAGAATATGGCTTCCTGAAAAAGCTGAATATTTGGTATTCGTTCTTATTTCGTTATTTTGTGTTTTTATGATAGAAATGTTAATGATTAAAGCATGGAATAAAATAAAACCATATCTTATAAAGCATAAGGCGATTTGCTTTTGCAGATATATTTGATTGAATATGCAAATAATTTCTCAGAATAAAATATTTTGTTTGTTGAAATGGAGGTAATTGAATGACAATATTTGTAACCGGAGGAGCTGGCTTTATCGGCTCAAATTTCGTATTCCATATGCTGGAAACATATCCTGACTATCGCATCGTATGTTTGGACAAACTTACATATGCAGGTAACCTTTCAACACTTGAGCCTGTAATGAAGAATCCTAACTTCCGTTTTGTGAAGATCGATATCTGTGACAGAGATGCAATCTACAAGCTTTTCGAGGAAGAAAAGCCGGATATTGTAGTAAACTTTGCAGCTGAGTCACATGTTGACCGTTCTATCGAAAATCCTGAGATATTCCTTCAGACAAATATCCTCGGCACACAGGTGCTTATGGATGCCTGCCGCAAGTATGGTATACAGAGAT
>JAEEGJ010031869.1_pt1 | contig 10167 bp, 9 predicted proteins | sample 8958761 | NCBI WGS metagenome assembly JAEEGJ01 (sample SAMN16246546, study PRJNA631951) | gut metagenome | biome: gut microbiome; feature: rumen; material: RS-attached | host: Bos | place: Iran: Karaj | collected 2018-10 | reverse complement strand
AATAAGTATATTCTTGTATTTACGGGATATAACCTGCTGTTTCTGGCGGCACTTTCTTTTGCGCGAATGGGAATTTCTTCAGACGCAGGAAGGTATGTAATGAATAGTCTTTCCTTTTTGAAATAGGAATAAGAAAGACTGATCTGATTCAGCTTTTTGAAAAATATAATAAAGAAAAGAGGTATTAAAAATGTACATGGAACCTGAGAAAATCATTTGCAAGAATGGCAAAGAATACAAGATGACATCAATAGGGCCTAATAATGCTGTGGAATACTTGGATTTAATGTATCAGGTTTCCAGTGATACACATTTTATGACTAGATACGGCGATGAAGTTAAGCGTGACGAAGCGGGAGTAGAAGCTGAGAAAGCCAGACTTAAGAGGCTTGCGGATGACGAGCGCCAGGCCATGATCTCTGTTTTTGACGGGGATAAGATAATCGGAAATGTTGCGGTTTACAGTAGCGGAGCGATTCACAGGAAAATGGCCCATCGCTGCAGCATGGGAATCGGTATCAGAAAAGAATACCGCGGACTGGGGCTTGGAAATATACTTGTGAACCGCGCGATTGAATTTGCCAAGGAATCGGGCTATGAGCTTATGGAACTTGGTGTTCTTTCCGACAATGAACCTGCGCGCTCTTTATATGAGAAGATGGGCTTTACCGAATGGGGACGACTTCCCGATGCTTTCAGGCTTGATTGCGGCAAGAGTATTGATGAGATAACGATGTACAAAAAGCTCTAAACCATGGTCTCTTGGGGACGGGGTTAGTGGACCATTTTGAGTTACAGGCAAGTTACATGCAGAAGAGGAGATTTGAATGCGAGTTACTGAAAGCTGTGCGAAATGTCTTTTTAATCAGCAAAAGAATCTTACAGATGATGAGGAATATCTTGCTGAGGTGAAGGCGATAATAGAGGGCAGGGATAAAGATGATACTTCACCGTATCTGGTATATAGGATCAACAGAGCTTATGAAGCCCGTTTTGGCAAAAAGGCTTCATATAAAGATGTAAAGAAGAAGTTCAATGACCTTGTTATGTCTATGGAAGATGACCTTCGAAAGAAAATCGAGAGTTCAAAAGATCCGCTTTTTAAGGCGCTTGTTTTTGCAAGAATCGGAAATTATATAGATTTTGGCGCAATGAACAATGTTAATGAGGAGACGTTCCTTGCTTTGTTCGACGATCCGAAGATGAGAAGCGAGGATGAGGAAGATATCAGGTCGCTTTTTGCGCAGTGTGAGACTGCAAAGACATTTCTTTTGGTTGCGGATAATTGTGGCGAGATCGTACTTGATAAGCTGTTTCTTGAGCAGCTTGGCAAAAAATATCCGCAGCTTGAGATTTCCGTGATGGTAAGAGGCGCGGATGTGCTAAATGATGTTACGCTTGAAGACGCCGAATATGTAGGGCTCGGTAAAAAATACAGGCTTATTCAAAACGGCAATTCCGCGGCAGGAACGATTTATAAGATGTTGTCTGACGAGGCCAGAAAAGCTATAGACAGCGCGGATATCATTCTTGCGAAAGGACTTGGAAATTATGAATCTATGTGCGGGCAGGGGAGACATATCTTTTTCTCATTCCTGTGTAAATGTGAGCTGTTCACGAAAAGATTTAATGTTCCGAGATTAACGGGAGTGTTTGTTGAGGAAAGTTTTGCGGAATAATGCTTTAGACGGAGGAGATTATGAAGACTATCGGACTTATCGGAGGAATGAGCTGGGAGAGCACGATCACTTATTATGAGATTCTTAATAAGGAGACGGCGGCGATACTTGGCGGGTTCCATAGTTCCAAGATTTTGATGTACAACGTTGATTTTGCCGAGCTTGAAGATAATATGAGTACCGGAAATTGGGACGGCAATGCGAAGATTCTTGCCGATGCCGCAGTGAGACTTGAGAAGGGCGGAGCGGATTTCATTGTGATCGCGACCAATACGATGCACAAGCTTGTTCCGTATATTGAGGAAAAGATAAATGTTCCGATCCTTCATATTTCTGACGCCACCGCTGATGCGATAAAGCGTGATGGTCACAGGAAGATTGCACTTCTTGGAACGAAGTTTACCATGACGCAGGATTTTATTAAGGACAGGCTTGTTAATGCGGGACTTGAGGTGATGATTCCCGATGAAGAAGATATTGAGCTTGTAAATGATGTTATTTTTAATGAGCTTTGCCTTGGAAAAGTACTTGATTCCTCTCGCAAGGAGTATCAGAGGATTATTTCATATATGAAAGATCGCGGCGCAGAGGGCGTAATCCTCGGCTGCACCGAGATAGGAATGCTTATTAAAGAGAAGGACAGTGTTCTTCCTACATATGATACGACAATCATTCATGCGACCGAGGCTGCGAGACTGGCGCTTGCGTGAAAAGAAAAGGCAAAAGATGAATCTGAGAATTACAAACGATGGAAATGAGCAGGATATTTTGGATGTTTTTGAGATGCTCAAGGCGTATAATTTAAGTAAGCTTGAGACTTCGGAAGTGGTTCCTGTCGGAGTTTATTATGAGGACGAGAACGGCAGGAAATTTGCGGGCCTTACAGGCGAGATTTTTGGTAACTGGCTTTGTATCAAGTATTTGGTTGTGGATGAGAGCTTGAGAAGTCAAGGCATTGGAAGTAAACTACTTACTGCGGTTGAGGAAGAAGCTAGGAACCGTGGTTGCAGGTTTTCTTTTGTTGATACTTTCTCTTTTCAGGCTCCCGATTTCTATGTGAAGCATGGATATAAGGAAGTCTTTACGTTAAAGGAGTACCCGATAACGGGAGCACGATATTACTACACCAAGGAATTGTGATATGAAAAGGTAGGTGCACCGCATAGAATGCTTGAGTAGAACGCGTACGGTGCGAAAAATGATGTGTGCACCGCACGGAATGCTAGCGCAGAACGTGTACGGTGCGAAAAATGATGTGTACACCGCACAGAATGCTTGCGTAGAACGCGTACGGTGTAAAAAGAGATGTGTGCACCGCACAGAATGCTAGCGTAGAACGTGTACGGTGCGAAAAATGATGTGTGCACCGCACAGAATGCTTGTGACAAAAGTATACGGTGTGAAGTAAACGGAGGACAATCTATGCCGAACGAAAACGGAACGTGGATAATGTATGGTGTATCATGGAATGATCCTGAGTGTCTTCACAGTGTGGATGAGGCGATTGACTATATAAATGAGGTGGGTTTTTTGCCTCTATTTAAAAATGATATTCCCGGCTTTTCGATTGAGGAGAGGACTGTGCCAAAGTATTGGTGGTGCGGCGATCCGGAGGTTGATCCGTGGGAATGGAGAGAGCTTATAGCGCGAAGCGGGAAGGTTGCCTATGGGAAGTTCTTCGATAAGAAGGCAGGATTTATTTCTAAGAAGTGGCTTCCGTATTTTGTGAATGTCAGAAGAGATGGCTACGACTTTGATGCACTCTGGGAAGATGGCAAGGCATCTGCAAAGCAGCGCAAGATCATGAATCTTTTTGCTGAAGAAAATGAAGATGCAGAATATTATTCCAATGAACTTAAGGCGCAAGCCGGCTTTGGAAAGGGTGGAGAGAAGAACTTTGATGGCACGATAACAGGGCTGCAGATGCAGACATATCTGTGTGTTCGTGATTTCAGGCAGCGTAAGAACAAGCTTGGCGAAGAGTACGGCTGGCCCATTGCCATATATTGCACGCCCGAGCATCTGTGGGGATATAAGCATGTGACGAAGGCGTACAGTGAGGCACCACAAGAATCTGCAGATAGAATTATGAAATATATGAATGAAGTATATCCAATTGCGACAGAAAAACAGATAAAGAAAATAGTCGGACTGAAATGAACATGCCGATTATGAACCCGCAAACGGAGAGGAAGGTATGAACTAAGTCAAATCAGGGGAGGAGGTGTGATTAGATTTTGTTATTTACAGGCAGACAATAGCGAAATGTTCAAAGTCTGCCCATCTTTTGTTTCTTTTAAATTCTTTTAAGGTTCTATTTTCAAAATCAGCATCATCTAAAAAAAAGAAAAGGGGTTGTGATTTTCTTGTGAAGATCACTTCAGAACAGGTAAAACTCAATGAAAAAAGTATTGTGGTACAAACATGTTCTTTCTGTAATTCTTTCTTTATCCATTGTTTTTTTTCAAATTATTACAATATCAGCCACATCGGTTGATATACAAGCGGATGGTTCCAATTCGGCTTCTACAGGCGAAGTTAAGCTTATCGATGAGGATTTAAACGATCTTGGCGTTGAAATCGATAATGAGAGCGAAAAGCTTGAAGAAGAAAATGATCCTGATGAAGAAGTCAGGGTAATCATTGTAATGGAGGGTGACAGTGTCCTTGATAAAGGATATGACACCGTAGAAATTGCTGACAGTTCGTCTGCGATTCGTGAGGTGGACAAAATCGAATCCGAGCAGGAAACAACTGTTGAAAAGATCTCAGAGGAAGCTCTTGAAGGAAATGAGCTTAAGGTCAATTATTCTTTTTCCATTATTGCAAATGCCATATCTGCAGATGTTACATTTAAGGATATAGAAGCCATAGAGAAGGTGGACGGAGTTGAGGCTGTTTACACGGCAAGGCGACATGAACCTGTTGAAATGGCCGATCCTGCAACAATATCTTCAGGCGAGATGGTTGGAAGCTATCAGACATGGGCAACGGGATATACGGGTGCGGGACAGCGTATTGCTGTAATTGATACCGGTATAGATGTTGATCATCCTTCTTTTGATGCGGGCGCGTTTATGGCTCATTTAAAGGAGACTGCGGAAGATTCGAGTAAGGAGATTTCAGAATACGGCTTATTGGATGAAGCTGAGATTCAGAACGTCCTTCCGCATCTGAATGCCTTTAAAGATGATGAAAACGTAAGCGCAGATGATCTTTATCAGAGTGAAAAAATCCCATATGCATTTAATTATATAGACAAAGATATGGATATCACACATGACAATGATGAGGAGGGAGATCACGGAACTCATGTGTCGGGTATAGCAACTGCAAATTATTATGTGCCGGATTCAAATGCGGAGGAAGGCTATGCAACTCAGGCTCAGGGAGTTGTAGGAATAGCGCCGGATGCGCAGCTTCTTACAATGAAAGTATTTGGTAAAAACGGTTCGCCATTTACCGATGATTATATGGCTGCAATAGAAGATGCGATTCTTCTTAAGGTCGATACCATAAATATGAGCCTGGGTTCTCCGGAGGCAGGAAATACATATGATTCCGAAGAGTATGTAAATGAGATTTTTGACAAGCTTCAGGGAACAAGTACAGTTGTATCTGTGGCTGCCGGCAATTCAGGTCGCTGGAGTGAAAACAGCCTGATTGGCGCAAATTTAAGCGGAAATGTAAATATGGATACGATAGGTACTCCGGGATCTTATGAAAAAGCATTTACGGTAGCAAGCGTTGTAAACAGCGGCATTGTCTCATGCTTTTTCACATTTGACAACGATAAAAAGGTGTTCTATACGGATCCATCAGGAACAGAGGCACCGAAGTTTGAAACGTTTGATAAAACAAACGGGGGCGACGGAACAGAATATGACTATGTATTTCTGGATTCGCTCGGTGCAGCCGGGGATTATGAGAATATTGATGTTAAGGGCAAGGTCGTATTCGTATCAAGAGGAGTGTTGTCTTTTTCTGAGAAACAGTTAAATGCACAGGAAGCAGGGGCAATAGCGATTGTAGTCTACAATAACACATTGGGAACAATCATCATGTCAATGGGCGGAAATGACGCCAAGATTCCGGCATGTGCGATAACTTTGGCAGAAGCAGAGGCAATTAAGGAAAAGAGTACTCAAAGAAGCGATGGGTTATATGAGGGAAAGATAACTGTGCATTCAATTCCCGAAGTGCATAAAAATACTGATGATGGATACACAATAAGCAGCTTCTCTTCATTTGGTGTTCCGGACAGTCTTGACTTAAAGCCCGAGATCACATCGCCCGGAAGTAATGTATATTCGACGCTTAATGACGGTAAATACGGACTTTCAAGCGGAACATCAATGGCGGCACCGTCAATTGCCGGTCAGAGTGCGCTTGTTCAGCAGCATGTAAAAGAGAATAATCTTGCAGACAAAAATGAAATTTCGGTAAGGTCACTTTCCCAGTCACTTATGATGAGTACGGCTATGCCGCTTAAGGAAAACAACAATCCGGAAAATCCCGAGTATACTCCTCGTGTTCAGGGAGCAGGACTTTCCAATGTTCAAAATGCAATAACGTCGCCTGCATATATTCTTTTAGGCAATAAAGAAAACAATGACGGTATGGTTAAAGCAGTCCTTGGAGACGATCCCGAAAAGTCAGGCTGCTATGAATTCTCTTTTGACATATATAACATGGATGTGGATCCTCAGTATTATGTTCTTGATTCATCAGTCCTTACGGAAGAACTTATGAGTGCGGGCGGGCTTAAGTATTTTATGGGTAAATCTTACAGGCTCAGTCCTTCTGTAGAGTTTATGGCAGATGATACCAAACTTGTTTATGACCTTAACGATGACGGAAAAGTAAACGGTAAGGACAGGAAAATATTATTGCAGTATGTGAACGGTTCAAGATCGGTTCCTTTGATTGAAAGAAATTATGAATACTACGACTTTAATAAAGACGGAGTAATAAGTACAAAAGATGTATATCTTCTTTCAAGACAGCTAAAAGGCAAAGCGGAAGTTGCAGATCTTGCGCTGAGCGTGGTTGAAGTAAAAGACAGCACGAAGGTAAATGTAAAGATCACTCTTTCAGACAGCGACAGGAAATATCTTGAAGGCTATGAGAACGGAATGTATGTCGACGGATATATCTACGTAAACGGCCCCGTACCAATGTCGGTTCCTTTCCTTGCTTTTTACGGAAACTGGATGGATTCTCCGATGTTTGAAGATTATGACTATATGAAAGCTGTATATGACAGTGACTATGCAGATAATGTAATTACATACTCAGGTGTTGAAAAGACCAACTGGCTGTCTACCAGTCTTTTTGGAACCAATGAGGAAAAAATGTATGTTCCGAACAAATATGTAAAAGAGGATGAATATATTGCGGACAGAAATGCACTCAGTTCGGAAAACGGAACATATATTGCAAAACAGTATTACAGCCTTATAAGAAACGCCGGAAGGTTAATCCTGACCATAAGAGATGTTGATACCGGCGAGAAATATTTTGAAAAAATTGATAAGGATGCCCTGGCGGAATATTACCATGTTAAAGTCGGCGAATGGATGAATACAAAAGGAGAAATTGAGCTTAACTGGGCAGGAACCGATGCAGACGGCAATCCTTTGCCTACCGGAACCAAAGTGGAAGTCGTTCTTCAGGCTATTCCGAGCTACTACAACAATGTTGAAGATGTGTCTGAGCTTAATGCTGACGGAATGTTTATAAGAACACCTTTTGTGATTGATAATGAAAAGCCTTCTATCATAAGCAGTGAGACGAAAGACAATAAATTAAAGATTAAGATGCATGACAACAGATATACGGCAGCAGTGATTCTTCTTAACGAAGATGCTGATGTTGTAGGTTTATATGCGGTAAATCAGACCAAGGCCGGAGAAGACGTCGAAATGGAAGTGGACCTTGATAAAGAATTCTCTTATGTTGCGCTTGTGGATTATGCAGACAACAACAGAGTCTATGAATATGACAGAACGGCCAAGTCTATAGGTGAAGAGAGCGCGGCAGATATGTCGAGTGATGCGTCTTCTGTAGCTTCTTCAGATATGTCTGACAGTGCTTCCACTGAAGTATCGGATGATGCTTCGGCTGATAAGTCGGATGATGCGGCATCTGATTCATCAAGTGATGAATCATCTGAGGATAATTCAGGTGATCTGGAAGTGGCTAAGACATCAGATACCAAAAAAACAGAAGATTCATCGAGCGATGAAGCAACAGCGGGCATAGCGGATGATGTGGCATCAAAAGAAACTTCCAAAGAAGTTGAGGCAGGAGGAAATTATGACGACTAAAATATCAAGGAACTTTTTTATAATAAGCATAATGGTGGTTCTTGTGTTTATATTCGTTCCGGCGATTAGCGTTAAAGCAGCTGATGCGGCGCCTGTTCATACAAACATAGATACTTCCAAAAAGGGCGGAAGTCAGTATATAACCTATAAGCTTACTCTTGATAAGACTGAAGTGACGGATGGAAGAGTGGTGATAGGATATGACGGAGATATTCTGGAACTTGAGAATGATTCACAGGGAATTGGTTTTAGCGAGGAAGATATAAATACGAAAAAAGAAAACGGAAAAGAGCTGTTCTCATATGCCTTTGTTAATGATGAAAAGAAGTCTGCGGGCGGTACACTTATTACACTTAAATTCAAGGTTAAGGATGAAGTGTTTAGGCAAAATACAGCTATTGATACGCAGATTATAAGCATCAACAATGAAGATGAGGAAGTTCTTGGAAATACTTCACTGTCAGATACTTTTTCTGCAGGAAAATCAAAGCTCAAAAAGCCTGAGATCTCAGATATTACGCAGTCTATGCTTGGCGTTTATGTATCATGGAAAAAAGACGGCGATGCTGACGGATATTATCTGTATCGCAGTACGTCAGAGAAGGGAGAGTACGTACAGGTTGCGAAACTAAGCCTTCTTACAACATATCTGGATCTTTCGGTTGAGAACAGACAAACCTACTACTATAAGCTGGTTGCATACAGAGGAAGCGGTGATAAACAAGACCTTTCCGATGAGTCAGCGCCTAAGTCTGTGACTGTCAAAAAGTTCTGGGGTTTGTTTGACTGATGGATGGGGAATCCTTATCTAAATAACATTGATACCGTCTCTAAGAGACCGTGCGGGGGATTTTGACGGATAAACTGCGGAATTTTACGATGCAAAAAATTCCGCAGTTTTTTTGTAACCTTTTATGCTGCCCGATTGTATTATTAATATAAGGCTTTATAAAGGAGTATCTAATGAGAATACCTGTACAGGAATTGGTAGAAATGTACAAGGACAACATCTACGCCGCGGCGTTTAACATATGCAAGAGTGCAGCAGATGCAGAAGATGTGGTTCAGGATACATTTTTACAATATTACATGACAAAAAAAGAATTTGATGACGAAAAGCACATCCGATACTGGCTACTAAGGGTGGCAATCAATAAAGCAAAAAATATTCAGTCCTCATTCAGACGGAAAAATGAAATGTCGCTTGAAGATTATGTCGAGACGCTTACATTCGAAACGCCTGAAAGCAGAGAACTATTTGAAGAAGTTATGAAATTGCCGGAGAAGTACCGCGTTGTGATCCATCTTTTTTACTATGAGGATTACAGCGTAAAAGAGATAGCGAAGATACTTAGGACTACGGAAAGTAGCGTTAAGGTCAGGCTGTCGCGCGGACGTGCCAAATTAAAAGACGCACTCAAGGAGGAATGGGAAGATGAGCAATAAAGAAAATTATAAGAAGGCTTTTTCTGTACTTAAGTCCTCCTGCGACTTTACTTTGGAGGAAAAGAGAATGAACAGAATTAAGAGAGAAAATACACATAGAAATCTTTTGGTAGCGGCGGCAGTTATGCTTGTGGTTTTGGCAGGTTCAGGGACTGCATATGCGGCAGATATCGGTGGAATCAGAGAGACGGTTCAGATGTGGATTCACGGCGAACAGACTGATGTTACGATCAATGACGAATCAATCGAGTATGTTGATGAGGATGGTAATGTTCAGGTAGAAACAGGCTTTAAGGCGGGCCCTGAAATAGGTGTAAGACCACTGACGGGAGAAGAAATTGCTGAGGAGAAGGTTAATGAGGTATATGTGGATAAGACAGATGATGGTAAGGTGATTATGTATTTTCACGATAAGCAATTTGATGTTACGGATAATATTGCGAATAAAGAGTATACCTTCCATGTTGTGGCAGATGGCAGTGAAGTGTATGTTGAGCTCGATTTCGATGAAAATGGTGATTTTTCAATTACAACATCCCCAAGACCGGATTGGTTTATCGATTATGTTGAATTGAAATGATGGTGCATTCGTAGCTATGAGCGCCATGAATATGATGACTGATTAAAATAAACAGCGCAATAAGAGAAACTGATACCAACCGATAAATTATAGTGATTATACGGTTGAAGAGCTTTGTGATAGTATTCTTTTT
>JAEEGJ010031867.1_pt1 | contig 10168 bp, 12 predicted proteins | sample 8958761 | NCBI WGS metagenome assembly JAEEGJ01 (sample SAMN16246546, study PRJNA631951) | gut metagenome | biome: gut microbiome; feature: rumen; material: RS-attached | host: Bos | place: Iran: Karaj | collected 2018-10 | reverse complement strand
GCTCTTAATAAATATCCGGTTGCTTTTTATGATTCTCTGGGAAGAAAGATTTCTGATGATTTGATTGAAGAAGCAGCAAAGCTTTACGAAAAACAGAAGAGACGCAGAGAGCTTTCATCCTGGGGCTCATCCAGCATAAGCACAATCTGGTGTTATATCTGGAGTGCAGTTAAGTTTATAATTACGCTTATGATTCTTTTCTTTGCGGCCAGTGTCTTTTATAAAAAAGTGATTAAGAAAGATTAATTAAAAAGGCTTCTTCGGTGGGAAGAAGCCTTTTTATTATCGTGTAGTAGTAATTTCGTTCCAGCCTGTTACAAGGCGGTCGATTACGGTCTGTGCAAGGTTTAAGCTCATGCGGGCCTTAGCCATTGCAATTGTTACATCTGCAACATTTACATCATCAGGATCTGTAATCAGCTTTTCCTGAACCTTATTTACATCAAGCTGCTGATTATTAACTGATTCAAGTGCATCCAAAAGATACGACTGGAAAGTTTTTGACTGACCCGCAGGCTGAATGGAAGCGGCCTCTGTATTCTTTTCTGCACGCTGGATTTTCTGAATTGGAGACATACCAGGAGCATTCTGTGTTAACGGCTGGATTTTACCCTGACCGAAATGCGCCTCGTTGGTACGTGTCATCTGAAATGTATTGAAATCCTGAATCTTCATTTTTTATTCCCCTCATTTCTTATTGTACAGCATCAAAACGATTTTGTACACCTAAAAACTAACGAACGTACGTTAGCGGCCAATCTCCAGAGCGGCGCTGAACATATCTTTTGCGCCGTCGATTACTGTTGCGTTGGCCTCGTATGCGCGGGAAGCAGAAATGAGGTCTACCATTTCATTTACGATATTTACGTTTGGATATTCTACATATCCCTTGTGAGGTCCACTCTGGTATGCATCCGGATGAGTTGGATCATAAACAAGGCGACCTTCTGATGTATCTTTTGTGATTTCCAGAACCTTTACGCCTTTTCCAGGACCATTATCGAGGCTGGCAGGAGTAAAAGGTGTTCTCCACTGTGGGTTATCATCTGCAACTGGACGCATGATTACGGTTGATTTTTTGAAGGGACCGCCGTCCTGTGTGCGGGTTGTACTTGCATTCGCAATATTATCTGAAATTACGTCACTTCTGAGTCGTTCAGCACTCATTCCTGTGGCAGCTATGTTTATACTGGTAAAAAGTCCCATGGCAGTTTATTCCTCCCTAGTCTTATTTCTTCATTGCTGTGTTAACCTGATCAAACTCAAAATCTGTGAGCTGAGTGAGCAGGCGGTACTGCATCTGAATCTGGAGGATGTTGTTAGCTTCGTATTCAGCATCCACGTTGTTTCCGTTTGCCTTGGAAGTTGTTGTATAATCGAGAACGCGGCGTGGCTCAACTTCGCGGTAATCATAAGGTACGTTTACCTGAATGTGGCGTGAATCTGTAGTTGTAAGATGGAAAGCATTCTTTGCAGCTTCTTCTGAATCAAAAGCACGCTTAAGTTCGCTTTCAAAATTTACGGTAGAACGTTTAAAGTTTGGAACCTCACTGTTAGCAAGGTTGTTGGCACTAACCTGATAGCGGAGATTTGCAACATTCATCTCGCGCTGGAGCAGGTCGATTGAACGACTAAAACTATTCAATTTTCTATCCTCCAGAAATTTTGTTTACATCTACTTGATTGTCGGAATCTGGAGGAAAAGGTTTAGGATTTTCTGATGATTTTATTTCATCAGTTTACAACATACGGTCTGTGCGGAATTCATGCTTAATTACACGCCAGGCAAAAAAATCAAGCAGAATAACGTATATAAAAAAGACACTTCTTAAATCCAGTGCAGCAACCTGATCTGAAAGAAGAAAATCATAAAAACCGTGAATCAGCATTGGAACTCCAAGGGCAAAAAGCTTACAGATTCTCATACGGATTTTCTTATCATCCAGCCAGAAGGTCTTAGCCCTGCTGAGCCAGTAGCCCATAAAGACACCAAAGGTAGCATGTCCAGGAATTGCAAATATAGCACGACCAATAGAAACACCAGTACCATAGGAAATCACATATAAAATGTTTTCGAGGGCGGCAAAGCCCAGAGATGCAGAAACGGCATATACAATTCCGTCATATCTGTAATCAAAATTTTTGTTTTTCCATACTAAAAGCATAAAAACAAGCCATTTAGAAAGCTCTTCAACCAGGGCAACACCAATGGTATTTTCCATCCAGGCAAACTCAATACTTGCCGGATCATAAAATCCGCTTAAAAAAGAAAGCATAAAACGCTCTACCCCGGCACAAGGAATAGAAAAAATTGCGCCCCAGAGAACCACTTTTAAGACAAAGCCAAGAGGTTCGCGTTCTTTTTTGTCCAGAAGATAAACATAACGTAAGATTATAAAAACAGGCAGAAGAGCCGGAATCAGAATAAAATATAAAATTGCTTTCATAACTTTATTCTACAACTGCATTCTGATATGGTCAATTTTGAGATTTATTCAATATCACAAATTCATTGATAAAATCAGCTTTTGCCCCTATCATATAAGTATGGACTTTCAGGAACTGGTAGATTCATACGCAATGGCAGCCGCTGTTCTTTCTGTTGAGAAAACAGATAACGGACACTATGGCGAAATCAGAATTGTACGCGCAAATGCCCTCTATAAACAGCTTATGGGCGAAAGCTATCATGACAACGTTCTTTACACAGAGGTTGTTCCAAGGGAATTAAACTTTGAAGATTTCTGTTACAGATGTGCAGTTCTCAAACAACATTTACATTCTTATGCAGACACAAAATCCATGGATGTATGGACAGATGCCACCTATGTTCCTATTTCCGCAGATTATGATACCGAAAAACTGAGTTATTTTATTTTCTATTTTGAATTCACTAAAAAGCCTGTTGCTGAAAAGCTTGCTGAAGTTTCTGCAGAAGCAGCAGCCTTTGTAATTAAAACCTGTATTAACCTGCGTGGAACAAAAAACTTTTCTGAAAGCATGAATACAGTAATTGCCGACATCCAGAATAAAACTGAATCCTTCTGCAGTTGTATTATTATGATTGATAAAGAAAAGCAGAAGTATGCACCTCTTTGTTCTAAATTCAAAAATGACATGGCCTGCATAGAAGACTTTTTCCCATATCTTACTCCGGAGGTTGTTTTCTCCTGGGAAAACACACTTAAAGGGCATGACCACATTATTGTAAAAGATGAATTTGATATGGCAGAACTCGAAAAGATAAATCCTGTATGGGTTGCGAGTCTGCGTTCTGCAAATGTAACAAGTCTTGTTCTTTCCCCTCTTTCGAGAGGTGACAGAATGTTCGGCGTTCTCTTTATCACAAACTTTAATGTTGAACGTCTGGTTGAATTCAAAGAGATTATGGATTTAACTTCTTTCTTCCTTTCTTCAGAAATTGCAAACAATGACCTCATGGAACAGCTTGAATATATGAGCAATGTCGATTTCCTTACCGGAGTAAGAAACCGTAACTCAATGAATGCCCGTGTAGACCGACATGTAAGTGGAGCCCGCCCTGTAAAAGCACCATTTGGAATTGTCTTTGCAGATTTAAACGGTCTCAAGCAGTGTAATGATTCAGGCGGACACGAAGCCGGTGACCAGCTCTTAAAAGATGCTGCAGAACTTTTGCAGAAACATTTTGCTTCTGATGAAATCTTCCGCTCTGGTGGTGATGAATTCGTAGTAATTGTTTCTGAGTGCAGCAAAGAGGATTTTGAAAAGAAGGTTGAAGAATTAAGGGCAGACAGTGCATATGATTCAAAGGTATGTCTTGCAATTGGTTCCGACTGGAGTGATAACGGCAAATATCTTCGTCTTTGCATGCACAATGCAGATGAAGCAATGTATGCTGATAAAAACAAATTCTATACAGATCACCCGGATTTAGCACGCAGATAAGCCATTCCCCGGGCTCTCAAAAATATAGATTCATACAATTTAATCAGAGATGTTATATTTTAAAATTCTCTTAAGCTGAAGTAAAATATCAGTATAACTTCAGTAACATTTAGTCAGAGGATTTTTATGAACAACTTTACATTTTATAGTCCAACAAAATTTGTTTTTGGAAAAGAGATGGAAGCACAGGCTGGTGCACTTGTAAAAGAATTTGGCGGAAGCAAAGTTCTTCTGCACTTCGGCGGCAAGTCTGCTGAAAAGTCTGGTCTGCTTGGTAGAGTTCGGGAGTCTTTGAAGGGAGCCGGCCTTGAGTTTGTAGAACTCGGTGGTGTTCACCCTAACCCGCTCGATGACCTTGTTTATGAAGGAATCGATTTGTGCAAGCGCGAAGGCGTAGATTTCATTCTCGCTGTAGGCGGCGGCTCGGTAATTGACTCTTCAAAGGCAATTGCAATGGGTGTCTGCTATGACGGCGACTTCTGGGATTTTTATTCATATACTGCCCAGCCTAAGGCAGCACTTCCTGTTGGAACAATCTTGACTATTGCAGCTGCTGGAAGCGAGGGCTCACCAGACACTGTAATCACAAAGAAAGAAGGAATGGTAAAACGAGGCTTTGGAAACGATATGCTTCGTCCAAAGTTTTCTATTTTAAATCCGGCATTAACACAGACTCTGCCTGCTTATCAGACAGCCTGTGGTGCAACAGATATTATGGCTCACGTTTGCGAGCGTTACTTTACAAACACAAAGAATGTAGAAACTACAGACCGCTTGTGTGAAGGTGTTCTTCTTGCAATGATTCACGAAACACCAAAGGTAATTGCTGACGCAAATGATTATGAAGCCCGTGCCAACATCATGTGGGCCGGAATGGTTGCCCACAATAACATCGTAGGTGTTGGCCGCGACCAGGACTGGAACAGCCACGGAATTGAACATGAGCTTTCTGGTTTGTACGACTGCGCTCACGGTGCAGGTCTTGCAGTAATCATGCCTGCCTGGATGGAATATGTTTACAAGCATGATGTATTGCGTTTTGCCCAGTGGGCTACCAGAGTCTGGGGCTGCAAGATGGATTTTGCTGAACCGGATGTAACTGCCCGCGAAGGTATCAGGCGCTTCCGCGAGTTCCTCCACAGCATCGGCATGCCTATTAATTTTGCAGAACTGGGTGCAAAGGAAGAAGATATTCCGACATTGGTGAAGAAGTTTGGCTTAGCTGACGGTGCGACAACCGGCGGCTTTGTAAAGCTGTCTTCTGAAGACATTGCTGAAATCTACAAGATTGCGGCAAAGGCAAGTTTGTAATCCGGAGGAATCATGAAAGCATTATTTATCGGTGGAACCGGCACAATCAGCATGGCAATTTCAAAACTGCTGCTGGAAAAAGGCTGGGAGCTCTACCTTATTAATAGAGGAAACCGTAATAACGACCCGCGTCTTAAAGGAGCACACTTTATTACAGTTGATATAAATGATGAAGCTGCTGCCAGCGAAAAGCTTTCCGGCATGACCTTTGACGTTGCCTGTGACTTTATAGGCTTTGTGCCTCAGCAGCTGGAACGTGACTATCGCCTTCTAAAAGGCAAAGTGCGTCAGTTTATGTATATCAGCTCTGCCTCGGCATACCAGAAGCCTTGCAGCAACTATATCATCAGCGAAAAAACTCCACTTGCAAATCCTTACTGGGAATATTCCCGCAACAAGATTGCCTGTGAAGATTATCTGATGAAACTTTACCGCGAGGAGAACTTCCCTGTTACAATTATCCGCCCGAGTCACACTTATGATGAGAGGTCGGTGCCACTTGGAGTTCACGGCGACAAGGGAAGCTGGCAGGTTGTAAAGAGAATCAAAGAAGGAAAGCCTGTAATTATCCACGGAGACGGAACAACACTGTGGACAATTACCCACAACTCTGATTTTGCGAAGGGCTTTGTCGGACTCATGGGAAACATTCATGCAATCGGCGAAGCTGTCCAGATTATGAGCGATGAATCTGTTACCTGGAATCAGATTTACCAGTGTATTGCAGATTCGCTTGGCGTTGAGCTTAAGCCAGTATATGTTTCATCAGCCTACCTCGCGGCTCATTCTGATTATGACTTTACAGGAAGCCTGATTGGAGACAAGGCAAACTCAGTAGTGTTTGACTGCAGTAAATTAAAAACTCTGGTCCCTGATTTTGTAGCAACAAAACGTGCAGACCAGGGAATCAGAGAGACAATTGAATACGTTCTCGCCCACCAGGAATGCCAGTTAGAAGACCCGGACTTCGACAAGTGGTGTGACAACATAATTGAAAGGATGAAATAATGACAGACGTAAAAGGAAAATGGGCGCTGGTTACCGGCGCAAACCGTGGAATCGGATACAGAATCGCAAAGTTTATTGCAGGAAAAGGCTGTAACTTGATTTTGCACAGCCGCTCTCTTGAGCATACAAGGGCTGTTCTTGAAGAAGTAAAAGCTATGGGCGTAGAAGCCTATGACATTGCTGCAGAGCTCTCTGATCTTTCACAGGTTCATAAAATGATAGAAGAAATCAATGCACGCGGAAAGCCAGTTGATATTCTCTTCAACGACGCCGCAGTGCAGATTGCCTACCGCACAGACTACTGGAAAACTCCAGCAGAAGATTATTCAAAGAGCTTTGTAATCAATACAATTGCCCCTATGATGCTCTGCTATGCGTTTATTCCAAAGATGATTGAACGCGGCTGGGGTCGTGTAATCAATACAACAAGCGGAATCCGTAACGAACCGGAACAGGCAGGATATTCAGCTAGTAAGGCCGCCCTCGACAAAGTAACAAGCGACCTGGCCGGCAAACTCGACGGCACAGATGTCTGCATCAACCTCGCAGATCCGGGCTGGTGCCGCACAGACCTCGGCGGCCCAAATGCTCCGAATGATCCGGACAGTGTAATCCCAGGCATCGTAGTTGGCGCCTTTGTAGACGACAAAAAAAGCGGCCGCTGGCTGGGTGCCCAGGACTTCGCAGGCCTTTCATTGGAAGACGCAATAAAAAAAGCCGCAGATTACCCGCAGCTTTTTAGGTAACAAATAAATAAAAGTAAAGTCCTCTACTCCTTCTGATTCAGCTATTGCTTAGCTGAATCAGTTTTTTTATTCAAACCAGTTTTCAAGCATTAAAGCACTACATTCTTGAATATGAACAAAATCCTGAACATTACGAGTGACAAGAATAAGATTATTAGCTATGGCTACAGAAGCAATTTGTAAATCCAGTTCTGCAGGTATTTTTCCAATTTCTTCAAGGCGGCTTTTTATATCAGAGTAAATTGATGCAGCATGAATATCAAAATCAAAAAACTCATACATATTCTGCACTGTATTTACATAAAAATCTGAAAGATTTTCTTTTCTCTTTCCTTCATCTAGCCGCTTAATTCCATAGAGTGCCTCAGCCCAAGTAACAGAACTTAATGCTGAAATCTTTTGAGTTTCAAAAATCTTTTTTACTACATTCTGATTTTGAACTTCTTTTGTTAGCTCTGAAATAATATTTGTATCAAGCAGATATAACTTTTGCATCATCACCTGCCTTATTCAAAATCCTCGGGATGACGCAATCCTGTTTTTTTGCGTTCAATTTCAAAAGTCTTTTTCCATTCTTCTTCTGAAAAAGAATCAAAATTCATTTTCTTACGGAAATTTATATATGCAAGATAAAAAGGAGATTTACTAATATCTTCTGTTGTCTGACTTTCAGCTCCAACTAAAACTGCAGATGTTTTTCCATGCCGGGTAATTTCAATCCTCTCCCCCTGCTCAGCCAGCTGCACAAAAAAAGAGAGTTTATTTTTAACTTCAAAAAGAGGAATCTGCCGCATATTCACCTCCTGCGATGGATATGCGGTTATTATAAGGCAATATAGCCATATTGTCAAATTTAGCTATATTACAAAATATATCTAGACAAATCCTGATTCTGACTGATACCTTCGAGTTTTTCGTCTACGTAGGCAGCGTCAATCTTGATTGTCTCGCCCTTGTGTTCGTCAGCTTCAAAGTTGATGTCAGCAAGAACCTTTTCCATGATTGTGTGGAGGCGGCGGGCACCGATATTTTCTGCGCTGGCATTAACCTCTTCGGCAATAGTACTCATGCGGTCTAAAGCATCCTCGGTGATGTCGAGTTTTACACCTTCTGTTTCCAGCAGTGAAGTATACTGCATAATCAGGCTGTTCTTAGGCTCGCTGAGAATGCGCTTGAAATCTTCCTTATGAAGCGACTCAAGTTCAACACGGAGCGGGAAGCGTCCCTGCAATTCCGGAATCAGATCGCTTGGAGCGGCAACACTGAAAGCACCTGCTGCAATAAAGAGAATGTGAGTTGTATCGATTACGCCGAACTTAGTGTTTACGTTGCTTCCTTCTACGATTGGAAGAATATCGCGCTGAACACCTTCTCGGCTTACGTCCTGTCCATGGCTTTCGCCGTGAACTGCAATCTTATCAATTTCATCAATAAAGATAATTCCGCTCTGCTCTACACGCTTCTTTGCTTCGTCGGCAACCTTGTCGTGATCAACCATTCCGTCGAGCACTTCTTCGGTAAGAATCTTGCGGGCTTCCTTTACAGTAAGGGTACGCTTTTTACCGCGGCCCTGACCATTCATCATATTGAGGATTCCCTGCATGCTGTTCTGAAGATCATCAATACTGCCGCCGGCAATGATTTCCATGTTAGGTCCACCCTGAGGACGGTGAACCACCATATCAACCTCACGGTCTTCAAGCTTTCCTTCGCGGAGCATCTGGCGGAACTTTTCGCGTGTGTGATTTTCGCGTTCTTTTTCTGCAGCATCTTCGTCAGCCTTCTGCTGGTCTGCTGCAGCCTGATTTGCCTGATTCAAAGCCTCCTGCATATCAGAAGCAACCTTGTTCAAATCAATTGTAATTTCATTAGGATTAGGCTGACTCAAAAAGCCAAGAGGTTTGATATCCATCTTGCTGTCGTTTGAAGCCTTCTTTTCGTCTTTTTTGTCAGTACCAGGAAGAAGGAGATCAAGCAGGCGTTCTTCAACAACGCTTACAGACTTCTCGCGAAGCTGCTCTTCCATCTCGGCTTTAACATCATTGTAGCCAACTGCCATAAGGTCGCGGATCATGCTTTCTACATCGCGGCCGACGTAACCAACCTCGGTGTACTTGGTAGCCTCAACCTTTAAGAAAGGAGCGCCGCAGAGCTTTGCAAGACGGCGGGCAATTTCAGTTTTACCACAGCCGGTTGGTCCAATCATCAAAATATTTTTGGGAGCAACTTCATCGCGGATTTCTTCCGGCAGCTTCAGACGGCGGAAGCGGTTACGGAGCGCAACTGCAACGGCACGCTTAGCCTTTTCCTGTCCGATGATATATGAGTCCAGTCTCTCTACAATCTGTTTTGGTGTAAGTTCTGTTTTGTTTTCGATATTTTCCATAAGGTATAAGTTCCCTGTCACCCCGAACTCGTTTCGGGGTCTATTCCAATGTCTCAACAGTCAAATTCTGATTTGTGTAAATACAGATACTGCCGGCAATATTCAAAGATCTCTCAGCAATTTCCTTAGCAGACAAATCTGAAGAATCAAGATAAGCAAGGGCAGCAGAATAAGCGTAGTTACCACCCGAACCGATTGCAATTGCATCGTGCTCAGGTTCAATAACGTTACCGTCGCCGCTGATTAAAAGAATCTGTTTTTTATCGGCAACAAGGAGCATAGCCTCGAGCTTCTGCAAAGTGCGGTCTGTACGCCAGGCCTTAGCAAGCTCAACAGCAGAACGCATAATATCGCCATTATATTCCTTCACCTTAGCCTCAAAACGGTCAAGCAGAGTAAATGCATCTGCCACAGAACCTGCAAAGCCGGTGAGGATCTTTCCGTCATAAATCTTTCGAACTTTGCGAGAATTTCCCTTACAAACTGTCTCGCCCAAGGTACACTGGCCATCACCAGCCATAGCAACCTGTCCATTTCTGCGCACAGCAAGAATAGTTGTGCTACGAATCTTAATCTTATTTCCCATGAGTTAAAATATAATGATTTCTAAGCAGTTCGGCAAATAAAAAAATATTATGCAGAGATGCAATTACGAATGAGGATGGGCCTTATTGTAAATATCAATCAGTTTTTCAGTTGTGATGTGAGTGTATCGTTGGGTTGTACTGATTGAACTGTGTCCCAGCATTTCCTGAACCATGCGGACATCAGCTCCGTTTCCGAGCATATT
>JAEEGJ010031865.1_pt1 | contig 10168 bp, 10 predicted proteins | sample 8958761 | NCBI WGS metagenome assembly JAEEGJ01 (sample SAMN16246546, study PRJNA631951) | gut metagenome | biome: gut microbiome; feature: rumen; material: RS-attached | host: Bos | place: Iran: Karaj | collected 2018-10 | reverse complement strand
TGTTGACGGCTGGCGTCGCACGGGACAGCTCGTCGAGAAGAATCACACCCGCCTCCTGAATGTCCTGCGTGAAGGAGGCGTAGTCGAATACGGAGGAACCGTCCGGAGCGATCCGGTGCACGCCGAGCATCTCGGAAATCGGGTCGTACATCGACCCCATGTCGTACACGTGGCACGGAAGGCCGAGCTTGCGGCAGGCCGTCAGCACCAACTCCGTCTTGCCCGTCCCGGAGGGGCCGGTGAAGAGCGTGTTCTCCTGCTGGAGGAGGTTCACGAGCAGCAGGTACCAGTTGTCCTCCCGCACCCAGAAGCCGTCCTGGGCGATGGTCGGCACTGCATAGCGCGGGTTCTTCCGGATCTTGTCCAGCAGCGTCATCGGCTTCGCCGCGACACCGTCCTCGTTGAAGATACCCGTTGACGGAGCTCCGGCGTCGTTCACCCGGTGGTTCGCCATATAGTCGTTGTAGGCGTCGAGCATCTCGGTCGTCGGAGTGTGGCTCGCGTCCACGATATCCTTGGTGTCGATGCTGACGGGGAAGATGTCCCCGGCAGAGTAGAAAGGGGTAAGGCTCCTCGTACGCAGTTCGAGGGTCTCGGATGCGAAGACCGTCCCAACCGGGTAGGCGGCACGGATCGCGGTATTGGCCTGGACATTCAGGTCGGAGATGATGTCCTTCCCGGACGGGTCTGCCTGGTAAGGCATCGGACGCAGGCGGCTCCGGCCTCCGTCCTTCACAGTTCTCATTAGATAAATCATGCTCATGTGGGTGTGCTTTTAACTTCGCGGAAGAATCCGAGGGATGCGCCACATGGTGTGGCCGCAATCCTGAAGGATTTCGACGCAAATGGAAAAGCACAAGGGCACGGCAAAAGCAGCCGCGGAAAAAGCGAAAACCTGGAGCTTTTTCCGAAGTCTTTTGCGAGGGAGGGAGAATTCTCGCATTCATCTTCATCAAGTCTTTTATGTATTATACCGCTTATTTTATTGTACGAAATTTAATATAATTTGTCGTAATTATCAAATAAAGTGATATCTTTGCAGCAAAACAGCTTAAAGTACCTACAACAGAGTAAGCCTTATGGCTTTTTAAACGAAACGGATGAAACTGGTATTTGTCATACTGCTAGTCCTGGCGATTTGCGTTGCCGCAGTCGGAATCGCCTATATCTTGCCCGGGAAGAAAAGAACATCGGATACACCTCAGGCCGACCTCCTCTCACCTGACTCAATGGTCAAAGTCACACCGGCCGGTCCCGGAAGACTTCGGATGTCCATCCCCCAGGGTGACCGGATGCCGATGGAAGTGATGTTGCAGATCACCGAAATCAAGGAAGAGACCGACCTGGACAAACTGAAGGACCCGAAACGAACGCCGGAAGAAAAACAGGAGATCGTCAACCGACTCAGGTCCATGGGATATGAGATTGCCTTCGATCCATCCCCCCGGAAACAGAAGGTAGAGCAGGAGCCCTACGAACCTGTAACTGTCATTGACATGGAGGAAGAGGCTCCCCAGGATATGACATCGGACTAGAACAGGAATTCAAATCATCAACCAATTCGAATATGGATAAGAGAAACATTTTCAGAAAAACAGGGTCTGCATTGACTGCCACCCTCGCAACCATCGTTGCCCAGGCTCAGGGTTCCGGCACGCACGTCAATGCCGAGAGCATCCTCACCGGAGCCGAAAGTACGCTGAAGAGTTTGGCCGGTCCCATCATTAACGTAGTCTCCATCATCATGGGACTCGTCGGAGTCGGGATGCTTGGAGTGAACTTGTACAAGTACTTCAAGGGCGATCCGACATCGAACGACGCCTTGACGAAGATTGGCGGCGGACTGCTCGTCGCGGTCATCATCCTACAGGTCATCAACTATACCATGCTCTGATCCGGGATGAAATGCAAGGTCTATAGGGCGCTCGACAAGCCGCAGGTCTTCTTCGGAATCAAGGGCAGGTTCATCACCTGGTACCTGATTCTTGCCGGTGTGGTCCTGATGCTGGCCGTCATCATCGGTGCCGCCACGGCGGGAATCTTCGGATTCGTCCTGTTCATCCTGGGTGCCGCCTGCGCCTATGTATTCGTCATGCTCTTGCAAGACCGCACCAGCGACCGGGAGTTCGCAATCCGGCTGGACGCTCGGAAGTATCCACGTTGCTACCGGGTGCGCCCACAACCTTTCCGCAAGTTAATTAACGGCAATAACTGACAATCGTATGGAAACAGTCTACAGGAAGATGGACCTGGATACGGTCTTCCCCATCCAGAGTGTTAAGGACGGACTCATCGTCTCCAAACGGGGCGATGTCACCATCGGCTGGGAACTGGAACTTCCCGTTGCCTTCTCATTGACTGAGGGCGGGTACGACGACATCCTCACCGCATTCCTTTCCGCCATCCGCATCCTACCGCCATGGACGATGGTCCACCGCCAGGACTGGTTCCTGTACGACCGGTTCGTGCCCTGCTACGACGGCCGTTTCCTTCACGACGCCTACGAGTCTCACTTCGCCGGAAGACGGTTCCTCACGCACCGGCAGTTCCTGTTCTTGACGATGGCCGCCAAGGCCTCCGCCATCCGTCCACATGCGCAGACCGCCGCGTTCGGGATCCGCTTCAGCGCTCCCCTGCCCACTGCGGGCGACATCGATCGGTTCACCGCGAAGGCAGGCGAGTTCATCACCGTCCTGACGGGCGGCGGTCGCCTGTCGGCCCGTCGTCTCACCGACGGGGACCTTCTCGGGAGCGGCGGCGAAGCCGGACTGCTCCAGCGGTACACGATGCTTGGCAGCGGGTCGCCGCTGATGACCGACATCAGCCTGGACGGAGGCGAGCGGATGAAGGTCGGGGAGAAGATGCTCGTCGCTTTCAAGGTCTCCGAGTCGGGGAACCTTCCCGGAGAACTGGAGAACGTTTGCCGGGTTGATGAACTCAGCGGTCCGTCCAGCGAACTCTTCCTCTCCCGGTCGTCCCCCATCGGCCTGCGACTCGACTGCGAGCACGTCGTCAACCAGTACATCCTCGTCCCTGCGCAGGGACAGTTTCTCACGGAGTTGGACCGCAAGCGGCGGAAGATGACCTCGATGTCCTCGTCGGCCGAGAACCGTGTCGCATCGGACGAGATTATCTCCTACATCGACGAGGTCCACCGGGACTCCCTCATCTCCGTCCACTCGCACCTGAACATCCTAGCCTGGGGCCCGGATGGAAGCGAGCTGGAACTGAAGGGAAAGGTCAGCGCGGCGCTTTCGTCCATGGGCGTGGTGGCTGTACAGTCGAAGAGCGATGTCCCGTCGCTTTTCCTTGCCGGGGTACCCGGCGCAGCCTGCGAGATCGGGGCGGACAACCTGATGAGGCACGAGCTTCGGAGCATGCTCTGTCTGGGGCTGAACGAGACCTTCGAGCGGCCGATGGAGGGTGGGCTCTTCCGCATCTGTGACCGATTACGGAATGTTCCTATCGACATCGATGTGCAGCGCCTGGCACGTGACCGAGGCCATATCGATAACTACAACGCCTTCCTTTTGGGGCCGTCGGGCTCGGGTAAGTCGTTCTTCATGAACTCGTACCTGCGCAACTGCTACGACGCGGGCGAGCATATCTTCCTCATAGACGTCGGCGATTCCTACGAGGGTCTCTGTGAGATCATCCGGGAGGTCTCCGGCGGGAAGGACGGGATGTACCACTCCTGGGACCCCGAGCACCCCTTCAGTTTCAGCCCGTTCCGGGACATCAGGAAGTGGCTCGACGAAAGTGGCCATCTGAGGCAGGACGATTCAGGTGTCACCTTCTTCATTTCCTTCCTCACGACGGCGTGGGCGCCTGAGCGTGGATGGACGACGGATGCGATGTCGGTCCTGACGAAGATTGTCTCGGATTTCGTGGAGTGGGCGATCCGCTGGGAGCAGGAGGTCCCGATCATCTTCAATGATTTCTTCAACTTCGTCTCCCAGGAAGTAGCGCCCCGTATCGTACCGAAAACGAACAACAGGGGTGCCGTGACAAGCATGCCCAAGAATCCCTACCTCGTAGGCGGCAGCCCTGTGACACCCGCTGACTTCGATGTCCATCGCTTCCTGCGGGCGATCGACCCGTACTCATCGATGGGTACCTTTTCCTTCCTGTTGAACGACCCGAACCCGAAGGACCTGTTCGAGAGCCGGTTCACCGTGTTCGAGGTCGACCGGCTCAGCCAAGTGTCGGACAAGGTCTTCTACAGCCTGTGTATCCTCTGCATCCTGCACGCCTTTGACACGAAGATGCGCTCCTCAGATGCATTCAAGCTGATGGTCATCGAGGAGGCCTGGAAGGCCATCGCCAACGAGACGATGGCCCCGTACCTTAGAGGTCTCTGGAAGACGGCCCGTAAGTTCCAGACGTCCGCGATGGTCGTCACGCAGCAGATCTCCGACATCATGTCCTCCGAGGTCATCAGCGACGCCATCCTGAAGAACTCCGACGTGAAGTTCATCCTTGAGAAGAACGGCACGGCCGAGGACGCCGACGCCATCTCCACGCTTCTCGGGCTTCCCCAGACTGACAGGGACCTCATCCTGTCGATGAACCGCTCCCTCAATCCGGCCTACCGTTACCGCGAGGTCTACATCCGGTGGAACGACCGCAGCGGCGTGTACGCCACGGAAGTGTCCCCCGAGGAGGCGCTCGCCTTCGAGTCGGACAAGGTGCGGAAGAAACCCCTGTACGACCTGGCCCGCCAGCTTGGGAGCATCCGTGACGCTATCGACGCCATAACCACCGCAAGCAACTGACCATGAGAGTATCCGCCAAGATAGGGGTAGCCGTGCTGTCCGTCCTGATGATTCTCGCGCCTGTGCATCGGCTCCGGGCGCAGTTCGCCGTCTTCGATCCGGTCCAAACCGCCGCCAGCGCCATCGATGCCCTGAACCAGCTCTTCGAGACGATGGAAGAGTTCGACTGGATCGGCGACCAGTGGGACGAGTTCAACAACATGAAGTCCTGGTTCAACAACAACTTTGGCGAAGGGTCCTGGTACGAGTCGTTTCAGGATCTGATGAAGGACCTGGACTCCTTCCAGCGGATGGGACGGCAGTTGGAGGCATCCGCCAGGGTGTCGCAGATGTACGCAACCCGTCTGAAGAACATGGCCGCCGACGGACGGTTCAACCCCCAGTACATCAACGGCCTCCAGCGGCAGCTCCTGCGCGAGTTCGAACTCATCGGCAACATGGTCAACCAGGCGGGCGTCATCATGCGGCGGAACGATATCGACCGGAACGAGAAGATCCATCTGTTGGACGAGGCGTCCAACCGTATCGCCACCACCGCCCGCCAGACGCGGGACAAGATTGACGACGAGATGAACCAACTCGACGAAGTCGAGGCGGTCGTCGAGGCGCAGAACCTCCTGCTCGGCCGGAGCGAAGGGTATGGTCTGGACGGCATTGGCGCAGCGCATACGGGCAATGTAACCACGCCCTCGCTCCCAGCCCTTCAGGACAGAGGCAACCTGTCTTACGGGGAGGCGATGGGAGAGCACGGGAGCACGTTCGTGGAAGGATCCAGGAACGCCTTCGGCGCCGTCACGGTGGCCCTGGGCATCCTGTGCGCCCTGTTTCTCATCGTCGCCCTCGCTAAGTTCCTGAAGGGCGAACCGGGGAGCGAGGTCGTGTTCCTACGGATAGGGGTTGCCCTGCTCGGCGGGGTCGCCTTCCTTACCATCCTCACCAAAGCATTCGGATTCTAGCGTATGAAGACCGCCCTCACCACCGTCCTGCCGCTTGTCGGAGTCGGCCAGAACCCCGGGTCGAGCATCCTCGGGCTCCTGGAGTCGCTGCGCTCGGGCATCGTCGCCGACCAGCTCGGCGGCATCACCGGGATCGCCGTCGCCGGAGGGGCGCTCATCGCGGCCGTGGTGTTGCTTAAGATCGCCAACGACTATATGCAGGGACAGGGCATCACGCTCTGGTCGGTGATCCGCCCCGTGGTTCTGCTGATGCTTATCATGAACTTCAACACATTCGTGGCCTCCCCCATCCACAGCCTCTGCAACATCTTCACTCGGAGCATGACCGCCCGGGTGTCCGTCAGCACCGCCGACTATTATGCGCAACTGAGGGAATTCGCCAAGCAGGAGATCGACCGCAGCTGGGCGAATGTCCAGGCACAGGTGGATGCCGCACTCGACGAGCAGGATCTTGCCGATGCCTCCGACGCCCAGTCCGAGGGTGGGAAGGTCGTCCAATGGCTCCAGCGACAGAAGGTCAAATTCCAAAACATGTGGAAGAAGGTCACCGTCGCCGCCCTCGGGCTTGCTGTCGAAGCGAAGAAACTGTCGGCCGTGAGCATCGGCCTGGTCATCAACTCCATCCTGATGTTCATCATGACCCTGTTCGTCTTCGGCCAGCAGGTGTACTGCTACGTGTACCTGACCATCCTCACCTTGCTCGGTCCGTTCGCCTTCGCACTCGCCATCATCCCCTCGTTTTCGCACTCGATCGCCTCCTGGGTGGCCCGGTACGTCCAGGTCGCCTTCTGGATTCCAGTCGGGCAACTCGTAATGTACATCAACGTCTACCTGGTCAACAACCTGATGGACGCTTTCGGTCAGGCGTACCAGCTCGGTCAGCAGTGGGTCATCGTGGCGATGAGCATCGTCGCGATCCTGAACATCTCGGCCGTGCCGAAGATCTCCGCCTATATCATCGAGTCCACCGGTGCGAACGATGCCCACAGTTCATCCTTCGGCGGCATCAGGGAGACCATCCAGACTGTCGGCGCCGCGAAGGCGATACTTAGGAAATAGACAGAAACAAATACCAGATATGGAAAGCATCATCAAACACTTCGAGACCATCGAGTCATCGTTCCGGAAGACGAAGGCCGTCACGATTGCCTGCGTGTCGGCATCAGCCCTCGTGGCGATAGCCTCCCTCATCTTCGCGGCCACGTGGATTGGCTCACACTCGGACAACGTGTACGTTCTGGACAAGGGCGGCGCGTTCAGCGCGACGGTCTCGGCCGGAGAGGTCCAGCGTGACCTCGAGGCCATCGACCACGTGACCCGGTTCCACGAGCACCTGTTCAACCTCTCCCCTTCCAGCGAGGCAATACAGAGGAGCGTAGAGCAGGCGCTCGTGATGGCGGATAAGAGCGCATACAACTACTTCAACGACCTTCAGGAGCAGGGGTTCTATTCCCGTCTGGTCCAGGCCAATGTCAACCAGCAGATTCTCATCGACTCCGTGAAGGTGGACATGCGGACCTATCCCTACCCGGAGACCACCTATGCGAAGGTGTACGTGGTTCGGGAGAGCAACATATCGGCCTACGACTTCGTGAGCACGGGCCGCCTTGTGGACGTCGGTCGGTCGAAGTCCAACCCGCACGGGTTCATGATTGAGAAGTTCCAGGTCGTGAAGAACGAACGGACTGAAACCAGGAGGAGAAACTGACATGCAGTTGGTTGAAAGGATAAGGGATTGGATTGAGAACAACGACCAGGGCATCATGACCGTCGGTGTGTGGGTGCTCGTGGCGTTCTGTTTCGCCGTGTTCATCTGCTATGCCGTCAAATGCTATTATCTTCTGAGGTAGAAAGAGATGGAAATGGACAGAAAGAAAAAGGGTGTGCTCCTGCTCATGATTGCGGGCTTCCTCCTGTTCTTCCTTCTGATGGGTTTCTTCATCTGGGCTCAATCGTCTAAAGCGGAGAATGCCGACAAAGAGAAGAAGAACGGGAATGTCTATACCGAAGTACAGAACGGCGAGGAGAAGCCGATGGAGGACTCGAAGATCAAATCTTACCGGAACAGCCGGGCCAACATCGAGAACTACTGGGACGATATGGGCGAGGAACTCGATGCCGAACCCGAGTCCGAGGATCCGGTGGACATCGTGACGGGTACGCGGAAGGAAGCATCGGCTCGAGGAGCGAGAAACTATACGGCGGAGGATGTATTCGGCAGTTCGCCGACGAGCCAGAATCCGGCAGAAACGCCGGCACAGAGTTCCCGCCAGGACGCAGCAGAGCGTCGGGCGATGTACCAGCGCGAACGGCAGGCAGCGCTTGATGAGGTGATGAGGCGGCAGGAGGAGATGATGAAGGCGCAACAGGGCGCTGCCGGGAATGAAGAGGCGCCTGCCGTCCCAATCGAGGAGCCCCGGGACCGGATCGACATCGACAAGGTTATGGTCCGCAAGTCCGGCTCCGTCACGACGCTCGAGGACGGGTTCACGTCTGTCACGAGCTCCGGTGTATCCTCCCTTGAGGGAGCGTCCGAGCAGTTCTTCGTCGACGAGGAATACCCGTTCAAGTGCATGTTCGTCCGTTCAGGGAAGCTCAAGAGCGGAGAGCGCGTGTCCATCAGGCTCCTCGAGGACATGGTCATCGACGGGCAGCTCGTTCCGAAGAACACGCACCTGATGGCCGTGTGCAGCATCGGAAGCAGGTTGGATCTGAACGTCGCGAGCATCGACCTCGGCGGCAAGATCATCAACCTGGACTACGATGCCTACGACAACGATGGGACAAAGGGCATCTACTGCCCGGGAATATCGGACAGGACCGCCTCGCAGGCAGCAAGTACGGCGGTTTCAGGCGCCAGGTCTAGGCTTACCTCACGCATTGGCCGGGCAGCGCAGGATGTGGTCAATACAGGACTGTCCCTCATCACCCTTTCCGGTGGGGAGACAGCCGTCCAGGTACCGGCCGGATATCAGTTTTACCTAGTCAAATCGAGAAGAAAATGAGAATCATCCAGACAATCCTGACGATGGCCGTCTGCGCCGTCTGTCTGTTCTCCTGTGATCGGTTCCTCAATCCGTTCAATACGGATTACGGGGGCGAGGTCGGCATTGGCGATAAGGACATCTCCTACATCGAACTCGGATATCCCCGAGACATCGGGGAGTACAGCAACGGGAAGCACAAGTATGACGACCTCGTCATGCTCACCGACTCCGTCCGTTTCTCCCAGATTGATTATTCCGGCTCTCAGGTGGATGCTGGGACGCTCGACCGTTCCAACGCCATCGAATATGGATGGGGCGAGGTGGAGATGGTCGCCGTCTACAAACCCTCTGACGCTTTCATCCAGACCATCTCGGTCACCTCGTCCGACACCACCGTTGTCAGCGTCTCCAAGGGAACCGTCCCGATGGGATTCAAGGTCAAGATCAACGGCGTCGGCGAATGCGACCTGCGGATGCGGGCCGTCGGCAATCGGACCGAGGACCGAATCTACCACTTGAAGGTCACTGACAAACTGACGCTGAAGGTCTATATGGACCCGTTCTGGATGAACAATCTCACGGCACGGATCAAGTACCGTTGCAAGTCTCTCCCGAAGGGCGTGAACCAGATGTACCTCGATGTCCGGGATAGCGTGACCGTCATCGGTCAGGCCAGGGTGATGGACCAGCGGAAGGGCGAGTCGGAGTACCGAACGGTCTCCGACACGACCACTTTCCGCCTTCACCAACATAGGGACAAGTTCAAAAAGGACAAGCGGGTTCTGCTCCGCAACGTCTCAAGCGCTGTCCGGAAATATAACCGGGATATGAAAGCGGAGAGTTTCATCCGGGTGTCCGGCTACGGTGCAGCCGGGTCCGGTGTCAGGTATGTACAGCAGGACGGGAAGTGGTACAAGGTCGAGCAGTCGCCCTACGAGTGCAAGCAGATCCGGCTGGGCCTGGACGTCCTCTCGGACAGTCCGTACATCCTGTTCAATGTCGTGATGAAGAAGAGCCAGACGCCTTCGAGTTCAGATGAAGACGAAGAGGACACGGATGATTCTGACGCTGAGAATGACGAGGAACTCCAGGACTACTTCGTCATCGAGTTCCTTGACGAGAAGAAATAAACGATTGACAATGAAAAGAATACTCATTATCCTTCTGACAGCGCTGGAAGCATTGACCGCCGAGGCGAAGGTTGATACGCTGCGGATCTCATCGGCCTATACGACCCACATCATCTTCTCGACGGACCTCACCTATGCGGACCTGTCAAACAGCCGGTACGTCGTGGCGAAGATCATCGAGCAGAACAAGAATATGCTCGCCCTGAAGGCGAAGGAGCCCTTCTCTGAATCTTGCAGCGTTTCCGCCCTGGAATCGAACGGGACGATGCACACATTCATCGTCGTGTACGACCCTGCTCCTGTGGACCTAGTCATTGACA